>Ga0308171_1001320_pt1 | contig 34650 bp, 35 predicted proteins | sample PhyGR1_FD_202135 | JGI IMG/M metagenome (GOLD analysis project Ga0308171, IMG submission 202135) | Phyllosphere microbial communities from UC Gill Tract Community Farm, Albany, California, United States - DLSLSG.R1 | ecosystem: Host-associated > Plants > Phyllosphere > Unclassified | place: USA...
GGCGGTCTTGGCCAGGCGGACACCGCCCTTGGCGTCGGGGCCGAGTTCCTTGAACTTGCCCTTGCCGCGGCCGCCCGCATGGATCTGCGCCTTGACGACGTAGAGCGGTCCGGGGAGCTTGGACGATGCCTCGACGGCTTCCTCGACGGTCATCGCGGCGAAGCCGGCGGGGACGGGAACGCCAAACTTGGCGAGCAATTCCTTGGCCTGATACTCGTGGATGTTCATGCGCTAGCCTTCCGCCTCTCGGGTGGTTCTAGGGAAATTGCGTGTGGCTAAAGCACAGCCCGGCACACAAATCCACCCCGAAACGGCGTTATTGCAAATGCATCGCAGGTGCTTTTGGTAAGCCTGTGAGTCGTTCGATCAGCACGATGAAGGGAAATACGCGCAAATCGGTCGCGGATGCGCTATATCGGGCGGATGCACTGGACCTTCGGTATTCTCCTGTTTGTCGGCACCGTGATCTTCATGGAGGGATTCGCCTATGCGGCGCATCGCTGGATCATGCACGGCCCCGGCTGGTTCCTGCATGAAAGCCACCATCGGCCGCGCACCGGCAACTGGGAGTTGAACGATCTGTATGCCGCGATCTTCGCGGTGCCGTCGTTCGTGATGCTGCTGGGCGGCGCGCAACTGGGCTGGTGGAGCGGATTTATCTGGATCGGCGCCGGCATCGCCGCCTACGGGGCGATCTATTTCGGCTTTCACGACGTTATCGTCCACAGGCGACTGCCCAGCCGGTATCTGCCCAAGTCCGACTATATGAAGCGGATCATCCAGGCGCACCGGCTGCATCATGTCGTCGAAACCAAGAAGGGGACGGTCAGCTTCGGCTTCCTGATCGCCCCCAAGCCCGAGGATCTGAAAGCCGAGTTGAAGCGTCGCGCCCATGCCGGAGTCCGCCGTCCGGTGGGAGCGCGTCAGGATCATGAGGCGTTGGCGGAAAAGTAACCTTCTTTCCCTTATGGAGGGGGCGCTATGGATAACCCGGTCTTCACACCGCCATTTGAGCCGATCGCCGGCCAGGACCTTCGCCGCTCGCTGCGACATGCCGTGCGGATGCGCGCGCATTTGCGCGACAAGGGGCAGACCCGCTTCGAGATCGACGTGGTCGACTTGTCGCCCGAGGGGTTTCGCGCCGAGACCAGCTTCACATTATGGCCGGGCACGATCGTCTGGCTGACCCTGCCGGGGCTTGCGCCATTGGAGGCGGTGATCGCCTGGCGCGACCGGTTCAAATATGGCTGCGCCTTCTCGAAACCGCTGCATCCGGCGGTGTTCGAGCATATCATTTCGCTGGGGAATCGCTGAGTTTTTGGCTGGCTGGGCCTCGTGCATCTCGCTCGGGGCTAAGCCCTCCCCCATCCCAGTTTCAGGTAAACGATGCCCCGCATCGTTTAGGTCATGCCGGGGGCATGACCGACCTGAAACTCGCCTGCGGGAGGGGGCGTGCCCTGTTAGATCCGCTCGCGCCTTCTTAAGCCCCTCCTCCCGGCGGGAGAGGGTTTGGGGTGGGGGCTCGCCGCAAGCGAAACGCACGCGGCTGGCCCCCCGGACATCAATCGAACAGGCTCGACACGCTCGTCTCATCCGCAATGCGCTTGATCGCCTCGCCCAGCAGCGGGGCGATGGGTAGGTGGCGGATCTTGCCCGTCGAGCCGATCGAGTCGTGGTTGCCGATCGAATCGGTGATGACCAGCTCGCGCAGTTCCGAACCATCGACTCGCGCCACCGCGCCGCCCGACAGGACGCCATGGGTGACATAGGCGACCACGTCCTCCGCCCCCGCCTGGCGGAGCGCGGCGGCCGCGTTGCACAGCGTGCCGGCCGAGTCGACGATATCGTCGATCAGGATGCAGAAGCGCCCCTCGACGTCACCGATGATGTTCATCACCTCCGATTCGCCCGCGCGCTCGCGACGCTTGTCGACGATGGCCAGCGGCGCGTTGTTCAGGCGCTTGGCAAGCTGGCGCGCGCGGACCACGCCGCCGACGTCGGGCGACACGACCATCAGGTTGTCGTTCTTGAAACGCGCCAGGATGTCCGCCGACATGACCGGCGCGGCATAGAGATTGTCGGTCGGGATATCGAAGAATCCCTGGATCTGCCCGGCGTGCAGGTCGACCGACAACACGCGGTCGGCACCCGCGACGGTGATCAGGTTGGCGACCAGCTTGGCCGAGATCGGCGTGCGCGGACCCGGCTTCCGGTCCTGGCGCGCATAGCCGAAATACGGGATCACCGCCGTGATACGCCTGGCCGACGCGCGCTTCAGCGCGTCGATCATGATCAGCAATTCCATGAGGTTGTCGTTGACCGGATAACCGGTCGACTGGATCACGAACACGTCCTCGCCGCGCACATTCTCCTGAATCTCGACGAAGATTTCCTCGTCGGCGAAGCGGCGTACCAGTGCCTCGGTCAGCGGCACCTCCAGATAGGAGGAGATCGCCTTCGCCAGCGGCAGGTTCGAATTGCCGGTCATCAATTTCATGCTGTACCCGTCCCCGCAGACAGTCCCTAGTCGCGGCCCCTTTAATCGCGCTGTCACAATAGCGCAAAGGTGATTCCCCGATTATGGCGGCGGGCATGAACGCGACCCCCGTGACCCGTTTCGCTCCCTCGCCCACCGGGCGGCTGCATGTCGGCAATATCCGCACCGCGCTGCACAACTGGATATACGCGCGAAAGTCTGGCGGGCGCTTCCTGCTGCGTATCGACGACACCGATGCCGAGCGGAGCGAGGAACGCTATGTCGAGGCGATCCGGGCGGATCTGCAATGGCTGGGGCTGATCCCCGATGCCGAGGTGCGCCAGTCCCAGCGTTTTGCGCTGTACGAGTCGCGCTTCGCCGAGCTGGTCGCGGGCGGCCATGCGTACCCTGCCTATGAGAGCGCGCAGGAACTCGACCTGAAGCGCAAGATTCAGCTCGGGCGCGGGTTGCCACCGGTATATGACCGCGCCGCGCTGTCGCTGACCGAGGAAGAGCGCGCCACGCGGGAGGCCGAAGGTGTCCGCCCGCACTGGCGATTCAAGCTGGATCATGGCACGCCGATCGAATGGGACGATGCGGTGCGCGGGCCCCAGCGCTTTGACCCCGCGACGATGAGCGATCCGGTGATCCGCCGCGCCGACGGGACGTGGCTCTATATGCTGCCGTCGGTGATCGACGATATCGACATGGGCGTCACCCAGGTGGTGCGCGGCGAGGATCACGTCTCCAACACTGCGCTCCAGATTCAGATGTTCCAGGTTTTGGGGGCGGAACTGCCCCGCTTCGCCCATGCCGCGCTGCTGACCGGCAATGAGGGTAAGCTGTCCAAGCGACTCGGCTCACTGGGCGTCGATCACTTCCGGGAAATTGGGATCGAGGCGCAGGCGGTGCGGGCGCTGCTGGCGCGGATCGGGACCAGCGATCCGGTCGAGCCGGTCGCCGACATGGCGCCGCTGATCGCCGGATTCGACTTCACCCGTTTCGGCCGTGCGCCCGCACGGTTCGACGAAGCGGAACTGGCGCAGCTGAACGCACGTATCCTCCACCAGACGCCGTATGACGCGGTCGCCGATCGGCTGCCGACCGGCATGGGCTCGGCGGAGTGGGAGGCGGTGCGCCCGAACCTCAACACCGTCGCGGAGGCTGCGGACTGGTGGCAGGTGATCGAGGGCCCCGTCGATGCCTCCGAACCCACCGAAGATGACCGCGCCTATCTGGCCCAGGCGGCGCACGTCGCGGCCGCCATCGACTGGTCAACCGACCCCTGGCACGCGCTGACCACGGCGCTCAAGGACGTCACGGGACGCAAGGGCAAGACGCTGTTCCTGCCGCTGCGACTCGCGCTCACCGGCCGTGCGCAGGGGCCGGACATGGCCGCGCTGTTGCCGCTGATCGGGCGTGAGCGGACGGTCGCGCGGCTGAACGGCTGATTTACGCCGCCACCTTCCATTCGCGCACCCGCTCGCCCACATAGGGCCGAGCAACACGTAAAGGAGCGTCTTTTGGCCACGTTGGGAATGTCGCCCGCCGACAAGGAAGCCGTCACCGCTTTCCGCCGCGATGTCGTCGAGCCGTCGATGACCAAGCTGGTCATCCTCGATTTCTGGGCGGAATGGTGCGGCCCGTGCAAGGCGCTGGGCCCGACATTGGAAAAGGTCGCCGAGGCCTATGCCGACAAGGGCGTCGTGCTGGCCAAGATCGACACCGACAAGAACCAGTTCATCGCCAACCAATTTCAGATCCGCTCGATCCCGACCGTCTATGCGATGTTCCAGGGCCAGCTGGTCGCAGACCTGACCAGCGCGCGCACCGAAAGCGCGTTGCGCGCGACGCTGGACCAGCTGCTCAAGCAGCTGCCGATCCAGTCGGAGGCGGCGGACGCGGCGGCCGAGCTGGAGCCGCTGATCGCGATGGGCGAGGAAGTGCTGGACGCCGGTGATGCCGAGCGCGCGGTGTCGATCTTCGAACAACTGCTCGAGATGGCGCCGGACCATCCCGCCGTGCTGTCGGGCCATATCCGCGCGCTGCTCGGCGCCGGGCGCATCGAGGATGCGGAAGCCGCGACCGCGGCCTTGCCCGAGGCCCTGGCCAATGATCCCGCCATCCACCGCGCGATCGCCACCGTCTCGCTGGCGCGCTCGGCCCCCCCGGCGGCGGACTATGCGGGACTTGCGGCAGAGGTCGCGGCCAGCCCCGACGATCACGAAAAGCGTTTCGCCCTGGCGAACGCGCAGATGGCGGCGGGCGATCGCGACGGCGCGGCGGACAACCTCCTCCACATCGTCGCCGCCGACCGCGCCTGGAACGAGGATGCCGCGCGTCAGCAGTTGCTCAAGCTGTTCGAGGTGGTCGGCATGACCGACCCCTGGGTCTCGCAGCAGCGGCGGCGGCTGTCCGCCATCTTGTTCGGGTAAGGCGGCATGGCGCGGCTCTCGATCTTTCCGCTGGCGGGCGCGATCCTCTTTCCGGGGATGCCGATGCCGCTGCACATCTTCGAGCCGCGCTACCGGGCGCTCGTGTCCGACGCGATGGCGCGCGACCGGCGGATCGGCATGGTCCAGCCATCGGGGGAGGGCGATACGCCCAGCCTCTACCAGATGGGCTGTGTCGGCCGTATCGCCGAGGTCGAGGCGATGGAGGATGGCCGCTACAATCTGGTGCTGGAGGGCGTCTCGCTGTTCCGAATCGTGCGCGAGCTGGAGGTGACGACGCCGTTCCGTCAGGTCGAGGCGGAGTTGCTGCCGGTAATCGACGAGGATTTGTTGTCGCTCGGCCGCCGCGCCTCGCTGGAGCAGGAATCGCGACGCTTCGCCGAGTTGCAGGGCTATGCGGTCGACTGGGACGCCGTCGGGCGGCTGGATGACGAGAGCCTGGTCAACGGCATCGCCCAGATCGCGCCCTTCGACGTCGCGGCGAAACAGGCGCTGCTCGAGGCGGCGGACCTGGAACAGCGCGCCGAGCTGATCATCCAGTTGATGCAATTCTTCGGTCGTCATGACGGCGAGGATCGGGTGACGCTGCAATGAGCCTGGACCCGTGGTTGCTCGAACGGCTGGTGTGCCCGGTGACGCGGACGCCGCTTCGCTATGACGAGGCGGCGCAGGAGCTGGTGTCGGAGGCGGCCGGGCTGGCCTATCCGATCCGTGACGGCGTGCCCGTGATGCTGGTGGAGGAAGCGCGCGAACTCTAACCCGCTGCCTTGCCCCCGTTCGCACTGAGCGAAGTCGAACTGCACGTCCCGCCTTGACCAAGCAATTCCCGTGGCCGTCGACTTTGCTCAGGCGGAACGGAGGATGGGATGGCGTCTCACAGCAAACGTCCTACCAGCGTCACCAACACGATGATCAGTGCCGCGACGCTGGAATAAAAAGTCAGCGCAAACCCGAACGCCCGCGCCACCGCGCCGCGCGCATAATTGGCCCAGAACAGCGTCCGCCCCACCGAAAACAGCGCGGCCAGCAGCGGGATCATCGCACCCGACCCCTCCACTACCCAGGCGAGCGCGAGATAGGCAGGGATCGCCAGCACCACCTGCTCCAGCGTGTTGCGCAGCACCGCATTGGCAATGGCGACGCGGGGCGAGTCGCCGCCACCGCCCGCCGCCGCGTCGATATCGGCGGGCGATTCGAACCGCAGCGCGGCGACATGGCCGATCGCCGCCGCCAGCCAGAGCGCCGCGACCGTCGCCGCCGCCACGGCGCGCAGGACCCGGTCGGTCGAGGATAGCGGATGGCCGATGCTCCAGCCGACCAGCAGGGTCAGGATGACGATCGCCAGTGCGGCGGCCATGCCGCGCGCTACGCCGGTCTGGCGGCGGTCGCGGATCGGGGCTCGGACGGGACGGGTGGGATGATCAGGCCCAGGGGTCATGGTTTATAAAACGTCGAGCCCGGGTTTGGGATCCCGACTGGCATCCTCTCCGGCGCGTTGCTTGGGGCGTTCCCTCCCCCATCCCCTCCCGTAAACGGGAGGGGATGGGGGAGGGCAGGTACTCTTCGGACCGGCCCGTCCGAATTACACCATCACCCCCTGCAACAACCGCGGCAACTGCCCGGTCTCGCCGCGCGCCTCGGCCATGAAGCGGTTCTTCAGCGGCGGGATATGGTTGATCGCGGTGATGCCCAACCGCCGGACCGCGCTGGCGGTCTTACCCGGCACGCTGAAGATGCGGTTGAAGCTGTCGGTCGCCACCGACACCATCAGCGTGTCGAGCCCGCGCCATTGCTGATAACGCTGCAGCAGCGCCGCATCGCCCAGGTCCAGGCCGGTGCGCTTGCCCTCGACCAGCACCTCGACCAGCGCGGCGACGTCGCGATAGCCCAGGTTCACGCCCTGGCCCGCGATCGGGTGGATGCCGTGCGCCGAATCGCCGACCAGCACCAGCCGCTCGCCCGTCATCGTCGCGGCACGATGGAAGCCCAGCGGATAGGCGGAGCGTGGGGCGGCATGGGACAGCTTGCCCAGGAACCCGCCCATGCTCTTTTCCGCCTCGACCAGGAAGGCGCGGTCGGACAGTTTCAGCATCGCATCGCCGTCCCGCCCCGGCACCGACCAGACGATCGCCGAGCGGTGCCCGATCTCGTCATCGGGCAGGGGCAGCAGCGCGAAGGGGCCGCTGGGGTAGAAGATCTCGAAGGCGATATTCTCGTGGCTCGCCTCGTGGTGGAAGGCACTGATGATCGCCTTGTGGTCGTAATTCCAGCGCGCGACCTTGATCCCCGCCGCCTCGCGCGTCGGCGACTGGCGGCCCTCGGCGGCGACCAGCAGCGGCGCGCGCACGGTGGTGCCGTCGCTCAACACCGCCGTGACGCCCGCCGGACCGCGCTCGACCGACACCGCGCGGGTCTGCATACGCAGGTCGACCAGTTCGGCCTCGTTGGCCGCTTCGTTGATCGCGCGACGGAGCAGCTTGTTCTCGAACATCGTGCCCAGCGCGCCGTCATCGGCATCGGGGATGAAGTCGAGCGCGCCGGGCTCCAGCCCGTCGCTGACCCGGATATGCCGGATTTCGCAGCCCTTGCCCGCCAGCTTCGCGCCGATGCCGATCGCGTCCAGCATCCGCCAGCTGGCCGAGGCGACGGCCGAGGCGCGCCCATCGAAACCGGGGGCCAGCGTGACCGCCGGATCGGCGGGGTCGACGATGATCGAAGACAGGCCATGCGCGGCCAGACCGACACCCAGAGTGGCCCCGACCAGGCCGCCGCCGAGGATGATGACGTCGCTATCCATGCCCATGCTCCTAGACCTTCACGATCCGCCAAACAATGCGCGGCCCGATAATAGAGCGGGTCGCCGCGCCTTGACGTGGGAACCGCCAGAGACGATAATTTTTCCGGGATTTTTCCCGTATTTTCGGACATTTTCTGAAGGACAACACCCATGGCCAGCCGCGCGCAGCCGGTTTTATGGCGCGAGACGGTGAAGGCGGGGGCAGTGCGCAGCGGTGCGCTGGTCGCCGCGCTCATCCTGTTCGGCGTGACGCTGATGCTGGTGCTGGCGCTGGCCAGCTACCGGGCGAGCGATCCGGCGCTCAACACCGCCTCGGGGGCGGCGCCCGCCAACTGGATGGGGCATCCCGGCGCGTGGATCGCCGATATCGCGCTGACCCTGTTCGGCCCCGCCGTCGCGCTGATCCTGCCGGTCGGGCCGATTATCGCCAGCCGGCTGTGGCGTGATCGTCCGGCGGGCCGCTGGGGCAGGATGCTGCGCCAAGCGGTGATCGGCGTGGCGCTGATGGCCTGCGCCTTGTCCTTCGTGTCCGATTCGGCGGTGCTGGCGCTGCCCGCCGGATGGGGCGGGGTGATCGGCCTGTCGGTCGCCAGTCTGGTCGACTGGGCGTTGGGCTTCACCGGACAGGCGGCGGTCGTCACCTGGGGATCGGCGGCGATCGGCCTGGCCTTTGGCATCGGCGGTGCGCTGATCTGGGGACGCAGCCTGGAACTCGACCTAGCCGAGCGGGGCCTCGCGCGGCTGCGCCGCCGCCGTGCGTTGGTGGGCGAGGATGGCGAGAGCGTGCCGTGGGATGATGAGGACGAGGCGCTCTACGACGAAGACGAGGAACCGCTGACGCTGGCCCGCAAGGCCGTGCCGCTGCGCGAGGATCGCCCCGCGCCGGTCATCGCCGACCGCCAGGTCGCGCCCGCGCCCGCCAAGCCCAAGTCGGCCGCGGACCGCGATGCGCCGTACCAACTGCCCGGCCTGGACCTGCTGACGCCTGCGCCGCCGTCTCCGGCGGGGACGATCGACAAGGCCGCGCTGGAGCGCAATGCGCGCCTGCTGGAAAATGTGCTCGATGATTTCCGTGTGCAGGGCGCGATCGTCGAGGTGCGCCCCGGCCCCGTCGTCACCATGTACGAGCTGGAGCCCGCGCCCGGCATCAAGGCCAACCGCGTCATCGCGCTGGCCGACGATATCGCGCGCAACATGTCCGCCATCTCGGCGCGCGTCGCGGTGATTCCGGGGCGCAACGTGATCGGTATCGAACTGCCCAACGCCAAGCGCGAGATGGTGTCGCTGCACGAACTGGTCGCCTCGCAGAGCTTCGCCGACCAGGCCGCGCAGCTGCCGATCATCCTGGGCAAGAATATCGCAGGCGACTCGGTGGTCGCCGACCTGGCCCCCATGCCGCACCTGCTGGTCGCGGGTACGACGGGTTCGGGCAAGTCGGTCGGCCTCAACGGCATGATCCTGTCGCTGCTCTATCGCCTGACGCCCGAGCAGTGCCGGATGATCATGATCGATCCCAAGATGCTGGAACTGTCGATGTATGACGACATCCCGCATCTCCTCTCGCCGGTCGTCACCGATCCGGCCAAGGCGGTCCGCGCGCTGAAATGGGCGGTCGAGACGATGGAGGACCGCTATCGCCAAATGTCCTCGGTCGGCGTGCGCAGCCTCGCCAGCTTCAACGACAAGGTGCGCGCGGCCAAGGCCAAGGGCCAGCCCCTGGGGCGCAAGGTCCAGACCGGCTATCACCCGGAGACCGGCCAGCCGGTCTATGAGGAGGAAAAGCTCGAATACGAGCCGCTGCCGCAGATCGTGGTGATCGTCGACGAACTGGCCGATTTGATGATGACGGCGGGCAAGGAAGTCGAATTCCTGATCCAGCGGTTGGCGCAAAAGGCGCGTGCGGCGGGCATCCACCTGATCATGGCGACGCAGCGGCCGTCGGTCGACGTCATCACCGGCGTCATCAAGGCGAACCTGCCGACCCGCATATCCTTCCACGTCACCTCCAAGATCGACAGCCGCACCATCCTGGGCGAGCAGGGCGCGGAGCAGCTGCTCGGGCGCGGCGACATGCTCTACATGCCCGGCGGCAAGGGCATCGTGCGCGTCCATGGTCCGTTCGTCTCGGACGACGAGGTGCACCGCGTGGCCGACCACTGGCGCGCGCAGGGGCAGCCCGATTACATCTCGTCGGTCACCGAGGAACCGGCCGAGAGCTTCGCGCTCGACGGCGCACCGACCGGCGAGGACACCGCCGAGGACCAGCAGTATCGCGCGGCGATCCAGCTGGTGTGCGAGAGCCAGAAGGCGTCGACATCCTGGCTGCAGCGGCAGTTGCGGATCGGGTACAACTCGGCGGCGCGGCTGATCGAGCGGATGGAGACGGACGGCATCGTCGGGCGGCCGGACCATGTCGGGCGGCGCGAAGTGCTGCGCGATACCGAGGGGCATCCGGTTTAAGCAGTGCGGTGTGAGCGGAGGAGGAGTGAACCCCCACCTCCGCTCAGGCGGAACGGAGGTTTGGGTTGGTCGGGATGGGTTAGGTCGCGTCAAATCGGGTTGGGCCTAACCCAAAAACCCGTTCGCACTAAGCGAAGTGGAAGTGCATGTCCCGGCCCCACGCTTCAAACTTACCCCTTTGCCGGTTTCAACGTCGCCGAGTCGATGTGCCACCGCCGCTGCTCCGCGCTCGCGCCCGGAACGTCGTTGACCCGGCGCACGACATATTGGCCGACGAAGCGCTGTTGCCGTCCGTCGTTCAGCTGCGCGTCGACGGCCACGGGGATCGTCGCATAGGTCGATCCCGCCGCGCCCTCGCTGGGCGGCACGGTGCCGATCGTCACGCGGGTCGCGCGGGTGTCGGCGTATCCTTTCTGGAAATCGGCGAAGCGCTGGCCGGGGCGGCCGTCGGGACCCCATTGCGTCCAGGCGGTGCTATAGTCATGCGCGTTGATCGCCGAATAATAGCGGCGGACCACGGCGGCGGCGGCCGCATCACTCTTGGGATCGATCGCGCAGCCCGGGGTGCTGGCGGCCTCGTCGCCCAGCAGCGCACAACTCCGGGCGATCTCGTCCTCGATGATCGCGCAGCTGTTCACGGCATTGCACGGCGGATGGGTGGCGGGGGATACCGAGGTGCAGATCTTCACCAGCCGCTGCGCCGCCGCCTGGCCGCGCTCCGCCGCGCAGGACAGTATGGTATCGGCCGCGGCGGAGGGCTTGATCGGCGCGGGCCGCGATGCGTTCGGCGTCGTATCGGGCGCGACCGGGGCCGCTGCATTGGTTGAAGCCGGGACGCTGGCCGTCATGTTGCGGGGTTCCTCCCCACTGCTACCGCCACAGGCGGCCAGCGGCAGGACCAGGGGACCGAGCAGAAGGGCGGCGAGCGGTTTCATGGGGGCAAATCTCCGACGGGCAGACGGGGATGAACGCATCGCCCGGGACTCGGGCTCCCTATTCCCCAAGCGCACGGTCAGCGCGACAGGGCGATCAGTTGCGCCACGCTCTGCGTTCGGGTCTTGAGGAATACCGCCGCGCGATGATCCTCGATCGTCTTGGGCGACAGGCCGAGCAGCGTCGCCATCGCCTTGTTGCCATGCCCCTGGACCATCAGGTCGAACACCTGCCGCTCGCGCGGGGACAGGTCGCCCAGTCGCGCGGCCGCGGCACGCGCCGCGCTGGACCAGGCGATCCCCTCGCGCAGCGAGGCGCAGAGCCGGTCCTCGTCGATCGGCTTGTCGAGATAGTCGATGCCGCCATGCCGCCGCACCGCATCCACGGCATGGGCCGCACTCGGCCAGGCGGTCATGAACAGGATCGCGACATGGCGGTCGAGCGTCCGCAATTGCTCGGCAAAGCCGAAACCATGCCAGTCGCCCATCATCACGTCGGTGACGACGGCATGTGCCGCCGCATCCGGATAAGCGGCGAGCAGCGCGGCGGGATCGTCGAACGCGCGCGCGACGAACCCGTGGCGCGCCAGCATCCGCGCGACCGAGGCGGCCAGATCGGCATCATCGTCCAGCACATGGACGGTCGCGGGCGCGGCGGGTTCGGGAGGGGCGGGGCGTTGGGCCATTCAGCGGGTCTCGATCAGCGGAAGCGACAGGGTGGCGTGGACCAGGCCATCGGCGTCGCGCGTCCGGTCGAGCTGGCCGCCATGCGCCTCGACGATCGCCCGCGCGACATGGGTGCCGATGCCCATGCCGCCGTCCCTGGGCCCGGTGCGGTCGGCGGCGGCGGGGTTGCGGACATGGATGGCGACACGCTCGCGCTCGCCCTCGACTTCGACCGTGACGCTCAGGGCGACGGGGATGGCCGGGGCGGTGGCGGGTCGCTCGCGCGCCGCCTGGATGGCGTTGCGGACCAGGTTCATCAGCGCCTGCGCCAGCTCGACCTCATGCGCCGTGACGGTCCAGTCGGGATCGACCGGGGCGATGGTCATCGCCACCCCGGCCTCACGCGCCTCGCCCCGCGCCATGGCCGCCACCATCTCGACCAGGACGGCGACCGCCAGCGGCTGGGGCCCGCCTTCGGCATGGCCGCCGAAGCGCCGCAGCCGCCGGATCAGCGTGGCGAGGTGATCCGCCTTGCGATCGATCAGCGCGGCCCCCTCGGCGATCGCATCGCCGCGCGTCGCGGTCAGCTTGTGCAGGTGGCGCGCCTCGATCGCCAGGGTCGACAGCGGCTGGCTGATCTCATGGATCACCGCCACCGACATGGCGCGCAGCGTCTTCAGCCGCTCGGCCTGGAAGAGCAGCCGGTCGCGCCGCTCCAGCGTCGCGCGCGCCGCCGCCTGGGCATCCGCGAAGCTGCCCGCCAGATATCCGGCGACGACGATGGTCGCCAGCGCCAGGTGGCGCTGCAACCGCTCGGGCGTGTCCATCGCGCCCGCCGTATCGGGCAGGACGAGCAGCACGACGATCAGCAGCGCGAACCAGGCGAAGGTGCGGCCGAACCGCAGACCGATCCAGGCGACCGCAACCAGCACCGGCGCAGGCTGCATCCCCAATCCTGCCTCGGCCAGCACCCAGGCCAGCCCCATGCCCAGCGCCAGCACCGCCGCCGTCTCGATCCGGGCCAGCGGATCGGGTGCACGATAGGCGGTGTATGGCCGCGATCGGCCCGCCTTGCGTCCGGCGAACGCCTCTGCGATCCACAGCAGCGGCGGCGCGACGAACAGCGTGCCGAGCAGGTCGCCGACCACGAAGGCGGAGAGCGACAGGATCACCTCATGCTTGTTGGTGACGCCGGTAAGTTCGGGATTGTAGAGCGCCTGCGGCACCGCCAGCGCCGCGCCCGCCAACGGCGCCAGCGTCGCGGCCAGCCCGAACGGCATCGGTGCGGTCAGCAGCGCGCCGCGTCGGTGATTGGCCAGATAGCGGATACCGGTGACGGTCAGGCCATAGGCCAGGACCGGGCGCACGATCCCCCAGATCGTCACGCCCCAGCCCGCCCAGGTGAGCGTTACGAAGCCGAAGACGACATTGTCCGCGACCTCGATGACCGCAATCATCGGCGTCAGGCGCGCACCCATCCGCCACATCAGCGCCAGCCGGACCCCCGCCGCCGGAAACCAGAGGGAGTAGAAACCCGACCCGCTCCACAACTGCGAAAAACGATGGGTCGCGGCAAAGGCCAGGCTGTAGAGCGCCAAGGCGATCCAGTCGTCCCGGTCCAGCCGCCAGCGCCGACGCGAGGCCTGATCCTCCCCGTGCATGGCCGACCGGGCACGACCGGCGGCGAGGGGGAGGGAGGGCGTCATCGCCCTGCTGTCTGGACCGGGCAGGGCTGCCACGGCATCCGGGAATTTCCCGGATGGACGGCGGTTAGAGGGCATCGGCGTTCATGATCATTCTACCTTCCCTCGGCCCTCTCTGAGGGGAGAGGGTTGCGCGGGCTTGGTCTTTGCCAAAGCAAAGGCCTGGTCGGAGCTGGGAGAGGGGTGGACGCTCGCCCTTGCGCGCGCGCGCCCATGGCTCGCTCGACCCCTCACCCAAGCTGCGCTAGCCAGCAGAGCCAGCAAGCTCCGCTAACCCTCTCCCCTGTCCAGGGGAGAGGGAAAGAAGGCGCGAAATGGATGTCGGTTTCAGATCGTCGGCGTGCCCTGGGGAGCGGCCTGCGTCGTTGCGGCATCCGGTGTGGTGGGTGCGTCCGCCATCGGTGTCGTCACGATGGGCGGGGCGACCTGGGCCGGGGGCTGAGCCTGGGCGGGCGGCGGGGTTGCGGCGGAGACCAGCGCGGCATTCTCGATCACGTCGAGCGCGCGGCGCGCCAGCAGGTAACGCTGCGCGGCATGTTGCCAGGCGCGCGCGTCGTCGGCGCCGGGCAGGCGCGCGACTTCGGCCCGTGCTGCATCGACCTGACCGCCGTCGAGCAGACGGCGAACCCGGGCCAGCCGCTCGACGGGGTTGGTCGAGGGTGCGCTGGCCTCACGAATGACGATCAGGCGGCTCAGCTCCTGCCGAAGCCCTTCCCACCAGCCGTCATGGCCGTTGACCACCAGATCGGGGGCCAGATCGTCCAGGCCCTGGCGCAGGGCCTCGATCGTGACCGGCTGGCGCGACGTTGCGATCAGGACCGATACGGCGCTCGGCGCGGTCGTGCCGAACCGGATGCGCAGTTGCTCCTCCAGATAGCCGAGCGGCTGGCCGCGATCGATCGCGCGACGGGCGGCGGCAGCGACCAGGATCGACTCGGCGCGACCCGCTTGCGTCCCCGCCGTCGCGGTGTCGGTGGCGAGCGTGGCGGCGCGCGTTTCCAGCGCGGCCAGCTGCGCGGCCAGCGTCGCCTCGCGGCTGGCAAGCGCTGTCGGATCGGCGGAAGTGCGCGCAGCCTCGCTGGCCGGGGTGGTGCCGGTTCCGGGCTTGGTGGTCGCGACCTGACGCGTGGCGGCGGAGGTGCCGCCGAACCACGAAACGTTCCGCATCGCATAGGCCATCAGCAGGCACCCTGTGACGAAGGCGATCAGAAACAGCGCGATGATGGCGCCCGTACGGGGGCCGCGCGGGGGCGGTCGGTCGATCGGCGCGAAATCGTTCATGCGCTGCTTATCCCCGTGGCGGCTGTCCGGGTCAACGCCCGCGCGGCCGCCACCACCGCGTCGTCACGCGGCCCGTCGGCCACCACGACACCGGCCCAGCCCACGCCCGCCGCCTGTGCGACCTTCGCGCTGATCGCGACGAGCGTCACGGTGCTGCGTCCAAGTCCTGCTTCGTCCAGCAGCGCGGCCAGGCGCTGCGCCGCGCGGGCGGAGTGAAGAAGGACGATCTCGCCTGCCAGCGTGGCGATGGTCGCGGGCGCGATGGCGCAGGGGTCGGCGGCATAGACGGTACGCACCATCGCCCCCGTCTCCACCCGGTCGCGCCCCGCCAGATGCAACAGGCGGGTCAACCCCGCCGCCCTCGCCTCGGCGACCACGGCGGCGGCATCGCGGGTGCCGGTCAGCACGACCGACAGCCCGGCCTCGCGCGCCGCCGCGGCGGTGGCGGGGCCGACCGCGACCACCGGCTTGTGCCGCAAGCGATCGAGGCCGGGTCCGGCCAGCCGTACCCCCTGTGCGCTGGTCATCAGGAGTGCATCGACCGTATCGGGATCGGGCGGCGTCCATTCGACCGCACGTGCCTCGAACAGCGGCAGCCACCGCGCCGTCAGTCCCGCCATATGCAGCGCGGCCATCGTCGCGCCGTGACCGGGCGCAGGCCGGACGACGACGACCGCCATCCGGCTCAGCCCCCGGCGAACAGGCGACGCACCTCGGGCGCGGCGCGTTCGAGCAGGTCCACGGCCAGGCGCGGGCCCAGTTCCTCGCCCAGGACACCCTCGACCCAGCCGCTGACCCGCGACGACCCGTCCTCGGCCAGCAATTCGGCGCGCAGGGTCAGCATCTCGCCTGCCAGCGAGGCGAGCGCTGCCACCGGACTGTGGCAATCGGCGGCGAGGGCGGCGAGCAGCGAGCGCTCGGCCATCACGCAGGCATGGGTTTCGGCATGATCGATCGAGGCGACCAGCATCGTCGCGGCGGCATCGTCCGCCCGCGTTTCGATCCCGACCGCGCCTTGCGCGGGGGCGGGCAGCATCTGGTCGGTCGGCACTGCGTGACCGACCTCGCGCCCCAACCGGTCGAGCCCGGCGGCGGCGAGCAGGGTCGCATCGATATCGCCATTCGCCACGGCGGCCAGCCGCGTGTCGACATTGCCGCGCAGCAGGGTGATGGTCAGGTCGGGCCGGTGCGACAGCATCTGCGCACGGCGGCGCGGGCTGCTGGTGCCGATCACCGCGCCGGGCGGCAGCTCGGCGATGGTCTCCACTCCGATCAGCCGGTCGCGGACATCTGCGCGCGGCAGCATCGCGGCGATGTGCAGCCAGTCGGGGCGGATCGTTTCGACATCCTTCATCGAATGGACCGCCGCGTCGATCTCCCGGTCAAGAAGCGCGCGGTCCAGTTCCTTGGTCCACAGCGCCTTGCCGCCGATCTCGGCCAGCGCGCGGTCCTGCACCCGGTCGCCGGTGGTCTTGATGGGGACGATCTCGACCGCATCCTCGTGCCACCCCTGCGCCTCGGCCAGCGCCGCGCGCACCATATGCGCCTGGGTGAGGGCCAGCGGCGAGCCGCGCGTACCGAGCCGAAAACGAACCATGCGCCTGCCTTTGCCGCAATACGCCCCCCTTCGACAACCGTCCTGCGAAGGACTATGGGATGGGCCATGCTGATCCTGGGACTGGAATCCTCGTGCGACGAGACCGCCGCCGCGCTTGTCACCGATGACGGCCGCGTGCTGGCGCACCGCCTGTTGGGGCAGGAGGCGGCGCACGCCCCGTTCGGCGGCGTCGTCCCCGAAATCGCCGCGCGCGCGCATGTCGAGGCGATGGAGCCGCTGGTCGCCGCCGCTTTCGCCGATGCGGGCGTGAGCTTGGCCGATGTCGACGCGATCGCCGCGACGGCGGGGCCGGGACTGATCGGCGGGGTGATGGTCGGCCTGGTGACCGGCAAGGCGCTGGCCCATGCGGCGGGCAAGCCGCTGATCGCGGTCAACCATCTGGAGGGCCACGCCCTGTCGCCACGCCTCTCGGATCGCGAGCTGGCCTATCCGTACCTGCTGCTGCTGGTGTCGGGCGGGCATTGCCAGTTGCTGCTGGTCGAGGGCGTCGGGCGCTATCGTCGGATGGGGACGACCATCGACGACGCGGCGGGCGAGGCGTTCGACAAGACCGCCAAACTGCTGGGGCTGGGCTATCCCGGCGGCCCGCGTGTCGAGGCGGCGGCGCGGGAAGGCAACTCCTATGCCGTACCGCTGCCGCGTCCCTTGAAGGGTTCGGCCGAGCCGCATTTTTCGTTCGCCGGGTTGAAGTCGGCGGTGGCGCGCGCGGTCGGGCATCATCGGCCGGAGGATATCGCCGCCTCGTTTCAGCAGGCGGTGGTCGATTGCCTGCTCGACCGTACCCGCCGCGCGCTGGCCCAGGTGCCGCCTGTGACGGCGCTGGTCGTCGCGGGGGGCGTGGCGGCGAACGGGGTGATCCGGGGTGCGCTGGAGGGCCTGGCCGCCGAGCATGGTCTGCGCTTCGTCGCGCCGCCGCTGTGGTTGTGCACCGACAATGCCGCGATGATCGCCTGGGCGGGTGTCGAGCGGTTCCGCGAAGGGCTGACCGATCCGCTCGACACCCCCGCACGGGCGCGCTGGCCGCTCGATCCCGCGGCCGAAGCGGTGCGCGGCGCGGGGGTGAAGGCATGAAGATCGGGGTCATCGGGGCGGGTGCCTGGGGCACCGCGCTGGCGCAGGTGGCGGCGCATGGCGATCGTCCGGTGCGCCTCTGGGCGCGCGATCCGGCGGTGGCGGCGGCGATCAACACGACGCACACCAACCCGCTCTATCTGCCGAACATTATGCTCTCGCCCGCCATCGAAGCGGTCAGCGATCCCGCCGCCATGGCGGACATGGACGCGCTGCTGGTCGTGACGCCCGCGCAGGCCGTGGGCGCTGTGCTGGCGACGATGCCGGTCGGCACCAAGCCGCTGGTCCTGTGTTCCAAGGGGATCGAGGCGGGCACGCGGCGGCTGGTCGGTGAGGTGGCGCGGGCGATCCACCCGAACGCACCGATCGCGGTGCTGTCCGGCCCGACCTTCGCGCATGAAGTGGCGGCGGGGCTGCCGACGGCGGTGACGCTGGCGTGTGAGGAAGCGGGGCTTCGTGAGGCCCTGTCGCAGCGGATCGCCGCGCCGCATTTCCGGCCCTATGCCACCGACGATGTCACGGGAGCGGAGATTGGCGGGGCGATCAAGAACGTGCTCGCCATCGGTTGCGGCGTCGTCGAGGGCGCAGGGCTGGGCCAGAATGCCCGTGCCGCGCTGATCGCGCGCGGTTTTGCCGAGATGACGCGGTTCGGGCTGGCGCGTGGTGGCCGGGCGGAGACGCTGGCGGGCTTGTCGGGGTTGGGCGACTTGGTGCTGACCTGTTCCTCGACCGCGTCGCGCAATTTCTCGTTGGGCGTCGGGCTGGGGCAGGGGCGTTCGGCGGCCGAATTGCTGGCCGACCGGCGGACCGTGGCGGAGGGGGCGTTCACCGCCCCCGTGCTGCGCCAGGCGGCGGCGGAGGCCGGGGTCGACATGCCAGTCTGCGAGGCGGTGTGTCGGTTGCTGGAGGGTGCGGGTGTCGGCGAGGTGATCGGGACGCTACTGGCCCGGCCGTTAAAGGCGGAGGGTAACTGACCCCCACTCCCACCCTCCGTTCCGCCTGAGCGAAGTCGAAGGCCATGCTTCACCATTCGCCAAGAGGGGCGCTTGGTCATCGGATTCCCTTGGCCTTCGACTTCGCTCAGGCGGAACGGAGGGCCAATATTACCGCAACACCTGCCGCGCGAGCGCTCCGCACGCCGCATTCTGCGCCTTCGGCCCGGTATCGCCGGTGATCGCCCGGCCGATCGACTTGAAGATATTGCCGACCGACTTCACCTCTTTCGGGATCACCAGATCGGGCTGCTGCAGCGTGCCCCCGACCGTCGCCGCGCCCGCGAGTCGCAACGTCGCTCCCTGTTTCGGCGCCCCGGTCAGCCGCAGCGCCAGTCGTTCGTCGGGAAAGTGCACCGTCCCCGTCCCGTCCAGCCGACTGCGCGAGGTGTCGACGATCAGCGGTGCGGCACGCCCCGTCCCGTTGGTCATCGCGACGCCCAGCACCAGGCAGCGCAGGCTCGCCTGGCCACTGTCGCCCATGAACGCCGCGCCCGCATCGAAGCCCAGCGCCGTCGCATAACGATCGGGCAGCGTCCCGTTGGCGACGACGAGGCCAATCCGGCCATCGGCTCGCCCGATCGCCGCGCGCACCGTCTCGCCCATGCCCGCCAGTACCGCACGCGCCGCGACCCGGCCGGTGATCCGCGTCTCACCCGACAGCGACAACACGCTCGCCCCGCGCAGCCGCAGGTCGACCGACAGGCGCGGCACCTTCGCCCCGCCGCGCTGGTCGACCACCGCCTGTCCCGTCACCACGCCCTCGCGCAACGCCAGTCGGATATCGGCGATGGTCAGACGCTGATGGTCCATCATCATCCGCCCCGACAGGCCGGTGATCGGCGAGGGGCCTTGCGCGCTGACCACCCGGCCCGCCTTGAACCGGATCGTGCCGTCGGTGGTGTCGATCTTGCCGATATCGATTCGGGTGTTGGGCACCAGCCGCGGCCCGATCCGGCGCTCGAGTGCGGCAGCCTCGGCGCGGCCTTGTGGTGACGAGAGGTCGTCAAAATCGAGCTGCCCGGCCGCCACGTCGCCGTCCAGCAGCGTGCGGCCATCCTTTTTGTCGACCGTCAGCCGCCCGGTCAGGTCGGAGCGGCCGATCCGCCCCTTCAGGTCGGTGATCGTCCAGCGCGGGCGTTCGTGGCGGACATGCGCGGTCAGCCGGACCGGCCGGGTCTGGAACAGCCCAGCCTCGATCACCGCGTCGATCCGTTTCAGGTCGTCGGCGCGTGCCGTCAGGTCCAGCGTCATCGCATCGGTGTCGAGCGGCCGGTCCATCGTGCCGGCCGCCTTCATGACCAGCTGCTCGCCCGAGATGGTGGCGGTGAAGGGCCAGCGGCCGGGCTTCACCGCCGCGCCGGTAAAGGCGATCCGTACCGGCGCGCCGCGTACCCGGCCCTCGCCCTCGGCACGGACGCCGCGATCCGGGTCGGCGGCGACCTTCATCACCGCCTGCCGGTCTTCCTTGGCATCGCGGTAGCTGACCACGCCGTCGGTGACGGTCAGCCCTTGCAGATCGGTCGCGCTGCCGCCCTCTTCGGGCTCGCCGGGGCGCGACCAGTTGGTGCGACCCTGTTCGTCGCGAACCATCGCCAGCCGGAGCCCCGACACATGGATATCCTCGGGCACAAAGGCCCCGCGCAGCAGCGGCCAGACCGAGAAGCGGATCTCGGCGCGTTCCACCGCCGCGAAATCGCCCTGTCCGGCCCACTTGGCCTGCGGGATTTTCAGACCCTCGACCGCGATGGTTGGGTGAAAGCCGATGCCGTCGACGCGGTAGACCGAGCCGATCGTCACCGGCCGACCGAACCGCTCGGTCGCCGCACGGCACACCGCACTGCGCAGCATACCCCAGGGAAAGACCGCCAATATCAGCAGGAAGAGCAGCGGCAGCCCGATCAGCGATCCCGCCAGCACCCGCGTCCAGCGCGGCCATCCCCTCTCCTGTGTCATCCCTGTGCGACGCGCGACCAAGACCTTCGTTCCGCCTGCGTCAGGACACGTGCGCACGATTGTTGCCCCCGGGCGCGCCGCGCCCTAGATAAGACCGAATTGCAAATGGGAGCTCCCTGCGTTGGTCCTCATCCTTCAGATCCTTCAGATTCTGCTCAACGTCGTCTGGTGGATCATCATCGTGCAGGCGATCCTGTCCTGGCTGATCGCGTTCAACGTCATCAACACGTCGAACGACTTCATCCGGTCGGTCTGGTACGCGCTGCAGAAGATGACCGATCCGCTCTATCGGCCGATCCGGCGCATCCTGCCCGATTTCGGCGCGCTCGACCTGTCGCCGATGGTCGTGCTGCTGGCGGTGATCATCCTCGACAAGATCCTGAATACCGCCATCGCCAATGCGATGTACGGGGGCGCGGTCGCCGTCAGCTGATGCCCGCCTGGGGCGCCTGCGATGACGGGATCCGGATCGCGGTCCGGGTCACGCCGCGCGGCGGGCGCGACGCGCTGAGCGCAGGCACGGACGAGCATTTCGCCGCGCGCCTGTCGGCCCCGCCGGTCGACGGCGCGGCCAATGCGGCGCTGATCCCGCTGGTCGCCAAGCATTTCGGCGTTCCCAAGCGCGCCGTCAGCATCATCGCGGGCGAAACCGCGCGATTGAAGCGGCTGCACGTCGCGGGGGACCCGCATACACTGGCGCGTATCGCGCAGGCGCTTTATGGCGGTCAACCATGACCACCAGCGCCACGATCATCGACGGCAAGGCGTTCGCCGCCGCCCTCCGCACCCGCATCGCCACCCAGGTTGCGACCTTCCGCGAACAGGCCGGCCGCGCGCCGGGCCTGGCGGTCGTGCTGGTCGGCGAGGACCCGGCCTCCAGCGTCTATGTCCGTTCCAAGGGCAAGGCGACGCGCGAGGCGGGCATGGAGAGCATCGAGCATCGCCTGCCCGTCGATACCGACCAGGCGACGTTGCTGGCGCTCGTCGAACAGCTCAACCAGGACCCGACCGTCGACGGCATCCTTGTCCAGTTGCCCTTGCCGGGCCAGATCGACGCACAGGCGGTGATCCAGGCGATCGACCCCGACAAGGATGTCGACGGCTTCCACCCCGTGAACGCCGGACGGCTGGCGACGGGCAGCGAGGGCTTCGTGCCCTGCACCCCGCTGGGCTGCCTGATGCTGCTCAAGAGCATCCACCCCAGCCTGTCGGGCATGGACGCGGTGGTCGTGGGCCGTTCGAACATCGTCGGCAAGCCGATGGCGCAGCTGCTGCTCGGCGAAAGCTGCACCGTGACCGTCGCGCACAGCCGCACCCGCAACCTGGCCGAAGTGGTCGGCCGCGCCGATATCGTCGTGGCGGCGGTGGGCGTGCCGGGGCTGGTGAAGGGCGAGTGGATCAAGCCGGGCGCGAGCGTCATCGACGTCGGTATCAACCGCACCGAAACGGGTCTTGTCGGCGATGTCGAATATGACGCGGCGGCGACGCGGGCAGGGGCGATTACCCCGGTGCCCGGCGGCGTCGGGCCGATGACGATCGCGGTTTTGCTGCGCAACACATTGGTCTCGGCGGGGCGTCGGATGCGCGTCGCGATCGACCAGACGGCGCTGTAAGGCCGTGCTCGAACTCTATATCTCCTCGCTGATCACCTTCTTCGTGGTGATCGACCCGCCGGGCTGTGCGCCGATCTATGCGGGTCTTTCGGCGGGCGCGACGCCGCAGCATCGCCGGGCGATGGCGATTCGCGCGGTCATGGTTGCCTCGGTCATCCTGTTCGTCTTCGCGCTGTTCGGTGAGGCGCTGCTGCATGGCCTGGGCATCGAGATGGCCGCGTTCCGCATCGCGGGCGGCATCATGCTGTTCCTGATCGCGCTGGAGATGGTGTTCGAGAAGCGTACCCAGCGGCGCGAGGACCGCGCCGCTAAGGTCGCCGACGATCCGCATGAGGCGGAGGACGTCTCGATCTTCCCGATGGCGATGCCGATGATCGCGGGACCGGGCTCGATCGCGACCGTGATGCTGCTGATGAGCCGCAATTCAGGGCTGCAGGCCTCGATCGTCGTGCTGGCGGCGATGGTGTCGATCCTGCTGCTGACCCTGGTCGCGCTGCTGGCGGCGGGGCCGCTGATGCGGCTGCTGGGCGCCAAGATCGAGGCGGTGATCACCCGCGTGCTGGGCGTGCTGCTCGCCGCGCTGGCGGTGCAGTTCGTCATCGACGGGGTGACCGCGAGCCTGCGCTGAGAGGCGATTTGGAAACGTGCCGATGGCACGTTTCGTGGCACAGGCTGGCTCCTTCCTCGTTCCCCCCCCTTGCAGGGGAGGAACAGAAGGAATGTCGATTGGCCGCGACGCCATCCCGCCTGCCGCCCGTAGCGGGATAAAACCGCCCTCCGATCAAAACTATGGCGGTCATGCCCCACCATGCTTATGGTCCTCCTCCGCGCAGCCGGGGGGCCGCGTCATGGTCTCAGCCCCAAGCGGGATAGTTAAGCAGCGCGCATGAATCGTTTTGCCATCGGTATCGCGGGTATTCTGGTCATTCTGGCGATCGCGGTCGCCCTGTCGACCGATCGGCGGGCGATCCGCCTGCGCGTCGTCGGCGCGGCCTTTGCGCTGCAGGCGGGGATCGCGGTCCTCGTCCTCTATGTCCCCTGGGGCAAGCGGGTGCTGCAATGGCTGTCGGGCGGGGTCGCGGGCCTCCTCGGCTATGCGAATGAAGGGACCAAGTTCCTGTTCGGCGCGCTGGCGTCCGATCCGCTGGGTCGCAACTTCGCGATCCAGGCGTTGCCGGTCATCATCTTCTTCGCCGCCCTCGTCTCGATCCTCTATTATCTGGGGATCATGCAACTGGTCGTGCGCTGGCTGGGCGGTGCGATCGAGAAGGTGATCGGCGTGTCGAAGGTCGAATCGCTCTGCGCCGCGGCTAACGTATTCGTCGGCCAGTCCGAATCGCCGCTCGTCATCCGCCCCTATCTGGCCGGCCTGACCCCTGCGCAACTGTTCACCGTGATGACCAGCGGCATGGCGGGCGTGGCGGGCACGATCCTGGCGGCCTATGCCTCGATGGGCATCTCGATCGAATATCTGCTGGCGGCCAGCTTCATGGCGGCGCCCGGCGGCATCCTGATGGCCAAGATCATCATGCCCGACCGGATGGAGCCGCCCGAGGGCCAGTTGCCGCTGGGCGACGTGATCGAGGACGAGCGGATCGCGCTGGCCGAGGCCACGCATGACGAGGAAAAGCCCGCCAACATCATCATGGCGGCGGCGCAGGGTGCGCAGACCGGCGTGAAGCTGGCCGTCGCGGTCGGCGCGATGGTGCTGGCCTTCGTCGCGCTGGTCGCACTGGCGAACGGCCTGCTCGGCGGACTGGGCAACCTGGTCGGTATCCCGGGCCTCAGCTTCCAGGCACTGCTGGGCTATGTGTTCCAGCCGATCATGGCGCTGCTCAACGTGCCATGGAACGAGGCGGGGATTGCGGGCGGCCTGTTTGGCGAGAAGATCGTGCTCAACGAGTTCGTCGCCTATATCGACTTAGGGAAACAGGCCGGGCAGCTGTCGCCGCGCACCGTTGCGGTCGTTACCTTCGCGCTGTGCGGCTTTGCCAATTTCTCCTCGATCGCGATCCAGATGGCGGTGACCGGCAGCCTGGCCCCCAACCAACGCCCGACCATCGCCCGCCTGGGCATCCGCGCGCTGATCGCGGGGAGCCTGGCCAACCTGATGTCGGCGGCGCTGGCGGGACTGCTGATCGGCTGAACCCTTCTCCTCCCCGGCACGGGGAGGTGGCAGCGCGTTGGCGCTGACGGAGGGGGGGCTCCACGCAAGCACAACCCTCGCGGTGAGCCCCCTCCACCATGCTGCGCATGGTCCCCCTCCCCGTGCCGGGGAGGAGTTTCGGGGTTGATCCCCATCACCAGCGCGCTATGGGCGCCCTGTCGGCCGCGCTCGTGGCCGACTCACTACACAGGATCACAATGCCCCGATCTAGTCCCTTGTCCGTCGACGAGGACAGTAGACGCTTCGGCGTCCACGTTCTTGCCGACCGTCTGACGGGCCTGACGGGGTCGCCGATGGCGGCCCGCTAGAGCCGTTTGTCGCCGACCTTCCGCCGGGCTCGACCACACGAACCCGAAGGAGGTCTGCCATGACCCGTAGCCTGTTCCGCGCGCATGTCCGCGCCCATTCCCTCGCCACCGTGATGGCCAGCGTTCCCCTCGAGCGCGCCCGACTGCTGCGCACGGTGGCGACCACCCGGCCCCAGGCGATGCGCCGCACCCGCCCGTCGGCCTGATCCGGGAATAGCGTCATGATCCGTATCGTTTCGCGGGCCGCTTTGTGCGGCCTGTTCCTCGTCGCGCGCGCCGCCTTCGCGCAGGACACCCAGCCGGAGGATTTCGCGATCCACGGCCAGGCCACCCTCGTCGCACAGGGCGTGGGCGGTTTTGCCTCGCCCTATACCGGTCCCAACAGCCTGACCTCGCGTCAGTTGAAGGAGACGACCGACGTCACCGCTTTCATCGGCGCGCGGCCGTGGCGTGGCGGCGAGGTCTGGGTAAATCCCGAGATCGACCAGGGTTTCGGCCTGTCCAACACGCTGGGCGTCGCCGGTTTTCCAAGCGCGGAGGCTTATAAGGTCGGCAAGGCCGAACCCTATTTCCGGCTGCAACGCGCCTTTTTCCGCCAGACCATCGGGCTTGGCGGCGCGCGCGAGGCGGTGGCGGGCGTCGCCAACCAGTTGGGCGGATCGCGCAGCATAGACCGGGTCGTGCTGACCATCGGCAAGTTCGGCGTCGGCGACGTGTTCGACACCAACCCCTATGCCCACGACCCGCGCGGCGATTTCCTGAACTGGTCGGCGGTCGATACCGGCAGCTTCGATTACGCCGCCGATGCCTGGGGCTATACGACCGGCGTCGCGGCCGAATTCTATCGCGGCGACTGGACGCTTCGCACCGGCCTGTTCAACCTGTCGACGGTGCCCAATGGCGAGCGGCTGGAACATGGTTTCGGTCAGTATCAGATCGATGCCGAGGTCGAGCATCGCCACCAGATCGCCGGACGGCCCGGATCGGTGCGGTTCGGATTTTTCCGCAACCGGGGCAATTTCAGCCGCTTCGACGAGGCGCTGGCTTATGCCGCCGCGAGCGGCAGCGCGGTCGATCCGTCCTTTACCCGGCGGCGGATGACGCGGGTCGGGGGTTATATGAACATGGACCAGGCGCTGACCGACACGCTGGGCCTGTTCGCGCGGATCGGGGTCAGCGACGGGTCGATCGAGCCTTATGACTTCACCGATATCGACCGGACCGCACAGCTGGGTGCGTCGTTGAACGGCAGGAACTGGGGCCGCGCGCAGGACCGGGTCGGGCTGGCGCTGATCGCCAACGGCATTTCGGCCGAGCACCGCCGCTATCTGGCGGCGGGTGGCCTGGGCGTGCTGGTCGGCGACGGGCGGTTGCCCAATGCGGGAGCGGAGGAGATTGCCGAGGCCTATTATGATGTCGGGCTGACCCGTGCGCTCGCGGTGACGCTGGACGCGCAATTTGTCGAGAACCCCGGTTATAACCGCGATCGTGGCCCTGCCGAGATACTCGCGCTGCGAGTACACGGGGCGTTCTGATCCTCCCCGCTTGCGGGGAGGTGGCAGGCCGAAGGCCTGACGGAGGGGGGGCGCTTGCCACATTGGGCGTCCTTTGCGGCACGCCCCCTCCACCACCGCTGCGCGGCGGTCCCCCTCCCCGTACCGGCGAGGATTTGGGGTTTACCGCGTCGGCACGGGTTCGGCGCCCGAGTAATCATAGAAACCGCGCTTGGTCTTGCGGCCATACCAGCCCGCCTCGACATATTTGATCAGCAGCGGGGCGGGCCGGAATTTGGGGTCGCCCGTCCCCTCGAACAGCACACGGGTGATCTCCAGGCAGGTATCCAGCCCGATGAAGTCGGCCAGCGTCAGCGGCCCCATCGGATGGTTCAGCCCCAACTGGCACGCCGCGTCGATATCCGGGATCGTCGCCACACCCTCGCCCAGCGCGAAGATCGCCTCGTTGATCATCGGCATCAGCACGCGGTTGACGATGAAGCCCGGCGCGTCATTGGCGTGGACCACGCGCTTGCCCAGTTCCTGCGCGAACGCCTCGACCCTGGCGACCGTCTCGTCCGCGGTGGCGAGGCCGCGGATCAGTTCGATCAGGCCCATGACCGGCACCGGATTGAAGAAGTGCACGCCGACGAAGCGGCCCGCATCCGGGGCGGCCTGCGCCAGCCGGGTGATCGGAATGGACGAGGTGTTGGTCGCCAGGATCGCGGTGTCGGACATCGCCTTGCCGACCTCCTCGAAGATCGCGCGCTTGATGGCCTCGCGCTCGGTCGCCGCCTCGATCACCAGTTCGCAGTCGGCCATGGCGGACAGACTGCCGATCGGCTCGATCCGCGACAGCAGCGCGTCGGCGTCCTCACGCGTCGTCTTTTCCTTCGTCACCAGCCGGTCGAGCGCCTTGGCGATGCCCGCCTTGCCCGCCTCGGCCCGGTCGAGCGAGACATCGGCCAGCTTCACCGCATAGCCCGCCGCCGCCGACACCTGGGCGATTCCGGCGCCCATCTGTCCGGCGCCGATCACACCGACCGATTTCTCCACTGACTGCATGGCGACACTCTCCTGATTCTTTGGCACAAAGCCGTTTCGCGTTGCCCTATCCGGTTCGGAACGGGACCGCCAGCAAAGGGGTTGATCGGGGATGATTCGTACGAACCCTGTCCTGTGGATGGCACTGATCGCGGCACCCGCCGCCGCCGCGCCGGACAGCCCGCCGCGTCCGGGCAGTTTGAAGCTGTTCCGCGACTGGATCGTCGCCTGCGACAATGGCCGCGCGTGCGAGAGCGCATCGCTCGCCACGCAGGACAGCGCGCTTCAGGATGCCGGGCTGATCGTCGCGCGTGACGGAGCGGGGCGCGTGACGGTACGGGTGCGCGACATGACCGGCCGCGCCAAGACCGCCAGCGTCCGCGTCGACGGGCGCACGGTCGCCTCGACCACGCTCGACCGCGACGGTGAGGGGATGTGGCAGGGCGCGCGCGCCACCGCGCTGGTCGCGGCGATCGGCCGGGGGCGGCGTGCCGCGATCCTGACCACGACCAGCCATGGCGTCTCGCTGAACGGCGCGGCGGCGGCGCTGCGCTACATGGATGACCGGCAGAAGCGCGCGGGCATGACCACCGCGCTGATCGCACGTGGCTCTGCCCGTTATCGCGGCGCGGCCCCCGCCGTGCCACTGGTCCGCGTCGTTACGCCGCCACGTGGCGCGGCCACCGTTCCCGCCAGCGCAATCGCCGAGGCGCGTCGCCGCTATGGTTGCGTCGTCGACGACGGCAGCCCGTTCAGCGCCGATGCGCACCGGCTCGACCGGCGAGCGACCCTGGTCCTGATGTCGTGCGGGGCGGGAGCCTATAACTATCTGGTCAAGCCGCTGATCTGGCGCAACGGGCGGCTGACGCCCGCCGATTTCGACTTCGCCTATCATTTCGGCGAGACGCCCGATCCCGGCCAGCCCGAAATCCTGGTCAACGTCACCTGGTCGCCCACCGGTCGCCTGTCCAGCTGGGGCAAGGGCCGGGGGCTGGGCGATTGCGGCGATGCGCAGACGTTCGGCTGGGACGGCACGCGCTTCCGCCTGCTCGAGGCGGCGCGGATGACCGAATGCCGGGGGGCGATCGACACGTTGACCGTATGGCGCACGCGGGTCGAACCCGTGGCGCCGCGATAGAGGAGAAGACGATGCTCGAACATCTGCCCGCCTGGTTGGGCAAGGCGATGAGCGGCTGGCGCGCCGGGGTCGAGTCGATCGCGGTCGTCCGCCAGGAACTGACCCCGCCCGCCGCGATGCGGCTGGACAGCCCGGCCTTTGGCGACATGGCGCGGCTGCCTGAGCGCTTCACCGCCGATGGCGCGGGCGTGTCGCCGCCGCTCGTCTGGGGGGACCCGCCCGAGGGCACGGCGATGCTGGCGCTGCTGGTCGAGGATGCCGATGCACCGACGCCGCAACCGCTGGTCCATGCCATCGTCTGGAACCTGCCGCCGCGCGCCGGGGACCTGGCCGAAGGGGCGATCGTCGCCGACGGGCCCGGATCGGCGGAACGCGGCGATGTCGGGCGCAATTCCTATTTGAGCGAAGGCTGGCTGCCGCCCGATCCGCCGCGCGGGCATGGCGAGCATCGTTACGTGTTTCAGCTTTTCGCGCTGGACGCGAAGGTCGATATCGGCGGCGCGACGCCGGGCCGCAGCGCGATGGTCGAGGCGATGGCGGGCCATGTGCTGGCCGCCGGGGTGCTGACGGGCACCTATTCGCGTGATGAAGAAGCCCCCGTGGGGCCGGTCGGGGCGGTCGCAACCGCCTGAGACATCGCTCGCAACCGGCCGGGCATCGGGATCAGCGGATGGCCCGGCCGGATAGGGGATGTCGCATGATCACGCTCAGGCGATCGGAAGAATTGGGGCAGCCGTGGTGATGGCGAGGCTGGCGAAGACAAGCGCGCCGACGACCGAAACGAGGATCTGGCGGGTCTGGAACGAAGCGAACATAGTGGTAACTCCCTGGTTGATCCGACCGCCAAACCATTTGGCGTCCGATACCAGAGACAATGCAGGGTCCGTGCCAGTTCAATAAGTCTATGATTTAGAACGATATTATTTTTCCATGAGCGAAGATTGGGAAATTGCGCCACGGAACCTAAGCGTTTCCCGCCATCACATGGCGGGAAAATCACCTGTCGCTCAAGGCGCGATCGCGACCCTCGTTCTTGGCCTGGTACAAAAGCGAGTCGGCGCGGGCGAACAGCGTTTCCTGCGTGTCGCCGGGGCGCAACGCGGTGATCCCTGCCGAGAAGGTGATCTCGCCGACGGGTTCGCCGGTTTCGCGCACCCGCATCCGCCGCTCGCGCACCGAGTCGCGGGCGCGGTCGATCAAGGCGGTGGCCTCCGCAGTCGACAGGCCGTGCATCAGGATGGCGAACTCCTCGCCGCCGTGACGGCACACGACATGGCCCTTGCCCTCTTCGGCCAGGATGGCGCCGATCGAATGCAGCACCCGGTCGCCGACCGCATGGCCGAGCTCGTCGTTGATCCGCTTGAACCGATCGACGTCGCACAGCGCCAGGTGGCAGTCCTGTGTCGCCTGGAAGCACTGGACCAGCGCCTCGTTGAAGGCGAGGCGGTTGGCCAGCCCGGTCAGCGGATCGCGCCGGGCGGTCGCCCGTGCTTCGGCCAGCTTCTCGCGCAGCGATTCCGCCTCGGCGGTCGCCTGCTTCATCTGGTTCTCGGCGGCGTCGACCCGCTCCAGCATCTCGCCGGTCAATTGGGCCAGGGTAACCAGACCGATCGACTCGCCGCGCGAGATCACCGCAGCGTTGCGTGCCAGATCGGCCCCAAATTCAGAGGTTCCGGCCTGAATCGCGCGGATGACGGCGGCAAAGGTCTCGACCTGGTTTTGCGTCTGTTCCGCCAGGGCGTCGGACTGGGTCACCTCGGGCGGCGGGGCGATCTGGCGCGCGACGGGCGGACGCGTGGTTGGGGCCGGGGCGGCGCGGGCCGCACCCGGCGGGCCGCCCAGCCGGGCGATATCGTCCCGGTGCAGGCGTACGCCGCCGTCGATCAACGCCGCGACCGCGCGCGCCAGGGCGCCTTCCGGCTCCGTCAGAATCGCATGGACGAAGGCATAATGCGCCGGATCGGGCGACAGGCGATGGTCGTTCAGAAACCGGCCGATCCGATCGTATAGCCGATCGGATGCGACGGCGCCTTGTGACACCGCCTGCATCTTGCCGCCCGTTTGTCCCCCCAGGTTCATGTCTCTGCCCCAGCCCCCTGGATCAGCGACGCGTCTTCAGGTCGCGCACCGCCGCCAGGGTGGTGGCGACATGCTCGGCCGGATTCATGTCGTCGTGCACGAACACGACGCGGCCGTTGCGGTCGATGACATAGCTGGTGCGCGAGGTGATGTCGCGACCCGCGATCTGGCGGCCCAGCGCGACGTCGTAATCCTTGACGATCGCGGGGCCCGCGCTCGCCACGGGGAACTTGCCCGCACATTCGGCCTTGGAGAAGGCGGCCAGCTTGGCCACCGGATCGGCCGACATGCCGATCACGCGCGCCCCGGCGGCCTTGAAGGCGTCGATCTTCTCGGCAAAGGCGCGCGCCTCGGCGCTGCACCCGCTGGTGAAGGCGGCGGGGAAGAAATACAGAACGACCGGGCCGCTTTTCAGCTGGTCCTTCAAGTGCAGCGTAAAGACCTTGCCCGCCACCGCGCCGCGCGTGGTGAAGTCGGGCGCGGTCGCGCCGGGTTTCAGGGCGGCCGACGCGGGCATTGCCGCCGCCACCGCCAGAAGAACGCCTACCCAAGCCTTCATCGCGCCAGTCCTCTCGATAAACTGGGTTAACGCCTATCGCGTCGCAGCGACGGCGTCCATTGCTGATACGGGCTCGCTATCCTATCGCTGGTGCCATGCCTGTACATGCGACCGATATCGATCTTGCACTCCGGCTGGCGGATGCTGCCGGTGCCGCCATCCGCCCTTATTTCCGCCGCGAGATGGGATTGGAGATCAAGGCCGATCGATCGCCCGTGACGCTGGCCGATCGCGAGGCCGAATCGGCGATGCGCCGCATCCTGGACGCCGAACGCTCGGGCGACGGCATTCACGGCGAGGAATTTGGCGTGAAGGACGGGGTTACGGGGCGCCAATGGGTGCTCGACCCGATCGACGGCACGCGCAGCTTCACCGTGGGACGGCCGATCTTCGGCACGCTGATCGCGCTCGTTGAAAATGGCTGGCCGGTGCTGGGCATCATCGACCAGCCGATCGCGGGCGAGCGCTGGCTGGGCGTGGCGGGGCGGCCGACGCTGTTCAACGGCCAGCCGACGCGGACGCGGGCGTGTCGCGAGCTGGACGGCGCGACGATCGCCACGACCAGCCCGCATCTGTTCGACGACGAGGATGTGCCGCACTTCATGGCGCTGGTCACCGCGGTCAGCGGCCAGTCCCCACGCCAGGGCCCGGTCTATGGCGGCGACTGCTATAATTACGGTCTGCTGGCGAGCGGCCATATCGACATCGTGTGCGAATCCGGGCTGAAGCTGCACGACTTCGCCGCGCTGGTGCCGGTGGTCGAGGGCGCGGGCGGCCGCATGTGCGACTGGAACGGCGATCCCCTGACGGCGGACAGCGCGGGCCACGTGCTGGCGATCGGCGACCCCGCACGCGCCGACGAGGTGCTGGAGGCGCTGCGTAATGTGCCGCACGGGCATGATCATCACGATCATTGATCGCTAGGTTCGGATGCGGACAATGCCTGTCCGCTTTCGCGCAAAGTCGGTCATGAAGGGCGTTGTTCAGCATTTCTGATAGTGGACGTTCGGCCAGTTGGTATAGGGTCGGTCCGATGAGATGGATTGTGATAGCGGCGGCGACGGTGCTGTGCGGTTTCGCATTGCCGAGCGACGCGATCACGCAGGGAATGGGCAACCAAAAAAATGATCCTGCCCGGCTTCCATTCGACGGTTCGACCGGCTTCCTAAACGGTTACTCCCTTCGCGTTCCGCGCAACGGTGACTTCCTGTGGAACGGTGCACCGGTCGGGCAGGCGATGCTCAAGACCTACCTCCGCCAATGGGCGGCTCTGCCCCGAAACGCGGGCCGCCTCTTTGTAGCGTTCGAGCAGGGACTTCGCAGCGTCGTGCGCAATGGGTCCGCAGGCAAGTCATTGACAGCGGCCTTTGTGAGCAACGCCGTTGTGCGGAGGTTGGCTGGGCAGTGAGAAGGCCGGTTGTGAACTGACAGCTCTTGGCCGTCTAGCGCTTAGAATCGGCCGGATCGCTCTCTCCCATTTGAAGACATCCGCGTCAAAAGGGTGGAAGGTATAAGCACGCGCGTCCTCAGAAAATCCCCAGAAACTTCTTCCGCTGCGCCTTGGCCTCGCCCGGATTGCCTTTTCCGTCCTCCGCCTTCGCAGTTGTGCCGCGCCCGACATCGTCGCGCTGGTCGCCCTTGACGGTCCGCTGGGCGCTGGCCCGCGCGCCGGACAGGACCGGGCCGCAGGCCGCCGCCTTGGCATCGCCGACATCGACGAAGGCGAGCACGCCGGCCAGCGGGGTCGCGACGACCGCCAGCCCCAGGCCGACGCCCGCCCGTGCCATCAGGCTGCCGCTGATCGGGTTGATGCCGGGATGCGCGAAGGTGCCGGTGATGCCGACCGGCGACTGGCCGGAGAACAGGCTGAACGTCTTGGCATCGGCGCGCACCGCCATGTCTACGCCCTCGTTGCGGAAGCTGAAGCCGCCGCGCCCCGTCACGACGTTCTTCGACGTGTCGATCAGGATCGGGTCCGCCGCCGCCACGCCGCCGCGCACGGTAAAGGCGATCAGGCCGCAGTTGATCCGCACCGGCTCCTTCAGTTCCTTCTCGAACATCTTCTGGACGAAGGTGCCGATGTCGAGTTCGGCGAGCTGGGCGTTCTTGGTCCAGAGCGAGCCAGCAGGCAGGATGAACGCCATGCGCCCGTTCGCGCTGGCCAGCGAATCGTGAATCGTGTCGCCGCGCCCGGTCAATTGGACGCGGCCCTTGACCGTGCCGGTCGTCCCCGCCTCCGCCACGCCCCAGCCCGCCAGCAAGCGGCCGAGCGGCGTCGGCGACAGGCGGATGTCGTAGCGGACAAGGCTGGGCCGCTGGCGCGTGTCGAACAGCAGGTCGGAGGTTACATTGCCGCGCGCCATCGCGAATTTCAGCGGCGACAGGGTCAGCTTGCCGCGATCCAGCGCCAGCGTCATGTCGACGTCCGAGATCGGCACCCGGCGCGAACGCACGGTGCGGATCGTCCATTTCAGGTCGGCGTCGAACCGCTGCATCGTTGCCACGGGCAAAGCCGCGTCGGGCAGCAGGCGCTGCGGCCCCACGCCCGTAGCCGCCGCAGCGGCCTCCGCGCCCTTGGTCGCAACGATATCGGGGTTGTAACCGATGAACGGCGCGGCATCGATGATGTCGAGCTTCTGGGTCGCCAGCACCGAATCGAGATGCAGCCGCTCGCCATGCGTGACGGTCAGCTTGCCCGTCAGGTCGCTGTCCCCGAAAATGCCCTTCATGCGGGTGAAGCGATAGACGTCGCCGTCCTTCACCAATTGGGCATGGATATCATAGGTGCGGGTACGCGGGATGACGACGCCGATCACCTCGAGCAGCGTCGACAGGTCCTTGCCGCGCGCGCGCGTGCGCAGCGGCACATTCTCGATCGCGGCGATCGAGGGCAGGGTCCCGGTCACGTCGACGATATTGCCCGCCGCGCGCATCCGCGCGACGAGTTCGTTCTTGCCGCGATTGGCGGTCGCGTCGGGCGACAGCAGCTGCGCGGTGACGGTGAAGGGGGTCTCGCGGATCACGCCCTTGCCGCGCACGCCCACGGCCCGGCCGATCCGCGCATCCTGCGACCGGAAATCGGCCAGCGTCAAGTCGGCGGTCACCCGCATCCGGGGATCGCGATAGCGTACCGTGGTGCCGTTGATCTCGGCGGTGTCGATGCGCGGAAACTCCAGCGGCTTGCCGCCCTTCTTCTCGCTGAACGTCCATGTGTTGGCGCGGTGGTCGGGCGTCCATTCCAGGTCGACCGCGCCGTTGGTCAGCTCCAGCCAGGTGAAGCGCCGCTTGCCGAACAGCAGCGACAGCGGCGCGATTCGCGAATCGATCCGGTCGGCGGTGAACAGGTTCGGCTGAGTCGCCCAGGCGGGGTTGGAGATCGCAATTTTTTCGGCGACGAACTTGATCCGCCACGGCGCGAAATACAGCTGGAAGTCCCCGTCCACGCTGACCGTCCGGTGGGTCAGCCGTCCGACGACCGATTCGAAGGGATGGCGCAGGAACCGCCCTTTGGTGACGAACAGCACCAGCCAGATCGCGGCGATGACGGTGGTCAGGCCGATGGCGATTCGCAAAGTCCATCGGCGCCACCCCGCACGGGCAGCGTCGGTATGCGCGGGACTGTCGACCGCAGGCGCCTGATTCATGGCCCCTTCAAGCGCGTGAACGAAGCACAGGTTCCTTGGGGGGCCTCATGGGCTATCGGTTGCATTCCGGCGTCGCTTCGTCTAAGCGGCCCGCTTCCCGAGCGAGGTGTCACGAACGGCCCGGCCATCAGGGCTGCCGCGGCCGTTTCTGCCTTAGCTCTAGCGAAAGGAAAAAAATGCCCAAGCTCAAGACCAAGAGC
>Ga0308171_1001322_pt1 | contig 34518 bp, 27 predicted proteins | sample PhyGR1_FD_202135 | JGI IMG/M metagenome (GOLD analysis project Ga0308171, IMG submission 202135) | Phyllosphere microbial communities from UC Gill Tract Community Farm, Albany, California, United States - DLSLSG.R1 | ecosystem: Host-associated > Plants > Phyllosphere > Unclassified | place: USA...
CAGCCCACGCCCTGGTCGATCCAGCGCACCACGTAGCCCAGGATGCCCTGGGCGTTGTTGTCCAGTTCCTGCTGCTTCTCGGCATCGCTCCACTGGGGCTTGGGCGACACGGGAATGGTCAGCAGGCCGGTCAGCAGGTTGTCGCGTTCGGCGTCGGCGCTGGTCCTTTCCAGTTCCTTCTGCACCTCGGCCACGTTGACCTGGTGGTAGTGCAGGGCGTGCAGCGTGGCGCCCGTGGGGCTGGGCACCCAGGCGGTGTTGGCCCCGGCCTTGGGGTGAGCGATCTTCTGCTCCAGCATGGCCTTCATCAGATCGGGCATGGCCCACATGCCCTTGCCGATCTGCGCCTTGCCGCGCAGGCCGCACGACAGGCCCACCAGCACGTTGTTCTTCTCATACGCCTGGATCCAGGCGCTGGCCTTCATGTCGCCCTTGCGCACCATGGGGCCGGCCTGCATGGCGGTGTGCATCTCGTCGCCCGTGCGGTCCAGAAAGCCCGTGTTGATGAACGCCACGCGCGCCGAGGCGGCGGCGATGCACGCCTTCAGGTTCACGCTGGTGCGGCGCTCCTCGTCCATGATGCCCAGCTTGACGGTGTTCTCCGGCAGGCCCAGCAGGCGCTCCACGCGGGCGAAGAGCTCGCTGGCGAAGGCCACTTCGGCCGGGCCGTGCATCTTGGGCTTGACGATGTAGACGCTGCCCTTGCGCGAGTTGCGCACGCCGTTCTGGCCCTTGCCCTGCAGGTCGTAGAGGGCGATGGTGGTGGTGACGACGGCGTCCAGGATGCCTTCGGGAATCTCGCGTTCCTGACCCTGCGCGTCGGTCCACAGCACGGCCGGGTTGGTCATCAGGTGGCCCACGTTGCGCAGGAACATGAGCGAGCGGCCATGCAGGCGCACCTCGCCGCTGCCGGAGGGCGCGGTGTAGACGCGGTCGGCGTTCAGCCCGCGCGTGACGGTCTGGCCACCCTTGGCGAAGGATTCGGTCAACGTGCCCTGCAGGATGCCCAGCCAGTTGGCGTAGCCGGCCACCTTGTCCTCGGCATCCACCGCGGCGACGGAATCTTCCAGGTCCAGGATGGTGGAAAGCGCCGCTTCCAGCACCACGTCGCTCACGCCGGCCGGGTCGGTCTTGCCGATGGGGGTGCCGCGGTCGATCTGGATGTCCAGGTGCAGGCCGTTGTGGCGCAGCAGCACCGACGACGGCTGGGCCGCATCGCCCTGGTAGCCCACGAACTGCGCCGCGTCCTGCAGACCGGTGGCCTCGCCGTTCTGGCGCTCGACCACCAGCCGGCCGCTTTCCACGCGGTAGGCCGTGGCGTCCTTGTGCGAACCGCTGGCCAGCGGTGCGGCCTGGTCCAGCACCTCGCGGGCGAAGGCGATCACCTTGGCGCCGCGCACCGGGTTGTAGCCCTTGCCCTTTTCGGCGCCGCCTTCTTCGGAGATGGCGTCGGTGCCGTAGAGCGCGTCGTACAGGCTGCCCCAGCGCGCATTGGCGGCGTTGAGCGCGTAGCGCGCGTTCAGGATGGGGACCACCAGCTGCGGACCGGCCTGGGTGGCGAGTTCGTCGTCCACGTTGGCGGTGGTGGCCTGCACGCCCTCGGGCTGCGGCACCAGGTAGCCGATCTTGTCCAGGAAGGCGCGGTAGGCCACCATGTTCTGGATGGGGCCGGGGTTGGCGCGGTGCCAGGTGTCCAGCTCGGCCTGCAGGCGGTCGCGCTCGGCCAGCAGGGCGATGTTCTTGGGCGCCAGCTCGCGCACCAGGTCGCCGAAGCCCTGCCAGAAGGCGGCGGCATCCAGGCCGGTGCCGGGCAGGACGCGGTCTTCGATGAAGCGGTGCAGGGAAGAGGCCACTTGCAGGCCGTTGACAGTGGTGCGATCGGTCATGGAGGGTCTCGGTCGGTGGGGGTGAACACAAGGGAGTGGCGCGCAACGGTCAGGCCGGCGCACCGCCATCGAACCCACTGTATTGGAATTCTCCACACACATAAACGGCGCGGAAAGCGCAAAACCAGTGACTTTTGCGCACAAGTGGAGGGGTGATGCGGCCCCATCCCCGCAGGCACGCAGCGCAGCACCGGCGATTTGCTATCGAAATAATAGCTGTAGGCGATCATGGATCAAGCGCTGGAAGCTGATTTGGCCGGTATTCGCATCTGTGTAATCACGCAAGCAACTGTGTCCAGTGGTGACACCCATGCCCATAATCGCCGGCCATGGACAAGCTCAAGGCGTTCGAATCCTTCGTCTCGGTCGCCACGCGCGGCAGCCTGACCGCCGCCGCCCGCGCGGAAGGCGTGGCTCCGGCCATCATGGGCCGGCGGCTCGATGCGCTGGAAGAACACCTGGGCGTCAAGCTGCTGGTGCGCACCACGCGGCGCATCAGCCTCACGCACGAAGGCAGCGCCTTCCTGGAAGACTGCCAGCGCCTGATGGCCGACGTGGCCAATGCCGAGGCCAGCGTGTCCGCCGGCGGCGTCAAGGCCACTGGCCACCTGCGCATCACCGCGCCCGCCGGCTTCGGCCGCCGGCACGTCGCGCCGCTGGTGCCGCGCTTTCGCGACCTGCACCCGGAGGTCACCATCTCCCTCAACCTGAGTGACCGGGTGGTGGACATGGCTGGCGAGGGCTTCGACTGCGCCGTGCGCGTGGGCGACCTGCCCGATTCCTCGCTGGTCAGCGTGCGCATCGCCGACAACCGGCGCCTGTGCGTGGCCACGCCGGCCTACCTGGCGCGGCGCGGCGTGCCGCTGCACCCCAACCAGCTGGCGCAGCACGACTGCCTCACGCTCTCCAGCGATGCCTCGCAGACGCGCGGCTGGGCCTTCCGGCTGCCCCGGCAAGAGGGCGGCGGCGGCGGCCCGCAGGAGGTCGTGCACTTCAAGCCCGGCGGCCCGCTGGACTGCTCCGACGGCCAGGTGCTGCACGACTGGTGCCTGGGCGGCTGGGGCATCGCCTGGCGCAGCACCTGGGAGGTCGAGGCCGAGATCGCCGCCGGCCGCCTGGTGGCCGTGCTGGAGGACTTCGCGGCCCCGCCCAACGGCATCTACGTGGTCTTTCCGCACGCCAAGCACCTGCCGCTGCGCGTGCGGCTCTGGATCGACTACCTGAAGCACCAGTACGCGCAGCCCGACTTCTGGCGGCGCGCCAGCGCATGAGCCGCCTGTTGCCGCCCGCGCGTCCCGACACCACCGCCTTTCAGAGGAGTTTTGCGCCATGAGCCAGCCCGCCCGCCTTCGCCCCCTCGCCGTCGCCCGCCCCGTCCGCCCCGCCGGCGCCGCCCCCGCGTGGACCGTGCATGCCGCGCTGCTTTCGGTCGCCGTGCTGCTCGGGGCCTGCACGCACACGCCGCCGGCCGGGCCTGCCACCTCCGCTCTCCCCACGCCGTCCGCGGCCGCCCCGGGCATCAGCGCGCCACCCGCCCGCACGAAGCAGGAGGCCGTGCCGCCCGGCATCGTCAGCGTGACCTATGCCGATCCGCAGCGCATGAGCGACGCCCGCCAGTCGCCGCGCGAGTCCGAACGCGCCCGCCGGGCCTGGCTGGACGCGCTGAGCCTCTACCTGGCCGACCGCGCCGCGCCCCTGCTGGCGCCCGACCAGCGGCTGGACGTGCGCCTTGCCGACGTGCAGCGCGCCGGCGCCTTCGAGCCTGGCCGCGGCGGCGCAGCGGCCGACGTGCGCATCGTGCGCGACATCTACCCGCCCCGCATCGACCTGGACTTCACGCTGCGCACCGATCAGGGCCGCGTCCTCAAGCAAGGCCGGCGGCAGCTGCGCGATGCGATGTTCATGGCGCGCAGCGCCTCGTCCGCCAGCGACCCGCTGCGCTACGAGAAGGGCCTGATCGACGACTGGCTGGCCACCGAACTCGGCCGCCGTCCGGACTGAGCGCGCCCGCCGGGCCGTAGGACGCTGCCCACACCCCGGCAGGTGCGCGCCCCACGCGGGGGCGGCACCGCCTGCGCCTAGAGTGGCCGCTCGTTCCTGCGGCGCTGCGCGACTGCGGGAGGGTTCACTCACAAGAAGGCAGTCATGGCAGGCATCGCACGCACCACCGGCATCGTCGTCGGGGTCATCGGCGCGCTTCTCGCGGCAGGGGGGCTCTGGCTCGTCGCGCTGGGGGGCAGCTTCTATTACCTGATCACCGGCGTCGTGCTGGTCGGCTGCGGCGTGCTGCTGGCGCGCCGGCGCGTCGAGGCGCTGTGGCTCTACGCCGTGCTGCTGGCGGCATCGGTGGTGTGGGCGTTGTGGGAGGTCGGCCTGGACTGGTGGCCGCTCGCCGCCCGGCTCGACGTGCTGGCCGTCATCGGCCTCTGGCTGCTGATGCCGTGGGTGCGCCGCGCGCTGGTGGTGCGCTCGCCCTCGGCGCCGGCAAGCCGCGTGCCGCAGGGCACGGACGGACCCATCGCCACGCCCATCACCGCACTGACTATCACGCTGGCGGCGACCGTGGCCATCGCCGTCGTCGCGATGTTCCGCCAGCCGCACGACATGGCGGGCGAGCTGCCAGCCGCAGCCGCCGCCCCGGCCCCGGCCCCGGCCCCGGCCCCGGCAGCAGCCGGCGCGGCCGGCGCCGTGCCGGATGGCGAATGGCACGCCTACGGCCGAACCGGCTACGGCCAGCGCTTTTCCCCGCTCGCGCAGATCACGCCCGCCAACGCTTCGCAGCTCAAGATGGCCTGGGAATACCGCACGGGTGACGTGCGCGGCAAGGACGGCGACCCGGAAGAGACCACCTACGAAGTCACCCCGCTCAAGATCGGCAACCGGCTCTTCCTCTGCACGCCGCACCAGTCGGTGATCGCGCTGGATGCGACCACCGGCCAGCAGCTCTGGCGCTACGACCCGAAGATCGAGAACAAGCTGGCGCTGCAGCATCTGACCTGCCGGGGGCTGTCGTACCAGCCGCCGCAGGACGGCAGCGCCACCCCGGCCGCCCCGGGCGCGCCGGACGGCGTGGCCGCCGTATCCGCCGGCGCCGCGCGGGCCGAGCCGGCGCCGCACGCCTCGCCCACCACCACCCAGCCCGAGGCCCCCGCCACCCAGGCGGCCGACCAGCGCCAGCCGCCCATCGCGGCGCGCAGCGGGCCCACCGACCCGGCCTGCCGCGCCAAGCTCTTCATGCCCACGGCCGATGGCCGCGTCATCGCCCTGAACCCGGACAGCGGCGCCGTCTGCACCAACTTCGGCGGCGGCACGGGGCAGATCGACCTCTGGCAGCGCATGCCCAACCTGCGGCCGGGGGCCTACTACTCCACGTCGCCGGTGGTGGTCACCCAGCGCCACGTGATCGTCGGCGGCACGGTGCTGGACAACGCCTCGGTCAAGGAGCAGTCCGGCGTCATCCGCGCCTTCGACATCGACACCGGTGCGCTGGTCTGGAACTGGGACTCGGGCAACCCCGACGACACCGCGCCCCTGCCGCCAGGCCGTACCTACACGCCCAATTCACCCAACAGCTGGTCGATTTCCAGCGTGGACGAGGCCCTGGGCATGGTCTACGTGCCCATGGGCAACCAGCCCCCCGACCAGTGGGGCGGCCACCGCAGCCCGGCGGTGGAGAAGTATTCCTCTTCCGTGGTGGCGCTGGACGTGGCCACCGGCCGGGTGCGCTGGGTGTTCCAGACCGTGCACCACGACCTCTGGGACTACGACGTGCCGGCCCAGCCCACGCTGATCGACCTGCAGGTCGGCGGCCAGACCGTGCCCGCGCTGGTGCAGCCCACCAAGCAGGGCGAGCTGTTCGTGCTCGACCGGCGCACCGGCACGCCCGTGCTGCCCGTGACGGAGCACGCCGCGCCCCAGGGCGCGGCCGCCGGCGACCGCACCGCCCCCACGCAGCCGAAATCGGCCCTGTCGTTCGACCCGCCCCCGCTGCGCGAGCGCAACATGTGGGGCGCCACCATGTTCGACCAGCTGGCCTGCCGCATCGCCTTCCACCGCCTGCGCTACGAAGGCCGGTTCACGCCGCCTTCCGAGCAGGGCAGCATCATCTACCCCGGCAATTTCGGCGTCTTCAACTGGGGTGGCATCGCGGTCGATCCGCAGCGCCAGATCGCCTTCACCACGCCGACCTACCTGGCCTTCGTCTCCAAGCTCGTGCCCCGCAAGGACGACACCAGCCTGCTGGTGCAAGGCGGCGGCCCGCCCAAGGGCAGCCTGCCGGCGCTGAACGAGAACTTCGGCGCGCCCTTCGCCGCGTCGATGAAGCCCTTCATGTCGCCCGTGGGCCTGCCGTGCCAGGCGCCGCCCTGGGGCTATGTGGCGGGCGTCGACCTGCGCAGCGGCGAAGTCGCCTGGAAGCACCGCAACGGCACGGTGCGCGATCTGTCGCCGCTGCCGCTGCCCTTCCGCATGGGTGTGCCGGGCATCGGCGGGCCCATGGTCACGGCGGGCGGCGTGGCCTTCTATTCCGGCGCGCTCGACAACTACGTGCGGGCCTACGACGTGGGCAGCGGCCGGCAGCTTTGGGAAGACCGCCTGCCGGCGGGCGGGCAGGCCACCCCGATGAGCTATACCGGCGCGGACGGCCGGCAGTACGTGGTGGTGGTGGCGGGCGGCCACGGCTCCACCGGCACCAAGGCCGGGGACTCCGTGCGGGCCTATGCGGTGCCGGGGCGCTGAACGGTCGGGCCGCCGGTGAGGCGGTTGGGGCGGGGTGCTGCGGGATAGGATGCGGGTCCACCGTGCCCCAAGCCCCTTCCCGCCATGACCACCGAAGCCCTGCTCGCCTACGCCCATCTGCTGGCCATCCTCGCCACGGCCACCTTCCTGGCCAGCCAGGCGGCGCTCTGCCGCAGCGAATGGCTGAACGCCGCCGCGGTGCAGCGGCTGGCGCGCATCGACCTGCTCTACGGCGTGTCGGCGTTGCTGGTGCTGGCCACGGGGCTGGCGCGCACCTGGTGGGGTGTCAAAGGCTTCGGGTGGTACTGGTCGCAGCCGCTGCTGCATGCCAAGGTGACGCTCTTCGTGGTGATCGGCGTGCTGTCGCTGGTGCCCACGCTGCGGCTGCGCCGCTGGCTGCAGGCCGTGCGCGCCACCGGCACGCTGCCGCTGCCCGCCGAGGTGAAGGCGACCCGGCGGCTGGTGATGATCGAGGCGCACCTGCTGGCGCTGATCCCGCTGCTGGCGGTGTTCCTGGCGCGCGGCGTGGGCACGCGCTGAGGTTCACGAGCCCCCTGCAAACAAAAGCAAACCCCGCGCGCCGGGGTGCGGCGGGCGGGGTTTTGCGGAGGATCTGAAACGGATCAGGCCGCCGGCTGGGCGCTCAGGCAGCTCTTCATGAAGGCCTTGCGCTCATCGCCCTTCAGGGCCTTGGTCTTGGCGTCGGCGTTGCAGCTCTTCATCTTTTCCTGCTGCTTGGCCTGCTTGTTGGCGGAGAGGCAGTCCTTCATGAACGCCTTGCGCTCGTCGCCCTTGAGCGCCTTGGTCTTGGCATCGGCGTTGCAGGAGGCCATCTTGCTCTGCTGCGCCGTGGGCGCCTTGGCGGGCGCGGAGGCCGCGGCGGCGGGGGCATCGGCCGCATGGGCGGCAACGCCCAGGGTCAGAGCGAGGGAGGCGGCGGTCACCAGGGAAAGCAGATTCTTCATGTAATGCTCCTGCAATGGATGGGGGTGAAAAGCCTCGCCCGGTGCGTGCGTCGCCAGCCGGAGCGGGGCCCAGGCAGCATAACGCCGCCGCCCGCCAGGCGGATGACCGCGCCCCGTAGAATCGGCCCATGCTCTCCGTCAAACAGGAATTGCTCGCGGCCCTGGCCGGCGAGCTGGAAAAATTGTCGCCCGGCGCCGCCGGGCGCGCTGCTTTTGAATCGCCCAAGGTGGCCGCGCACGGCGACTTCGCCTGCACCGCTGCCATGCAGCTGGCCAAGCCGCTCAAGCTCAACCCCCGCGCGCTGGGCGAGCAGCTCAAGGCCGCGCTCGAGGCCACCCCGGCCTTCACGCGCTGGGTCGACGCCATCGAGATCGCCGGCCCAGGCTTCCTGAACATCCGCCTGAAACCCGCCGCCAAGCAGGAGGTGGTGCGCGAGGTGCTGTCCGCCGGCGAAACCTTTGGCCAGCAGCCATCGAACGGCCAGCGCATGCTGGTCGAGTTCGTCTCCGCCAACCCCACCGGCCCGCTGCACGTGGGCCACGGCCGCCAGGCGGCGCTGGGCGACGCGATCTGCAACCTCTTCGCCACCCAGGGCTGGAGCGTGCACCGCGAGTTCTACTACAACGACGCCGGCGTGCAGATCGACACCCTCACCAAGAGCACGCAGCTGCGCGCGAAGGGCTTCAAGCCCGGCGACGACTGCTGGCCCACCGACCCGGAGAACCCGGCCTCCAAGGCGTTCTACAACGGCGACTACATCCAGGACATCGCGAACGACTTCCTGGCGAAGAAGACCGTCAAGGCCGACGACCGCGAGTTCACCGCCAACGGCGACGTCGACGACTACGACAACGTGCGCCAGTTCGCCGTGGCCTACCTGCGCAACGAGCAGGACAAGGACCTGCAGGCGTTCAACCTGCATTTCGACGAGTACTACCTGGAGTCGAGCCTCTACACCTCGGGCCGGGTCGAGGCCACGGTGCAGCGCCTGATCGAGCGCGGCCACACCTACGAGCAGGACGGCGCGCTGTGGCTGAAGACCACCGACTACGGCGACGACAAGGACCGTGTGATGCGCAAGAAGGACGGCACGTACACGTACTTCGTGCCCGACGTGGCCTACCACATCGCCAAGTGGGAGCGCGGCTTCACCAAGGTCGTGAACATCCAGGGCACCGACCACCACGGCACCATCGCCCGCGTGCGCGCCGGCCTGCAGGCGGCCGATGCCGGCATTCCGCAGGGCTACCCCGACTATGTGCTGCACACCATGGTGCGCGTGGTCAAGGGCGGCGAGGAGGTCAAGATCAGCAAGCGCGCGGGCAGCTACGTCACGCTGCGCGACCTGATCGAATGGACCAGCAAGGACGCGGTGCGGTTCTTCCTGCTCAGCCGCAAGCCCGATACCGAATACACCTTCGACATCGATCTGGCCGTGGCGCAGAACAACGACAACCCCGTCTACTACGTGCAGTACGCCCATGCGCGCATCCAGTCGGTGCTGCGCGCCTGGGCGGAGGCCGGTGGCGCCGGCGTGGCGGCGCTGGGCCACGTGGATCTGTCGGCCCTGGAGGGCCCGCAGGCCCAGGCGCTGATGCTGCAGCTGGCCAAGTACCCCGAGATGCTGACGGCCGCCGCCGAGGGCGAGGCCCCGCACGACGTGACCTTCTACCTGCGCGACCTGGCCGCCAGCTACCACAGCTACTACGACGCCGAGCGCATCCTGGTGGAGGACGAGGCCGTCAAGCAGGCGCGGCTTGCGCTGGTCGCCGCCACCGCACAGGTGCTGCACAATGGTTTGAAGGTGCTGGGCGTAAGCGCGCCCGCCAGAATGTGAAACAACCCATGGCTAGCCAAATGAAGAAACAGCAGCGCGGAGGCACCGCCGTCGGGCTCATCGTCGGGATGATCATCGGCCTGGGCGCCGCGCTGGGCGTGGCCGTGTATGTCACCAAGGTGCCCGTGCCCTTCCTGAACAAGGGCAGCTCGCGCAATTCCGACCAGGACGAGGCGCAGCGCAACAAGAACTGGGACCCCAATTCGCCCCTGTACGGCAAGAACCCGGCGCGGCCGGCGGCTTCTGCCGCGCCGAGTGCCGCCGGCACCGACCCGGCGGCGGCCACGCCTGCCACCGGCACCGTCACCGCTCCCCCGGTGACCGCTGCCGCCACGGCGCCCACGCCACGGGGCGCCGCCAGCAAGCCGGCCGCGGCCGGTAAGCCCGGCACCAGCGCCGATCCGCTGGGCGATCTGGCCAAGGCGCGTTCGGCCGCCAGCCCGGCCGCCGTGGCTGCGCCTGCCGCCGGCGGCGCCGACCCGTTCGACTACTTCGTTCAGGCCGGTGCCTTCCGCACCCAGGGCGACGCCGACGCCCAGCGCGCCAAGATGGCCATGCTGGGCTGGGAAGCCCGCGTGAGCGAGCGCGAGCAGAACGGCCGCACCGTGTACCGCGTGCGCGTCGGCCCGTTCGCCAAGCGCGACGACGCCGAGTCGCTGAAAGACAAGCTCGACGGCGCGGGCGTCGAATCCGCTCTGGTGCGCGTGCAGCGCTGACGGCCGGAAAGTGTGCGTGGGCGCACACCTCGCGCCACCTGCCGACGAAACTTTGCGGCCCCGCACCGCTCACAACCTTCTGATCGACCAAGGAGTGAAATCTTCATGAAACGCCGCGAGTTCTCCCTGTCCGCCGCCACGGCCCTGGCCGCTTCCGCCGCCACGCTGCCGCTGGCCACGCCCGCCTTCGCGCAGGCCCGCCAGTTCAAGGAAGGCAAGGACTACACCAAGCTCGCCAAGCCCGCACCCGTCGATGCGCCCGCCGGCAAGGTCGAGGTGATCGAGTTCTTCTGGTACAGCTGCCCGCACTGCAATGCCTTCGAGCCCGCGCTCGAGGCCTGGATCAAGGCGGCCCCCAAGGACCTGCTGATCCGCCGCATTCCGGTGGCGTTCAACGCCAGCTTCGTGCCCCAGCAGAAGCTCTACTTCGCGCTCGAGAACATGGGCAAGTTGCCCGAAGTGCACGCCAAGGTGTTCCGCGCCGTGCATGTCGAGCGCCTGCCGCTCAACAAGGACGAGCTGATCTTCGACTGGATCGGCAAGCAGGGCGTGGATGTCGCCAAGTTCAAGGAAACCTACAACTCCTTCGGCGTCTCCAGCCAGGTGCGCAAGGCCTCGCAGCTGCAGGAAGCCTATGGCGTGGAAGGCGTGCCCTCGATGGGCGTGGCCGGCCGCTACTACACCGACGGCACCATGGCCGGCAACATGCAGAGCGTGCTGCAGGTGGTGGACTACCTGGCGGGCGTGGCGCGCAAGGGCTGACACCTCGCGGTCGGGCGGGGCCGGCAGGCCCGGCCGCCCCCGTGCTCCATGCGGCCTTACCGGCCATCGGCGCGCCCTCGGGCGCGCTTTTTCATGGGCGCATGCGGGCCGCCGCCCCGCTGCGGCGCCTTCATGGTCGCTATGACTATGATAGCTGCTGGCGCTTATCGGATCAGCGCTGGGGGCTGTTTTGATGGGGATTCGGGCCGCTCAGCGGGCCATGCCATGTCGGCGCGTGGGGCCGGATGCCGAGCGGCCGGGTGGCGGCGCGTGCATGATGCGGGTCGGCCGAAGGGCCCTTCCTGCCACCGCCAGCGCCGTCCATCCGCGAACGGTCGGTACAATGTCTGCAAGATTCGTGCCCTATGAGAAACAGACTCCTCCCGCTGATTGTGCTCTCCGCGCTGGCCCTGGCCTCGTGGGGCGCCCGTGCCGAAAAGGCCGACCGCAACAAGCCCATGAACATCGAGGCCGACGCACTGCGCCACGATGAACTGCAGCAGACCAGCGTCTTCACCGGCCGCGTGGTGCTCACCAAGGGCACCATGGTGCTGCGCGGCGCGCGGCTGGACGTGCGGCAAGACCCCGACGGCTTCCAGTACGGCGTCGTGACCGCCGAGCCCGGCAAGCGCGCCTTCTTCCGCCAAAAGCGCGACACCGTGGCCGGCGCGCCCGACGAATTCGTCGAAGGCGAGGGCCAGACCATCGAATACGACGGCCGCGCCGAGACCGTCAAGCTCATCGGCCGGGCCGAATTGCGCCGCTACCGCGAGGCCACGCTGACCGACGAGATGGCGGGCGCCGTGATCTTCTACAACAGCGTGAGCGACGTGCTGACCGTGGACGGCCAGCGCACCGCGCAGAACGGCACGGCATCCGGCACCCCCGGCGGCCGCGTGCGCGCCGTGCTGGCGCCCAAGGAGCCGGCGGCCGGCGCCGCGCGGCCCGCGGCCCCCGCCCCGGCGGCATCGCCCGCGCCGGCCCTGCGGCCCAGCACCGACCTCGGCAACGGCGGCGCCAGCAAGTGAGCGAGTCCCTTTCCACCCCGTCCGCCGCTGCGTCCGCCGCCCCGGCGAGCCCGCCAGCTGGCGGCAGCCGGCTGCAGGCGCTGCACCTGCAGAAGTCCTACGGCAGCCGCAAGGTCGTCAAGGACGTGTCGCTCACCGTGCAAAAGGGCGAGGTCGTCGGCCTGCTGGGCCCCAACGGCGCAGGCAAGACCACGTCGTTCTACATGATCGTCGGGCTGGTGCGCAGCGACGGCGGCGACATCCTCATCGACGGCCAGTCTGTGGCCAACATGCCGATCCACCGCCGCTCGCGGCTGGGGCTGTCGTACCTGCCGCAGGAGGCGTCCATCTTCCGCAAGCTGAACGTGGAAGAGAACGTGCGCGCCGTGCTGGAACTGCAAAAGGGCGAAGACGGCAAGCCGCTGCCCCGCGCCGAGATCGAGGAGCGCCTGACGGCGCTGCTGCAGGAGCTGCGAGTGGAGCACCTGCGCGCCTCGCCCGCGCTGGCCCTCTCCGGTGGCGAGCGCCGCCGGGTCGAGATCGCCCGCGCCCTCGCCACGCAGCCGCGTTTCATCCTGCTCGACGAGCCCTTCGCCGGCATCGACCCCATCGCCGTGATCGAGATCCAGCGCATCATCGGCTTCCTCAAGGAGCGCGGCATCGGCGTGCTCATCACCGACCACAACGTGCGCGAAACGCTGGGCATCTGCGACCACGCCTTCATCATCAGCGACGGCAACGTGCTGGCGCAGGGAACGCCTTCCGACATCGTGGACAACGCCGAAGTACGCCGGGTGTACCTGGGCGAGCACTTCAGGATGTGAGCATGGCCCCCACGCTCCCCGATTCTCGTGGTTCGCTGCCCCCCAAGGGGGCGCTCGCACCTTGGGGCGGCCCGGCGGTGCTCGAGCGATGAAGCCCGGCCTGTCTCTGCGCGTCTCGCAACACCTGGCGCTCACGCCCCAGCTGCAGCAGTCGATCCGGCTGCTGCAACTGTCCACGCTCGAGCTGTCGCAGGAGGTCGAGCAGATGCTCGACGAGAACCCGTTCCTGGAGCGCACGCTGGAAGAGGCGCCGCGCGAGGAGTTCGGGCTGCCGCAGGCCGACACGCCCGTGGCGGACGACGACCGCCATGCCGATGAATCGCTCTACGGCGCGGCGCCCGGCACGGCGGCCAGCGGCACCGAGGGCGCGGGCGATGCCGACGCGCCGGCCTCGGCCGACGCGGGGGCCGATGCGGCGGGCGTGGCCGAAGCGCCCGACTGGGAGGGCGACGGCACGGTGGATTTCTCCGCCGACGACAGCGAGTGGGGCGGCGACGCGCCGGCGCGCAACCGCACCGGCGAAGGCGACGGCGAGACCGACGCCACCGAACTGGCGCGCAGCCACCAGTCGCTCACCGACTTCCTGCACCGCCAGGCGCTGTCGCTGCGGCTCTCCGCCGTGGACACCGCCGCCCTGCGCTTTCTCATCGAGTCGCTCAACGACGACGGCTACCTGGAGGATCCGCTCGAATCGCTGGCCGTCAGCCTGGCCGGTCCGGACGACGCCGAGCAGATCGAGGAGCTGGTGCACCGCTTCACCGTGGCGCTGCGCCTGCTGCAGAGCCTGGAGCCGAACGGCGTGGGTGCGCGCGGGCTGGCCGAGTGCCTGACGCTGCAGCTGCGGGCCCTGGCGGCCGACAAGGAGGCCGATGCCGACGTGCTGCAGACCGCGCTGCGCATCTGCAGGCAGCCACTGGAGATGCTGGCCAAGCGCGACGTGCGCCGGCTGACGCAGACCTGCGGCAGCGGCAACGAGGAATGCACGCGAGCCGCCATGGCGCTGATCGCGCGGCTGGAGCCGCGCCCCGGCCGGCGCTTCGCCAACGTGGAGCGCAACATCATCGTGCCCGACGTCATCGTCAGGAAGACCGGGCGCGGCGCGCAGCAGAATTTCACCGTGCAGCTCAACCCCGACGTGATGCCGCGCCTGCGGGTGCACGACGTCTATGCCGGCGCCCTGCGCGGCAACCGGGGCGGCGAAGGCCACCAGGCGCTGCAGCAGCGGCTGCAGGAGGCGCGCTGGTTCATCAAGAACATCCAGCAGCGCTTTGACACCATCCTGCGCGTGTCGCGGGCCATCGTCGACCGGCAGCGCAACTTCTTCGTGCACGGCGAGCTGGCCATGCGCCCGCTGGTGCTGCGCGACATCGCCGACGAACTGGGCCTGCACGAATCCACCATCAGCCGCGTGACCACGGCCAAGTACATGGCCACGCCGCAGGGCACCTACGAGCTGAAGTACTTCTTCGGCTCGGGCCTGGGCACCGAAACGGGGGGCAATGCCTCCAGCACGGCGGTGCGCGCGCTCATCAAGCAGTTCGTGTCGGCCGAGAACCCGGCCAAGCCGCTGTCGGACAGCCAGATCGCCGCCATGCTGAAGGAGCAGGGCATCGAATGCGCCCGCCGCACGGTGGCCAAGTACCGCGAGGCGCTCAAGATCGCGCCGGCCAACCTGCGCAAGGCCTTGTGATCGACGTGTGGCGGGCAGCGGGTGCCCACCGCCGCGTCCGATCCGCTCGGCGCGCCCCCGTCAGCCGCCCAGCAGCTGCGGGTTCATGCGCCAGAGCGTGAAATTCAACGCCGCCGCGAAGCTGATCCAGGCGAGATACGGCAACAGCAGCGCGCCCGCCAGGGGCCGCAGCCGCCAGAAGGCCAGCAGCGTCGCGGCCACGGCGATCCACAGCGCGGCGATGTCGAGCAATGCCCAGCCGCCCCGATGCCACTGGAAGAAAAGCCAGCTCCAGAGCGCGTTCAGCACCAGCTGTACGCAGAACAGCGCCAGCGCCCGGCGGCGCAGCGCGCTGGGCGGCTGGCGCCACGCCAGCCAGGCGGCCACGCCCATCATGGCGAAGAGCGCCGTCCACACCGGCCCGAACACCGAGGGCGGCGGAGCCCAGCCGGGCTGCGCCAGCTGGCCGTAGAACTGCGGCGCCTGCACCGAGGCGATGCTGCCGATGCCGGCGGTGACGAACGCCAGCGCCAGCCAGCCGGCCAGCCCCAGCCAGAGGCGAGCCGTGGAGCGCTGAAGAGCAGGCGCGGCGGAGGCCCGGGCGGCCGATCCGTCGTGCGGGGAGGGGGACGCACGGTGGGTTTGCGAAGTCATTTCGCGATGATCGCGCAACGGCCGGCCGGGCCGGTCTGCCGAGCGCGGCGGCGGATGTCGGACAGGGCGCCGACTGCGCTGCAAACCGCCGTGGCCGGGATGATGTGCTATCTATTAATAGCTGAATACCCTGGTGGGATGAGCGCTGGAGGGCTGAATGCCCGGACATCGCGGCCAGCCGGCCAGCCGCGGCACGCGGCCCCGCCGCGCGGGCGTTCACTGGTCCGTCACCTGGGCAGCGCACGCTGCGCCGCACCGACAGGGTGGCCCGCCGCCGCCGTCAGGGCGGCCGCCTCCAGCTTGAAGCCCGCCACCGCGTCGGCCAGTTGCGCGGCCTGCTGCTGCAGCGACTGGGCGGCGGCGGTGGCTTCTTCCACCAGCGCGGCGTTCTGCTGCGTGGCCTGGTCCATCTGGCTCACGGCGCCGCCGATTTCGGCGATGCCGGTGCTCTGCTCCTGGCTGGCGCTGCTGATCTCCGCCACGATGGCGGTGACGCGGCGCACGCTGTCCACCACCTTGTCCATGGTGGCGCCGGCGTCCTGCACCAGCCGGCTGCCGGCGGCCACCTGCGCCACCGAATCGTCGATCAGCGCCTTGATCTCCTTGGCGGCGGTGGCGCTGCGCTGGGCCAGCGTGCGCACTTCCGAGGCGACGACGGCGAAGCCCCGGCCCTGCTCGCCGGCGCGGGCCGCTTCCACGGCCGCGTTCAGCGCCAGGATGTTGGTCTGGAACGCGATGCCGTCGATCACGCCGATGATGTCGGCGATCTTGCGCGACGAGGCCTCGATGCCGCCCATGGTCTGCACCACCTGGCCCACCACGGCGCCCCCGTGCGTGGCGACGTCGGAGGCGCCCGTGGCCAGTTGATTCGCCTGGCGCGCGTTCTCGGCGTTCTGCTGCACGGTGGCGGTGAGTTGCTCCATCGCCGCCGCCGTCTCTTCCAGCGAGCTGGCCTGCTGCTCGGTGCGCGCCGACAGGTCCTGGTTGCCGCTGGCGATCTCGCTGGTCGACAGGCGCACCGATTCGGACGAGGCGCGGATCTGCACCAGCACCGCCGCGATCTTGTCCACGAAGCGGTTGAAGGCGCTGGCGATCTGCGTAAGTTCGTCGCTGCCGTGGGTGGACAGGCGCCGCGTGAGGTCGCCGTCGCCCGAGGCGATGTCTTCCAGCGCGTCGCGCACCAGCCCCAGGCGGCGCAGCTGGTGGCTGACGGCGGCGGTGACCAGCACGACAGCGGCCAGCACGCTCAGCAGCGTGATGACGACGGCCACCTTCAGCAGCGCGGTGACCGACTGCGTGGCTTCGGCGCGGTCGATGGCGATGGCCAGCGTCCAGGGCGTGCCCTGCACCTTGGCGGCATAGAGCATCTGGTCGGCGCCGTCCACCTGCACGTCCGCGCGGCCGCCCGATTCGGCCAGGCGCTGGATCACCGGGGCGTCCAGCGTGTTCGCGATGGCCGAGACGGGTTTGAGCGCCAGTTCCGGCTTGGCATGGGCGAGGATCTTGCCCTCGCCGTCCAGCAGCACCGCGAAGCTCTTGGGAAAGGGCCGGATGGCGCCGACGATGCGGTTCACCGAGTCGAGGAACATGTCGCTGGCCACCACGGCGGTGACCTGGCCGCCCGCCTGGACCGGCTCCACGAAGCTGATGGTGAGCTTGCCGGACACGTCCACATAGGCCGGCGTCACCGCCGGGCCGCCGGCCTGCACCGCCTGCCGGTACCAGGGGCGCGCCGTGCCGTCGTAGCCGTCGGGCAGCGGCGTGAGCGAGACGCTGCGCTTGTCCGCATAGGTGAAGTAGGCCGCGTCGAAGGCGCCGGCCTGCTCCGCCGCCTTGAGGAAGGGCAGCGGATCGGCCTGGTCCACCGCCACCTTCAGCGAGCCGGTGATGCGCTGCTTGTCCTTGACCCACTCGGCCACCTCGCCGGCGCGGTCGCGGGTCAACTGGCCGATGCGGCCGTCCAGGTCGGCCATCGTGTCCCGGCGCACCACGTAGAACGTGGCCAGCGCCAGCGCCAGCAGCGAAAAGACGGTGATGGCGATGCAGATGCCGATGAGGCGCGCGCGCAGGCTTTGGAACATGACGTGACTTTGCAAAAAGATACAAATAGGTGACCCATTCTGACGGGTGTTTGATCCAGGTCAAAGCGTAACGGCCCCGCATGCGGCAGGTGTGTGCCCCGCCCGCCACGGGGTACCCGGCGCGCCCGCCCGTGCCCGGGTTGCGGGCGGAGAACCGGCAGCGCTTATCCTTGGCACCTTCCTTATGAATCAACTGCAACTCTTCCTGCCCTGCGCCGCCGGCGTCGAGGGCTACCTGGCCGACGAGGTCCACGCCATCACGGGCCTGACCGGCCACGACCTGCTGGTCGGGCGCGGCGGCGTGCTGGCGCGCGCCGCCTGGCGCGACGCCCTGCGCCTGAACCTGCACAGCCGCCTCGCGCAACGCGTGCTGGTGCAGCTGGCCCACCGCAACTACCGCAACGAAAACGATCTCTACGGCCTGGCGAGCGAGGTGGCCTGGGAGATCTGGTTCACCACGCGCCAGAGCTTCAAGATCGACGTCACCGCCCAGCACAGCCCGCTCACCAGCCTCAACTTCGCGGCGCTGAAGGTGAAGGACGCGGTGGCCGACCGCTTCCGCCACAAGAGCGGCGCGCGGCCCGACGTGAACACGCAGTGGCCCGACGTGCGCATCCACCTGCACCTGACGACCGACGAGGCCACGATCTACATCGACACCTCGGGCGAGGCGCTCTTCAAGCGCGGCTGGCGCGAGGACAAGGGCGATGCGCCGCTGAAAGAAACGCTGGCCGCCGCGATGATCGCCGCCAGCGGCTGGGACCCGCTGGGCGACGCGCCCGTGCCGCTCTACGACCCCTGCTGCGGCAGCGGCACCATCGCCATCGAGGCCGCGCAGATCGCCTGCAACATTCCCGCCGGGCTGCGGCGGCGCTTCGCCTTCGAGAAGCTGCTGCCGTTCCAGGCCCACGTCTGGTCTGCTATCAAAACAGAAGCAGAAGGCGCAATCACCAAGAGCGCTGCGCCCATTTTTGGCAGTGACGTGTCGCACCGCATGGTGGACTTCGCCCAGCGCAACGCGGAGCGTGCCGGCGTGGCCGGGGCCGTGCAGCTGCGCGGCGGCGACGCCCTGCAGCGCATGCCGCCCACCGAGCAGCCCGGCGTGCTGCTGCTGAACCCGCCCTACGGCGAGCGCATCGCCGCTGCCGGCTCGGCCGGGCGCAACGCCGCCGAGCGCATGGCCCACCTGGACCGCGCCGGCCGCGAGACCGCGCAGACCGAGGATGGGGGAGAGTTCTTCAGCCAGCTCGCCTCGCACTGGAAGAAGCACTACAGCGGCTGGACCGCCTGGATGCTCACGCCCGACCTGAAGCTGCCCAGCCAGATGCGGCTGAAGGAATCGCGCCGGGTGCCGATGTGGAACGGCCCCATCGAGTGCCGCCTGTTCCGCTTCGACATGGTCAAGGGCACGGCCCGCGAGCGCGCCGCCCGGGGCACGCCGCCGGCACCTTCGGACGGCGCAACCCATGCCGGTTGAACTGCCGCTGCCCGCCGTGGCGGCGCCGGGCGAGCCCGTGCGGCCGGTGGTGGTGGACACCAATGTCGCGCTCGATCTGCTGATCTTTTCCGACCCACGCACCGCGCCGCTGCGCCAGCTGCTGGCCGAGGCGCGCCTGGTCTGGATCGCCACCCAGGTCATGCGCGACGAGCTGGAGCGCGTGCTGGCCTATCCGCACATCGTGGAGCGCATGGACTTCTACCAGGTGGACGCGCCCCGGGTGCTGGCCGCCTTCGACGCCCGGGCGCGGCTGGTGGCCGTCGCGCCCAAGGTGGCCTACGTGTGCAAGGACGCGGACGACCAGAAGTTCATCGACCTGGCCGCGCAGCACCGCTCCATTCTGCTCAGCAAGGACAAGGCCGTGCTCTGCATGCGCAAGCGGCTGATGACGCTGGACACCCACGTGGCGACGGCCATCGTGCTGGAGCCCTCGCCGGAACCCGCGGCCGCCGCCTGACGGGCGCGCCGGCTGCTCCGGCCGCCGATCATTCCTGCTCGAACTGGAACCCCTCGGCCGGGTGCAGCGACCAGTTGCCGTCGCCCGTCAGCTGCAGCACGTGCGTGTGGTGCGCCAGCACGGCGGCCCGGTGCGCGATGCTGATGAGCGAGGCGCCGCTGCCGCGCAGACGGGCGTAGAGCAGCGCCTCGTTCGCGCCGTCCAGGGCGCTGGTGGCTTCGTCCAGGATGACGACACGCGGCTGGCGCACCAGCACCCGGGCGAACGCCAGGCGCTGCTGCTCGCCCATCGACAGCTGCTTTTCCCAGTCGCGCCGCGCGTCCAGCCCACCCACGCGCTCGGCCAGGTCGGGCAACTGCACGTCGCGCAGCAGCTGCAGCAGCTCGGCGTCGCTCAGGTTCGTGTCCTGCGCCGGGTAGATCATCTGGCTGCGCAGCGTGCCGGGCTGCATGTAGGGGCGCTGCGGCAGGAAGAAAACGTCCTCCAGTGGCGGGTGGTGCACCACGCCCTCGCCGGTGCGCCACAGCCCCGCGATGGCGCGCAGCAGCGAACTCTTGCCGCAGCCGCTGGCGCCGGTGATCAGCAGGGCGTCGCCCGATTGCAGCTCCAGCGTCAGGTTGCGCACCAGCAGGCGGGCATAGCCGGGCGTGTAGAGCGTCATGCCCTCGATGGCGAAGCGCTCGCCGGGGCGGGCTTCGATCTCGCTGCGGCGCATGGCGGCGGCAGGCGGAGACAACGAGGCGACCGGGGCCGCCGCGGCGGCGGCGGCGCCCGGGCTGGCGCCGGTGCCGGAGGTGACGGGGAAAGGGGCGGGTGCCACGCTGGCGGTGGCGGCTGCGGTCGCGCCCGCGGCGGTGGCAGCGGCGGTGGCTGGGGTGTCGGCGGAGCCGCCGTCCTGCCGACGGGCGCGCCGCTGCTCGCGGCGCTCCTGCCGGTGGGCGCGGCGGGCGGCGATCAAGGCCTCCTGGTCCGGCGGCTCGCGGCTGTCGGTCTCGCCCATCAGCGCCTGGCGCAGGGTGTCCAGCCGGCCGATGCCGGCCACGAAGCGGCTGAGGCTCTCGAAGTTGTCCACGATCAGCGACACCGAGGCCAGCACCGCCGCGAAGGCACCGGCCGCCTGGATGGCACGACCCACTTCCATGTCGCCCGACAGCACCGCGTCGGCCAGGATGATGCTGGGGATCACCACCGTCAACTGGCTGAAGGCGCGCTGGAACAGATTGAGCGAGCGCTGGCGCTTGATGAGCCGCGCGTAGTTGTTGAAGACGGCCTGGAAGCTGTGGTCCAGCTGCGCGCGCTCCTGCGCCTCGCCCCGGTAGAAGGCGATGGACTCGGCGTTCTCCCGCAGCCGCATCAGCCCGAAGCGAAAGTCCGCCTCGCGCCGCAGCTGCCAGAAGTTGAGCCGGATCAGCGGCGCGCCGAACACGTAGAGCGCCACCACGGTGCCCAGCAGCGCGTACACCGCCAGGAACGCCACCAGCACCTGCGAGATCGACCAGAGCACGGCGCTGAAGGCCACCAGCTGCATGCCCGCGCCGATGAAGATCAGCAGGAAGTGCGTGGACCGGCCGGTGAAGCTGTTGATGTCTTCGCTGATGCGCTGGTCGGGGTTGTCGATGGTGCCCTGCGCGTTCAGGTCGTAGTAGCGGCGGCTGCCCAGGTAGCCGTCGAGGAACCGGTGGGTGAGCCAGCGCCGCCAGTGGTTGGCGAAGGCGTCGCGCATGTAGTAGTAGAAGGCGTACACCGGCACGGCGAACGCCAGCACGATCAGGCAGGTGCGCACGGCATCCCAGAAGCGGTCGCGGTCCTGCGCGGCGAGGGCGGAGGTCATCTCGCCGCTGCGGTCGATGAGCAGCACGGCCAGCTGCGTCTCCAGCAGCATCAGCAGCACCAGTAGGCCCATCAGGGACCATGCGGCGAACTTCTTGTCGCCCTGCCAGTAAGGCTTGGCCACGTTCATGAACTGGCGCCAGGCGGCCATCGAAAGCGAGGGGGCATGCCGGGACGAATCGGGGGCGCCGGAGGAGTTGTCTGCGGCCATGGGCAAGGGGGCCGCGGCGGTAGCGGTGGAAGGCATGCGGAGCGATCTGAGCCAAGCGGAAGCGCTTGGTGGCGACGATATGCGGCGCCCCGCGCCGGCCCTGTCGGACGCCGCCCACGCGCCGCTACGGACGTGCCCGCGTTTTCGGCGGCCGGCCAACGAAGGGCGCGCTCCGCCTGCCTTGCCCGGCACCCGCGGGGCGGCGTCAGATCATGTTGCGCATGGCCTGCGCCGTCTCGCGCAGCACCGGCAGCACGCGAGCCACCGCGTCTTCCGAGCTTTCGTGGCCCATCGGCATGGTGATGTTGAGCGCGCCCACCAGCACGCCATGGCGGTCGCGCAGGGGCACCGCAATGCCGCGGGAATTGAGGTCCAGCTGCTGCTCGGACAGCGACCAGCCCTGCGCGCGGATGCGGGCGATCTCCAGCTGCATGCGCTCCGTGCTGGCGATGGTGTGCGGGGTGAACACCTGCAGCGGCCGGCTCGCCAGCCACTGCGCCAGTTCCTCGTCGCTGCGCAGCGCCAGCATCAAGAGGCCGGCGGCGGTGACCTGGGCCGGCACCCGCGCACCCAGCACGTAGCCGGTGCTCATGCTGCGGTTGGGGCCGTTGCGGGCCACGTACACCACTTCGTCGCCATCCATCACGCTCAGGTAGGCGATCTCGCTGGTGCCCGCCGCCACGCGCTGCAGGAAGGGCTGCACGATGCGCGGCAGCCGGGCCGATTCGAGGTAGGAACGCCCCAGGCGCAGCACGCGCGGCGTGAGCCAGAACAGCTTGCCGTCGCTGGCGACGTAGCCCATGTGCTGCAGCGTGAGCAGGTAGCGGCGGGCGGCCGTGCGCGTCATGCCGGTGCGCTGGCCGGCCTGGCTGGCCGTCATGCGCGGGTGCGCGTCGTCGAAGGCCTCGATGATGCTCACGCCGCGCTCCAGCCCGGCGATCCAGTCGCGCTTGTCCAGCCCCGCCGGCGCGGTCTTCTCTTCTGCGTCCATGCAGGGAGTTTGCCGTGTGCCGTCTGGCGGAACCTCGGCCGTGGATTACGTAGAAACCCTGCATTTGATCGATGAGCGAACGTTGCGGTTCGATGATCGATCGTTGCACGAGGCCGAACGATGGTGCGGCCCACCGCCGACGCTATAACCCGGCGCATGCAGCGGCCGCCCGGGTGGACATGCCGCGCACGCACACTGGAGGCAACGCCCATGAACTGGAGGCAACGCCCATGAGCCAACCCATCGCTGGAGACACGCAGCTCTACCTGCTGCCAGGCGACCCCGTGCGCAACGTGCGCCTGCCGCGCATGTTCAACGCGGTGTTCGAGCGCTTCGGCATCGACGCGGCGATGGTGCCCGTGCAGGTGCCGGTACGCGACTTCGCCGTGCATTTCCGCTCGGCCTTCCTGGCGCGCAACGTCCGCGGCATGGTGATCGCGCCGCCGCACAAGCCCCGCGTGGTCGACCTGCTGGACAGCTGCGGCCTCTGCGCGCGCGTGGCCGAGTCGGTGAACGTGGTGCGCCGCACCGACGACGGCCAGCTCGAGGGCGACCTGTTCGACGGCGACGGCCTGCTGGACGCGCTCGACTACTACGGCATTCCCTTCCGGGGCAAGCGGGTGTTGATCCTGGGGGCGGGCGTGAGCGCCGCCGCCATCGGCCTGGCGCTGGCCGAGGGCGGCACGGTCAACGGCGCGGAATACATCGCCTTCCACGACACCGTCTCGGGCAAGGCGGCCGGCGTGGCGGCGCAGCTCGACGCCTTCTTCGACGCCACTACCGTGGCCGTGGACAGCAACGCGCCGGAGGGTTTCGATCTGGTCATCAACGCCACGCCGCTCGGTTTGTCGGACGGCGACGCCAGCCCCGTGGACGTGCAGCGCATGGACAGCCACGCGGCGCTCTTCGACATCCTGCTGCGCAACCAGCCCACGCCGCTGGTGCGCGCCGCGCGGGCGCGGGGCCTGCACGCGCAGGCCGGCTTCGAGATGCTGATACAGCAGATGCCCCACTACCTGCGCTACTTCGGCCACCCCGAGGTGGCCGACGCCCTGTGCGAGGACCTCGCCTTCCTGCGCGAAGCCATCTATCCGCCGGCCATGCAGGACGAGATCGCGCAGCCCATCCGCTACCGCTCGGCCAACGTGGCCTGAGCCACACCGGCGCGCCCGGTGCCGCCGCGCCGTGGCGCCTTCCCTTCGTCCCTTTCCACCCTTCGGCTGCGCAACCTCCATGATCTCCGGCAAAACCACGCTCATCGCCCACATCGGCTTTCCCACTGAAACCTTCAAGGCACCGATGATCTACAACCCCTGGTTCGACAGCCGGGGTATCGACGCGGCGGTCATCCCGATGGGCGTCAGGCCCGAGGACTTCGCCGCATCGCTGCGGCAGATCTTCCGCTTCACCAACCTGCGCGGCGCGCTCATCACCATGCCGCACAAGGTGGTCACCCTGTCCCTCGTGGACGAGGCCACGCCGACCGCCCGCATCGCCGGTGCCTGCAACGCCGTGCTGCTGCGGCCCGACGGCACGCTGCTGGGCGACCAATTCGACGGCGCCGGCTTCGTGCGGGGCGTGGAGCGCAAGGGCCGGGCGTTCGCCGGCGCCCGGGTGCTGGTGTCGGGCTCCGGCGGCGTGGGCTCGGCCATCGCGGCATCGGCCGCGGCGGCCGGCGCGGCCGAACTGATGCTCTTCGACATGCGCGCCCCCTCGGCCGAGGCGCTGGCCGCGCGGCTGCGCACGCACTACCCCCGGCTGGCCGTGCGCACCGGCTCCAACGACCCGGCGGGCTTCGACGTGGTGGTCAACGCCACGCCCCTGGGCATGCGCGAGGGCGATCCGCTGCCCTTCGACGTCGACCGCATCGCTCCATCCACCTTCGTGGGCGAGGTGGTGATGAAGGCCGAATACACGCCGCTGCTGGAGGCCGCGCGCGCGAAGGGCTGCGCGGTGCAGGTGGGCACCGACATGCTGTTCGAGATGATCCCGGCGTACCTGGAGTTCTTTGGCTTCGGATCGGCCTCCCCAGAGGAATTGCGGGCCGTGGCCCGCCTGCAGTACTGAGAAGGTGTGAAAGAACCCGCCATGCCTGCTCGCACCGCAAAAACACGCCCCCTCGGCGTTGCAGATGCTCGCCATAGCCCGAGCCATGGCTGCGCTTTGCGCCTTGACGGGACGCGTTGGTGCGGCCCGCTCGGGCGCGCCGGATTCATCACACCTTCTGAACGGCCCCGCGCACCGCAGCGCCGCACGCCGTGAGCATCTTCGAAGGTTTCCTCTCCACCCCCGAGACGCTGGCGGCGTTCGGCGGCCACGGCATCGTGGCGGGCATGCTGCGCTTCGAGGCCGCGCTCGCCCGCGCGCAGGCGGCCGAGGGGCTGATCCCGGCCGAGGCGGCGCACTCCATCGCCGCCAGCTGCCAGGTCGATCTGTTCGACGTGGCCAAGATCGTGCGCGACAGCGCCCGTGCCGGCAGTGTCGCCATTCCGCTGGTGCGCGCGCTGACCGAGGCCGTGGGCCTGTTCAACCCCGCCGCCGCCCGCCACGTGCATAGCGGCAGCACCAGCCAGGACGTGGTGGACACGGCCATGGCGCTGGCCACCCGCGACGCCCTCGCCTGGATCGACGCCGACCTCGTGCGCGCCATCCAGGCGCTGCTGGGGCTGGCCGAGGCGCACGCCGACCAGCCCATCCTGGCCCGCACGCTGATGCAGCCCGCGTCGGTCACCAGCCTGGGCCTGAAATGCGTGGACTGGGCGGCGCCGCTCGTGCGGGGGCACATTCGCCTGCGCGCCGCGGCCGCCCGCGCCCTGCAACTGCAGCTGGGCGGGCCGGTCGGCACGCTGGCGCAGATGCGCGGCCGGGGCGCCGCCGTGCGCCGCCGCATGGCGCAGGACCTGGGCCTGGCTGACCCCGGCGGCAGCTGGCACACCCAGCGCGACGAATGGGTGGCGCTGGGCTGCGAACTGGGCGTGATCACCGGCAGCCTGGGCAAGATCGCGGGCGACATCGCCCTGCTGGGCCAGGTGGAAGTGGGCGAAGTGGGCGAGCCCGAGGAGCCGGGCCGGGGCGAGGCGACCACCATGCCGCACAAGCGCAATCCGGTCGCGTCGATGGTGGCGCTCGCCGCCGCGCAGCGGGCGCCGCAGCGGGTGGCGGGCCTGCTGGCCGCCATGGTGCAGCAGCAGGAGCGGGCCCTCGGGCCGCTGCAGGCCGAGATCGCCGAGTGGCCGCAACTGGTGATGAGCGCGCACGGCAGCGCCCGGGCGCTGGCCACTGCGCTGCCGGGGTTGCGCATCGACGCCGGCCGCATGCGCGAGAACATCGACCGTGTGCGCGGCGGCCTGGAGCGCCGCGCTGCCGACGAATGGTTCTCGCCCGCGCTGGCGGCCGAGGCGGGCGCCCTGGCGCGTGCGCAGGTGCAGGACCTGCGTGCGCGGCTCGACACGCGCTGACCCTAGGTCAATCCCGCAGTCCGTGCGAATGTCGAACGCAGTTGATCGATCATCGAACGCGAAGGTGGGCCCGTGGATTGCTGGCTCACAGGCCGGCTTCTACATTGCGGCCATGCTTTTCGCTCTCCCATTCCGCGCCTGCCTCCGCGCCGCCGCTTCGTTGCCGGCCAGCGGTTTCGGCGACGCGCCACGTGCCCGCGCCACCCCGCCACACGCCTGACCGGCTCTGCCCGCGCCTTCTTCGTCCATGCATCGCTCCATCGCCACCGTCTCGCTCAGCGGCACCCTGCGCCAGAAGCTCGAAGCCATCGCCGCCGCCGGGTTCGACGGTGTCGAGCTGTTCGAGGCCGACTTCATCCACTTCAACGGCTCGGCGGCCGAGCTGCGCCGCATTGCGGCCGACCTGGGCCTGTCCATCGACCTCTACCAGCCGCTGCGCGACATGGAGGGGCTGGCCGACGCCGACTTCGCCCGCGCCCTGGAGCGCGCCGAGGCCAAGTTCGACTTGATGCAGGAGCTGGGCGCGCCGCTGGTGCTGTGCTGCTCCAACGCGCTGCCGCAGGCCATCGACGATCCCGCGCGTGCCGCCGCCCAGCTGCACGCCGTGGCCGAGCGCGCCGCGCGGCGCAACCTGCGCGTGGGCTACGAAGCGCTGGCCTGGGGCCGCCATACCTCGCGTTTCGGCCAGGCGTGGGACATCGTGCGGCGCGCCGACCACCCGCACCTCGGGCTGATCCTCGACAGCTTCCACACCCTGTCGCTGCGCGACGACCCCGCACCCCTCGCCAGCATTCCGGGTGACCGGATATTCTTTGTGCAGATGGCCGACGCGCCGCTGATGTCGCTGGACGTGCTGCAGTGGGCGCGCCACCACCGGGTGTTTCCGGGGCAGGGCGACTTCGACGTGATCGGCTTCTTCGAGCAGGTGCTGCGCGCCGGCTACACCGGGCCGCTGTCGCTGGAGATCTTCAACGACCTGTTCCGCGAGACGCCCAACCGCCGCACGGCGGTGGACGCCATGCGCTCGCTGCTGTATCTGGAGAGCGAGGCCCGCCAGCGCCTGGCGCCGGCGGCCGGCGAGGCGTCCCCGCCGGCCCCGCCGCTGCGGGTGGAGCTGTTCAACCCGCCCGCCGTGCCGGCGTTGTCCGGCGTCTCGTTCATCGAATGGGCGGCGGACGAGGCCGGCGCCGCCGCGCTGGACGCGGTACTGCGGCAGCTGGGCTTCGTGCATGCCGGCCGCCACCGCTCCAAGGCCGTCAGCCTCTACCGGCAGGGCGGCATCCATCTCATCGTCAACGCCCAGCCCGATTCGTTCGCGCGCGGCCGCTTCGAGGCGCACGGCCTGTCGGTATGCGCGCTGGGCCTGCACTGCGCCGATCCGGTGGCGGCCCTGGGCCGCGCCAAGGCGATGCGCTCGCAGCCCTACGACAGCCCGCTCGGCCCCAGCGAGCAGCGGGTACCCGCCATCGTGGCGCCCGGCGGCAATCTGCTGCATTTCGTGCCGGCCTCGCTCGGCGCGCACGGGCTGTTCGAGGTGGACTTCATCCTGGACGGCGAGCCGGGCGGGCCGGGCGAGGCCGCCGCCGGCCTGCGCCGCATCGACCACGTCACCCTGGGGCTCGCGCAGGACCAGCGCGACACCTGGGCGCTGTTCACCCGCGCCGTGCTGGGGCTCGAGGTGCTGGAGGGCCAGAACCTGACCGACCCGTTCGGCCTGGTGCGCAGCCAGGGCGCGGCCAATGCCGACCGCAGCGTGCGTCTGGTGCTCAACGTGCCGCTCAGCCAACGCACCGCCACGGCGCGGCAGCTGGGCCTGACGGGCGGCGGCGCGGTGCACCACATCACCTTCGAGAGCAGCGACATCTTCGCCTCGGTCGACACCCTGCGGGCGCGGGGCGTGCGCTTCGTGCCGGTGCCCGCCAACTATTACGACGATCTGGCGAGCCGGCTCGACCTGCCGCGGGGTCTGCTCGCCCGCCTGCGGTCGGCCGGCGTGCTGCTGGACCGCTCCGCAGCGGGCGACTACCTGCATGCCTACACCGAGCGCGTGGCGGGCGGCCTCTTCTTCGAGATCGCGCAGCGCACCGGCGGCTACGACGGCTGGGGCGCCCCCAACGCGGCGGTCCGCTTCGCATCGGAGGCCCAGAACGCGCAGGCCGCCGCGCGCTGACCGCACCCCGCCCCATCCCGAGAACAACGATTCCTTCGTCCAACACTGGAGACAAACCATGGCCCATCCCACCCCCGCCGAGCCGCAAGGCCGGCACCAGTCCAAGAAAGCCGCCGCCAGCGGCTGGATCGGCTCTGCGCTGGAGTACTACGACTTCTTCATCTACGCCACCGCGGCGGCGCTGATCTTTCCGCAGATCTTCTTCCCCAAGGGCGACCCGGCGATCGCCATCATCGCGTCGCTGGCGACCTATGGCGTGGGCTACGTGGCGCGCCCCATCGGCGCCTTCGTGCTGGGCCACATCGGCGACACGCACGGGCGCAAGCAGGTGCTGGTGTGGTGCATGTTCCTCATGGGCTTTTCCACCATCGCCGTGGGCCTGCTGCCCACCTACGACCAGATCGGCCTGTGGGCGCCCGCGCTGCTGGTGCTGATGCGCCTGATCCAGGGCTTCGCCGTGGCCGGTGAAATCTCCGGTGCCAGCTCCATGATCCTGGAGCACGCGCCGTTCGGGCGGCGCGGCTTCTTCGCCAGCTTCACGCTGCAGGGCGTGCAGGCGGGCCAGATCCTGGCGGCGGCCGTGTTCCTGCCGCTGGCGCACTACATGCCCACCGAGCAGTTCAACAGCTGGGGCTGGCGCATTCCGTTCCTGCTGAGCTTCATCGTCATCATCGCCGGCTGGATCATCCGCCGCGAAGTCGCCGAGACGCCCGCCTTCACCGACAAGACCGCGCAGAAGCAGCGCGCGCGCTCGCCCGTCGTCGATGCCTTCAAGTACAACCTGGCCGACATGCTGCGCGTGGTCTGCATGGCGCTGATGAACGTGATCCCCGTGGTCGCCACCATCTTCGGCGCCGCCTACGCGGTGCAGCCGGCCTACGGCATCGGCTTCGCCAAGGACATCTACCTGTGGATTCCGGTGCTGGGCAACATCCTGGCCGTGCTGGTGATCCCCTTCGTCGGCAATCTGTCCGACAAGATCGGCCGCCGCCCGCCCATCATCGTCGGCGCGCTGCTCTCGGGACTGCTGGCGTTCGGCTACCTCTATGCCATCAGCATCAAGAACGTGCCGCTGGCCATCTGCATGTCGCTCGTGATGTGGGGCGTGGTGTACCAGGGCTACAACGCGGTCTTCCCCTCGTTCTACCCGGAGCTGTTCCCCACCCGCACCCGCGTGTCGGCCATGGCCATCTCGCAGAACGTGGGCACGGCCATCACCGCCATGCTGCCCGCGCTGTTCACGGCCGTGGCGCCTCCCGGCTCCACCAACATCTGGCTGACGGTGGGCGCCATCGCCTTCGGCATCACGGTGATCTCGGCGGTGGCCGCCTTCTCGGCGCGCGAGACCTTCCGCGTTCCCATGCGTGACCTGGGCGACCCGAACGCCGTGCCGGTGCCGGAGCAGGACTACCACCGCCTGCGCGGCGAGGCGCTGGCGCAGTCCGCGGCGACCTCCACGGCGGGCGTGGCCCGGCAGGGGTAAAGTGCGCGGTTCGTGACGCGGCCCGCCAGGGCGGCGTCCCGGCGCCAGGACCGTTCGCGCGGTCCTGGCGCTTCGTTTTTTTCGCGCCCCGTTCCGCCCACCTCCCGCATTCCTCGCCACCCATGTCCAACCTCATCGTGCACGGCGGCACGCCGCTTCGCGGCCGCATCATTCCGTCCGCCAACAAGAACGCCGTGCTGCCGGTGCTCTGCGCCACGCTGCTCACCCGCGCGCCGCTGCGCCTGCTGGGCGTGCCCGACATCACCGACGTGCGCAAGATCCTGGACATCTTCCGCACCCTGGGCAGCCATGTGCAGTGGGACCATGCCAGCGGCACGCTGGAGCTGCACCACGACGCCACGCACTTCGACGCTGCCGCGCACCGCCTGCCCGAGGAGATGCGCTCGTCCATCATGCTGGTGCCGCCGCTTCTTGCGCGCTTCGGCGTGGCGCGGCTGGAAGATAACGTCAAGGGCTGCACGCTGGGCGTGCGCGAGATCGATCCGCACGTGGAGGTGTTCCGCAGCTTCGGCGCCAGCGTCGAGCGGGCCGAAGGCTCGCTGCTGGTGCGCGGCCCCGCGGACGCGCCTGCGGCGCTGCGGCCCACCGACCACTGGCTGGACTACGCCTCCGTCACCACCACCGAGAACTTCGTGCTCTGCGCCGCCGGCGCGAAGGGCGTGTCCACGCTCACCAACGCCGCGTGCGAGCCGCACGTGCAGGAGTTCTGCCGCTTCATGGCCCTGCTGGGCGTGCGCATCGACGGCATCGGCACCTCGCGCCTGACGGTGCACGGCGGCGCGGCGCTGGGCGGGGGCGAGTTCCGGTTCGACGAAGACTTCCACGAGATCACCACCTTCCTGGCGCTGGGCGCCATTACCGGGGGCGAGGTGGTCGTCAAGAACAGCGCGCCGGAGAACTTTCCCCTCATCGACCGCACCTTCGCCAAGTTCGGCGTGCGCATCGTGCATGAAGGCGGCTGGTCGCGCGCGGTGCCGGGCGGCCCGCTGAAGGTGCAGACGCCCTTCACCAGCAACGTGCTGACCAAGGTGGAGGCGGCGCCCTGGCCGTATTTCCCGGTCGATCTGCTGCCCATCTTCATCGCCCTGGGCGTGCGGGCCGAGGGCAATGCCATGTTCTGGAACAAGGTGTACGACGGCGCCCTGAGCTGGACGGGCGAGCTGTCGAAATTCGGCGCCCACGTGTTCTCGTCCGACCCGCACCGCATCGTCACCTTCGGCGGCGGGCCGCTCACGCCGGCCGTGGTGGAAAGCCCCTACATCATCCGCGTGGCGATCGCGCTCTTCATGGTGGCGGCCAGCATCCCGGGCCGCTCGGAGATCCGCCACGCCGCGCCCATCCGCCGGGCGCATCCACGCTTCGTGGAAAACCTGCGCGGCCTGGGCGTGCAGGTGGAGTGGACCAGCGAAGAGTGAGCGGGGCCGCCCGTCAGCCTGCTGGCGGCTGGGGCACCATCAGGTCGTAGGCCGCCCGCAGGCGCTGCGCGTCCCGGCCCCAGCGGCGGTCCTGCGGCAGATGGCGCAGCCAGTCCAGCCGCCGCACGGTGGTGGCCAGCTCGGCGCCGAAGCCCTCGGCGCGGCCGGGCTGCAGCAGCCACGCGGTCCAGAGCGCGCGTGCATCTTCCAGCGCGCCGCATTCCGCCAGGTAGATGGCGGTGGAATGCGCATAGCAGAGCGCGTCGCGCACCTGGCAGGTGGCCAGCGGCAGCGCGGCGGCCGGGTCGTCCTCGAAGTCGACGTAGGCCACCACGCCCGCGGCGTCGCGCACCAGGTTGCGGGCGAAGGCCTGGCTCAGGCACGTGCCCTGGGCGTGCACCCGGGCGATGGCGTCCAGCCCCAGGCGCCAGAGCGCCAGCACCGGCGCGGCCCCTTGCGGCACGGCGCGGTGGATCTCGTTGCCGAGCGAGGGCATGTCCTGCCCTGGCCGGCCCAGGTGGCGCATCAGGAATCCCTCCCCGCGCGCTGCCAGCACCTCCGGGGCGCGCAGGCCGCGTGCCTCGAAGTCGCGCAGCCGGCGCACTTCGGTGGCGACCGCCTGGGCGCCGCCCGGGTTGGGCACGGGGCGCAGGGCCGGCAGCCGCAGCAGCCCGGCCAGCAGCGCCAGGCCGCGGTAGCGCCAGGGGCCGATGCCGGGGCCGGCCCGCTTGATCCACACCTGCTCATCGCCGAGCGGATAGCTGGCGATGGGCGGTGCCTGCAGCGGCAGCCGCTCGTCGAGAAACGCGGCGTAGTCGGGCGCGGTGGCGGGGGGCTGGAGCATGGCAGGGCGGCGGGCAGGGCGGGTGCAGGGGCGAGCGGCTTTCGCGGGGGCGGATAAACTGGCCGGCTTTTCACGGGCCGCGTGGAAGCGCCAGCGGCGCTTTGCTTCGCATGCACATCACGCGGCCATTGCAGACGGCCCCGCCGGCCCGCGCATCATAAAAGCCCTTCACCCGCCTTCGAACCCGCACGCACCCGCCATGTCCCACGCCGACGACACGCCTTCCCAAGAACCTTCCGCCGCCCTGGGCGCGGACCAGCTCGACGAACTCGACACCCTGCTGGACGACCTGCGCACCCGCGCCGAGGAAATCCCGCAGTGGGAGTTCTGCGACGGCTTTCTGACCGCGCTGGCCTGCACCCGCCGCGAGGTGCCCACGGCCGAATGGCTGTCGATGCTGCTGGGCGACGGCGCCGAGCTGGAGCCGGCCGAGGACGGCACGCTGCCCGTGCTGCCTGCGTTCACCGACGCCGCGCAGCAGGCCCGCTTCCTGGAGCTGTGGAGCCTGCGCTGGACCGAGGTGGTGGCCCAGCTGGACGCCGACGTCCAGTCGCTGGACGAGGACGACGCCTTCCAGCCCGAGGCCATGGACATGCGCGGCGCCATCGCCAGCCTGCCCGAGGACGAGCGCGCCGACATGGAAGGCCAGGAGATCCCGTCGTTCGGCCAGGTATGGGCGCTGGGCTTCATGTTCGCCGTGGAGAACTGGCCCGAGGAATGGGCGGCCCCGCGCGACCGCGAGGCCGCCGAATGGCTGAACGAGGCGCTGGACGGCATCGTCGCGCTGACCGAGGACGACACCGGCAAGCCCGAGGTCTGCATGTACTCGGAAGACGGCCCGCCCAGCACCAGCCAGGCGCGGGTGGAAACCTTCGGCGAAGCCATCTGGGCCGTCTACGACCTGCGCCGCCTCTGGAAGAGCATGGGCCCGCGCGTCGAAGCCGTGCGCCGCGCCGACACGCCCGGCCGCAACGACCCCTGCCACTGCGGCAGCGGCAAGAAGTTCAAGAAGTGCCACGGCGCCTGATGGCCACTCGCTGAGACGCCACGCGCCCCGCCCCCCGGCCCCTTCTCTCGACTCGCTGCGCGATCCGGGAGGGGGAAGCCACCGGGGCGGCAGGTGGCCCCGGTGGTGCCGCCTCCCCCGGGCGCACGCCTGGGCCGAACGGAAGGCGCCCCCATTGTTTTGCTCCTGAATTCATAGCTGCATGCGCTTGTACATCGGGCGCTGGAGCCACTTTTTCCAAGAATCACCTGCGGGCATCGGCCACCCCGGCTGCTCCTGTGGCCGCCCGCGCCGCCCGCATTCACTCCCTCGACGTATGACCGCCGCTTCTTTCCTTTCGCGCCTGCGCGCCGAATGGGCGCCCAGCATTCCGCGTGAACTGCTGGCCGGCGCCGTGGCCACCTTCGCGCTGATCCCAGAGGTGATCGCCTTCAGCTTCGTGGCCGGTGTCGATCCGTCGGTGGGGCTGTTCGCATCCTTCGTCATCAGCATCGTCATCGCCTTCGCGGGCGGGCGGCCGGCCATGGTGTCGGCGGCGGCGGGCTCGGTGGCGCTGGTGGCGGCGCCCCTGGTGGCGTCGCACGGCGTGGGTTACTTGCTGGCGGCCGGCCTGCTGGCGGGGGCGGTGCAGGTGGTGTTCGGGCTGCTGAAGCTGGGCGTGCTGATGCGGTTCGTGTCCAGCTCGGTGCGCACCGGTTTCGTGAACGCGCTGGCCATTCTGATCTTCGCCGCGCAACTGCCCCACCTGCGCGGGGCGGGCCCCGCCACCTGGGCGCTGCTGGCGCTGGGCCTGGCCATCATCTACGGACTGCCCTGGCTGGGCCGCCGGCTGGGGCTGCGCGCGCTAACGGCCATTCCGTCGCCGCTGATCTGCGTGGTGGCGCTCACGCTGCTCGCCTCGGCCCTGGGCCTGCCGGTGCCCACCGTGGCCGACCTGGGCCGCCTGCCCGAGAGCCTGCCCTTCTTCGGCCTGCCGGCCGTGCCCGCGTCGCTGGAGACGCTGCGCATCATCGTGCTGCCGGCGCTGGCCATCGCCATGGTCGGCCTGCTGGAGTCGGTGCTGACGGCGGCGGTGGTGGACGAGATGACCGGCACGCCCAGCGACAAGAACCGCGAATGCACGGGCCTGGGCCTGGCCAACATCGCGGCCAGCTGCTTCGGCGGTATTGCGGGCTGCGGAATGATCGGCCAGGCGGTCAGCAACGTGAAGTACGGCGGGCGCGGGCGCCTGTCCACGCTGTTCGCGGGTGTGTTCCTGCTGATCCTGATGGTGGCGCTCAAGGACTGGGTCTCGCGCGTGCCGGTGATCGCGCTGGTGGCCATCATGGTGATGGTGTCGGCCTCCACCTTCGACTGGAAGTCGCTCGGCCAACTGGTGCGGCACCCGCGCCTGTCCAGCACCGTGATGCTGGCGACGGTGGCGGTCACCATCGCCACGCACAACCTGGCCGCCGGCGTGGCCGTGGGCGTGCTGCTGAGCGGCGTGTTCTTCGCCTTCAAGGTCTCGCGCATGCTGAGCGTGCAGGCCGGAGTGGATGCCGCCACCGGGCTGCACACCTGGCGGGTGCGGGGGCAGGTGTTCTTCGCGTCGGCCGACGCGTTCATCGAGGCGTTCGATGTGCTGTCGGTGGAGGGGCGGCCGGTGCGGATCGACGTGTCAGAGGCGCATTTCTGGGACGTGACGGCGGTGGGGGCGCTGGAGCAGGTGGTGCAGCGGCTCAAGGGGCATGGGTGTGGGGTGGAGGTGGTGGGGTTGGGGCAGGCGAGTGCGGTGTTGATTGATCGGTTGGGTGCCGGGGTTTGATTGTCGTGGGGTGATTGTTTCCCGGGGCCGGGCGTGCTGCTGTAGCCGTGCTGGCCATTGCCGAGTGGTTGCTTCCCGGGGCCGGGATTTCGCCCCGGCGGGCGAGTAACTTTCTTTCGTTTCGCCGAAAGAAAGTCACCAAAGAAAGGGCGACCCTGCTGTGCGTGTCCCCTTCGCTGCGCTACGGGGCA
>Ga0308171_1001326_pt1 | contig 34413 bp, 45 predicted proteins | sample PhyGR1_FD_202135 | JGI IMG/M metagenome (GOLD analysis project Ga0308171, IMG submission 202135) | Phyllosphere microbial communities from UC Gill Tract Community Farm, Albany, California, United States - DLSLSG.R1 | ecosystem: Host-associated > Plants > Phyllosphere > Unclassified | place: USA...
GGCTTCAACCCGCCGGCTTCAGCGCCGTCAAAGTTGTTATCGTCTGCCGTTTAACAACCTTTAGAATTTTTTTAGTACCAGGCGAATTTTTCTGCTTCAACCTGTCACGTTTTAAGTTATCGCCACCGGTCCGAACTTCTTTAGACTTAATTCATTAATTTTCTAGCCGCTGAATTACCCTTCTCTATAGTGCTTATTTACCTCATTACCCTAAGGCAAATAACTTTAAACTTTCCTTATTCAAGGCCGATAACCCAGGTATCAATTTCTCTGTCGACCTTATAAAGGAATTAACATGGCTAGTATAAGCAATCTCGGTGTGGGCTCCGGCCTGCCACTCAGCACCATGCTTGACAGTTTGACCACCGCTGAAAAAGCTGCACTTACACCCATTTCCAAACAGCAGACGGCTTATACGGCCAAGCTCAGTGCCTATGCGACGCTGAAAAGTTCACTGACGACGTTCCAGACCGCGAACACCAAGCTGAACAGTGCCGATCTGTTTACCGCCACCACCGCGGTCAGCAGCTCGACGTCATTTAGTGCGACGACCTCTGGCAGCACCGTGGCCGGTAAATACGCCATTAACGTGACGCAGCTGGCGCAGGCGCAGGTTCTGACCTCCTCCGTGCAGAGCAGCAACACCGCCGCACTGGGCGACAGTTCTGTGGCCAGCCGCAGTATCGCGATTACCTTAAAAGATGGTTCCAGCAAAAGCGTAACCCTCTCCAGCGATCAGACTTCGCTGACCGGTATGCGTGATGCTATCAACGGCGCCAATGCCGGTGTCACCGCTACCATTATTAAGGTGTCGGATGGCAGTTTCCGCCTTTCCATGAGTGCCAACAAAACCGGCAGCGATAATGCGGTAGCAACGATTGCCGTCACTGGCGACAGCACACTGCAGGGAATTGTGGGCTTTGATGCCTCAGCCAGCAGCAATCCGATGACGCAGAGCGTTGCGGCACAGAATGCCCAGCTTACGGTCAACAACGTTGCGATTGAGAACAGCAGCAATCAGATCAGTGATGCGCTGGAAGGCATTACCTTAAATCTGACCGCGCAGACAACGGGCGCTCAGACGCTGACGATTACTAAAGACACCTCAAAAGCGTCAAGCGCCATCAGCACCTGGGTCGATGCCTATAACTCGTTGCTGGATCAGTTCAATACCCTGACCAAATACACCAAGGTTGATACCAATACGGACTCTCAGGATTCCAGTAATGGTGCCCTGATTGGTGACAGCACATTGCGCACGATTGAAACGCAGCTGAAAAGCATGCTGACCAATGCGCAGAGCTCATCTTCCTACAAATCGCTGGGACAGATTGGCATCACCACCGATCCTCAGACCGGTTCATTGAAAATTGATGCGACGAAGGTCAGCGCTGCGCTGGATAAAGATGCCGCAGGCGTAAAAGAGATGATCGTGGGCGACGGTAAAACCACCGGTATTACCACAAAAATCGCGACTAACGTCACGGGCTGGTTATCGTCTAAAGGGATTGTTCAGGCCGCTACCGATGGCGTCAGCAAGACACTGAATAACTTAACCGCCCTGTATAACACCACCAGCGATCGCATTGACGCGGATATCGCACGTTACAAGACACAGTTTACCCAGCTGGATATGGCCATCAGTAAACTCAACTCGACCAGTACGTATCTGACACAACAGTTCGATACCTCAAGTTCTAATAAATCATAGGAGTGACCATGTACAGCGCTACAGGCACCAAAGCCTATGCAAAAATTGGCGTCGAAAGCGCCGTCATGAGCGCCACCCAGCAGCAGCTGGTTGGTATGCTGTTCGACGGTGCACTGAGCGCGTTAATCCGCGCCCGTCTGTTTATGCAGGATGGCAATATTGAAGGCAAAGGCAGCTCTATTTCCAAAGCAATCAATATTATCGAAGCGGGCCTGAAAGAGGGTCTGACTGAAAACCGTGGTGATGAGCTGGCAGACAATCTGCTGGATCTTTACAACTACATGACGCGTCGCCTGTTGCATGCCAACCTGCACAATGATGTTGCAGCGGTCGAGGAGGTCGAAGGCCTGCTGCGCAATATCGCGGACGCGTGGAAAGAAGTGGTTCACTCAATGATTCAGGACGCCGTTTAATGACTACTGCACCGCATCTGATTACCGTTTACCAACAGTTACTCGATCTCAGCCAGGCAATGTTGCGTCATGCAGCTCAGGGCGAATGGGATGAATTGATCAGCAGGGAGATGGAGTATGTCAGTGCGGTGCAGAGCTTAGCTGAATCGACAGACGCCGTATCGCCCTCGTCGCAGACGCAGGAGCAGTTACGCCCGGTGCTGCGCCGTATTCTGGATAACGAATGCGAAGTGAAACGTCTGCTGCAGGCGAGAATGGATGAGCTGGCCTCGCTGGTGGGTCAGAACACCCGTCAGAAATCGGTCATGTCCGCCTACAGCAGTCAGGGCGGCTTAGTCATGGTACCGCGCGAAACCCTCTCCTGATCCCCTGCTCTGCTACGCCGCCAGATTTATTTCTCTGCGCGGCGTCTCTTTTCTGCCGCTTACTCCATACTTGATTTTCATCATCCCCTGGAGTGTGGTACATGCAAAACCCAACGTTATTACAGTTTTTCCATTGGTATTACCCGGATGGCAGCAAACTGTGGCCGGAAGTCGCCGATCGCGCAGCCTGGCTCAGCGAAATTGGTATCACCATGGCGTGGTTGCCACCGTGTTACAAAGGGGGTTCTGGTGGCTATTCTGTCGGTTACGACAGCTACGATCTGTTCGACCTGGGGGAATTTGATCAGAAAGGCGGCGTTGCCACCAAATATGGCGACAAAACGCAATTACTGGCGGCGACTGAAGCCCTGCGCAGCCACAACGTCGGCGTGCTGCTGGATGTGGTGCTGAACCATAAAATGGGCGCTGATGAGAAAGAGGCGATCAGTGTGAACCGCGTCAATCCGGATAACCGCGACGAAATTTACGAAGAGGTCGTCGAATGCGAAGCCTGGACTAAATTCACCTTCCCGGCCCGCGCCGGAGAATATTCAAAATTTGTCTGGGACCATAAATGCTTTAGCGGCGTAGACCACATCGAAAATCCGGACGAAAACGGCGTATTCAAAATCATCAATGACTACACCGCCGAAGGCTGGAACGATCAGGTCGATAACGAGCTGGGCAACTTCGACTATCTGATGGGCGCCAACATCGATTTCCGTAACAACGCGGTCAGGGAAGAGCTGAAATACTGGGCGCGCTGGGTGATGGAACAGGTACCCTGCACCGGCTTTCGTCTGGATGCGGTAAAACATATCCCGGCCTGGTTCTACAAAGAGTGGATCGAGCATATTCAGGAAGTCGCTGAGGAGCCGATGTTTATCGTCGCGGAGTACTGGTCGTTTGAAACCGAGAAGCTGCAGGAGTATGTGCATCAGGTGGAAGGCAAAACAATGCTGTTTGATGCGCCACTGCACATGAACTTCCATCAGGCCTCCACCGCAGGCAGCGCCTACGATATGAGCCAGATTTTTGCCAACTCGCTGGTCGTGGCTGACCCGTGGCATGCTGTGACCATCGTGGCCAACCACGATACCCAGCCGCTGCAGTCGCTGGAAGCGCCGGTTGAAGCCTGGTTTAAACCGCTGGCCTATGCGCTCATCCTGCTGCGTGAACAGGGTGTCCCTACCATTTTCTATCCCGACCTGTTCGGGGCGACTTATGAAGATGAAGGCGGCGACGGCGAGACATACAAAATTGAGATGCCGGTGATCCCGGAACTGGAAGGGTTAATCCGGGCGCGCCAGCAGTATGGCTGGGGCGTACAGACCGACTATTTCGATCACCCCAACTGCGTGGCGTTCAGCCGTAGCGGCACCGAAACGCAGCCGGGTTGTGTCGTCATCATGTCGAACGGCGATGCGGGCGAAAAAAGCGTGCCGATGGGTGAAGGTTTTGCCGGTAAGGTCTGGCGCGATCATCTGGGGAACCGTGAAGAAACGGTTACCGCCGATGAGCACGGCACCGCGGTATTTGCCTGTAACGGTGGCAGCGTCAGCGTCTGGGTGGTTGCAGAATAAGTCAGTGGCAGAATTAGTGACGCCGTGAAAACAAAAACCGCCCCGGCAGGCAAGAGCGTAAGTGCGCTCTGCCCGGCCGGGGCGGTTTTTTTATGGGTCGGTTGTTAAGACTTCGCGTTGTTTTCTGTAATCGGGGTGCGCAGCAGTTGCGGTTCGATGTTCTGAATGACAGCGGCTTTTGGCTGCTTCGCCACTTCATCCAGTGCCTGCTGACACTCGACGGTCGGACGCGCCACTCTACGCAGGGTCAGCCGGTCGTAACTCAGTTCACCATTCTCCACCACCAGCGGCATCACCCGCAGCTGACGTGTCACATTGACATAATCGCCGCCGAGACGCGTCAGTTTGCCCGGCTTCGCGATCACCCGCATCCACTGGCGACAATCCAGCGTGCTGCCATCCGCATTAATGATCACGCTGGCTATCGCCTTGTCGTTGATCAGGCTGCTCTGTGGGCCGACAGTTTGCCAGGTTCCCTGCAGATCAGCGGGCGCCGGCGTCTGCACCGCGTTTTCATAATCGTTGATTTGCGCACAGCCACTCAGTGCCATTGCGGCAATCAGCATCCACTTTTTCATGTTTAATCCCTAAGATCACGTCAATGGCGGCTACGTTATAATTTTTCCACCGCGTTACGCAAGATATCTGGGTGTTCAAACACGACGCAGCCTGTGATTACAGCGGAATTTCACCGGCAGCAAGGTCAGGGATCAGCGTTTTTACCGGCAAATCGCTGGCGGATGGGGTTCTCTGCCACGCCTGACAAGCGGGAGACAACCCGCTACACTGGCGCGCTGCAACAGACTTTCAGGAATATGAATATGAAAACGCCAGAAGCCTACTATGCCCAGGCACGCGAGATGTTTTTTACCGCGCATCCCGACTTTCAGTCTGCACTGGATGAATTAACCGAGAGCGATGCCCGTGCCGCTAATCTGTCACTGCGACAGCTGCGCGAATGGCATGCCGAACGCATCTATGCGGCCTTTTTGCGTCAGAAGAATCTGGATGGGATGATTTTCTCTATTCAGCTGGCTGAGCCGGATAAAGCGGTGGCGGCTGAAGCGATCGAGACCTATCTCAAGTCTCATGCTGAGTCACTGGGGATGAGCTGGGAAGAATTTTGCATTAAAAACGAGCTGTAATCAGTGCTGCGCTGAAGATGCCTGGCACACCACAGTGTGCCTGCACTGCCTCTGGAGATGTTGCCAGGCTTCAATCTCCAGAGGCGAATTTTTTCCGGCCCTACTCTCTCTCTTCCGTGGCTTTGCCTTTCACTTCTACATAACTTGCGACGGCGAGCAGACGATTAATGTGCGTCAGCAGCAGGTCAACATCAGACTGCAGAAACTCGGTCGAGGATTGCGAAGCAGTAATAATGGCATCCTGTACCGTTTCTGAAATGGTCAGCGAGTTGTCCTGTTTCGCCTGCACCAGCAGCGCTGCAACCAGCAGGGACTGCGCTTCAAGCTGCGCCGTCAATTCTTTTGCATCGACGTCCATCTTTGCCAGTTTTAGCAGAATATCAATTACCAGTTGTCGCATCGCGGACCTCCTGAAAAGTAAGCCGTCATTATGTCGCGATGCGTGCGTATTTTGCTAGTCGAAGATCGCGCTTTCCGCGACATAAAATTTTTCGCGAAATAGGGCGCACTGCCTTGCTACTGTTTTTATTTACAGTATTATATGTCAGCGATTTTGCCCTGAATGGATTGCCATCATGTTTGTTGAGTTGATTTATGACAAGCGCAACGTTGCCGGTTTACCGGGTGCTCGCGAGATGATTCGTGAGGAGCTGGAAAAGCGGGTGCATCGGGTGTTCCCTGACATCGAAGTTAAGGTCAAGCCGATGGAACGTAACGCGATTGATACGGATTTAAGTAAGAACGATAAAGCGACGGTTGCGCGGATTGTTGAAGAGATGTTCGACGAAGCGGAAATGTGGCTGGTGGCCGATTAATCCCTTAACGGCCACCGCATCAGTTAGCGGGAGATGACTCAGCTCTCCTGCTCGCTGTGATTAATTTCAATCTCGATGTCCTGAATAGCGGCATCCAGGTCTTCCAGCAGTTTACCCTGCTTGTTCAGCAACGCATCGATCCGGTCGGCGTTGGTCTTATCTTTATACTCACCGGCATCAAACGCTAACCAGTGGCTGGAAAGGGTTTCGGTGTTGGTCTGCGCATAGTGGCGCATCTCTTTTAGCTGAGAAGTCACGTCACGCAGATAATCAGTTTTGGTCTTGGTTTCTGTTGAATCGCTCATGCTAAATTTCCTTCTGGTCAGTTATCCAAAGTGATTAGGCTTAGCGGTTCATCAACCGGCCAATCAGCGGGCCTGCATTCAGATACAAATGTCGCCCGGTGATTTAAAACTAGTCGATAATAGCGAAGCCGCACTAAGAATAATCGGAAGTTATGGTTTCTGAGCCGGTTTTGCAGCTGGCGCTTCACTGACAATGACGACCTCTTTAACTTTGGTGACCGTCTTTTCGGCGACGCGATCCGGTATCACATCGAGCTTACGCTGCAACGCTGAAACCTGATCGGTCAGCAGTTCCACTCTGTCATCACGCCGCGCGGCTATCACGCGATAATCCGCACGAATCTCCTCGACCCGCCGGTTTGCGGTGTTACTCACGTAAAGAAAAATAATCGTCATCAGGATGCAAATCATCGAACAGCTCAGCAGAATGCAGCCGAGGATAACTTTGCGTCGATATGACATAGGTGCCTTGGTGCTGTTAATCGTTGCCATCGCTGCGATCCTCCAGAGTTGAGATAAGCCGATCAATCTCATTACGAAATTTATCGTTGTGATCGGTTTCGGTCATGGCCAGTAAAATGCCCACCGCGTTTCTGATTAACCGAAGATCGGTTTCGAGTGTCGAGATACGCCGCAGATTCCTGTCGTGCCGTTCGCGTAATTCATCATTTTCCTCCCGCATCATCTGGTTGCTCTCTTTCAGCAACACCACCTGCTCTTTGTAGCTGGTTATAATTTCGCCGCCCGCCCGATTACTGGTTACGATTGACGCAATACCCGCCAATAACGGTTTCCAGAACAGTGCTGCTGCGCCCCCACCCAGAACTAACGCACCCATACTGGTAATAAGACTACTTTCCATGCCACACCCCTTTGTCCGGTAAGGTCTCTGGAACACACTGCGTGCTGATAAGCCACGTCCTCCGCCTGAAATTTAAGATTGCTTAAATACCACGCTTAAGTATACTTAAGTCACTCTCAACCAAAAAGTCAAGCTGATGAAAAACGAAACGCTGGGTGACCGCATCCGACTCCGACGTAAATCACTGCAGTTAACGCAGAAGCAATTGGCACAACAGGTAAAAGTGTCCCATGTGGCCATTTCTCAATGGGAAAAAGAGGAGACGCTGCCGCGTGGTGAGAACCTGTTACGGCTCGCCGAAGCGCTGGGCTGCGCCCCGGCTTTTCTGATAGATGGGGATGGACCTGTTTTCAGTGAAAGTGCTTATGGTGGCCTGCACCAGATCCCATTGCTGGCTCAGCGCGATGTCGCGCAATGGCTGAATGACGCCCGTTCTGTGCGGCATGAACTGCTGATGCACAACGACATGGCGCTTTCGCAGCAGAGCTTTGCCTTCCGGGTGGAAGAACAGGCGATGACGCCCGCGATTCTGAAGGATGATGTGGTGATCATCGATCCCAGCCTGGCACCTCAGCCCGGCGACTGCGTGCTGGCATTGCAGCAACAGGTCGCCCTGCTCCGGACCTGGCGTCAGCGCAACAGTGAAGATGGCGTCACGCTATTTCAACTGGCACCGGTAAATATCAATTTTCCCGAACTGCATTCCAGCCGGGATAGCCTGACGCTGCTGGGTACACTGGTGGAGCTACGCCGTTATCGCCAGCCATAAAAAAACCCGCAGGCGCGGGTTAACTTTTTATCGTACAACGAAGGTCCGGGCGGGCACTCAGAGGGCGTCAGTGAGTTGATCCACGATCACCTTGCCCTGCAGATCGGTCTGCATAATACGGTAATTCACCGGCCATGAGCGACGGGTACTGAGTTTATCGAACAGGGTTACACCGCCTTTTTTGACACCCTGGCGATTAACAATAATCCATTCGGTGACCTCTTCCTGACCACGATTTCTCAGGCTCACCGAACGTTGTTCGATTAACTGATCTTCGGCTTCAATCTTTAAATAGTCTCGTAACATAATTTCTATCTCCTGGTAACGCAGGTCACTATATGCTTTTTATTAATCCGTTCAATCGAATTTATTTATCGATGGTTTTATCGACAATGTGACCTGCCGCAAGCGAGACGACAGGTTTGTCCATTTCAGCCGCATCAATTCCCCGTTAGCATGATCGTGCTGTACACACCCGAACATCGAAAAATGACGTGTTCAGTATGAGAGAAACTCCGATTAGCCCGCCTCTGGCGGGCTTTTTTTTGGCGTCAATCTGATGCGAATGCGGGATTCCAGGGCTGGTCTAGACTTAAGGGACTGGGACAAAAGGAGTGAAATATGTTTAAGCACAATACGAATGAAGAACGTAAGAAAGAAGGTGATGTCAGCAAAAGCCTGCCCGAAGCCGCGCCACATGCAGGTAATGCTTATGAAGAAGATGATCATCCCGCCACCGATGCCCCGAAAGATCATGGGGAAGTGCCGCGTAAAAACGATGACAGCCAGGATGATAAGAAAGATCCTTACAAAGCAAGCTGATGTGCAAGAGGCGCGCCCGTTGGGCGCGCAGGTATGCGTCAGGATTTAATCAGTTCTGCCAGCCGATGCTGATTCTCTACCAGCCAGTCAGGAAAGTGCTCAGTCGTAACCGGCACGATCTCCATCCTTCGCGGACGATTCCAGATATCAATATTGTTCTCAACGCAGCGCCGGATGTGATCCGGATTATTGAATTCAGGACAGTTATGTTCGGTATGAGAGATCGTCGCCATTTTTTCACTGATTCGCGCATCACTCATGACCCATGAAAAATGCCACCCGCCCTCTTTAATCACCTTTGTTCGGACATTGAGCCACTTACGGCGCCACCAGCTTTCGCGTATCGGCGTACCCCGGCGCTTAACATTGCGCAGCAATTCAGGCTGGCCCAGGAAAAAGGTGCGCAGGGTCTTAAAGGTCACCATTTTCGCTAGTGTGGCACAGCGTGGTGTACCGTCGTTGTTTAATACCCGGACATTGAATTTAAAATTAAAATACTGCTGATGCAGCGTTGTGCAAAGATGACGATGGCTGAATGCTTTAATCGCTTCAGGCCGGGGAATTTCATCGACGTCTGAGACAATAATAATATCGTCATCCTGTGCGCCGACCAGGCCCTGCATGATCTGATTACGTGCAGTGGATTCATTTTCCCAGGGATCTGTTTCGCCCGCTTTAACCAGAGAGCTATTCGATTTAAAGGCCTGCTGATAAAATACAGGCGCAATATCATTGACGACATAAATAATTTTATCGCGGAAGCGGGCAAACTTTTCAATATTAAAATTAAGCTTGCATCGGCGTTTGCCGGTAAACGTATATTGCGATTCCACAATCACAAACCGGTCAACCACATGCTCAAGCGTGTTCAGACGCATCTCAAGCAGGATGTCTTCGTCATAGTATAAGAAGCAGTCATAAATCATAATAATCAGAGGCACTTAAGGAGTAAAATTTTCATCAGGTCACCTCTGCCCGGCGAGCATATCAGAGAGTAAACCTCTCATTGTGAGGCCGGCTTCAGTTAAGCCTGATGGATGGTGTAATTTACTGCGTTAAACTTTCCGTGTTTATAGTAAGCTGGCTAACAATATAGCCGGACAATAAAAAGCTGATACGTCAGGATATTGGACGATTAATATAATGCCGGATTTTACATTTAGTCAGTAATGCGAGCAATATTAAGCGCAATTTTTTGATTAAAACGAGTGAGACAGCCGATATCCGGAGAGTATTAGTCGACAAAATAACCAGGATGGTTTAGCTGATAGAGAAAATAATTATGGCCTGATTTTAAGGCAAAGCCTGACTCTTCTGGGCGGATGCGTGGATATGTGACACGTGGGGTTTTAACTGCAACATTCTGCCAGAATCAGACCAGCGCGACGTTTTACTATGAGCCAATAGTATGAGATATCAGTGCAACTGGTTCAGCGATGATCGCGCCGTGTAAAAAACCCGTCAGATGCCTGATGAGAGTGGCAGGGTATGCAACCCGAATGCTCAGGTAATGAAATCAGTTGTCAGGCCGTTCAGGACCCAGGCGTTGCCTGACAACCTTGCTCACTTCTCTCACCGAAAATTTTGTCAGGCGTACTTCAGGGCTATAACAATGTAAGGAGTGATCATTTCCTACTTAGCCGGCTCGCAATCATAGTCACCCCGGATTCGGATCTGACTCTGGCTGGTGCGGACGATTTCCGCTCTCAGCAAGCCTTTGCCATCGCGCGTCGTCTGCTCCATGTCCACCATCCCCGGCGCTTTGCTGTTTTTAACCAGCAGCTTGACCGTGGCGTTGTCGAAATCCCCCTTCTCTCTGGCAAACGTCACTTTCTGCGTTTTTGCGCGTTCCCCATTCACGGAGAACCAGCCACTTTTATCGGCTTTAAGATAGAACGGCCCGCACTGCGTAGCAGCAAAGGCTGGAGCCGATAAGCTAATTAACGGTGCGATAAGGATAAGTTTTTTAAGCATGAGGTGGCGTCCTGCTGATGGGTGATGAGGTATCGTGTCAAATAGTTTGAACACCCTCCGGTTCAATGAGGAAGAGTATAGTTAATGACCTGTATGTTATTGCCTGAAAGATACGTCAGTCTGACGGAAATTGTGATGGGCAACCGATCAAAGATTTGAGCAAAGACGAGCTTTTGTAACCTATGTCAGAAGTATGCTGTGAATGTCTTCGCCGGCATTTTGTTCATATAAGGCAGGGTGTACTACTACAACTGCATTTTTTATCACTATCAGGACAGGAGATTGGTTGGTACTATCTTGCGAAAACTCCCATTATGGACTGTATATGTTAAAAAGCATTCATTACACAAGAGGATTTGCGGCGCTACTTGTCGTTATGTTTCACTTTTCATTTATGTATATCGGGAAGGTTGAGCCTTTTAACACCGCATTCCTTAACGGAGGCTTTGGCGTTGACCTGTTCTTTTTGATTAGTGGGTTTATAATAACCTACGTTACCGAAAAAAAATCTCATGTGGCCGTTTTTTTCCTGAAGAGATTTTTTCGAATCTATCCTTTATTCCTGTTCGTACTGATTATCTCTTCAATTTTCCTTGTGCGATATAATGTTCACCCTGTCTGGAGTATGATTAAATCCGGACTTTTTATACTTCAGGATTATAACCGCCCTGCTCCAGAGTTCGATTTCAACTTCATTGGTCCGGCATGGACATTATCTTACGAGATATGGTTTTACTTTGTATTTGGCGTAGCGATGATGATATGTCATAGCCACCGGGTAATCATTGCTTCTGTTATGATGCTTGCTCAAACCTTTTTGCTACAATCAATATTTACAGGATCAGTGTCACTTCGTTCAGACTATGTAGCATCAATAAGAGATAGTTCCTATGCAGACCACGCGCTAAAATTTTTTAGTACGTCACTTCATCTGGAATTTATTTTAGGGATGTGGCTTTGTGTTGCTTTCACCCGAGGATGGCTAAATATAAGAACTATAGCCACTTATCCTATTATGGGCGTACTCTTTGCGCTATCAGGCTGGTTGTACTTTTCTGATGTTGTCTATGGATCTGGCGTCACTAAATTTTACCTAATCGCACTACCCTTGTTTATTGCAATAACACTTTATGAAGCAAACTTCAAAACTTTCAATTCACGAATATTATCGTTCTTTGGTGATATATCGTTCTCAATATATATTACGCATTTCTTTATGATGTATCTTTTGCTTGAGCACCCACCATTTTTCTGGCAAGAGGCAAGCAATCTGACAAAACTGATAGCATCAACAATTTCAGCCATCATTTTTGCTTTCCTATTGCATAAGCTGGTAGAATTACCCTTTATAAAAGTCGGGGCTACGTTAGTAAATAGAATACAAAATTAGTGCTCTAATTTTAAGGATTTTGACTGAGCTGGCATAATATTCATTTAGCGGGATCAGTAGAAACACATTTTTTTAAAAAAGCATTTCATGGCAACTCTATCTCCATCTGTAGTTGCCTGCTTCCTGAAAATCCATTTGAGATGTGTTTTACTGCCTACTGATCGCCTTCAAAAGACAACACAGTAAAAATTTCGTAGCGTACCAACGACTGTGACGGATAGGTTTGTTACTTGTAAATGAACATCCCTTTGTAAAAAAACCAGCAACTATACCCTCAGACTCTGAAGAGATTAAGATATTGGTAGTGGGCTCATCTCTACGATACCTGGCGTAACTGATCTATCCCCCGTATCGATTTTTTTGACTTTCAGCAAAGGGATTTGGTTGATACTATCGTGTAACTAAAAAAAAACTTCTGAGGTCAAATTGGAAAAGCTGAGACCAAACAGCGATATAGAGATACTACGTGCTTTAGCCATTCTTATGGTGTTGGTACAGCACTTTCCATCTCTTTACTTCTGGAGTGATCATGCATTCTTCATATCCGTAAATAAATATATAAGCTTCTGGTCAGGAGTAGATCTTTTCTTATGTATATCCGGATTTGTTGTTGGCTGCAGCCTGATTGGTATAATAGATGCTGCATCGGGCGATAGAAGCAAAACCAGGAAAACAATTTTAGCATTCTTCACCAAAAGAGCCTTCAGGCTTTTACCGACATCGATTTTTTGGGTTTCTTTAATAATTATTCTGACTTACACCTATAATGTGTCAGGTGCTTTTGGTGATAAGAGGTGGAATATTTATCAGGCAGCAAGCGTGCTCACCTATAATTATAATATACTGAGCCATTACATGCTTATCAATCGACTGCCAGCAACACTTGGTCCTTACTGGTCATTAAACCTTGAAGAACAATTTTATTTCGCCCTGCCGCTGTTTATGATTTTTATAAAAAACCTCAGAATAACAGCTCTATTATTATTTATTGCCATCCAGTTTTTTATTACTCGCCAGGACACTTACCTCTTCAATTTCAGGCTGGATGCACTCTGCTGGGGTGTTATTCTTTCCCTCCTTTTTATAAGAGGTAGATTAAGCGGATTCGAACCCTCTTTTATGCGAAAAAAATGGATAAGTGCTGCCATTACAACTATCCTCCTTGTTCTCCTTATGGTCACGATTGCATTACTTAACAATAGCCCGTTTATGGTTGGATCAATAGCCATTATTAGTATGCTGCTCGTTTATATCGCATCATTTAATAAAAGATATATTTTCATGCCTGACTTTATCAGAAAGATAATGCTTTACATTGGCTCAAGATCGTATGCTATTTACCTGATTCATATGCCCGCGATCTATTTTATTCAGGAATCTGTGATCAGATATTATATTCACATCGGACGCGCACCCTCCGGATCGATTGAATTATCTATGCTTATGACAGCATGCGCCATACTTTTGACATTATTCATTTCAGAGATAAATTACAGAGTAATCGAGAGTCCATTGAGGAAACTAGGAAGAAAATATGCAGAGAGGATTTCTGAATGATCGCTGGCCTGATTTTAGGGTATTGAAAGTTAGTCAGTCTCAACTGACATCTGAACCCGAAATAAAGAGCATTCATTATCAGTTCTTTACCTGATATCATTTTAATACAGATCGCTTCGATATGAGCAAATCCGGGAACACTTTTATCTGCATAGAATAGACCAGCCTTCAATGCTCCGTCATCTCGAAGCGCATTTCTGGCTCTACAGGCTGCCCACTAAAAAATTCCAGCAGGTGCAAACCCGGGCATCGTCCCTTCGCAACAGGGTTATCCCAATGCGCGGAAGTGAGAACGGGTTTACTGCACCTGTATGTCACAGCCAAATGACCAGCCATCACTCATCAACATGTTAATGAGCGATTTTGTGCTACATACGTGTTCCACTAAAGTAACAGTATGACAATCCTTAACAACTGCAGACAGTTTCCCGCCTACACCTGCATATTCATAATTTCGCTGTACGCCGACACCAGCTTGTTCCTGACCTGAATCCCCATCTGCATTGAGATTGAAGATTTCTGCAGATCGACCATCACATCATTCAGGGCGATGCCGGGTTTCCCCATCTCAAAATCCTGCGCCTGCGTGCGTGCGGTGGTCTGCGTCTCGCTGATCTTATCCAGCGCCGCTTTCATGGTTGCGCCGAAATCGATCTGATTAGGGGATTCACTGCTGCGGTTACTGGCCTGCAGTGAGGTCGCCTGTAGCTGCTGCAGTACGCCATCAATTGCCTGAATGGACATGAACGATACCTTATAAAGAGGGTGATATTTTTGATGTGAGCAAAAGTTAGCACGTTGTCAATGAGACAAAGCCGCTAAATGACATCAAAAACCCTACCTTATCCAGGCATCGAATTTTACTTAACACCTAATAATGCCTGGCATTGAAGTGGAAATTTTATCTACGCAGGTCAGGGAGTCTGTTTTGCCATCTCAACTTACCCGGTCAATTACGTCAGGCAGGAAACGGTCATGAATGCGAGTACAGCCGCCACAACAGAACAAGAAAAGAAAGGCTTCGGTGACCTGTTTGCTCGCCTGCGCGCAAATCCGCGTATTCCTTTAGTCATCGCCGCTGCTGCCGTCATGGCAATTGTGATCGCGATGGTGCTCTGGGCGAAACAGCCATCTTATAGCGTCCTTTATAACAACCTCACTGATGAGGATGGCGGTGCCATCGTCACGCAGCTGACGGCGATGAACATCCCTTATCGCTTCGCCGAAAACGGCGGCGCATTAATGGTGCCTGAAGCGAACGTGCATGAACTGCGTCTGCGTCTGGCTCAGCAGGGTCTGCCAAAAGGCGGCTCGGTAGGCTTCGAGCTGCTGGATAAAGAGAAGTTCGGTATCAGCCAGTTCAGCGAGCAGGTTAACTACCAGCGTGCGCTGGAAGGCGAACTGGCCCGCACCATCGAATCGCTCGGCCCGGTTAAAAGCGCCCGCGTTCATCTGGCGATGCCAAAACCAACCTTATTTGTGCGTGAGCAGAAAGCACCATCCGCCTCTGTCACCTTAACGCTGCAGCCTGGCCGTACGCTGGATGAAGGTCAGATTCAGGCCATCGCCCACATGGTTTCAAGCAGCGTCGCCGGTTTACCGCCGGGCAACGTGACCGTGGTCGATCAGACCGGTCGCCTGCTGACCCGCTCTGATTCCGCCGGTCGCGATCTGAATGATGCGCAGCTGAAGTACTCTTCTGAAGTGGAAGCGCGTTATCAGCAACGTATTGAAGCCATCCTGAATCCGATTCTGGGTCAGGGCAATGTGCATGCACAGGTTACCGCGCAGATTAACTTCGATACCGCCGAGCAGACCGACGAGAAATATCAGCCTAACGCGAACCCATCGAACTCAGCGATTCGTTCACGTCAGACCAGCACCAGCGATCAGTCAGGCAGCCCTTATCCGGGCGGCGTGCCGGGCGCACTCTCTAACCAGCCTGCGCCCGCTAACACCGCGCCGGTAACGACGCCTAACAACACTGCAGCCAACGGTCAGGCCGCGAATGGTCAGAACAACGCAGCGAATAACGCTAACCAGACCACCAGCACCGCACCGGCCAGCTCAGGACCCACCAACTCGCGTCGTGATGACACGGTGAACTACGAGCTGGATCGCACCATCCGTCATACCAAAGTCAACGTGGGTGACGTACAGCGCCTGTCGGTTGCCGTGGTCGTGAACTTCCGTGCAGATGATAAAGGCAAAGCCGTTGCGCTGAACGAACAGCAGCTGAAGCAGATTGAAGACCTGACCCGCGAAGCAATGGGCTACTCCCAGACGCGTGGCGACAGCATCAACGTAGTGAACTCGCAGTTCAACACGACAGAGCCAGTGACCACCGACCTGCCCTTCTGGCAACAGCAGTCCTTCTTTGATCAGCTGATGAACGCCGGTAAGTGGCTGTTGATTGCTCTGGTGGCCTTCATCCTCTACCGCAAACTGGTTCGTCCGCACCTGGTTCGCAAACAGGCCGCAGAGAAAGCCGCTGCTGAAGCCATTGCCGCTCGTGCGACAGAACAGCCGGAAGAAGAAGCCTTTAATGTGCAGCTCAGCAAAGATGAGCTGGATCAGGAACGTAAGTCTAACAACCGCATGAGCGCAGAAGTGATGAGTCAACGCATCCGCGACATGTCAGAAAACGATCCGCGCGTTGTAGCGCTGGTAATTCGCGAATGGATGAGTAAAGAGCTATGAGTCTGACCGGAACCGAAAAAAGCGCCATCCTCATGATGACCATTGGCGAAGAGCGCGCCGCGGAAGTTTTCAAACACCTGAACCAGCGTGAAGTGCAACATCTGAGCGGTGCGATGGCCAACATGCGTCAGGTGTCGCATAAACAGCTGACCGAAGTGCTGCGCGAGTTCGAAGCGGATGCCGAGCAGTTCGCGGCGCTGAGCTTGAACTCGAACGAATACCTGCGTTCGGTGCTGACACGTGCACTGGGCGAAGAACGCGCCTCCAGCCTGCTGGAGGACATTCTCGAAACGCGCGAAACCACCAGCGGGATGGAAACACTCAACTTTATGGAGCCGCAGGCCGCCGCCGACCTTATTCGCGACGAGCATCCACAGATCATCGCGACCATCCTGGTGCACCTCAAGCGTGCCCAGGCTGCCGATATCGTGGCGCTGTTCGACGAACGTCTGCGTCACGATGTGATGCTGCGTATCGCGACCTTCGGTGGTGTGCAGCCAGCCGCGCTGGCCGAACTGACCGAAGTGCTGAACGGCCTGCTGGATGGCACCAACCTCAAGCGCGCGAAGATGGGCGGCGTGAGAACGGCAGCCGAGATCATCAACCTGATGAAAACGCAGCAGGAAGAGGCCGTTATCGAAGCGGTACGCGACTTCGATGGCGAACTGGCACAGAAAATTATCGACGAGATGTTCCTGTTCGAAAACCTGGTGGCCGTGGACGACCGCAGCATCCAGCGTCTGTTGCAGGAAGTGGAGTCCGAGCAGCTGCTGGTTGCACTGAAAGGTGCCGAACAGCCACTGCGCGAGAAGTTCCTCAAGAACATGTCAGCCCGTGCGGCCGATATCCTGCGCGACGACCTGGCCAACCGTGGTCCGGTTCGTATGTCCGCAGTGGAAAACGAACAGAAAGCAATCCTGCTGGTGGTTCGCCGCCTGGCCGAATCGGGCGAGATGGTGATTGGTGGTGGCGAGGAAACTTATGTCTGATGCATTTTCTGCCCGCCCCTGGCAGCTGTGGCAGCCCAGCGATTTAGGCCGTTTCGATGAGCCTGAACCTGAGCTGCAGCCAGAAATCTATGAAGCTGAAGAGGGCGTTGATGAGCAGCAACAGCAGCTCGAACGTCTGCAGCATCAGATGCGTAAAGAAGCACAGAGCCAGGGTTACAACGAAGGCTATCAGCAGGGTGTGACCGAAGGGCAGAAAGCGGGCTACGACGCCGGTTTTCAGCAGGGTCTGGCCGATGCCCAGCAGCAGCAGGCGCCCCTTCAGGCGCGGATGCAGCAGCTGGTCACGGAGTTCCAGAACACGCTGGAATCCCTGGACAGCGTCATCGCTGCCCGTCTGATGCAGCTGGCGCTGGAAGCGGCTCGCTCAGTAATCGGTCAGGCGACCACGGTGGATGGCACCGCCCTGCTCCGTCAGATTCAGGGTTTACTGCAGCAGGAGCCGATGTTCAGTGGCAAACCGCAGCTGCGTGTTCACCCGGATGATTTACAGCGTATTGAGCAGACACTGGGCCCGACGCTGGATCTGCACGGCTGGCGCCTGATTGCTGACAGCACCCTGCATCCTGGCGGCTGCAAACTCAGCGCAGAAGATGGCGACCTGGATGCCAGCGTCGCGACGCGCTGGCAGGAACTCTGCCGCCTTGCAGCACCTGGAGAAATTTAATGACCACCCGTCTGAATCGCTGGCTTGGCTCGCTCGACGCCTTTGAAAAACGCATCGCCCAGGTGCAACCGGTACGCCGTTATGGCCGCCTGACCCGTGCCACCGGCCTGGTGCTGGAAGCGACCGGCTTACAGCTGCCGCTGGGTGCGACCTGCGTGATCGAACGCAACGATGGCAAAACCATCAGCGAAATCGAAAGCGAAGTCGTGGGATTCAATGGTCAGAAGCTGCTGATGATGCCACTGGAAGAAGTGGACGGCATCTTACCGGGTGCGCGGGTTTATGCGCGCCAGAACGGTGAGAATCCGCAGGCGGGCAAACAGATGATGCTGGGCCCGGAGCTGCTGGGCCGCGTACTCGATGGCAGTGGACGACCGCTGGATGGCCTGCCGTCACCGGATACCGGCTATCGTGCGCCGCTGAACACGCCGCCGTTTAACCCGCTGCAGCGGACGCCGATCACCGATGTACTGGACACCGGTGTGCGCGCGATTAACGCCCTGCTGACAGTCGGTCGCGGGCAGCGTATGGGCCTGTTCGCCGGTTCGGGCGTGGGCAAAAGCGTGCTGCTGGGCATGATGGCCCGTTACACCAAAGCCGACGTGATTGTGGTCGGTCTGATTGGCGAACGTGGCCGCGAAGTAAAAGATTTTATCGAGAACATTCTCGGTGCTGAAGGCCGCGCCCGTTCGGTGGTCATCGCCGCCCCGGCCGACGTATCGCCGCTGCTGCGTATGCAGGGTGCCGCTTACGCCACGCGTATCGCAGAAGATTTTCGTGATCGCGGCAAGCATGTGTTGCTGATTATGGACTCCCTCACCCGCTACGCCATGGCACAGCGTGAGATCGCCCTGGCGATTGGTGAGCCGCCAGCGACCAAAGGCTATCCGCCTTCCGTGTTCGCCAAACTGCCTGCGCTGGTTGAGCGTGCCGGTAACGGCATCGACGGCGGCGGCTCGATCACCGCCTTCTATACCGTCCTGACCGAAGGCGACGATCAGCAGGACCCGATTGCGGACTCCGCGCGCGCCATTCTCGACGGCCACATTGTGCTGTCGCGTCGGCTGGGCGAAGCGGGCCACTATCCGGCCATTGATATTGAAGCCTCGATCAGCCGTGCAATGACTTCGCTGATCGATGAGAACCACTATGCGCAGGTGCGCCAGTTCAAGCAGTTGCTCTCCAGTTTCCAGCGAAACCGCGATCTGGTCAGCGTCGGCGCGTATGCCGCCGGCAGCGATCCCATGCTTGATAAAGCGATCACGCTCTATCCGCAGATGGAAGCCTTCCTGCAACAGGGCATCTTTGAGCGCAGCGATTACGACGACGCCAGCCTGCATCTGCATGCGCTGTTTGGCTAGTCACCATGATTAACGCGAGGTAACGCAATGAAAACTGCAAATGCCATCGATACGCTGCGCGACTTAGCGGAGCAGGATCTCGAACGTGCCGCCATCTATTTAGGCGATATGCGTCGCGGCCAGCATGCCGCTAATGAGCAGCTGACAATGCTGCTCGATTATCAGGACGAGTATCGCAACAAGCTCAACGATGACATGTCATCCGGAATCGCCAGCACGCGCTGGACGAACTACCACCAGTTTATTCAGACGCTGGAAAAAGCGATTGAGCAGCACCGCAACCAGCTCAACAACTGGAATCAGCGACTGGAGCAGGCGCTGATCAACTGGCGCGACAAACAGCAACGGCTTAACGCCTATCAGACACTGATAACGCGCGCAGCGGAAAATGCATTACGACAGGAAAACCGTCTCGATCAGAAACGGATGGATGAATTTGCCCAACGGGCCGCATCGAGGAGAGGCGAATGATTACGCTGCCAAACATTGCCATGAAAGCGTCGGTTAAAACCGACGCGGAACCATCAGTCTCAACCGACCTTGCTGCGGGCGAAGATGCCCTGCCTAAGGACTTTCTGACTGCGCTGGGAAACCAGCTGCTTGGTCTGGCTAAACAGCATGGCAAAGTGGCGCAATCTGCTGACGCTAAAGCAGAAACTGCCGATGAAGCGCGCCCTAAGGCACCCCTGAATGCCCTGATGGCGGCGCTGGATAATCCTGCTGCGCTGACCGCCCTGATTAAACCTGAAAATATTAAAGCTGGGTTAAAATCAGCCGATGATAAAGACAAGCCGGACGTGGCACCCTTAAGCGCCACCGACATGCAGAATGTGCAGGCGTTGTTCGCCATGTTACCGGGTGCGGTAACGCCGCCAGCGACGTTGTCGACCCCGGTCAGCAGTGAGGCGGGCGAGCTGATTGCCCAGACCGACACCGGCCGGAAAAGTCAGACCTCGCTGACGCAACTGCTGAACAGCGCACAGCAGAGCCACGCAGAGGGTGATGATGAGAAGTCGTCGGCCAGAAGCGACGCCCAGGGCAAACCTGCCGTCACAGCGGCCGCCAGCCAGAACAACAACGCCGCGCAGAGTGCGACCAGCAATGGCCTGACGCTCGACAGCAGTTTCCAGCAGGCGCTGAGCAATATGATTAAGCCGGATGATCAGGGCGCCATCAAAGCCAGCGTCAGCGACAGCACGATCAATGCAATGCCCGTCGCCACCGCCAGCAGCCTGCCTGCTCCGGTGACCGCCTCCGCGACCATCAGCACCCCGTCAACGCCAACGCTGAATTCACAGCTGGGCAGCGACGAGTGGCAGCAGGCGCTGAGTCAGCAGATTGTGATGTTCAGTCGCAACGGCCAGCAGAACGCGGAGTTGCGTTTACATCCGGCAGACCTTGGCGCTATCCAGATCAGCCTGAAACTGGATAACGACCAGGCACAAATTAATCTGGTTTCCGGTCATAGCCACGTCAGAGCGGCACTGGAAGCCGCGATACCGCAGCTGCGCAGCGCGCTGGCAGAAAGCGGTATCAACCTGGGCGAGAGTCAGGTGAGCAGTGACAGTTCCGCGCAGGGCCAGCAATTCCAGCAGCAACAGGAGGCGCGCCGCGATGGACAGCATGGCCGCTTCTCCCTCTCCCAGGACAGTGACACCGACATTACGCCGATCGCCGTTCCCGCCGCCCTTCAGGCTCGCGTCAGCGGCAATAGCGCCGTCGATACTTTCGCCTGACAGCGGCAAACGCTGAAGGTAAGCGTAAAACCCGCGTCTTATCTACCCATTGGTTTGACTTAAGACGCGGATAATCTGTCTCGTGAGCCGAGAGGCTTGCCTATAATTCACAGGAAGTAACTGCACCATGTCTGATAACGCGAAAGCAAAAGGCAGCAAACGTAAACTCTTAATACCAGTGTTGCTTATTTTGACGCTGGCCGCTTGCAGCGTGGCAGGCTATGCAGTCTGGCGAATGATGAATAAACATGAGGGCGATAAGCCTGAGGTGGCGAAAGTAGAACCGCCTCCCGCTCCGGTCTTTTTTGCACTTGATACATTTACGGTTAACCTGGTCAATCCCGACAACGATCCTGACCGCGTGCTGTACGTAGGCTTTACCCTGCGTCTGGCCGATGAGGAGTCCCGGAGTCGGATGAATGACTATCTGCCTGAGGTGCGCAGCCGTTTGCTGCTGCTGCTCTCGCGTCAGAGTGCTGCGGCGCTGGCGACTGAGCAAGGAAAACAGGCGCTTGTTGAACAAATCAAACAGGCGCTGACACCCCCGCTGGTAAAAGGTCAACCTCCGCAGGCTGTAAACGACGTGCTGTTTACTGCCTTCATTTTGAGGTGAATCAATGGGCGATAGCATTCTCTCCCAGGCTGAAATTGACGCCCTTTTAAACGGCGACAGCGGCAGCGCGGAAGAAGAAAAGAAACAAAACGGACCGGAAGGCGATATTCGTCCTTACGATCCGAATACCCAGCGCCGTGTGGTACGCGAGCGTTTGCAGGCGCTGGAGATTATTAACGAGCGTTTTGCCCGTAGTTTCCGTATGGCGCTGTTTAACCTGCTGCGCCGTAGCCCGGATATCAGCGTCGGGGCGATCAAGATTCAGCCGTATCACGAGTTTGCCCGCAATCTGCCGGTGCCGACCAACCTGAACCTGATCCACCTGAAGCCGCTGCGCGGCACCGCGCTGGTCGTGTTCTCACCGAGCCTGGTGTTTATCGCTGTCGACAACCTGTTTGGTGGCGACGGACGTTTTCCGACTAAAGTCGAAGGCCGTGAGTTTACTCATACCGAGCAGCGCGTGATTCGCCGCATGCTGAAGCTGGCGCTGGATGGTTACAGCGACGCATGGAAGGCCATTTATCCACTGGACGTCGAGTATGTACGTTCAGAGATGCAGGTAAAGTTCACCAACATCACCACTTCACCGAACGACATCGTGGTTAACACGCCGTTCCAGGTGGAGATTGGTAACCTGGTGGGTGAGTTTAATATCTGCATCCCGTTTTCAATGATTGAACCGCTGCGCGAGCTGCTGGTGAATCCACCGCTCGAAAACTCACGTCAGGAAGATAACCACTGGCGCGATAACCTGGTCAAACAGGTGCAGCACTCTGAGCTGGAACTGATCGCTCACTTTGCCGAAACCTCACTGCGTCTGTCACGGATTTTGCAGCTGAAACCCGGTGATGTGCTGCCGATTGAGAAGCCGGAACGCATTATCGCCCATGTCGATAGCGTCCCGGTCTTAACCAGCCAATATGGCACGATGAATGGTCAGTACGCGCTCCGTGTCGAACACCTGATTAACCCGATTTTGAATTCGCTGAACGAGGAACAGCCCCATGACTGACAGTAATAAACCGTCTGACGATGTCTCTGCGGACGATCTGTGGGCTGAAGCGATGAATGAGCAGGTCGGCAGCAGCAGTGCGCCGCAGACCGACGACGTCTTCAAATCATTCGACAGCGGTAATGTCGCTGGATCGCTGCAGGATATCGATCTGATTATGGATATCCCGGTGAAACTCACCGTGGAACTGGGTCGCACCAAGATGACCATCAAAGAGCTGCTGCGTCTGGCGCAGGGCTCCGTGGTGTCACTGGATGGCCTGGCAGGTGAACCGCTGGACATTCTGATCAACGGCTATCTGATTGCGCAGGGTGAAGTTGTGGTCGTGAACGACAAATATGGCGTTCGCATCACCGACATCATCACCCCTTCTGAACGTATGCGTCGTCTGAGTCGCTAAGAGTCACATTATGAATAGCCAGAATCAAACGCTGCAACCGGCTGCACCGCACGCTCAGGCGATCTCGACCGGCTCTATGCTGGCGCAGGTCAGCAGCGTGTTAGCCGTGATTATCTTATTGATTCTGGCCTGCGCCTGGCTGGCGCGCCGTGTCGGCTTTGCGCCGAAAAAGGTCAGCAGCCAGGAGCTCAAACTGACAGCCAGCGTCTCCGTGGGCCAGCGTGAGCGGGTGGTGATTATCGATACCCCTGATGCACGTCTGGTGCTGGGCGTCACCGCACAGCAGATTACCCATCTGCATACGCTGCCGCCGGGTGAACCGGTCTCTGTGACGCCGGTAAACAGTGCGCCGCAGGATTTTCGTCAGCTGTTACAGAATCTGGTTAAACGTCCCGGAAAACCACAATGATGCGTCGACTGCTTCCTTTACTGCCGCTGCTGTTACTGGCACCGGTTGCCCATGCCCAGCTGCCGGGCCTGGTGAGTCACTCACTGCCGAATGGCGGTCAGAGCTGGTCACTGCCGGTTCAGACGCTGGTCTTTATCACTGCGCTGACCTTTATCCCGGCCGTGCTGCTGATGATGACCAGCTTCACCCGCATCATCATTGTGTTCGGTTTACTGCGTAACGCCCTGGGCACGCCATCGGCGCCGCCTAACCAGGTGCTGCTCGGACTGTCGCTGTTTCTGACCTTCTTTATTATGGCGCCGACTTTCGACAAAATTTATCAGGACGCCTATCTGCCGTTCAGTCAGGACAAGATCAGCATGGATGTGGCGATTGATAAAGGTGCTCAGCCGCTGCGCGAGTTTATGCTGCGTCAGACCCGCGAAGCCGATTTAGCCCTGTTTGCCCGTCTGGCGAACACCGCCCCGATAGCCGGTCCTGAAGCCGTGCCGATGCGTATCCTGCTGCCTGCTTATGTCACCAGCGAGCTGAAGACCGCGTTCCAGATTGGCTTTACCGTGTTTATCCCGTTCCTGATCATCGACCTGGTGGTTGCCAGCGTACTGATGGCATTAGGGATGATGATGGTCCCGCCAGCGTCTATCGCGCTGCCGTTTAAACTGATGCTGTTTGTTCTGGTCGATGGCTGGCAACTGCTGGTCGGTTCACTGGCGCAAAGCTTCTACTCCTGATCCCCCTTTTCTTACCGGAGCAACACATGACACCCGAATCAGTAATGGTAATGGGACAGGAAGCGATGCGCGTCGCCCTGATGCTGGCCGCCCCGCTGCTGCTGGCAGCCCTGGTCAGCGGTCTGCTGATTAGCCTTATCCAGGCGGCGACCCAGGTCAACGAACAGACCTTATCCTTTATTCCTAAGATCCTGGCCGTCGCAACGACCGGTATCATTGCCGGCCCGTGGATGCTGAATCTGCTGCTGGACTACATCCGCACCGTCTTTACCAACCTGCCTTACATCATCGGCTGATGATTACTCTCGATAGCAGCCAGCTGGTTCATTGGGTCAGTCAGTTCTTCTGGCCCCTGGTGCGCATCATGGCGTTATTCGCCACCGCACCCATCCTCAATGAACGATCCATCAGCAAGCGTGTCAAAATCGGTCTGGCGGTGATGATCACCTGGCTGGTGATGCCGCTGTTACCGGCTGTCGATGTCACCCTGTTTTCGCCTCCAGGCTTTCTGCTGCTGATTCAGCAGATGCTGATTGGTATTGCGCTTGGCTTCACCATGCAGTTCGCTTTTGCTGCCGTGCGCCTTGCCGGGGAAGTGATTGGTTTGCAGATGGGGATTTCGTTCGCCACCTTTTTCGATCCTGGCAGCCGTCTGAACATGCCGGTTCTGGCCCGTTTTCTCGACATGCTGGCGATGCTGCTGTTCCTGACCTTTAACGGACACCTGTGGCTGATTTCGCTGCTGGTGGACAGTTTTCATACGCTGCCGATTGGCGGTGAGCCGATAAATGCCAATGCGTTTATGGCGCTGGTGAAGTCGGGCGGATTAATTTTCCTTAACGGCATGATGTTAGCGCTGCCGTTAATCGTTTTGTTACTCATGGTAAATCTGGTACTGGGTTTGTTAAACCGTGTTTCACCACAGTTATCAATCTTCGCAATTGGCTTCCCGATTACCTTATCAGTCGGAATTTTAACCATCAGCTTGCTGATGCCCCTGCTAGCCCCGTTCTGTGAGCGTTTGTTCGGTGAAATATTTGATTTACTCGCCGTGTTCCTGACAGAACTATCCCGCCCCTGAACATTAAGTTTCTAACTACCTTTGCATAACGACACTTAAGTATCGCAAAACCATCCATGCATTTTCAGAACCATGTTTTCCAGAATGCAACTAAGGAAATTCTGATAAACGTGCGCAGAGTCTGAAAATAATTCTTATTAAACCGGGCTTCGCGTATTTTAGTGGGGTGGTTCACAGAAGCTGTCAGACTGTGAATGTGCAGGTAAAATCGGCAAAACACTGTATTTTCAAGAAAAAAAACTTTAAGTGATTTTTCTTGTTAAAAAATGTTTTTTCCGGCATTGTCAACGCACGCTGAGACATCACACTTTCGTAAAACAAATGTTTTTGAGAATTGTCCTATCAGAAAACCCCCTGTTTTCAGGGATAGTGACACAGCTCTCAAAAAAATGAGCTTTACTGAATCTCCGGCACTTCACTGGCATTCCCCGCCATTGCCGGAGAATGTGTGACGTCATGGCAGCACAAATTTTTTGCAGAACGGGTCAGGGATGAAGACTTTTACGGGCGTTTGCCCGTTGCCAAACTGCACGAGCAGAATAAAAAAGTATCTAAGAAATCTCTCTCGTACCGCAACGCGTATTCATCGTTGATTTAAACGGATAACAAATTGGTGAGGGTCGCTATTATGCCAACTATTATTATGGATTCCTGCAACTACACACGCCTGGGATTATCAGACTATATGTCTTTAAAAGGAGTTAAGAAGAAAAATATCTCTTCTGTCTCCGATATTGAGCAACTACAGCAAAAATGTGAGCAATTAAACCCTGGTGTCGTCTTTATTAATGAAGATTGTTTCATTCATGAGCCAGATTCCAGTGAACGTATCCGCACTATTATTACGCAGCATCCCGATACGCTGTTCTTTATATTCATGGCGATTAGCAATATCCATTTTGAAGAATATCTCTACGTTCGTAAGAACCTGATTATTACGTCAAAAGCGATGAAGACATCGACCCTGGACTCTTTACTCGGAACCTATTTGCAGAAGAAGCTTAACCAGTCTGCCCGCATCTCTTCGGGCATGGATGTTCATCCATTAACCCTGAGCCAGACTGAGTCAAACATGCTGAAGATGTGGATGTCAGGTCATGATACCATCCAGATCTCAGATAAAATGCAAATTAAGGCCAAAACGGTATCGTCACACAAAGGTAATATTAAACGCAAAATCAAAACCCATAATAAGCAGGTTATTTATCATGTGGTGCGTTTGACCGATAATGTGACCTCGGGTATTTACGTTAATATTCGCTGATCGTAAAACCTGAATAACCGGCCTCTATGGCCGGTTTTTTTTTGCTCAAAATTGCGATCCACATCTCACTCTTACAGCTAACCCTTTACGCTCTTTTGCCGATGTTATGCCTTATAACAACAGCCTCAAGAGAGCAAGGATATGAACACTGCATTAGATAATGATGGACAGAAAAGCGCTGGCATCTGGCAGAATCTCCGCCTGGTGCCGCTGTTTAGCCTGATCTTCGGCGGCATTTTGCTGCTGTTCGCACTCTGTATAGGTGTCGCCAGTTACTTTCTGATTTTAGGTAATCACTCCCTCGATGATGCCACGGACGAGATTCAGGTCCGAATGGGCCTCTCTAACAGTTCAAACCACCTGCGTACTGCGCGCCTGACGATTATTCAGGCCGGTGCCGCCGCACGTATTGGTGACATGGACGCATTTCGCGCCAACGTGGCTGCGGCTGAAAAACGGATTCAGCAGGCAAAGGATGGCTTCGCCGTCTATCAGGCACGTGAAGTGAAGACCCCGGCTGACACGGAACTGGACGCCACGCTGCAGGCACGTTTCAACGATTACATTAATAAAGGCCTGATACCGATGATCGAGGCCGGTAAGCAGGGCAGCTTCGAGGGCATTATCGCGCAGGAAACCGACGTTACCCGCAAGCTGGACGAAGACTATAACGCGGTGTTACTGAAGGCGATTAAGATCCGTACTGACCGTGCCAATGCCATTACCGCCGAAGCGGATCAGCAGTCGCGCATCGGCTTTATCTCTATGGCCGTGGCGTTCAGTGCTGCACTGGTACTGGTGCTGCTGACCTTTGTCTTCCTGCGCCGCGTGGTGATTAACCCGCTGCGTCAGTCGGTAATGCGTATCGAACGTATTGCTCAGGGTGACCTGACCTCTGCTCCCCTGCCCTTTGGGCGCAGTGAGATTGGTACGCTGATCCATAATCTGCAGCTGATGCAGCAGTCGCTGGTGACCACCGTCGGTACGGTGCGTGAAGGCGCTGTGGCGATTTATCAGGGCTCCAGCGAAATTTCAGCCGGCAACACCGATCTCTCTTCGCGCACCGAGCAGCAGGCGGCGGCGCTGGAGCAGACGGCTGCCAGCATGGAACAGCTGACTGCCACGGTGAAACAGAACGCCGAGAATGCCCATCATGCCAGCCAGCTGGCAGCAGATGCCTCCGGTAAAGCGCGCAGCGGGGGTGATCTGGTCAATAGCGTCGTGAAAACCATGACCAATATCTCCGGCAGCTCGAAAAAGATCGCTGAGATCACCAACGTCATTAACAGCATTGCCTTCCAGACCAACATCCTGGCATTGAACGCGGCGGTCGAAGCGGCGCGTGCCGGTGAACAGGGTCGTGGTTTTGCCGTGGTGGCCAGTGAAGTGCGGAGTCTGGCACAGCGCAGTGCACAGGCCGCTAAAGAGATTGAATCGCTGATTGCTGAGTCGGTCACGCTGATCAATGACGGTTCCCATCAGGTTGGCGAAGCCGGCAGCACCATGGGTGAGATTGTCGAAGCGGTTCGTCGCGTAACCGATATCATGTCGGAGATTGCCGCGGCGTCAGACGAGCAGAGCCGCGGTATTCAGCAGGTGAGCCAGGCGGTCACCGAGATGGATAACGTGACCCAGCAGAACGCCTCGCTGGTGGAAGAAGCGTCCGCAGCAGCAGCCTCACTGGAAGATCAGGCGGGTAAACTGACGCAGGCGGTAGCCGCATTCCGCCTGCAGGATTCACCCGCGACCGCAGGTGCGGCTCCTCGCGCCTCGGCCCCGTTAAAAACCCCGGCGCTGGCGCCACGTCCTGCGCTGGCCGCCGGTACTGATAACTGGGAAACCTTCTGAGATCATGCCGGTAACGTTAAGCAGCTGACCTCAGCCGCTTAGTCGCCAACAGCAAAAAGCCGCCTTTCCGGCAGTCGGAAAGGCGGCTTTTTTAATGCGCGTCAGAGTCAGGCGTCCTGATAAGGCTCGACGAAGATGCCATCCGGCTGATGAGTCTCGTTAAAAAACCAGATGCCCAACGGATAATCCTCGAGCGCTACCAGGAACATGGTGCCTTCATTAAATGGCTCCATCGCCAGAATGGTGCCAGTGCGACGCGGGCCGCCATCGGTTTTGACGCTGACGCGGTCATTTACCTTCATTTCGGTTCTCCTGATTATTTACTGCGTACAGTCTAAACGAAGAACCGTGCCGATGCAGCGCGTTAGCGGCGGGCAATGACCCAGACGGCATGAATGATACCGGGGATATAACCACAGATCGTCAGCAGGATGTTCAGCCAGAAGGCGCCGCCAAAACCGACCTGCATGAATACGCCCAGCGGAGGCAGCAGAATCGCGATAATAATTCTTAAGATGTCCATAACCATTCCTTTAGGTATTGATAAAAATCAGCTTTATCAATAATTATAGCTGAATCTGCTCTGTTCAGGCGAAAAGTCAGGTAAATCTGAGTAAGTCCGGAATTTTGCAATTTCTTAACATTTCACCGCAAGACTTCTTACGCGCCTGGCCTTTACACTCCTTCTACTGCACCACCCCCATAGGTGCAGCCACAACCTGAAAGTAACAAGGATTTTGCCCGCGCAGCGCGGGCTTTTTTTTGCCTGCGATCTGCCCGTCCCCGCCTTTCTGCATCGCGTTCTATACTGAATATTCTGTTTGCTCTCAGGAGTCTGAAAATGACAGACGAAAAACAGCACAGCGAAGGTCAGCCGTCGGATTTACAGGTTGATGTCGAGGGGTTACTGGCGGCGATTCAGGCCAGAACGTCAGGAGAGATACGGGAGTTTATGGATCAGGGCCAGACGCCACGGCTGGAAGTAGAAGGAGAGATTTACCACTCCTACACCGAACTGGCGGAGGCGTTTGAAATCGACATTTCTAACTATCGCGCCTGACAAATGCGCTGATGAAATCGATTTCAAAAAAATACCCGGCATGATTGCCGGGTAAAAAATTCAATTCGTTACACCAGGGAATTCTTAACACCTCTGCAGATTACGCTATCCCGACTCCGAAACAAGTATCAGATATGCACGTTTCTGCAACATATCGGGTATTTATCACGCAACCGTGACGAAAACTCCGCGTCTGCCAGTGACTTAACGTTGCACACTTCATGCATCCGCCTCTTTTTGTGTCCTCCGGTTTTAAGAATTATCCTGGAATTTGCCCCGGCGGGGCAGGAAAAAAAGTGTGAGCCATATTCAACTATAATATTGAAAAATCGCTGCTTTAGCCGCGAACGTGATGAAAGGAGCTGTGAATGCCCAATCTCCACCAGCCGTTAATGATTATCACCGACCTGGATGGTTCATTACTTGACCATCATACCTATCGCTGGGATGCGGCCACCGAATGGCTCACCACGCTGAAACAGCATGAGATTCCACTGGTGATCTGTTCCAGCAAAACCGCAGCCGAGATCATTCCTCTGCAAAAAAGGCTCGGCATCAGCGGCTCACCGTTTATTGCTGAAAACGGCGCTATTGTGCAAACCCACGATCAGCAGCGGATCCGGCTGCCCGACAGCGCGCTGACCTATGACGCCCTCTGTCAGCGGCTGGCTGCTTTGAAAGCTGAATACCGTTTTACCGGCTTCCATGACTTCTCTGATCCGGAAATTTCTTCAATGACGGGTCTGAGCGAGGCGGATGCAGAACTCTCGCGTCAGCGCGATGCGTCTGAAGTGATTGTCTGGCGCGACAGTGACGACGCCTTTGACCGGTTCCATGACGCGCTGCGGGCGGAAGGCCTGGCGCTGACCCAGGGCGGCCGTTTCTGGCATGTGATGCCCGCAGGCAGCGGCAAAGGCGAAGCGCTGCGCTGGCTGCTGGCGCACTCACCCGGAGAGACACGCACCACCATCGGACTGGGTGACGGGCCTAACGATGCCCCGATGCTGGATGCGGTTGATTATGCCGTGGTCATTAAGGGCTACAGTAAAACACCGGTCACACTCAGCCGGGCCGACCAGCAGCAGGTCTATCACACCGCTCATCATGGCCCCGAAGGCTGGCGTGAAGGGCTGGACTATTTTTTGACTCAACCTCAATAAGCTGCCCACGGGCATTAAAAGGATGATGCGATGAGTGACTTTTATCAGAATGGCGTAATCACTAACTTCCACAACCTCACCCACCGTAGCGTGGAGTCGCTGGAAAAAGAGATGGTACGCTTTGCCCGCAAACGCAAAATGGGGCTGATCCTGCCATCGCTGTTTTCCGAACTTGAAGGCCCGGCGCTGACGAAAATCGTCGATGAGCTGGCAAAAGTACCTTACCTGGATGAGATCGTGATTGGCCTGGATCGCGCCGACCGCGACCAGTTCCTGTTCGCCCGCGAGTTTTTCTCCCGCCTGCCGCAACGGCATCGCATTCTGTGGAATGACGGCCCGCGTCTGAAGGCAATCGATGCGGAGCTGGATAAAGAGGGTCTGTCGCCGACTAATCCCGGTAAAGGCCGTAATGTCTGGTTCTGCACGGGCTATACGCTGGCGTCGGACCGCACCAGCTGTGTGGCGCTGCATGACTGCGATATCGTGACCTATGAGCGCGGCATGCTGGCCCGTCTGCTCTACCCGCTGGCCAACCCGGCGTTTCAGTATGAGTTCTGTAAGGGCTTCTATGCACGCGTCGCGGATGGCAAGCTCAATGGCCGCGTAGGCCGTCTGCTGGTCGGGCCGCTGCTGCGTTCACTGCAGAAAGTCTATGGCCATTCAGAATATCTGGATTATCTGTCGAGCTTCCGCTATCCGCTCTCCGGAGAGTTCGCCATGCGAACGCATGTGCTGAACGGCATTAAAATTCCGGGCGACTGGGGTCTGGAGATTGGCGTGCTGTCGGAGATTTATCGTAACTACACCACCCGTCAGTCATGCCAGGTTGAAATCGCCGATAATTACGACCACAAACACCAGCCGCTGGCGGAAGACGATGGCACCGGCGGCCTGAAGCGTATGAGCAGCGATATCGTCCAGTCACTGCTGCGTAAGCTCGCGACCATGGGCGTGCCGCTGACCAGCGACTCGTTCCGTGTCCTGAAGGCAACCTATTACCGTAATGCGCTGGATATGATGGAGACGTATAACCACGAGGCGGCGATGAACGGGCTGAAGTTTGATCAGCACGTCGAAGAGGCGGCGGTAGAGATGTTTACCCAGTCGATTCTGGAGGCGGGACAGGCCTTTATTGAACGTCCTAACGATAAGCCGTTTATACCCAGCTGGAGTCGTGTGCAGTCCGCGTTCCCGGACGTATTGCAGCGTATCTATCAGGCCGTGGAAGAGGATAACGACGGTAACGTCTGACGCAGGGCGGCACAGGGAGTGTGCCAGGCCATAGAGAAGCAGAAAGCGGGCCTGACGGGTCGCAGGACCCACAGGCCTGATGTTATCAGCTTGCCAGTTGCTGCGCAGGATTCAGGGCGCAGAGTTCATCGCTGCGAAACGCTTCACTGCGCACGGCATAACCGTCATACCAGCGGCACTCCACCATGCCACTCGCGAAGCCGGTCACCACCATCGTCTGTCCCTGTTCCTTGTGCTGCACTTCTTCACTGATTGCGAAAACCATGTTGCGCTCCTTAAATGGATGTTACTAACCTGAGTGATTATTGTCTTTATAGCAGGCAAAGCCGACCCTTGCCTGTTAAGGCACGCAAAAAAAGGGCAAATTCGGAATTAATCAGCTGGATATGCGGAAAATAAAAAAAGCGGATAAAAAAACTTATCCGCTTTGATGAAGTATTGACGCTGACGTCAGATTTTACAGCCTTCGCAATCAGCTTCGTCGCCGAGATCATCCGGCACTTCGCTGGCTTTTTTCTCTGCTTTCGCTTCAGCCTGCTCCAGCTGCGCGTCGATATCAAATTCAAACATGTCGTCGTTCATCGTCATTCTCCTGACCGTAAATCACAGTGCGCTTTATACCGATTTTCCGCGCACTCTGGCAATAAGGTTGACCACTAACAGCACGATCGACCCAATGATAAAACCGAGCACCAGGTTGGCGCCGTTGCTCAGCAGCATCGCGATCCAGCCACTGAAACCGCTGCTGACTTCCTCAATCAGATGATGCAGCGGCGCGATGCCATGCACCACGATACCGCCGCCGACCAGGAACATCGCGATGGTGCCGACGACCGACAGAATTTTCATCAGCCAGGGCGCGGCAGCCAGCAGCACGCTGCCAATTCCCTGTGCAAGGCGTGAGGTTTTTTCACGCAGCCAGAAGCCGAGGTCATCGATTTTTACGATGGCGGCCACGATACCGTATACGCCAATGGTGACCAGAATCGCGATGCCCGCCAGGATAATCACCTGATTGAGCAGCGGCGCTTCCGACACGATGCCTAAGGTAATCGCGACGATCTCGGCAGAGAGAATGAAGTCGGTGCGCACCGCGCCTTTGATCTTCTTCTTCTCAAACTCTGCCGCATTCTGATTCGCCAGCGAATCGAGTCGCTGCTTGCGCGCTTCCGGCGATTTGCTCTGTTTGTCCTGCTGCAGCGTGTGCATCACCTTCTCCACGCCTTCGTAGCAGAGATAGGCCCCGCCGATCATCAGCAGCGGCGTAATCAGCCAGGGCGCAAACGCGGAGATAATCAGCGCCAGCGGTACCAGGATCAGTTTATTGAGGAACGATCCCTTGGCCACGCCCCACACTACCGGCAGCTCACGGTTGGCTTTTACGCCAGTGACCTGCTGTGCATTCAGCGACAGATCGTCGCCCAGTACGCCAGCGGTCTTTTTCGCCGCCACTTTCCCCATGACGGAAATATCGTCCAGAAGTGTTGCAATATCATCAAGTAAAGTCAGTAAACTGGTGCCTGCCAAAATCTTATCCTTAGTCTGGTTCGTTATGTTGACAACATGGGCAGCGCTCAATTTCCGTAACGGTCATCTCGGCGATGCCCTCACAATCCCACTCAACCCGCACCGCCTCACCCGCTGCTCCTTCAGCATGCAAGTATTTGCTGACCGGGCTTTCGGTCAGGCCGGTGATCTCCTCCGTGGCGATAAGCCTGTCGCCGCAGTAGACCCGCGCGGTCGCTTTGGTGTTTACCATCCGCTCGTCACGAATCTGGTAAAGGCGTTTTACCGTCAGTTTTATGCTGCTCATTTCAGGCTCCTGGCCACGGAGAAAGCGCCGATCTAACCAATTATGTCCCTGATTAGCAATCGGCGTTGTAATGATGGATGCCCTGATGGTCGACCTCGGCACTCTCCGACATCGCCAGCAGCCACTCCTCCAGCCGCTCCAGCAGGTCCTGATCGCCCAGGCGCAGCTTGCCGCGTAGTGCGCACTCCCAGATAATCAGCACTTTCCAGCCGCCCTCCTGCAGCTGGCGCACATAGCGCCGGTCACGTTCAACATTGCTGTTGATTTTTCCCGTCCAGAACTCGGTGCGCGTCGCCGGCATTTTAAACAGATAGCAGTGATGCCGATGCCAGAAGCAGCCATGAACAAAGATAATCGCCTGCTGTTCTGTCAGAACGAAATCGGGCCGACCCGGCAGATTTTTATCCTGCACGCGAAAGCTGAACCCCCGGTCTTTCAGCAACAGCGCAATACGTTGCTCAATGGCCGTATCCTGAGCGCGAATGGCACGCATATTTTTGCTGCGTGTTTCGCTGGAGTGAACATCAGCCATAACCTCTCCTTTTTTGCTGGTTCAGTAACTTTAGTCTGCGCCACGAAAAGCGAAAGC
>Ga0308171_1001328_pt1 | contig 34399 bp, 30 predicted proteins | sample PhyGR1_FD_202135 | JGI IMG/M metagenome (GOLD analysis project Ga0308171, IMG submission 202135) | Phyllosphere microbial communities from UC Gill Tract Community Farm, Albany, California, United States - DLSLSG.R1 | ecosystem: Host-associated > Plants > Phyllosphere > Unclassified | place: USA...
CCTGGGTCGGCACGCAAAAGGCGCAGTTCGAGCGGCTGGGCATCATGGGCGACTGGGCCAACCCCTATCTGACCATGACCTATGACGCCGAGGCGGTGATCGCGGGCGAGTTGCTGAAGTTCGCCGAATCGGGCCAGCTTTATCGCGGGGCCAAGCCGGTCATGTGGTCGCCGGTCGAAAAGACCGCGCTGGCCGAGGCGGAGGTCGAATATGAGGACATCGTCTCCACCCAGATCGATGTCGGGTTCGAGGTGGCAAGCTGCCCCGAATATCCCGAGCTGGTCGGCGCGCTGGCGGTCATCTGGACCACGACGCCCTGGACGATTCCGGTCAATCAGGCGCTGAGCTATGGCGAGGCGATCGACTATCTGCATTTCGAAAGCGCGGGGCGTCGCTATCTGGTCGCCGAGCCGCTGCTGCCCGCCTTCGCCAAGCGGACCGGCATCGCGGTGGAGACTTCCATCGGTCTGGTGAAGGGCCCGGCGCTGGAGGGCGCGACCGCGAAGCACCCGATGCACGCGCTGGGCGGCTTCTTCGCCAAGCCGCGCCCCTTCCTGGCGGGCGACTTCGTCACGACCGAGGCGGGTACGGGTCTGGTCCATATGGCCCCCGATCATGGCGAGGACGACTTCCTGCTGTGCAAGGCGAACGGCATCGATCCGGTCTTCGCGGTGCAGGGCGACGGCACCTATCGCCCCGACTGGGCGTGGCTGGGCGGCCAGGGCAGCGTCATCAACAAGAAGTTCGTCTCCGCCGAGGGGCCGATCTGTTCGGACCTGCGGGGCGTAGGCGCGCTGCTGTCCGCTTCGGACGATTTCCAGCACAGCTATCCGCATAGCTGGCGCTCCAAGGCGAAGGTGATCTTCCGCGCCACGCCGCAATGGTTCATCCCGATGGACCGTGCGGAAATGATCTTGAACCCGGCCACCGGGTTGCCCCCACTGGTCGATATGGGACTGGGTATAGCGCCGACGCTGGGCTTCGGCGCAGGCAATGGCGCAACGCTGCGCGAAACCGCACTCGACGCGATCGAGCGGACCCGCTGGGTGCCCGAGCGCAGCCGCAACCGCATCCGTGCGATGGTCGAGGGGCGTCCCGACTGGGTCATCAGCCGCCAGCGCGCCTGGGGCGTGCCGATCGCGCTCTATGTGAACCGCCAGACCGGCGAATATCTGAACGACAAGGATGTGAACGCCCGCATCATCGCCGCCTTCCGCGAGGGTGGGGCGGATGCGTGGTTCACCGCCGATCACCAGGCGCTGCTCGGGGGCGATTACAACCTGGCCGATTACGAGCCGGTCAACGACATTCTCGACGTGTGGTTCGACTCCGGTTCGACCCATGCCTTCGTGATCGAGGCGCGCTACGGCGAGGGCACGCGCGCGAACCTCTATCTGGAGGGCTCGGACCAGCATCGCGGCTGGTTCCAGTCGTCGCTGCTCGAATCCTGCGGCACGCGCGGTCGTGCGCCCTATGACGCGGTGCTGACCCACGGCTTCGCGCTCGACGGGCAGGGACGCAAGATGTCCAAGTCGCTGGGCAATGTCGTCGATCCGCTGAAGATCATCGGCGAGTCGGGCGCGGACATCCTGCGCATCTGGACCGCCTCGACCGATTATTTCGAGGATGTCCGCATCGGCAAGGAGGTGCTCGCCACCGCCTCGGACAGCTATCGCAAGCTGCGCAACACCTTCCGCTATCTGCTCGGCGCGCTCGACGGGTTCGCGGAAGAGGAGCGTATCTCGTTCGACGCGATGCCCGAACTGGAGCGCTACGTGCTGGCGCGCCTGACCGCGCTCGACACCGAGTTGCGCCGGGCGGCGGACGCTTACGAGTTCAATCGCTATCTGCGCGCGCTGACCGATTTCGCGAATGAGGATCTGTCGGCCTTCTTCTTCGATATCCGCAAGGACTCGCTCTATTGCGACGCCGCGACCGATCCCAAGCGTCGCAGCTATCGCACCGTGCTCGACATCCTGTTCCACGCGCTGGTCCGCTATGCCGCGCCGATCCTGTGCTTCACGGCCGAGGAAGTGTGGCAGTCGCGCTTCCCGTCGGAGGATGGCTCGGTCCATCTGCTCGAATGGCCGGAACTGCCGCAGCTTGGCGAGGACGAGGCGCTGATGGCGCGCTGGACCGAGATCCGGGGCCTTCGCGCGCAAGTGACCGAGGCGATCGAGCCGCTGCGCCGCGAAAAGACCGTGCGTTCGTCCAACGAGGCCGAAGTGACGGTGCCCTCGCTGCCGCTGGAGCCCCATGCGCTGGCCGAGGCGTTCATCGTCGCGGACGTGAGTCTGGCCGACACGGTCGCCGTGACGCGGACCCGGCATCACAAATGCGGTCGCTGCTGGCGGCATCTGCCCGATGTGGCGGTGGATGGCGAATTGTGCGGGCGTTGCGCCGAGGTGGTTGCGCATGGGTAAGTTCCCCCGGCTGGGGTTGGCGACGGCGTTCGCGCTGTTCCTGCTCGATCAGGTCGTCAAATGGGCGGTCACCGGCCCGCTCGGCCTTCGCGGACTGGGCGATGTTCGCGAGATCGCGAGCATCTTCAACCTGCGCTTCGTGCCGAATTACGGCATTTCGCTGGGCCTGCTGACCGCCGACAGCAATGCCTCGCGCTGGGCCTTGGTCGCGATGACCGGGGCGATTGCGCTGGCGGTCGCCTTCTGGATGACGCGCGAGCGCAATCCGGTGGACCAGGTCGCGCTGGGCTGTGTGCTGGGCGGCGCGCTGGGCAATATCCTCGACCGGGTGCGGTTCGGTTATGTCGTCGACTTCGCCGATCTGCACTTCGGCGAGTGGCGTCCCTTTTTGGTCTTCAATGTCGCCGATGCAGCGATTACGATAGGCGTTCTGGTTCTGCTGGCGCGCGCGCTTCTCGTGCGCGACCGGCCCGCTCCCGTGGAGAAGAGCAATGCGTAAGTTGGTGCCCGTCATCGCAGGTCTGTCCTGCGCCGCGTTGCTGACGGGATGTGGGGCCGGGCGTGGCCTGGACCGGGCGCGGCCCGACGAATTCGCCGTCGCGCGCCAGCCCTCGTTGATCATCCCGCCCGACTTCGCGCTGGTCCCGCCCCAGCCGGGTGCGGCTCCCATCCAGTCGCGCACCGCGCAGCAGCAGACGCTGGACGCGCTGTTCGGCGGTCAGGCGGCGCGCAGCCAGTCGGAATATGGGCTGGTGCAGAATGCCGGTGCGGACAGCGCGGACCCGGGCATCCGCTCTTCGGTCGGCGATCCCGGCACGAATGTCGTCGACAAGGGCGCGACCACCCGCGACATCGTCGCCGCGCCCGAAGGCGACGGCCAGGACGCGCGCGCCGCGACCAACTGATCCCGATCGGATTTGGAAAGGGGCCGGGACGCATGGGCTTCCCGGCCCCTTTGTCATGGTCAATAGGCGGGCGGTGCCGAGCCATCGGCATCGGCGGGGGGCATATTCTCCGGCCCCATCACGAACCTCACCCGGTCGACGCAGCCGACATGGCCCTGGGGCGAGGGGGCGAAGCGGGCGCTGCGCAGCACCGCCATCGCCTGATCGCCGAATTCGCTCGAGGGTTCGGCGGCGATCACCTTCATATTGCCCAACTCGCCCCAGGTCGCGACGTCGTAGCTGACGACCGCCCACCCCTCGATCGAGCGCCGCCGCCACGGCTCGGGAAAGCGCAACTGGGGCGGATTGGCCCAGCCATGCGGGTCGGGACAGGTGCTCCCATCGACCTTGGCGTCGTGCAGCGCTGGCGGCATGGCGGGCGGCTCCATCTTCATCGGCGCCCGGTGGAAGGGATAGAAGCAGCCGGTCCGCGCGCCCTTGGTGAAGCGCGACGCGCGGATGGCCGCCAGCGACGCCTTGTCGAGCGCGGCATTGCCCGTGCCGCTGAAGACACGGGGGCGGAGGGGCTTGCCGCGTGCATCCAAGTCATAGGCGATCATCGACCAGCTCTGGACGCCGGGTGTGGCGGGAAGCGCCCGGAAATCGGGCAAGTGACGGATCAGAGGCTGGGGATAGGGCATGTCGAAGCAACTGCCCGCCGCGCTCCGTATCCGGTCCCAGCCTTCTTTGGGCAACGGGCCGCTGGTCGAATGAACGGTATAGGACATGAGTTCGACCACATCCGCCTGGCCCAGCTTGCTGCTCCATCGGGCGAAGGTGACGGTGCAACCCTGTTGCGCCGCGCCGGAGGCGAAGCGACTGGCCGCCAAGGCGGGGGCGATATCCTCGGCAAAGGCGACGAAGCCCGGTGCCTCGCGGGTGATCGACACCGGTCGTCCCGTTTCATCGATCGCGAATCGATAGGTGACCCGGTCCGGTGCGATCGGCGTCCCCCAGCTCAGCACATTCCAGGGGCGGCGGATCGGCTGTCCGGGGACCGGATTGGCCCCGCAGCGAACCTCTCCGGGCGTCCAGCCGATGAGGGAGCGATCGATCGGCGGGGGCGGGACCGTGGCCTGGCCGGGAAGGGCCGACAGCGCGGCAGCGATGATCGCGCCGATAGCGGGGACGGTTACGATCGGGCCTGTGGTTCGGGGCATGGCGGGTGCTTCACTCCCTCGACGATCCGCCGATCTCCGGTCGGGGCGATCCCTCGCGTCCAACTCCGGGTCGGCGGCGCGCAGCTTATGAAGGAAATCGCTCCACAGCCAGTGCTATATGGAAAAGGGCGGTACCGTCGCCGGCGCCACCCTTTCACCCCCCCGATGGATTTTCGGATCAGAAGGCCGCGGTCAGCGAGAAGACCACCGTCGCGTCCGAGATCGAGGCGCCCCCCGGCGTCTGATATTGCGAGAAGTTCGGCTGGATATAGGCCGCCTTCGACTTGGTGATGTCGGTGTCGATGTACGAGACGTTGAAGGTCAGGTTCTTGTACGCCGCGACATCGGCACCCAGCGACCAGTCCCAATAGCTGCCGGTCGGCGACAGGCTGGTGCCGTTGGGGCCCAGGCCCGGATTGCCCTTGGAATAGCCGATATGCGCCTTGGCGGTGATCGGCGTGCTGGGAATGCCGACCGCGCCGTCGCCGGTCAGATAGACGTTATCCCAACGCTGGCCCCGGCTGTACGAGGTGTTGGAGAAGTTGCCGAGCGAGGTCTGCTTGGGCGCATAATAGGCGCCGGCGGTCAGCGTCGCGGGGCCAGCGGTGCCCGACAGGCGACCGAAGAATTCGACCACGTCGGTTTCCGACGCGCCGCCCGGATAGGTGTACCAGGTGACGCCCGCATCGACGGTCGCGGTGCCATAGCTGTGCTTGTACCCGGCAATGCCGTCCAGCTCCATATTGGCGCCGCCGAACGTGCCCCAGCCCGCCAGATTGGAGGCGAAGGTGCCGATATAGAAGCCGCTTTCATGCGCGATGGTCAACGCGGCCTGGACGGACGCGTTCTTGTTGGTCTGCGACACGCCGCGAAGGCGATAGTCGGTCAGGATCGCGGCGCTGCCGCTGACCGTGATGGGCGAGGGTGGTGCGGTTTCGGTGCCGCTGTCCTGCGCAAAGGCGGGCGTCGCGGCAACCAGCGAGAGGCCGCCAAGGAGGATCGTGGAGAAGCGCATCGTTTCCCTTTCAAACGGAAATTCGATGTTCTCACCTGCAAGCTCGCATCGGTGCGGTCTCTGTATGTCGGGTCGAACCCGGCGGACTGTCTGCCGTAGCGATGTCTGAAATATTGGCAGGCGGTGGTGCACCGCACAAGCATAATCTATCGTATGGCGACATTCATCGCACAGGATGTTGCGCAAATAACACAGATTAGGAGCGTAGATTTTCGTGCCGTTCGCCCGTCGGCAAGGATCGGATATGAATGTCCCGCTGCGGATAGGGCAGGCCCACGCCATGTTCTTTGAACAGGAACCACAGGCGGTTGAGGACATCGGAACGAACATTGCCGACGCCGCTTTCGGGGTCGCTGATCCAAGCCAGGATTTCATGCTGGAGCGCATAATCGCCGAAGCTCATCAGCCAGACGCTGGGCTTGGGGCTTTTGAGCACACGCGGTGATTCGTGCGCGGCGCGCAACATGAGTTCCTGCGCCAGTTTCAGGTCGCTGTCATAGGCTATAGAGACGGGAATCCGGACGCGGACGTTGCGGTCGGAATAGGACCAGTTCTCTACCTCCTGCGTCATCAGATTCTCGTTCGGAATCAGATGCTCCTTGCCGTCGCGCGTGATGATCGAGACGGCCCGCACCCCGATCTTGTTGACCCAGCCGATCTCGTTCTGGAGCGCGATCACGTCGCCCGGCTTGATCGAGCGGTCCATCAGCAGGATGATCCCGGCGATCAGGTTGCCGATCGTCTTCTGCAACCCGAAACCGATCGCCAGGCCGAAGCCGCCCGAGAACAGCGCCAGGCTGGTCAGGTCGATCTCCAGCAGGTCGGTCGCGAAGAAGAAGGCGATGACGACGATGCCGATGCTGGCGAGCTTTTGCGCCAGCAGCTTCTGCGTCGGGTCGAGGCCGCGCGCATGGCCGATCCATTGTTCGGTGATCCGGGTGACCCCGCGCGTGACCGCCAGGATCGCGACGACGGTGATCAGCATCGTCACCAGCAGCATCACCGAGAATCGCCGCGAGCCGATGGTGAAGCCGATCTGCTCGGCCAGCCGGGTGACGGGCTCCAGCCCGCCGATCTCGCGGCTGAAGAGCGCGACGAAACAGACGATGGCGAAGATCCAGGCCAGCCAGCGCGGCAGGTTCAGCCCGCGCAGAAGCTGGAACCCCGCTCGCGCGACCGACGCCCCCAGCGCCAGCCCGATCGGCACCCCGGCCAAAGGCTCCCAGGGCCAGATCGCGCCCAGCGTCATCAGCAGGAAGGCGGCGGTCAGATGCCGGGTGATCGCGCAGATGCGGAGTTGCAACGCCTCGCCATGCGCGACGGCGAAACGCTGGACCATCGCGGCGACGCGCGGGCCGATCCTGCGCCCCGCCACCACGCCGCCCGCCAGCATCGCCAGCGTCAGCGCGGAGGCGACCCCGGCCTCCATGGCCTCCATGCGGGTCGGCAGTTCGATACCGCTCGCCTGAAGCCACTCGAACAGGGTCATCCGCGCGCCGCCCGGAACCGGGCCAGCCCCCGGTCGAGATCGGCGATCAGGTCGTCCGTGTCCTCCAGCCCGATCTGGAGCCGGACCAGCGGTCCGGCGAAATCGCGCTTGGTCACGCTGCGATAGCGGTGCGGGTCGGCCGGGATAGCCAGGCTCTCATAACCGCCCCAGCTGAACCCCAGTCCGAAATGCGCCAGCCCATCGAGCATCGCGGTGCGCGCGGCGTCGTTGCCGCCGTCGAGGACGAAGGCGAACAGCCCGCTCGACCCGAGGAAATCGCGCGTAAAAATCTCGTGGCCGGGGCAGGAGGGAAGGGCGGGGTGGAGCACCTGCGCCACGCCCGGCTGCTCGGTGAGCCACTCGGCGATGGTCAGCGCGCTCTGTTGATGATGGGCGAGGCGGACGCCCATGGTGCGCAGACCCCGGCTGCCCAGATAAGCGTCGTCGGGGCTCGCGACTTGGCCGAGCTGGAAACTCGTATCGCGCAAGCCCGCCCAGTGCGAAGGGGCCGCCGTGACCGATCCCAGCATCGCGTCGGAATGGCCGACCACATATTTGGTGCAGGCGAGAACGGTCAGGTCGATGCCCTTCTCGATCGCCGGGAAGAACAACGGCGTCGCCCAGGTATTGTCGAGGATGGTTGTGATGCCCTTCGCCTTGGCGACTTGGACGATGGCGGGAATGTCCTGCACCTCGAAGCTGAGCGAGCCGGGGCTTTCGAGGAAGATCGCGCGTGTGGCGGGGCCGATCAGTTCGGCGATGCCTGCGCCGACCAGCGGATCGTAGAAGCGCGTCGTGATCCCCATCCGCGCCAGCAGTCCGGTGGCGAGCCCGCGCGTCGGGTCATAGGCGCTGTCGACCAGCAGCAACTCGTCGCCCGGCGACAGCACCGACAGGAGCGCCGCCGCGATCGCCGCCACGCCCGAGGGGTAGAGGAAGGTCGCCTCGGCCCCCGGCTCCAGGCTGGTCAGCGCGTCGGCCAGCGACCATTGGGTGGGCAGGCCCTTGCGGCCATAGAAGAGCTTCTCGTGCAGATCGCCTGCACCCGTGGCGCGCATATGCGCGACATTATCGTAGAGCACCGTCGATCCACGCCAGACGGGGACGTTGACCACGCCCCTGGTCCATTCCGCGCGGCGGCCCGCCTGGACCAGACGGGTGGCGGGCTTGATGGGCAGGTCGTCGTCGGTCATCGGGTTCACAGGTCTTTCGCTTTGGGGGTGCTGGGGTCGGAGCCCCATTCGGTCCAGCTACCGTCATAGACCGGCATCATTCCGCCGATCCGCTCCGCCCCGAAGGCGAGGACGCAGGCGGTGATGCCCGAGCCGCAGGTGCCGATCATCGGCTTGTCCGGGTCCACCCCGGCGGCGGCGAAGGCTTCCGCAATGGCTTGCGGAGACTTCCAGCGGCCATCGGCCTCGAACAGCTTGGAATAGGGCAGGTTGCGTGCGCCGGGGATATGGCCGGGCTCGACACCGGGGCGCGGTTCGGGCTCGGCACCTGCGAAGCGGCCGGGTGAGCGGGCGTCGACCAGTTGCGCGTCCCCCGCCTCGACATGGGCCCGGACCTCGCGAAGGCTGCGGACGCGCGCCAGATCGGGTTGCGCGAGGAACAGGCCGGGGGCCTCGACCGCGCCCGCCGGGCCGGTCATCACCGGATGCCCCGCCGCCGTCCAGGCCTCCAGCCCGCCATCGAGCAACGCCACCGATCGCGCCCCGAACAGCGTCAGCATCCACCAGGCCCGTGCCGAACTGTGCAGCGGCGACCGGTCGTACAGGACGATCCGGTCGGCATGGCCAACGCCCGCCTCGCTCATCGCATGGGCGAAATGGTCGGCCGGGGGCAGGGTCATCGGCAGGTCGCTGTCGGGATCGGCCAGCGTCCCCAGCGGCACGAAGCGCGCGCCCGGAATATGCCCGTCCTCGAACCCGCGCCGCGCCTTGGTGCCGTCCGCATCGTCCAGGAAATAGGTGACGTCGAGGATGCGCACATCCGCATCCCCCGCGATCGCGGCAAGGTCGTCCGGGGTGATGAGTGGCGGCATGAGCAGGCTCCTCGGTCGGTGGGGCCGTACCTAGGCGCGTTGGGGGGCGGGTCGCAAGTCAAGCCAAGGCCCCTCTTCCGGCAGGGGGAGGGGTTGGGGAGGGGCAAGGGCCACGGAGGCTGGTCTCTGTGAGACCCCATGCCCTCCCCCAGCCCCTCCCGTTTACGGGAGGGGAGAGGATGCGCGGTGAGGTTTGGGCGTGGCCTTCGACTTCGCTCAGGCTGAACGGAATTCGGGGATAGGGGCCATACCCACCAGCCGTTCAGCCTGAGCGAAGTCGAAGGCCATGGGAATCACTATCCCCGATCCAACCCCTCCAAAAACCCCGCCGCCTGCGCCCGGATCGCCTGCCGGTCCTCCTCCGCCATCCGGTTCCAGTTCCGATAGGGCATCGCCATCCGGGGATTCTCGCCGAACCGTGTCTCGTGCCGCGCCAGGAAATCCCAATAGAGCGCGTTGAACGGGCAGGCGTCCTCGCCCACCCGCTGCTTCACATCATATCGGCAATGCCCGCAATAATCCGACATGCGGTTGATGTACGCGCCGGACGACACATAGGGCTTGGACGCGATGATGCCGCCATCGGCGAACTGGCTCATGCCGATGACATTGGGCAGCTCGACCCATTCATAGGCATCGATATAGATTTCCAGATACCAGCGATGCACCTCCGCCGGGTCGGCACCGATCAGGATGGCGAAATTGCCCGTCACCATCAGCCGCTGGATATGATGCGCATGCGCGGTGTCGAGCGTCTGGCCCAAAGCCTCGGCCATGCAGTGCATCTCGGTCTCGCCCGTCCAGTAGAAGCCGGGCAGCGGCCGGGTCGCGCGCAGAACGTTGCGATCCACATAATCCGGCCCGACATGCCAGTAGAGCCCGCGCACATATTCGCGCCACCCGATGATCTGGCGGATATAGCCCTCGACCGAGTTGAGGCTGGCGTTGCCGTCCTCATATTCCGCCTCCGCCATGCGACAGAGGTCCAGCGGATCGAGCAGCCCCGAATTGATGTAGGGCGACAGGACCGAGTGCCAGAGCTGGTGCTGCCCGGTCCGCATCGCATCCTGATAGTCGCCGAATTTGGGCAGGCCGTGCGCCATGAACGCCTCGGCCTGGGCCTGTGCCTCCTCGGCGGTGACGGCATAGGCGAAGCCGTCGAGCGAGCCGGGGTGATTGTCGAACCGCGCGGCGACGAGTGTCAGCACGTCGCGGGTGATCCGGTCGGGCGCGAAGGTCAGCGGCTCGGGGGGCGTTTCCTTCTTCGGCGCGGGCTTGCGATTGTCGGCGTCGTAATTCCACTTGCCGCCCTCGGGCTTGTCGCCCTTCATCAACAGCCCGGTCTTGCGCCGCATCAAGCGGTAGAAGAACTCCATGCGCAGTTCGTTGCGGTCCTTCGCCCAATCCTCGAAATCGGCCTGGGAGGCGATGAAGCGCGTGTCGGGGCGGATGTCGACAGGGATGCCGAACATCGTCTCCCACGCGTCCAGCATGGCGGCGACGCGCCATTCGCCCGCCTGCGTCACGACGATGCGTTCGGGATCGTGCCGCTCGACCGCCCGCGCGACCTCGCCGGTAAAGCTGCCCGCATTGTCGGGGTCGTCGAGCTTCACATAATCGACCGTCCACCCGGCCTTTTCCAGCGCCTCGGCATGGTGGCGCATGGCGGACAGGATATAGGCGATCTTGGCCTTGTGATGGCGGACATAGCCCGTCTCGTCCTCCACCTCCATCAGCAGCAGGACGCTGTGCTTCGGGTCCGCGCCCTCCAGGCTGGAGAGATTCATGGACAATTGATCGCCCAGAATCGGGATCAGCGTTGGCGCTTTGGGCATGGCTGTCCTACATGGCCTTTCATGAAGCATCTCGGCCAGACCAGCGCGCTGCCCGCTTCCCCGGAAGAGGCGGTGCTCGATTATGTTCCCAACCCCCGTCCGGGGCGCACCTATCTGATCCGGTTCGCGGCACCCGAGTTCACCTCGCTCTGCCCGGTGACCGGCCAGCCCGACTTCGCGCACCTCGTCATCGACTATGTGCCGGGCGAGACGATCGTCGAATCCAAGTCGCTGAAGCTTTTCCTCGGCAGCTTCCGCAACCATGCGGGGTTCCATGAGGATTGCACGGTGGGCATCGGCGAGCGGCTGTTCGAGGAGATGAAGCCCGTCTGGCTGCGCATCGGCGGCTATTGGTATCCGCGCGGCGGCATCCCGATCGACGTGTTCTGGCAGTCCTCCGTGCCGCCCGTCGATCTGTGGCTGCCCGACCAGGGCGTCGCGGGCTATCGCGGACGCGGATGAGCGCGATCCCTTTCTGATCAGGGAATCTTGCGGGGACTGGTAAGGGCCCTCCACCATGCTTCGCATGATCCCTCTTCCCAAGCATGGCTTGGGGAGGATCAGGGATAGGATTTTGTGGCGTGCCGAAAAGCGCTATCCTGTTCTGAATGCCGTATTTTCTTACCCTTTGGCCGCCTTTTCCGGTTGCAGTGCAGCGAAAATGTAACACGCACTGCAACCATCGTGCCGACCGCGTGTTAACTGTATACGAGAGGGGAAGTGCGGGTCGCCGCCAACCCTCGCGCCTGCAAGGACAAGCGAAATGGTGGATGCGAACGGAACCGTGATCGAACGTTTGGCGCTGATCGGAAACTTTCTGCCCCGGCAATGTGGACTCGCCACCTTCACCACCGACGTCTATTCCGCGCTTCGCGACCGATTTCCCGAACTCTCGGTCGATGTCTATGCGATGGACGACCATCCCGGACGCTATGCCTATCCCCCCGCGGTGACCGCCGCCATCCCGCAGAACGACCGCAGCGCCTATATCGATATGGCGCGCCGGATCGAGGCGAGCGGGGCACAGGCCATCTGGGTCCAGCATGAATATGGCATCTATGGCGGCGCGGCGGGCGAGCATCTGCTGGCGCTGCTCGATCGCACCACCCTGCCTGTGATCGCGACGCTGCACACCGTCCTCGAAAAGCCCTCCGCCGACGAGCGTCGCGTGATGGAGGGGCTGCTCCGTCGCTGCGCCAAGATCATCGTCATGGCCGACAAGGGCCGTGATATCCTGCAGCGCGTCTATGGCGCCGATCCGCGCCAGATCGCGATGATCCCGCACGGCGTGCCCGACCGCGCCCTGATGTCGCCCGAGGCGCTGAAGCCGCGTTTCGGCTGGGAAGGGCGCAAGGTCGTGCTGACCTTCGGCCTGCTCGCGCCCAACAAGGGGATCGAGACGATCATCGAGGCGCTGCCCGCCATCGCCGCGCATCATCCCGAGCTGCTCTACGTCGTGCTGGGCGCGACCCATCCCAACCTGATCGCGCATGAGGGCGAGGCGTATCGCGACCGGCTGAAGGCGCTGGCCGCAGCGCGGGGCGTGTCGGACAATGTCGCGTTCGTCGATGCGTTCGTCGAGCATGACGAACTGCTCGACTATCTTCAGGCGGCGGATATCTACGCCACCCCCTATTCCAACCCCGCCCAGATCACGAGCGGGACGCTGTCCTATGCCATCGGCGTGGGCAAGGCGGTGATTTCCACCCCTTATGTCCATGCGACCGAGATTCTGGCGGACGAGCATGGCGTGCTGGTGCCCTTCGGCGATGTCGATGCCTTTGCGCGGGAGATCGACCGGTTGCTGAGCGACCAGGCGGCGCGCGATCATCTGTCGAGCCGCGCCTATGCCCGTGGCCGCACGATGATCTGGCCGCGTCTGGCGGAAGGTGCGATCAAGCTGATCGGCACCGCGATCACCACCCGCCCGCGGCGGATCGCGACCGGCGCGGTCGGCACCATCAAGCCGCTCGCCCCCGATCTGTCCGCCGTGGAGCGGATGAGCGATTCGACCGGCATGTTGCAGCACGCCATCTATTCGGTGCCCGATCGCCGTCACGGCTATTGCATCGACGACAATGCCCGCGCGCTGATCTTCATGACGCAGGCGCCGGATATCGATCCCGTCACGCGTGACAAATGGACGACCGTCTACGCCTCGTTCCTGCAATATGCCTGGAACCCGGAGGCGCGGCGCTATCGCAACTTCATGCGCTTCGACCGGAGCTGGTGCGAAGATGTGGGATCGGAGGATTCCAACGGTCGCACCCTTTGGGCTTTGGGTGTGACCGCGCGCGATGCGCAACTGCCCAAGCATCGCGACTGGGCACAAATGTGGTTCGACGCCACCGCCTCGCTGGCGCTGGACTTGGGCTCTCTGCGCGCACAGGCCTTTGCGATGCTGGGCGCCGCCGCGATGCTGGAGGCGCGACCGGGGCACCAGCTGGCGCGCTCGATCCTGGAGAAGATGCCCGACCTGCATCTCGCTTTGCTCGAAGAGGCGCGACGTCCCGAATGGCAGTGGTTCGAGATCGTGCTCGCCTATGACAATGCCCGCGTGCCCCAGGCGTTGATCGAGGCGGGGCGTGCGCTGGGGCGGCAGGATTTGATCGACTGCGGCATTTCCACCCTCGACTGGATCGTCGGCAAGCAGACCTCGCCCGAGGGCCGCTTTCGCGCGGTGGGCAGCGAGAGCTTCGGGCGTCCCTATGCCGAACCGCTGCAATTCGATCAGCAGCCGCTGGAGGCGCAGGCGACGGTGGAGGCGTGCCATTCGGCCTATCTCGCGACCCAAGACCCGCGCTGGATCGCGGAGGGCGAGCGCGCCTATGGCTGGTTCCTGGGCATGAACGACCTCGACCTGCCGCTGGCCACCGCCAATGACGGCGGCTGTTTCGACGGGTTGATGCCGACCGGGCTCAACCGGAACCAGGGCGCCGAATCGATCCTGGCGCTGCAACTGGCCAATTGTGCCATTGCAAGCCTTTGCCAATCCGCCTCATCCATGGCAGGAGCCGATCGTCACATCGCCTGATACGCTGTCGCGTTCGGGGGATGGGATGAGCGTTTTGGGTAAAATGGCGAGACGGTAGCGCGATGGATTTGTTCAACCACCGGCTGCGGCTTCATGCCGATCCTTCGCGCGTCGTGGTGCGGCCCTTCCATATCGCATGGGCGGGCGGCAACGGCGCACCGCCCAGCCGGACCGAACGGCTGGTCGGCGAGGTGCTGGCGATGTCGGCGGAGGAAGCCCGCGACCAGTTGGAAACCGTGCTGAAGGATTTCGAGGCACGGCACTGGCAGACGCGACGCGTCTTCATGAGCCGTTACGACCAGATCGAGGATCTGCTGAAGCTCGACGGGGCGAAGATCAGCGACGAGAAGCGACAGCTGATCGGCGCCTATTTCTGCCACGAATACAGCTATGCCGCCGCAGCGCTGATGAACCCTTCCGCGGTGCCGCATTTCGACCAGACCGGCATCCAGCCGGGGTCGCAGCGTATTCTGATGTCGATGCGCGCGGTGGGTGAGGGGCATATCTCCTCGGTTGCCTTCCGCGAAGGCATCATCAACGACCAGAACCAGCTTCGCCTCGCGCCCGAACCGCCCTTCGCCACCGCCACCGACGTGCATGGCTGGGGCGAGGAAAATGCGCCGAGCGGCCCGATCACGGTGCATCGCCACCGCGACTCGACGCTGTCGGGCACGGTCATCTTCCCGATCACCCATGCCCAGTCCAAGGGGCTGGAGGACATGCGGATCGTCCAGTTCACGCATGACGACGGCGCGGTCGAGTGGATCGGCACCTACACCGCCTATGACGGCTCGGGCATCCAGTCGGAACTGATGCGCACCCGCGACTTCCGCGCGTTCGACCTGGTGCCGATGACGGGCTCGGCCGCGCGCAACAAGGGCATGGCGCTGTTCCCGCGCAAGGTCGGCGGGCAATATATGATGATCGGGCGGCAGGACGGCGAGAATCTGTTCCTGCTCAAGTCCGACTCGCTGACTCATTGGGAAGAGGGGGAGAAGATCCTCACCCCCGTCTATCCCTGGGAGCTGGTGCAGATCGGCAATTGCGGCCCGCCCATCGAGACGGACGAGGGCTGGCTGTTGCTGACGCACGGTGTCGGCGCGATGCGCAAATATTCGATCGGTGCCGCGCTGCTCGACAAGGACGATCCGTCCAAGGTGCTGGGCCGCACCCGGCAGCCGATCCTGGCCGCGAAGGATCAGGACCGCGAGGGCTATGTGCCCAATGTCGTCTATTCCTGCGGTGCGATCCGACACGGCGATTCGCTGTTCCTGCCTTACGGCATCGCGGACAGTTCGATCGGCTTTGCGTTCGTGAAGATCAGCGAGTTGCTGGCGGCAATGTGATCACTTGGCGGCGCGTGTAGCGATACAGCGCCGCCACCAGTCCCAGGAATACCAGCGTCCCCCCGACCAGCGCCGGTGTCGCAAATCCGTCGCCGACCAGCGCCAGCGGCGCGTCCGAGTTGGTCAGGTAGACGATCCCCGCGAAACCGACGCCCCACAGGCTCTCACCCACGATCAGCCCGGTCGCGGCCAGCACGCCCAGTCGTTCGGCAGTCTCCGGATTGGCGCTGCGGCGTGCCCAGCGGTCATAGACATGGCCGATCGCCGCACCCAGCACGACTGGCAGCGTCGCCGTCATCGGCAGATAGATACCCAGCCCCACGCCCAGCGGCGGCAGGCGTATCCAGCCGAGCTTGCCGCAAATCTCATCCACGATAATCACGCCCGCGCCGACCAGCGCGCCGACCCCGATCATCCCCCAGTTGAGGTCGCCGCCCAACACACCCTTGGCCAGCGCCGAGATCAGCGCCGCCTGCGGTGCGGACAGCGCATTGGGACCTGCGCCCGGCGTGCCCGCGAAACCCAGCGTCGCGTTGAGCAGGTCGAGCACCGGCGGGATCACCAGGCTGCCGAAGATCACGCCGATGACCAGCGCCACCTGTTGCTTCCACGGCGTCGCGCCGACCAGTTCGCCGGTCTTCAGATCCTGGAGATTGTCGTTCGAGATGGTCGCGACCCCGAACACGATGCCGGTGACGATCAGAGCATAGGCGACCAGCGCCTGCGCCGTGTCGGGCGAGGTGCCGCGCCCGAACAGCCCGACGAGCAGCAAGGCGGCGGCGAGGACGGACAGGATGCCGATCCCCGACACCGGGCTGTTCGACGCGCCGATCAGGCCCGCCATGTATCCGCAGACGGCGGCGATTACGAGGCCGATGAGCAGGATGAACAGCAGCGCTCCGCCGATCAGCGCGAAGCTGGACACCGCCAGCGGCCCGCCCGCGATCACCGACCAGAGCAGCCCGGCGATCGGCACCAGCGTCGCCAGCGCGACAGCGGCGACGATTCCGATCGGCAGGTCGCGTTCGCCCACCGCCAGCACCGCACCGCCACGCCTGGCCGAGGCGGCGGCGAGCGACGAGCGGATGCCGCCGATCACCGGCCCGATGATCTTGAGGAGCGTCCAGATCGCCGCCACCCCGATCACGCCCGCGCCCAGGAAGCGCACATCGCGGCTGAACACCGCGCCCGCCCACTCGGCGACCGGCCCGGTCGAAGGGGCCATGGCGGTCAGGATGGGCAGCGCCACCCACCACCCGATCGCGATGCCGAGCAGCATCGCCAGACCGACCGACAGGCCGACCAGATGCCCGACCCCGATCAGCGCGAAGGACAGCCCGCCCGCGACCCCCGTCGCCCCCGCCCCGGTGCGGAAGAAGATCGCGGCTTCGGCGACGGCCAGCTTGGTCTGGGTCAGTACCGCGAACCCGGCCGAGGCGATGGCGTTGACCACGATCAGCCTCAGGCCGACCGCGCTTTCCGCCTCGCCCTCACGGCTGCCTGCGCCGACCTTCAGCACCTCGGCGGCGGCACGGCCTTCGGGATAGGGAAGGTCGGTATCGACCACCAGCGCACGGCGCAGCGGCACCGAGAACATCACGCCCAGTATCCCGCCCGTCGCGGTGATCCCGGCGGTCAGAAGATAGGGGAAGCCCTGCCACCAGCCGATCATGACGAGGCCGGGCAGCACGAAGATGATCGCCGCCAGCGTCCCCGCCGCCGAGGCGACCGTCTGGACGATGTTGTTCTCCAGCACCGAACTGTTCGGCAGATAGCGCAGGATCGCCATCGAGATGACCGCTGCCGGGATCGAGGTGGCGAAGGTCAGCCCGACCTTGAGGCCCAAATACACGTTCGCGGCGGTGAACAGCAGCGTGATGATCCCGCCCAGCGCGATCCCGCGAAGCGTGAGTTCGGCGATCGGCGGGGTGGTAGCGGTCGGAGTACGGCTCATGCCCGCAGATGTGGCAGAGTGCGGCGCGCTCGCCTAGGCCGGATCGACCTTCCGATATGCCCTTCTTTTCCCTCGACCCTCCTTGAGGGGAGAGGGTTACGCAGACTTGGTCTTTGCGAAAGCAAAGGCTTAGGGCCGATCGAAATTCACTCTGTTCCTTCCCTGGAAGGGGAGGTGGCAGGCCGAAGGCCTGACGGAGGGGTGTCCCCGTTGGAGAGATCGACCAAATTCACGGCGGGTTACACCCCTCCACCATGCTTCGCATGGTCCCTCCCCTTGCAGGGGAAGAATAAGGATTGTGCAGCCTGAATGTCGATTGGCCCCAGCGTTTCCGTATGGCGATGAGCGGGCGGCGTGCGCTTCGACTTCGCTCAGCGCGAACGGTGGTTGGTCCTCGGCCTCGGCAGGAGTTCCATCGTCGAAATAAGGCCCTCGCCACCAACCCCCGCTCAGCCTGAGCGAAGTCGAAGGCCATGGAATGCTGTCTGCCTCCGTCACGCCACCCCGGCGAAGGCCGGGGTCCAGTTACAGCGCATCATTGATGGCGGGATACCGAAGCCACGCGCTCGTCTTACCGCATAGTGCCAACTTGGTGGCACTTGGACCCCGGCTTTGGCCAGGGTGGTGACGTGATGGCTTGCAAAAACCCAATCCTGTGGCCCTCGCCGAACCCAGGCTGAACGGAGGCGGGGAAATCACCCCCGGAACAGGTTCCCCAGCACCCCCCGCACCACCGCGCCGACGATCCCGCCGCCAGCGCTGTTCGACCGCCGCCGCGAGCCGCCACCGAACACCTGCTTGCCGATCTCGTTCGCCACCTGTCGTCCGATCGACGAACTGGCCGATCGCGCCGCGCTGGTCGCCATCTTGGCCCAGGGCGAGTTGGCCGCCTCGCGCTGTTCCGCGATCCGCGCGCGTTCGGCTTCCCTAGCAGCTTTGGCATCGGCCTTGGCGGCTTGGGCGGCCTGTTTGTCGGCCTCCGTTTGCGCCTTGGCCTCGGCGGCAGCGGCGGCGGCTTCCTGCGTCTTGGCGGCTAGCAGTTCCTCGGCGGACTCGCGGTCGATCGCCTGATCATATTTCGCGCCGACCGCATCGGTTTCGACCAGGACCTTGCGCTCCTCCGGCGTCACCGGGCCGACCCGGCTGCGCGGCGGGGCGATCAGGGTGCGCTCGACGGGCGAGGGGGAGCCGTCTGGCTGGAGCAGCGAAACCAGGGCCTCGCCGACCTTCAACTCGGTGATCGCGCTGGCGACATCGACGCCGGGATTGGCGCGGAACGTCTCCGCGGCCGAGCGGACGGCCGCCTGGTCGCGTGGGGTGAACGCGCGCAGCGCGTGCTGCACGCGGTTGCCGAGTTGCCCTGCGATCTTGTCGGGCACGTCGATGGGGTTCTGGGTGATGAAATAGACGCCGACGCCCTTGGACCGGATCAGCCGCACCACCCGCTCGATCGTGTCGACCAAGGCGGGCGCGGCATCGTCGAACAGCAGATGCGCCTCGTCGAAGAAGAAGACGAGCTTGGGTTTGTCGGGATCGCCGATCTCGGGGAGTTGCTCGAACAGTTCGGACAGCAGCCAGAGCAGGAAGGTGGCATAGAGCTTGGGGCTCGCCATCAACTGGTCGGCGGCAAGGATGTTGACGACGCCGCGCCCCGAATCGTCGGTGGCGATCAGGTCGGCGAGTTCGAGCGCGGGCTCGCCGAAGAAATGTTCGGCGCCCTGGGTGCGAAGCTGCAACAGCGCGCGCTGGATCGCGCCGACCGACTGCCTGGAGACATTGCCGTAAATGGTCGTCAGTTCATCCGCCCGCGCGGCGCATTCCGCCAGCATAGCCTGAAGATCGTCCAGGTCGAGCAGCAGCAACCCTTCCTTGTCCGCGACATGGAAGGCGATGGTCATCACGCCCTCCTGCGTCTCGTTCAGCCCCATCATCCGCGACAGCAACAAGGGGCCCATTTCGGACACGGTCGCGCGCACGGGATGCCCCTGCGTCCCGAACAGGTCCCAATATTGCACCGGCGCGGCCTCATAGGCCCAGTCGGTCAGCCCCAGCTCGGCGGCGCGCGCGGTGAAGGCGGCGTGGGTCTTGCCCAGCGACGATCCCGCCATGCCCAGGCCGGACAGGTCGCCCTTCACATCGGCGACGAAGCTGGGGACGCCCGCGCGGGAGAAGCCCTCGACCATGGTTTGCAGCGTCACCGTCTTGCCGGTGCCGGTCGCGCCCGCGATCAGGCCGTGCCGGTTCGCACGCTTGAGGTCGATCGTCTGCGGCTTGCCGCCGCCCATGCCGATGAAGATGCCGTCCATGCCCGCATCTTATCGCGGTGTTGGGCGACGGGAATAGGAAAAGGCCGCCGCATCATCGAGATGTGACGGCCTTTTTCCCCGCCCCCCCCTGATGGGGGAGGGAAAAGATGGGTGTTACTTGATGCGCAGCGGGATCAGGGCGCCCGCGATGCGACCGCGCGTGATCTGGGCCAGCACCTGCGGACGACCCGCTGCCTTGGCGGCGGCCACGATCCGCTGGATGTCGGCGGCACTGCGGACGGCGGTGCCGTTGATCGCGGTGATCACGTCGCCCCGCTTCAGCTTGGACGCGGCATCGCTTGACGGATCGACCGCCGCGATCACCACGCCCTGCGTCGACGGATCGACGTTGATCGCGCGGGCTATCGCGGGGGTCAGCGCCTGCACCGACAGGCCCAGCCCGCCGCCCGCCGTGGGCGCGACCTCGGCATCGTCGTCACTGTCCGGGAAGGCGTCCGAACCGTCGCCCATCGTCGCGCGCAGTTCGTCGTTCGACGGACGGGTCGCGGCGGTCGCGGTCAGCGACATCGGCTTGCCACCGCGCAACACGTCGAGCTGGACGCGGCCGCCCGGCGGGACATTGGCGATCAGATAGGACAGCGTCTGCTCGGGCGTCACCGCCTGGCCGTTGACCTTGGTAACCACGTCGAAGGCCTTCAGCCCGGCCTTGGCGGCGGGGCCGTCCGGCTCGACCTTGGCGATGATCTCGCCCTGGCCCTTGGGCACGCCGAGCGAGGCCGCGACATCGTCATTGACCGGGCCGCCGATCTGCACGCCCAGATAGCCGCGCTCGATCTTCTGGCCCTTCATCAGCCGGTCGATGATCGGCTTGGCGTCCTCCGCCGGAATGGCGAAGCCGATGCCGATATTGCCGCCCGACTGCGAATAGATCTGGCTGTTGATGCCGATGACGTTGCCGTTCATGTCGAACATCGGGCCGCCCGAATTGCCCTGGTTGATCGCGGCGTCAGTCTGGATGAAGCGGTCGTTCGCGCCGCCCTGGCCGGTCACGCGGTGCACCGCCGACACGATACCGGCGGTCACGGTGCTCGACAGGCCGAAGGGCTGGCCGATCGCCAGCACCCAGTCGCCGGGCCGCGCCCGCGACGAATCGCCGAAGCGGACGAAGGGCAGGTTCCTGCCGTCGATCTTCAGAACCGCGAGGTCCGAGGTTTCGTCGCGGCCCACGACCTTGGCGGTATATTCCTTGCGGTCGTTGAGCGTGACAGTGATCGAGTCGACCGAGGCACCCGCCGCGCCCGGCGCGATCACATGGTTGTTGGTGACGATGTACCCGTCGGGCGAGATCAGGAAGCCCGAACCCAGCGACGCGCCCTCGCGCTTCTGCGGCTGCGGTCCGCCCTGGCCGCCGAACTGGCCGAAAAAGCCCTCGAACGGCGTACCGGCGAACGGGTTCGCCTGCTGCTTCACGGTGATCGACTGTTTGGTGGAGATGTTGACGACGGCGGGCTGGAGCTTGGCGACCATGTCGGCAAAGCTCATCGGCGCACCGGCGCGGGGCGCGACGGCCTGGATCGCGCCCGGCTCGTTCTGCGCGACCTGCGCGGTGCCCGGCTGGAGGGCCAGGGTCGCGGTCGCACCACCGAGGAGGAGCGCACTGGTAATGGCGTAGGCGTAGCGCACTGGGCTAAGGTCCTCTCAATGAAGAAAATTCAGTTTGACCGTGGCCTATATGTCACGATTTTGCTGAACAACGCTTGAATATGAACAGGTCGAAAGGTGTATAAAACCTTATCGACCCGGCGCGGTGAATTCCTTCAGATAGCTGTTCTCAGGCGACAGAATGATCTGCGTGTTGCCATGTTCCTGCGTGCTGCCGTCCGCGCCGAAGGTATGGCGATAGGACTGCATGGCGCGGTAGAAATCATAGAAACCCGCATCCTTGCCAAAGGCTTGGGCATAGATTTGCGCGGCCTGCGCATCGGCGTCGGCGCGGACGATCTGCGCCTGCTTCTGCCCCTGCGCGGCGATGGTGATCGCCTCCTGCTGACGCGCGGTCTGCATCCGGGCGAGCGCGCTTTCCAGCGGGGTGCCCGGCGGCAGCTCGGCCTCCTTGATCCGCACATCGACGATCTGCACGCCGTACTGGCGGGCGATTCGGTCGAGTCGAACCTGGATCGCGTCCATCACCTGGCCACGCTCCGGGCTGAGCAATTCGGTCGAGCGGCGCTTGCCCAGTTCGTTGCGCAGCGCCGAGCCGAAGATCGGGCGAAGCTGGTTGACGACGCCGTCGACGGTACCCGCCGTCGCCAGCATCCGGCGCGGATCGACGACACGAAAGCGTGCGAAGGCATCGACATTCATGCGCAGCTGGTCGGTCGACAGGACCTGGGTCTTTTCCAGATCGAGGTCGAGCACCCGCTTGTCGACCCAGACGATCCGGTCGACGAACGGAATGCGTGCGATCAGCCCGGCGCCGCTCGCCCCCAGTTCCTCGTTCGGGCGATAGCCGTTGACGATCCGCCGGGGCTGTTCGAAGCGATAGATGACCGCCTGCTTGGTCTCGGGCACGATGGCGAAGGTCGCCGCCGCGACGATCACCGCGACCAGCAGGGCGACACCCAGCACGATCGGGTTGCGAAGGGTCAGGCCGTTCACTGGCCACCTCCCTGGGTGGTGGGGGTGGGCGTCGCGACTTCGGGCGGCGGCGGTGTCGGCCGCGCCTTGGACAGCGGCAGATAGGGGACGACGCCCGGTGCCTCGACGATGGTCTTGTCGGACTTGGCCAGCACGGCCTCCATGGTCTCGTAATACATGCGGCGGCGGGTCACTTCGGGGGCGAGGCGATACTGCTCGTACATCTTGTCGAACTGCGCCGCCTCACCCTGGGCGCGCGCGATTACCTGCTGCGCATAGGAGCGGGCCTGGTTCACATCGGCGACCGCACGCTGCTGCGCCGCCGTCACCTTGTTGAAGTCGTCGACGATCTGCTGCGGCGGGGCGGCCTGCTTGATCGCCACGCCCTGGATACGCACGCCCGAGCGATACTCGTTCAGGATCGCCTGGGTCAGCTCCTGCACGCGCTGCTCGATGCCTGTGCGGCCCGAACCCAGCGCCTGGTCCAGCGTCGTCTCCGCGATCACCGCGCGCATCGCACTTTCGGCAGCGGCGCGGACGGTCTCCTGCGGCTGCGCGAGGCGGAAGGCGTAATCGCGCGGATTGGCGATGTCCCAGCGCACCGAATAGGTCAGGTCGATGATGTTCTGGTCCCCGGTCAGGACCAGATTCGCGTCCGAGCCTTCGGGGAAATTCTCGGTACGGATCTTCTGCACGTCCAGCACGCGGACGCTGGCGATGGGGGCGGGGGCCGTGAACTGGATGCCCGGTTCCAATATGCCGGTATAGCGACCGAAATAGGTGACGACGCCGCGTTGCTGCGGGCCGATCGGGTGGATCGAGGTATAGAGCACCCAGATGCCGAACAGGATTGCTGCGCCGATCGCCCAGAGCGTCCGGCCGCCGGGCGCGCCCGGAATGCCGCCGAAGCCGCCCCCCGTGCCGCCGGGGCCTTCGCCTGGACCGCCGCCGCCGGCGCCGCGCGCCTTGCGGATGAATTCATCCAGCGCGGTGGGCTTGCCCGGCGCCTTGCGGCCACCCGGCGGCACCGCCCAGGGGTTGCGGGGGCCACCATCGGAGTCCTCGCCGGACCCGCCCCAGGGGCCCTTCGGCGTTTCGGCGGCTAGATTGGGGGGGCGTTGAAACCGGCCCGTCAGCTTTCTCATGCTCATCGTTATAGGAACGGTTCGCCGACAAAAACAGTGCCAAGCCGCGTATCGCATCCTATCTGGCGGCCATGAGCATCATCGAGACGGTAAAGGCGGCGGTGGCCGCGGTGGCGGGCAAGCGCGCGAATGTGCGGATGGAGGGGGCGCGGGCGGGCGTCGTCCTCGACACCACGGGGCTCGACGGCGCGGGCCGACAGGCGCTGGAGGAGGAGGTGAAGGCCGCCGCGATCCAGTCGGGGGCCGAGGACGTCCGCGTCGTCCTGACCGCCGAAAAGCGCGAGCGCCGGATCATCGCGATCGCCAGCGGCAAGGGCGGGGTGGGCAAGTCCACCCTGTCCGCCAATCTCGCCATCGCGCTGGCGCGGGGCGGGATCAAGACCGGGCTGGTCGATGCGGATATCTATGGCCCGTCCCAGCCGCGCCTGATGGCCGCCGAGGGGGTGAAGCCCGTCGCGCAAGACGGCAAGCTGCAACCCGTGCCCACCCCCTATGGCGTGTCACTGCTCTCGATGGGACAGCTTGTCGAGCCGGACAAGGCGATCGCCTGGCGCGGGCCGATGGCGGCGGGGGCGCTCAGCCAGTTGGTCGATGGCGACTGGGGCGCGACCGAGCTGCTGGTGCTCGACCTGCCGCCTGGCACCGGCGACGTGCAACTGACCATGGTGCAGAAGCATCGCCCGGCGGGCGCGGTGATCGTCTCGACCCCGCAGGACCTGGCACTGATCGACGCGCGGCGGGCGATCGACCTGTTCACCAAGGCGGGCGTCCCGATCATCGGCCTGGTCGAAAATATGGCGGGCTATCGCTGTCCGCATTGCGGCGAATATTCGGACCCGTTCGGATCGGGCGGGGCCGAGGCGGCGGCGGTGGAACTGGGGATTCCGTTCCTGGGCCGGGTGCCGCTGACCATCGCGATTCGCACCGCGTCCGACGCGGGACAGCCGCCGGCGGCGGGGGAGGGGGACACGACCTTCGCACCGCTGGCGAAATCGGTGGCGGACTGGCTCGCGCGCGGATGAAACCGGGGGATCGTCGGGGCGTTGGAGCGGGATAGACCGCCCGCAACCCGTTGATCCGACAGGCCGGACGGGCGGTCCGCCAAGGGGACCGTCCATGCCGCTGACCGATGATCAGGATATCTGCGCTCTGTTGCAGGAGGCGCGCACCATCGCGCTGGTCGGTGCCTCGGATCGCCCCGATCGGCCTTCTTACGGCGTGATGAAGCGCCTTCAGGATCACGGATATCGCGTGATCCCGGTCAACCCGCAGATCACCGGCGAGCATGTGCATGGCGAGTTCGTCTTCCGCGAGCTGGGCCAATTGGGTGACCCCATCGACATCGTCGACATCTTCCGCCGCTCCGACGCGGTCGGCCCCATCGTGGACGAGGCGATCGCGATCGGGGCCAAGGCGGTCTGGATGCAATTGGGCGTCGTCAACGAGGAGGCCGCCGCGCGGGCGGAAGCTGCCGGGTTGAAGGTCGTGATGAACCGCTGCCCCGCGATCGAACTGCCCCGGCTGGGCGTCGAGCCGGTCGGCCAGGACTGAAACCACCAAGAGGGGAGAATGGCGATGGTACCGATCCTGTTGATGCTGGCCGCTCCGCAAGGACATGCCGGCCATGCGATGACCCTGCCCCGGCTGACGCCGGCCTGCGCCACGGGAGCCTGTCCGGGCACGGCGAAGCCCTCGCCCTATCGCCTAGCGCAGGATCACGGCACGCCGATCGATTCCAAGGCGCGGGCCTTCGCCAATGACGGTACGTATTGCGCTGTGGTCGGCGACAAATATTGCCGCAGCAAGCCGCGCACGCTGTTCCGCACCCAGATCGACTGACGCCCTAAAAATGACATAAGCGTAACGATACTGACGGGTGTATCGTGGAACCGGGCATGATGCCCCGCGCCTGATCGATTTGGTCCAGGCGAACGCGATGCCGGGAGGTGTCATGGTGGCGATGACGATGGCCGTGCTGGGGGCGATGCTGGGTACCATGCCGGTAATGCCGGAGCCGGTTCAGGACGGAGCGCCCCCGGCAGTCCCGTCGGTCGAGGCGATCATGGCGAAGACGCGCGAAGCGAGCGGGGTCCAGAAACGCTGCGTCTATGACCCTAACGGGACCGACATCACCGTTTGCGGTCGTCGCAATGCCGATCGCTTCCGCATGCCCTTCGAGATCCCGCCGGAGCCCGGCGATCCGCGCCATGAAGGGGTGATGGAGGAACGGACCAGGCTGCTCGCGCGCTCCAACCCGGTCAAGGATATGTCGCCCTTCCTGGTCGGGGGTGGCTTTACCGGGGTGACGATGGACAGCAACCCGCGTGGCGGCGGCGGCCCGACATTGCGCAAGCCCGCGCCATGACGCGAAGGAGGAACGGCCGATGATCGCCTTGTTGCTGATCGCCCTCCAGGCGACCCAGGCCGCTCCGCCGCCCCCGGCTACCCTGGGCACGGAGCGTTTTTCGATCCTCGCGCGCGATCCCTGCCCGCCCTCGGCGGGGGCAAGGGAGGATGTGATCGTCTGCGGGCGGCGGCAGGCCGATGACCGTATCCCCGACGTGCCGGGGGAGGAACCCAGGGGCCCCACGCCTTCCAATCCCGAACTGACCGGGATCGGCGCATTGCGGGCGTCGGGCACGCCCTGCGCCGCCAGCCAATGGGGGTGCCAGACGGGCGTGAACATCCTCGGCCCCGCGATGCTGCTCGCCAATGAGGCGCGGATCGGGATCAGCAAGCTGGTCGACAAGTCCCGCGACAAGAGCAACCGCGTCCCCATCGCACTGGATGGGCCGGGGCCGCAGGGGCATCTGGAACCCTGATCCCAAATTCCCATTCCTCCCCAAGCTCGGCTTGGGGAGGGGGACCGCCGGGCGGCAGCCTGGTGGTGGAGGGGCAGAGTCCTTCCCGACCGTTGTGTGCCCCTCCACCACGCCCTGCGGGCGCGGTCCCCCTCCCCATCGGAGATGGCGAGGATCGGGTGGTTAGGCCCCAGCCTGTCGCCGCGCGCGTGCGCGTGCCGAGGGCGGCGGGGTGAACCAGTCGGTCAGCGTCAGCCCGGTCTGCGCCATCGCCCGCAGCACGACCTGCCCCGCCGCGCGCGCATCGCTCAGCGCATCGTGATGCCGGTGCTCCACGTCCAGAAACGTCGCCAGCGTGTTGAGCTTGTGATTGGGCAGTTCGGGCCAGGCCCGCCGCGCGATCGTCACGCTGTCCAGCCAGCGCGCGGCGATCGGGGGCAGGGCATCGCGCTCGCACGCGCGGCCCAGCGCGCCCTTGTCGAACCCCGAATGCGCCACCGTCACCCGCCCGCCCAGATGTCCCGCCAGTTCAGCATGGAGATGCGCGAAGGTCGGCTTGCCCAGCACATGCTCGGCGGTGATGCCGTGGATGCCGATGTTGAAATGGCTGAACTCGTCGCACGGGTCGACCAGTGTTTCATAGGCCAGCACCTCGACGCCCGCCGCATAGCCGACGATGCCGATCTGGCAGATGCTGCTGGTACGCTGGCACGCGGTTTCGACGTCGATGACCACGAAATCGGGGGAGATCATCCCGCCACTTTAGCGCCCTATGGCCATTCGAGCAATAAAAGGTCGCCCCATGGCTCGACAGCGACCATTTCTATCCGCTACCCGCCGGGGCTCTACGAATGCTCGGGATACAGGAAGACGATATGGGCGACGCATTGCGGGTGGCTTTGGCGGGACTCGGCACGGTGGGGGGCGGCGTCATTCGCCTGCTCGATGCGAACCGCGAGCTGATTACCCGGCGCGCCGGTCGCCCGATCGAGATCGTCGCCATCTCCGCGCGCGACCGGACCAAGGACCGGGGCGTCGACCTATCGCGCTTCGAATGGGTGGACGATACCGCCGCGCTGGCCTCTCGCGAGGATGCCGATGTGGTGGTCGAACTGATCGGCGGATCGGACGGCCCCGCGCTGACGCTCGCTCGCACCGCACTTGACGCAGGCCGTGGCTTCGTGACCGCCAACAAGGCGATGCTGGCGCATCACGGGCTGGAACTGGCGCAGAAGGCGGAGGCGTCCAAGGCCGCGCTGAAGTTCGAGGCGGCGGTCGCGGGCGGCATTCCGGTGATCAAGGGCTTGCGCGAAGGTGCGGCGGCCAATGCCATTGCGCGCGTCTATGGCATCCTCAACGGCACCTGCAATTTCATCCTGTCCAAGATGGAAGCGGAAGGCCGCGACTTTGCCGAGGTGCTCGCCGAGGCCCAGGCGCTCGGCTATGCGGAGGCGGACCCCAGCTTCGACATCGACGGGGTGGACGCCGCGCATAAGCTGTCGATCCTGGCGGCGATCGCCTTCGGGACGCAGCCCGCTTTCGATGACGTCGCGATCGGCGGTGTCCGGCATGTGCTGGCCGCCGATATCGCGCAGGCGGCGTCGCTGGGGTATCGGGTGCGGCTGGTCGGCGTGGCGGAGGAGGGGGCGAACGGCCTGTTCCAGCGGGTGCATCCGCATCTGGTGCCGCTCGACCATCCGCTGGCGCATGTCACCGGATCGACCAATGCGGTCGTGGCGGAGGGCAATTTCGTCGGCCGGTTGCTGTTCCAGGGCGCGGGCGCGGGCGACGGTCCGACGGCGAGCGCGGTGGTCGCCGACCTGATCGACATCGCGCGCGGCGAATATGGCGCCTCCTTCGCCATGCCCGCGCACGAACTGACGGCGGCGGTGAAGGCCGATAGCGGCGAGCGGCGCGGTCGCGCTTACTTGCGCTTCACCGTGCAGGATAAGGTCGGCGTCCTGGCCGAGATCGCCGCCGCGATGCGCGACGCGGGGGTTTCGATCGAGAGCCTCATCCAGCGCGGTGAGGCGGCGGACGGCGGGGTGATGATCGCGATCGTCACGCATGAAGGGCCGGAGCGCGCGGTCGCCCAGGCGCTGGAGCGGTTGCGGGGCAGCCAGAGTTTGGTCGGGCAGCCGTTGTTGATGCATATTTTGGGGTGATTTTTCAGGGGGACGGTCTCGGTGAGACCCCGTGCCCTCCCCCAACCCCTCCCGCTTGCGGGAGGGGAGTTGTCTGGCCTCACGGCGTGACCTTCTCCAACAAGCTCCCCTCCCGCAAGCGGGAGGGGCTGGGGGAGGGCGGAGTCTCACCGAGACCCAACCCTCATTTCTTGATCAACCCGATCTCCACCAACCGCTCGAACAGATAATCATGCGCGGTGATCGGCTCCGGGTAACGATCCGGGTGGCCTTCGCTCACCGTCCCCGGCAGCGTCTTGATCAGGAAATCCGGCGCCGGGTGCAGGAAGAACGGCATTGAGTAACGCGAGAAGCCGCGCCGCTCGACCGGCGGGTTGACCACGCGGTGGGTGGTCGAGGGCAGGACATGGTTGGTCAGCCGCTGAAGCATGTCGCCGACATTGACCACCATCGCGCCCTCGGGCGGACGGATCGCCAGCCACTCGCCCGAATCGCGGTCGAGCAGTTCGAGGCCGGCTTCCTCCGCGCCCAGTAGCAGGGTGATGAGGTTGATATCCTCATGCGCGCCTGCCCGGACGCCCTCGGCATCGGCGGGGATCGGCGGATAGTGGAGCAGGCGCAGGACCGAATTGCCGTCCTTCACCGCCGGATCGAACCAATGCGGATCGAGCTTCAGATGCCGCGCGATCGCCGACAACAGCCGATCACCCGCCTTGTCGAACGCCGAGAAGAGCCGCACGAAATCCTCGCGGAACCCCTCCGGGCGGTCGGGCCAGATATTGGCGGGCATCCGGTCGGCATAGGCATGGCCTCCGGGCAGTTCGCGGCCGACATGCCAGAATTCCTTCAGGTCGACGACCTTGGCGTCCTTGGCGATCTCGGTCTTGAAGGGGGTATAGCCGCGCGCCCCGCCGCCGCCGGGGACGTGATAGCGGCGCTTCTCCTCCTCGGGCAGGTCGAACAGCGCCTTGGTCTGCGCCCAGGCACGATCGATTAGATCGGCGGGGACGCCGTGATCTGCGACGATGGCGAAACCGAACCGCTCGAACGATGTGCCCAGCGCGGCGGCAAAGCCCTCCGGGTCGCGGTCCTGGTCGGCGAGGCTGAGCGTCGGAACCTCGGCGGAGCGGGTGTCGGTCATGGCGATATGTCCAGAAAATCTAACAGGCTGGCATCACTATAACGCGCCCAGGCCGTCCGAACAGGGGCCGTCATCCGCCCAAAGTGATCGTCCCCGTCGATCGCGCGCCGCCTGCCGGACGCAGATCGAGGCGAAAGGGCTTTTCCTCCGCCGTCTTGCCGACCAGCGATCCGCCCTGGTCGGTCAGGGTAAAGTCGGCCTCGCCCATCTTCTCCTGAAACCAGCCGCGCACGGTGGCGGGGTCGGCGGGACTGTCGAAGGTCATGGTGAAGGCCTTGTCACGGCCATTGCCGACATCGACGTTGCGGATCGTCGAACCGGGATAGAGGTGCACGCCGTTCAGCTCGAAATTGTCGGCCTCCAGCGAAACCTTGGGCAGCTTGAACGCGCCCTCGAAGCCGGGCAGCGCCAGCTTCACCTCGCCCGACTTGCCATCGACCGAGGCCAGCGTCTCGCCATCCGAGCCGTTCACGGTGATCGAGGTGCCCTGGTTCGGTCGATCGCATGCCGACAGGGCGAGCGCCGCCAACAGCGGGAGCGACAGGGTAATGCCGTACGGGGTGATCATGGCGGCAAACTCCCTTGCGTGCCCTGTTGATCCAATACAGCGAGTTGCACCCTGTGGGGCCCACAAGCTGTCGACGTGCTGAACGTCGCGGGGCATGCGGCGGCGATCACAGGGCCTTGGGCCGCTTTCCCGGTTTCCCTCCGGGTCAATTCCCCCTATGGGACAGCCATCATGTCCGAACCCCGTTCCGCCGCCCCGGTGGCGGCCGTCGTCGCGGAGCCCCCTGGTGCCCCGATCGGCTTTGTCGAATTCGTCCTTCTGATCGCGGCGCTGATGGCGTTGACCGCGCTGGGGATCGATTCGATGCTGCCGGCGCTGCCCGCTATGGGGGAGAGCCTGAATGCGTCGCCCGCCGCCCGCCCGTTCGTCGTCACCGCCTTCCTGATCGGGTTCGGCGTGGCGCAACTGGTGCACGGGCCGCTCGCCGATCGCTACGGGCGGCGGCGGGTGTTGATCCTGGCGCTGGTCATCTACATCATCGCCAATGGCGCGGCGGCGGTGGCGAGCAGCTTCACGCTGCTGCTGGTCGCGCGCGTCTGTGCGGGCGCGGCGATCGCGGCGACGCGGGTGGCGACGGTGGCGCTGGTCCGCGACTGCTATCATGGCCGCGCCATGGCGCAGGTCATGTCGATCGCCTTCATGGTGTTCATGATCGTCCCGATCCTCGCGCCCGCCTTCGGCGAACTGGTGCTGCTGTTCGGCAATTGGCGGCTGATCTTCTGGACGATCGCGGGGCTGGCGGCGCTGGTGCTGGCCTGGTTCTCCATCCGGATGCCCGAGACGCTGGCGCCCGAGGCGCAGCAGCCCATCTCGTTGCCGCGCATCCTGGACGGCTGGCGTGAGACGCTGAGCGACCGCCTGTCGCTGGGCTATACGCTGGCGGCGACCGCGCTGATGGCGGCGCTCTATGGCTATCTCAACTCGGTGCAGCCGATCATGGCGGTGACGTTCGGGCGGGAAAAGCTGCTCGCGCTGATCTTCGCCACGACCTCGGTCACGATGGCGGCGGCGAACCTGCTCAACTCGCGCATCGTCATGCGGCTGGGCACGCGAGTGATCAGCCACAGCGCGGTGACGATCCTGATCCTCGTATCGGCGATCCATCTGGGCATCGCGCAGTTCTGGGGTGAGTCGCTGATCGTCTTCGCCGTGCTCCAGGCGATCACCATGGCGTGCTTTGGTCTGGCAACCTCCAACTTCTCCTCCATGGCGATGGAGAATATGGGGCGGATCGCCGGGACCGCGTCCAGCGTGCAGGGCTTCACCAGCGTCACCATCGGTTCGCTGATCGGCGCGGGGATCGGCCAGGCGTTCGACACGACGACCCGCCCGCTGATCCTGGGCTTCCTGATCGCCGGATGCGCGGCCTTCGCCATGGTGTTCCTGACCGAGCGCGGAAGGATGTTCCGCCCCACCTGAACCCGCCCCGCTCGGGAACCGCCCGGCCCACCGCACCGTTCCTCATCTGACACCAAGTAGAGGAGGCGAGCATGGGCGGACATCAGGTTCCCAGCCAGGGACCCGGCGACGATGGCTGGGACGAAGAAGGCTATGACGAGAGCCAGCGTGCCGAAATCCTGGAGGCGACGCGCAACGGCCCCACGGACGGCGTGCTGCTGACCGATATTGCACCCGATCTGGGCGACGATACGGTGGAGGACGAGCCGATCGACGAAATCGACATGGATTCGGAAGAGGTCGGCGAAAGCGACGCCTCGGTCGACATGGATGCCGAGGATATCGACGAGGACGATCTCCAGGAGGATTTCGAGGACGGCACCGTCGCCGATGGCGATATCGACGAAGCCGACGACGCCGCGCTTCGGCCATGACGCGGTTGCCCGTGGCGCTGGCGGCGGGCGGGATCGTGCTGGTCGGTTGTTCGACCATGCCCGATCCTCGCGCCGCCATGCCGCCGATGATCTCCACCACCTTTCAGTGCGAGAATGGCAGCCGCTTCGGGGCGCGGTTCGACAATCGCGACGACAGCGCGTTGTTGCGGCTCGACGGCGATCTGGAGGTGCGGATGGCCGGGCAGCCGGTTGCGTCCGGCATCCATTATGCAGGCTTCGGCCATGACCTTCGTGGCAAGGGGGGTGAGGTTGTTTTGACACGGCCCACCGGCGATTCCCTTCGGTGCACTGCGCTACGCTGAAGCGGGGGCGACAAAAGAGGCGGAAAAATGGCGGAAAACCGCGATTGCCCCATTCCGCCCCCATTTGGTTCATCTAAGTGACAGGAACTGTGACTTTCATGGCACAGCTTGTTGGAAGGCGACCGGAATTCGCGTTTCCCGTGCAACTCCTGGCGCAATTGCCGGTTAAGCGGGCCTGGGCTGAACGGTTCGATCCGCCGCCCCACATAGAATAAGAGAAGGGTATCTCGTATGCGTAAGCTTTCCCTCGTCGCCGCTGCGGCGGCTGCGTTCGTCGCCGTGCCCGCCATGGCGCAGGACATGAACACCACCACCGACACGACGGCCCCTGCCGCCGACACCGCGACCGCTCCCGACGGCACCCGCGCCTTCGGTATCGAGCCGTACGTCGCGATCATGGGTGGTTGGGAGCAGTTCGATCGCCAGTCGGTCGCCGGCATCCCCGCGCAGCCCAAGGGCTATAACCTGGACGGCGCGCTGGTCGAGGGCATCGTCGGTGCCAACGTCCCGCTGGGCCCCGTGTTCGTCGGTGCCGAGGGCTCGGTCGCCAAGGGCGTGTCGGGCGACATCGACTGGCAGTATGGCGCCTATGGCCGCGCGGGCTTCCGTGCCGGTGAGAGCGGCCTGTTCTACGGCAAGGTCGGCTATCGCTGGAACAACTTCCACAACTTCGCGCCGGGCGTCGCGGGCGACCTGAAGCGTGACTATCACGGCACCGTCTACGGCGTCGGCGCCGAAGTCGGCCCCAAGGACATCGGCCTGGGCGGCCTGACCGGCAATTCGGGTCTGCGCCTCCGCATGGAAGTTTCGACCTTCGACGACGCGCATTCGTTCCGCCCGATGGCGGGTGTCGTCGCACACTTCTGATCCCTCTCGGATCCAGTTGGCTTAAGGTGGCGGGGTTCGGCAGCAATGCCGGGCCCCGTTTTCCTGTGCGCGATCGCTCCCCATATCCGTGGCGATGGTCGGACGGGTGAAGCGAAAGGCGGGGCTGATGGCCGCCGCCGAACGGATCGAGGCGGTCGCAGTGCCGGTCTGCGCGCTGTGCCAAAGGCCTTTGGGGGTGAAGGTGGAATGGCATCACCCTGTGCCTAAAAGCGAGGGCGGTCGCGAGACGGTGCCGTTGCATCCGATTTGCCATCGGACGATCCATGCGATGTTCGGCAATGCGGAACTGGCGCGGGATTATAGCGACTTCGGGGTGTTACGCGCGCATCCGGATATGGTGCGGTTTCTGAAGTGGATTGCGGGGAAACCGGCGGACTTCCATGCGCCGACGCGGGCGGCGCGGTGATTTTGGTTCACGCGAAGCCGCGATGACGCGAAGAGGGCTGGTTCGCGCGGAGACGCGGAGACGGGGAGGTTTTGGTTCGCGTAGAAGGCGTAAGCGCTCGGAGGTGTTTTGTTCGCGCAGAGGCGCAGAGGACGCGAGAAGAAGATTATAGCAGGGTGAAGTCCCCCGCTCCATTCCGCCTGAGCGTAGTCGAAGGCCACGGGATGACCTTCGACTACGCGAACCGTCTCTCAGGGCGAGCGCTTCCGTGAAAGGAGGTTGGGCCTTCGGCCCAATTGCCTTGTGTGGCGAACGGATTCCCTTGGCCTTCGACTACGCTCAGGCGGAACGGAGGGGTGGGGGGCTGGGAAGAGGTCAGCAGCACTTCTTCTCTGCGTCCTCTGCGCGAACCCAGAAACCTCCGCGTCTCCGCGCGAACCAACCCTCTTCGCGTCATCGCGGCTTCGCGTGAACAAAAAAAGGGCGGACCGAAGCCCGCCCTTCCGAAATCACTCCGCCGCGACGCCGGCGTTCGAGAACATGTCGCCGGTCTCGCTCGGCTCCTCGTTCGCCGCCTTGGCGGTCTTTGCCTTTTGCCGCGTGTCGAACGCGTCCCAGACGTCGTTCCACTGGCCGCGCGTCGCCGCCTTGGAATATTCCGTCGCGCGCGTCTCGAAAAAGTTCGCATGCTCCACGCCGTTGAGCAGCGGGGTCAGCCAGGGCAGGGGATGCTCGTCGATCATGTAGATCGGCTTCAGCCCCAGCTGGCCCAGGCGCCAGTCGGCGATGTAGCGGATATACTTCTTGATCTCCTTGGGCTTCATCCCCTCGACCGGGCCCATTTCAAAGGCGAGGTCGATGAAATTGTCCTCCAGGCGGATCGTGGTCTGGCACACATCGGCGATGTCGTCCTTGACCGCCTTGGTCAGGCACTGACGCTCCTGGCAGAAGGCGTGGAACATGCGGATGATGCCCTCGCAGTGCAGGCTCTCGTCGCGCACCGACCAGCTGACGATCTGGCCCA
>Ga0308171_1001334_pt1 | contig 34219 bp, 33 predicted proteins | sample PhyGR1_FD_202135 | JGI IMG/M metagenome (GOLD analysis project Ga0308171, IMG submission 202135) | Phyllosphere microbial communities from UC Gill Tract Community Farm, Albany, California, United States - DLSLSG.R1 | ecosystem: Host-associated > Plants > Phyllosphere > Unclassified | place: USA...
AGACCAATGTCGATGCCTATCGCAAACTGCGCAACACCATCCGCTGGATGCTCGGCACGCTCGCGCACGACAAGGGCGAGGAGATCGCCTATGCCGATCTGCCGGAACTGGAAAAGCTCGTTCTGCATCGCTTGAGCGAACTCGATAAGGTGGTGCGCGAAGGCTATGACAGTTTCGAGTTCAAGAAGATCGCCCGCGCGCTGGTGGATTTCTCCAACGTCGAGCTCTCGGCCTTCTACTTCGATATCCGCAAGGATGCGCTCTACTGCGATGCACCGTCTTCATTGAAGCGCGGCTCGGCGCTTTACGTGATCGCCAAGCTTTTCGATTGCCTCGTGACGTGGCTGGCACCGATGCTGCCTTTCACCACGGAAGAAGCCTGGCTTTCGCGCCATCCGAACGCCGAGTCTGTTCATCTCGAACAGTTCCCGACGATCCCGGCAGAGTGGCACAGCCCTGCCGTCGATGCCAAGTGGGAGAAGATCCGCAAGGTTCGTACGGTCGTTACCGGCGCGCTGGAAGTCGAGCGTCGCGAAAAGCGCATCGGCTCCTCGCTGGAGGCGGCACCGGTGGTTCACGTTGCCGATCCGGATCTGATGGCGGCACTTGAAGGTCAGGACTTTGCAGAAATCTGCATCACCTCGGCAATCTCCGTTGTCGCTGGTGAAGGTCCGGCCGATGCATTCCGCCTCGGCGAGGTGCAGAAAGTGGCAGTCGAGCAGAAGCTGGCGGAAGGGCAAAAATGTGCCCGCTCCTGGCGGATCACCACCGATGTCGGCTCCGACCCGCAATACCCTGACGTGTCGGCCCGCGACGCGGCAGCGCTGCGCGAACTTGGTGTTGGTGTCTAACATCAGTGCTTAAGAAAATGGCCGGATGAATTGCGCTTTTGCCGTTCATCCGGTAAACCTGCCTGAAAATGGTCGGAATTACGCATCAAGGGGTGCATCCGGTCGTCGGGACAGCCGCGCGCGCATAAGAAGATCAGGGTGATTTTCGGGAAGCGTACCGCGTGGTTTTAATATGTAGAGCGTCTGTTTTGCGTCATTCGTGCCGCACGGCGTTCTGGGCGGAAGGGTTTCATGAGCATGACGCAGAGTTTTCGCATGTATCGCACCGTGGCAGGCATTTCCTTCGCCTGCCTGGCGCTGAGCGCGTGCACCAGCCCGACCTATGGTACGGGCAAGTCTGCAAGCGAACAGCTCCTGGACGATCTTGGCAACGCCACCTCGATCACGGGCGACCAGACCAAGCGGAATGTGAAGTACAATCCGCGCCCCGGTCTCGTCGTACCGGCCCAGGCCCGCGCCGAGCAACTGGCCCAGCCACAGCAGAGCCTTGCCAACCGCGAGACCAATCCGCAGTGGCCGGAAACGCCGGAAGAGGCGCGTGAGCGTCTTCGTGCGGAAGCTGAGGCCAACAAAGACAACCCGAACTATCGTTCGCCGCTCTTGGCTGGCAATGGCACCAACGGCCAGATGACGGAAACCCAGAAGTGGGAAGCCTTCCGCAAGGCCAAGGCCGATGCGCAGGGCGGTACCGTGGTCAACACCAACACGCGCAAATACCTAACCGATCCTCCGGTCGAGTATCGCAATGTTTCTCAGGACGAGCTGGCCGATCTCGGTGAGCCGGAACTGAAGAAGGAAAAAGAGCGCAAGAAGAAAGCTGCTCTGGCCGGAACCGGCAAAAGCTGGTGGAACCCCTTCCAGTAATTCCACCGAGGTTCATCTTACAAACGCGACGCCTCTGACGTCGCGTTTTTGTTTTCGGTTTCTTTGCATACGGAGTTTGTCGTGACGCTGCTGATCAGGGACGCGGTTGCCGCTGATGCGCCCACCATTTTGCGCTTCATTCGCGAGTTGGCGATTTATGAGAATGCCGAGCACGCGGTTAAGGCCACGGTCGAAAGCATCACGACCTCCATTTTCGGTGAGGGCTCCGTAACCTCAGCGCTGATCTGCGAACGCGATGGCCAGCCAATCGGCTTTGCCGTCTGGTTTCTCACCTATTCCACCTGGCTTTCCAGGAACGGTCTTTATCTGGAAGACCTCTATGTGACGCCGGATGCGCGCGGTTCCGGCGCCGGGAGGGCGCTGTTGAAGCGCTTGGCTGCGATTGCAGTGGAAAAAGGCTGTGGTCGCTTTGAGTGGAGCGTTCTGGATTGGAACGAGCCGGCCATCCGCGTCTATCAAGCCATTGGCGCTGAAGCACAGGACGAATGGGTGCGCTACCGTCTATCAGGCGACGCTCTGAAGGCTTTTGCTTCCGAGGCCTGATTCTCAGCCTATTCAGTCGCGCTTGGTTTGAAAGAAGCTCCGCAGGATCTCGGCGCTCTCGATCTCGGCAAAGCCGGAATAGACCTCCGGTGCGTGATGACAGGTCGACTGGCTGTAGAAGCGAACGCCGCTCTCCACGCCGCCGCCCTTAGGGTCGTTCGCGCCGTAATAAAGCCGGCGGATGCGGGCAAACGAGATCGCCGCAGCACACATGGTGCAAGGCTCGAGCGTGACGTAAAGATCGGCGCCGGGCAGCCGCTCCTGGCCAAGCTCTTCACAGGCCATGCGGATCACGGCGATTTCGGCATGGGCCGTCACATCGTTCAATTCCCGTGTGCGGTTACCGGAACGGGCGATCACGCGGCCATCATAAACGAGCACGGCACCGATGGGTACTTCGCCACGGGCACCCGCTGCCTGCGCTTCTTCAAGCGCAATGTCCATGAAATGCGTCGTTTCCGCCATGCTTCGTGCAATTTCCTCTTAACCGTCGCCGCGTGACCTGATAGGACACGGCAAACAACAGGCAAACAACAAATGACATTCAAAGACAAGCCGAAGCGCGCCGGTGGCAAGACATTCGACCGTGACAGGAAGCCGAAATCATCGGGCAAGCCGTCAGCCGACGCGTCAGGCGCGCGTGAAAAGAAGCCTTTCAGGGAAAAGCCGGAAGCCGCGACCGTGGTAGAAACGGTCGCTTCCAAGCCAGAGCGCATTTCCAAGATCATGGCGCGCGCAGGCGTCGCCTCGCGCCGCGATGTCGAGCGCATGATCATGGAAGGCCGCGTGTCTTTGAATGGCGTCAAGCTGGACAGCCCGGTCGTCAATGCGACGCTCGATGACAAGATCGAAGTCGATGGCGTCCCGATCCGTGGCGCAGAGCGCACCCGCCTGTGGCTCTATCACAAGCCTGCGGGCCTCGTGACCACCAACTCCGATCCCGAAGGCCGTCCGACGGTCTTCGACAACCTGCCGAAGGAATTGCCGCGCGTTCTCTCGATCGGCCGTCTCGACATCAACACCGAAGGCCTGCTGCTGCTGACCAATGATGGCGGCCTGTCCCGTGTGCTTGAGTTGCCGACCACCGGCTGGCTGCGCCGCTACCGCGTCCGCGCCCATGGCGAGGTCGATCAGGCAGCTCTCGACAAGCTGAAGGACGGCATTGCCGTGGACGGCGTGCTCTATGGCGCGATCGACGCGACGCTCGACCGTACGCAAGGCCACAATGTCTGGATCAGCATGGGCCTTCGCGAAGGCAAGAACCGCGAAATCAAGAACGTGCTTGGCGCGCTTGGCCTTGAAGTCAACCGTCTGATCCGTGTGTCCTACGGACCGTTCCAGCTGGGCGATCTGCCGGAAGGCCAGGTTATCGAGGTCCGCGGTCGCATGCTGCGCGACCAGTTGGGTCCGCGCCTCATAGAGGCTGCTGGCGCCAACTTCGATGCGCCGATCTATGATCACAAGTCCGAAGAAGATGAGGACGAAGCGCCTGCGAAACCAGCGAAGGCCGAGTGGGGCAAGCAGGACCAGGCCGAGCGCCGGTCCCGCGAGGGTGACGAACGTTCCGCTGGTCGCTTCGATGGCAAGCGCTCTGATAAGCCGGCTGGCAAGTTTGGAGCGAAGCCAGGTGCTAAGACTGGCGGCAAGTTCGCCGGAAAGGGCAGGGACGAAGCAGAGGCTGATGATCGCGGTCCGAAGCGTCCGCCACTTGGCAGCAACCGCACTGCCAATGTCTGGATGGCACCTGGCGCGAAGCCGACCCGCGACGGCAAGGCCCGTAAGCTCTCCGCTCGTGCGGAAGCCGAAAGCGTATTCAAGCAGCCATCGGCACAGGCCGAGGCTCGCCGCGCTGTCGTGCGCCACGCCGATGATGAGGGCGAATGGATCCGCTCGGATTCGAGCAACGAGGCCGGACGCGATGAAGGTCGCGGTCGTGGCCGCGGTGATCGCTCCTTCGGCGACCGCAAGCCACGCGAAGCGGGCGATCGTCCCGCACGGGGCTCTTTCGGTGATAAGCCACGCGGCGACCGCAAGTTCGGCGACCGCCCCTTTGGCGACCGCAAGCCGCGCGAAGATAGCGAGCGCGGTGATCGCCCCCGCAATGATCGCCCGCGCGGGGAAAGATCCTTTGGCGAGAGAACCGACCGTTCGGATCGTCCAGCCCGTTCGTTCGACGATCGTCCTGCCCGGAGTGAGCGCTCGTTTGGTGATCGCAAGCCGCGTGAGGATGGTGATCGCCCGGCACGCAGCGAGCGCCCGTTCGGCGATAAGCCGCGTGGCGCTAAACCGTTTGGCGGCAAGCCTTCCGGTGGCAAGCCATCAGGCGGCAAATCCGGTTTCGGTAAACCGCGTGGTGAACGCTCCGACGGCGGCAGCGGCGCGAAGGGCTTTGGCGGCAAGGGCGGCAACCGCGGCTCCGGTGGCAAAGGTTCGAGCGGCGGCGGTGGTCGTGGACCGGGTGGCAAGCCCTCTGGTGGTAGACCCTCCGGTCCAAGAGGCGGTTCGCGAGGGAACGGCGCCTAATGCGGATCGTCGGCGGTGAGTTTCGCGGACGCAGTCTGGCCGCGCCCAAATCCAATGCCATCAGACCCACGATCGACCGGACGCGGGAAAGCCTGTTCAATATTTTGAGCCATGCTTACCCCGAAAGCCTCGACGGTACGCGCATTCTCGATGTGTTTGCAGGCACCGGCGCCGTTGGTCTCGAAGCGCTCTCGCGCGGCTGTCGTGTTGCTCTTTTCGTCGAAAACGGCGTCGAGGGCAGGGGGCTGTTGTGGGAGAATATCGATGCGCTCGGTCTTCATGGCCGCGCTCGAATCCTGCGCCGTGACGCAACGAAACTCGGCGGCGTCAACAACATCGAGCCCTTCGATCTTCTCTTCGCTGACCCGCCTTATGGTCAAGCCCTAGGTGAAAAGGCCTTCCAGGCCGCCCATCTCGGCGGCTGGCTTGTGCCGGGTGCATTGGCGATTCTGGAAGAACAAGGCGATGTGGCCGTCATGGTTGACACCGCCTTCAAGCCGCTGGAAAGTCGCACCTTCGGCGATACCAAAATGCATTTCTACCGTTACGAGCCCTGAAGCACCTCAGTTGACGCGAGGCGAGAGCCGTACGCGTCACTGTCCTGTCGTCTTTATGTCATAGAGCCACTCCGGGATGACCGTCGCGACGCTTTGCCCAGATGCTTTGCCAAGCCGCTTTGCTCAGGCGCGACTGCATGACAGGAAATGAGGCTGTTCTCGTGGCTGCGAAGAAAAAGAAACTCTCCGACAAAAAGCGTAAGCGCAAAGAGATGCCGCCGGAGAGAAGCGATCCCACCTTTGCCGTTGCCTTCGGCGGTGGTGGTGCGCGGGGCATCTGCCACATCAACGTTATCGAGGCGATGGACGAACTTGGCATCCGTCCAAGTGCCATTGCCGGTGCGTCTATTGGCGGCATCATGGGTGCAGGCATGGCAGCCGGCATGAGCGGCAAGGAAATCCGCGATTACACTTTGGCCCTGATGGGCAAGAAGGGAAGCGTTGCCAACAAGCTCTGGAGCCTCGGTCCAGCTTCCATGCGCCATGCTGCCTTCGGCTTTCGTTTTGGCCAGTTCAATCTCGAACTCATTCTCGATGCGCTTCTGCCTTCTGCGCTGCCGCGCGATTTTGCCGAACTCGGTGTTCCGTTGAAGGTGATCGCAACCGACTATTACGCCCAGATGGAAGTCATCTGCCAGGACGGCGATCTGCGCCAGGCGCTCGCTGCATCGGCGGCTATTCCCGCTCTCTTCATGCCGATCCGCATGAATGATCGCATTATGATCGATGGCGGCATCTTCAATCCTGTTCCTTACGAGCATCTTCTCGACGATGCCGATATCGTCATCGCTGTCGATGTCGTGGGTGGACCTGAGGGCGATGGCACCACCATGCCAAGCCGGATCGAAAGCCTTTTCGGTGCCAGCCAGTTGATGATGCAATCGGCCATCGGACTGAAGCTGCGTATGCGCCCGCCGCATATCTTCCTGCGTCCACCGGTCAACCGTTTCCGTGTCCTGGATTTTCTCAAGGCTCATGAAGTTCTGGCCGAATCGGATGGCATCAAGGACGACCTGAAGCGGCAGATCGACATGCAGATCGAACTGTTTCACCGAGGGCGTGGCCTGGATATCTAGATGCTTCTGCTCAAATGCAGGTGAAATGGCGCTTTGACCTTGATGCGGCAAAAGCTCGGCCATAAATGAAGGTCAACGAAAGGCCCGCCTCATGTCCTCAGAAATCGATTCTTCCAAGCTTCTTGACCGCGCAAGCGAACTCGTCACTCTCGCCAAGCGCGCCGGTGCCGATGAGGCGGATGCGGTGATCGTGCGCTCCCGTTCGCAGTCGGTGGGCGTCAGGCTTGGAAAGGTCGAAAGCACGGAATCCTCCGAGAGCGATGATTTCTCGTTGCGTGTCTTTGTCGGAAAGCGGGTTGCAAGTGTTTCGGCCAATCCTGGCTTCGACCTGAAGACGCTTGCCGAGCGCGCCGTTGCGATGGCCAAGGTTTCGCCCGAAGATCCCTTTGCGTGTCTTGCCGACAAGGAGCGTCTTGCGACCTCCCATGACGACCTGCAATTGTTCGATCCAACAGAGGTGTCCACCGACCAGCTTCGTGATGCGGCACTGGCAGCAGAAGAAGCAGCGCTTGCGGTAAGGGGCGTGTCGAATTCCTCTGGAGCCGGTGCCTCCAGCGGCATGGGTGGTCTTGTTCTCGTCACTTCTCATGGCTTTTCCGGCAGCTATATGGGCAGCCGTTTCGGCCGCTCCGTCAGCGTCATTGCCGGTGAAGGCACGAAGATGGAGCGCGACTACGATTACGACAGCCGTCTTTACTTCGCCGATCTCGATGCGCCGGAAGAGATTGGACGCCGCGCCGGGGAAAGGGTCGTCAGACGCGTCAACCCAAGACAGGTCGATACCGGCAGCAATATCACGGTCGTGTTCGACCCTCGTATTGCGCGCGGCTTCGTCGGCTCGATTGCGGGCGCGATCAATGGTGCGTCGGTGGCGCGCAAGACCAGTTTCCTGCGTGACAAGATGGGCCAGCAGGTGCTGAAAAAAGGCTTGTCCATCACGGACGATCCGCAGATCGTCCGTGGCCCATCCTCGCGCCCGTTTGATGGTGAGGGCGTGCGCGGTGAAAAGCTGGTGATGATCGAGGACGGTGTCTTGAACCACTGGTTCCTCTCTACCTCCACGGCCCGGGAGATCGGCCTTGAAACCAATGGTCGCGGCGTGCGCGGAGGCACCTCCGTGTCGCCCGCATCCACCAACTTGGCGCTGGAGCCTGGCGACATCTCGCCGGAAGACCTGATCCGTCAAGTCGGCACGGGCTTCTACGTCACCGAACTGATCGGCCACGGCGCCAACATGATCACCGGTGAATATAGCTGTGGCGCAAGCGGTTTCTGGATCGAGAATGGCGAAACTTCTTTCGCAGTTTCCGAGGTGACGATCGCGTCCAACCTCAAGGATATGTTCATGCGCGTCACGCCTGCAAATGACGTGGACCGGAAATATGGTGTGGCAGCACCCACGCTTGCCATCGAAGGCATGACGATAGCGGGACGCTGAAATCGCCATTCGGCGGTTGCTTTCGCATCTTCCCCATGCGCATGTGAAAGCACAATGGAAATGTGCGATACGCGCAGAACGGCAGTATGATCATTGATACCTCTGGAGCCGATTGGCGCTCCGATCTGGACCTTGTTTTGAATGCCTCGCGAGAGGCAGGACAGGCGGCCCTTCAGTATTTCCGCAAGGACCCTGAGGTCTGGTGGAAGGATGGCGGTCGCTCGCCGGTGAGTGCCGCTGATTATGCTGCCAATGACATTCTCGAAAGACTGCTCCGCTCGTCCCGCCCGGATTATGGCTGGCTATCGGAAGAAACCACCGATGATGAAAAGCGCCTGTCGTGCGACACGCTCTTCGTCGTCGATCCGATCGATGGCACCCGCGCCTTCATCAACGGCAAGGATACGTGGTGCGTCAGTGTTGCCGTTGTCCACAAAGGCAGACCGGTGGTCGCAGCCCTGGTAGCGCCAGCCTTGGGTGAGGAGTTCACAGCGTTTCAGGACGCCGAGGCTGTAAAGAATGGTGAGGTGCTTCACATCACCGAGACGGCGGGCGGACCGATCCAGCTTGCTGCTCCCGAGGAAGTGATTGCGCGCCTGCCACTAGACTTCAAACCCTTGGTTCGGCGTATCCCGCATGTGCCCTCACTGGCCTACCGCCTCGCCATGGTGGCAGACGGAAGGATAGACGGGACCCTGGTTCTCCCAAATTCGCATGACTGGGATCTCGCGGCCGCCGACTTGATCTTGCAGCAGGCGGGCGGTCAGCTCGTCGATCTCGACGGCAAGCCATTGATATACAACCGGGCGCAGGTCAAGCATGGCGCTCTTTGCGCTGCCGCGAACCACATCTTGCCGACCCTGTTGATGCAGCTTGGACGATCGGCCAGAGGTTGATTTTTACGGTAAAATCCAGCAGATGAAGGCTTGCTTGAACGCCTTTGAGAAGAAAGAAGAGACGACAGGACATGACCGAAGCGAACACCAAGAAACAGCTCCTTCACCTCGTATTTGGCGGCGAACTCGACAATCTTCAGGATGTACAGTTTCGCGATCTGAACGCACTCGATATCGTCGGCATTTTCCCCGACTATGCAACTGCACTCAGCGCCTGGAAGTCAAAGGCACAACAGACGGTCGATAATGCCCACATGCGCTATTTCATAGTGCATATGCATCGTCTTTTGGACCCTCAGAGCAAATAACGTCTTTCCTCCCATTTGTTCTCTACTATAATTCGTTGTGCATATTGGTAGTGCGTCTCCCTCAGGGAGATGCACAACATATTGGGTGTTAAGCGACATTTTTCTGCCTTGACCCGATCATAACAAAAAAGACGCATTTTCATCAGATATAGCCGGCGACGTTAACGGGGGAAAAGCATTGCGCAAAGTGATCGAGGGCAGCATCGTATGAACAGCCGGATCGCACGTTTCGCCCTGTCGGGTTATAGAATGGCGGGCATGGCTGCCTATCCTTTCACCCGGCCTTACCTGTCCTATCGAGCAGCGAAAGGCAAAGAGGATAAACACCGGCGGCTTGAACGTTTCGGTTATCCGAGTGCGGAGCGCCCACGCGGCCCGCTGGTCTGGTTTCATGCGGCAAGCGTGGGCGAAACCCTGGCGATGGTCCCGCTCATCCGCGAAATCCGCAAGCGCGATATCCATGTGCTTTTGACCACCGGCACGGTAACGTCGGCCGATATCAGCCGCACGCGGCTTGGCAATGATGTGATTCATCAATATGTGCCGCTCGACATCAAGATTTGTATCAATCGTTTTCTCACCTATTGGGCGCCCGACGCCGCTATCACCGCTGAATCGGAAATTTGGCCGGTCACGATGATGGAGCTGGAGCGCCGGCACATCCCGCAAATTCGCGTCAATGCCCGTATTTCCGACCGGTCCTTCGACCGGTGGAAGCGCTATTCCGATATCGCCGAAGCGCTCTTCAGCAAGCTGGCGCTTGTCGTCGTCCAGTCGGATGTGGATGCTGAACGTTTCAGAGACCTCGGCTCGTGGCCGGTGATTACCTCCGGAAATCTTAAGGGCGATACCGATCCGCCGCCCTGCGATCCAGCGCAGTTGGACATCTATAAGCGTCAGATCGGCAATCGAAAGACCTGGGCGGCGATCTCCACCTTTGACGGTGAAGAGAAAGCAGCCGCCACCGTTCATGTCGCGATCAAATCCCGCAATGGCCAGTTGACGATCATCGTTCCCCGCCATCCGGAACGTGCGGATGAAATCGAAGCCATGCTGAAGGGCATGAACCTTACGGTCGCGCGCAGAAGCCGCAATGATGTCATCACACCCGAGACCGATATCTTCCTCGGAGACAGCATCGGGGAAATGGGCCTCTACCTGCGTCTAACGGAACTGGCATTTGTTGGCCGATCGCTTATGGCGGAAGGCGGCCAGAACCCGCTGGAGCCTGCCATGCTTGGCTGTGCAGTTCTGTCCGGCGCTCATGTTCAGAATTTCCGGGAAGCTTACCAGAAGCTTCTGCGCTCCGGCGCCGGTCGGATCGTCCGCGATGTCGAAATGCTGGCTAAGGCGGTGCACTACCTGCTGGCCAATGACAATGAGCGCTACAAGATGATCGATGCGGGCGGCCGGGTTATCCAGGACATGCGCGGTGCGCTGTCGTTGACGCTGAAGGCGCTTGAGCCCTACATCAACCCATTGACGGTGTCTGCCAAGCTCCAGCCACGCAGCGCGGTGGGCTGAAGCCTTGGACCAACAGCCTACGATGAAATCCGCCGTCGCCATTGCCGCTGTTCTTTTCGATAAGGATGGCACCTTGATCGGCTATGACGCCAGTTGGGGTCCGGTCAACCGCGAACTGGCGGCGATCGCCGCTGAAGGCGATGCAGCGCTTGCGGACCGTCTTCTTCTCGCCTGTGGCATGGACCCGATCACCGGCCATGTGAAACCCGACAGCTTGCTGGCGGCAGGCAATACGGCGGAAATCGCGGCTGGCTTGATAGCAGCCGGATCGCCGTGCGCTTTGCAGCCTTTGACGGAGCGGCTTGATCGGCTGTTTACCGACGCGGCGAGCAAGTCCGTAGCGGTCACGGACCTGAAAGTTTTCTTCGGAAAGCTGAAGGACAGAGGGTATAAGCTCGGTGTCGCCTCTAGCGACAACGAAGCCTCCATTCGGGAACTGGCAAAGCGCTTCGGCTTCGATGTTTATCTCGATTTCGTCGCGGGTTATGATAGCGGCCATGGCGCCAAGCCGCAGCCGGGCATGGTTCTTGGTTTTTGCCAGGCGACCGGCCTGAAGCCAGAGCAAGTGGCGGTCGTCGGCGACAACAATCACGATCTGCATATGGGACGCAATGCGGGGGCGGGGTTGCGCATCGGCGTGCTCACCGGCACCGGATCGCGCGAGAGCCTCGCGGCCGATGGCGATTATTGTTTCGATGACATCACGGGTCTCGAAGCTTTGCTGCCGGAGCGCGCTTCTGTCTGATTTCGGACGATTGTCCCGCCATCGTCACATTGTCGCATGTCCATGTCGCAAAAGCGCTGGACACTTCTGCGCGACATGCTTTAGCTCTCGCTACCATAAAATGTAATTGGGGGTCATAAGGCCAATGGTTTCGGAAGCGCCGCCCTTCTGGTGGAGAAAAGCTGGCTGGGAAGCCTGGGCTCTTAGCCCCTTTTCCTATCTCTATGGCCGGGTGGCGGGCCACCGCATGAAGACGGCACGGCGAGCCTCGCTTCCCGTTCCGGTCATCTGCATCGGCAACTTCACCGTGGGCGGCGCGGGCAAGACGCCGACGGCGATCGCCATTGCACGCGCAGCACTCGACAAGGGGTTGAAGCCCGGCTTCCTCAGCCGCGGCTATGGCGGCACGCTGGACGTCACGACGCTGGTCGATCCGGATCATCATCGCTCTGCTGCGGTGGGTGACGAACCGCTCCTGCTTGCGCGCGAGGCGACGACGGTGATTTCGCGCAAACGCGTCGAGGGTGCAGAACGCCTCGTCAAAGAAGGCGTCGATCTCATCATCATGGATGACGGTTTTCAAAGCGCCAGGTTGACGCTCGACTATGCCTTGGTTGTCATCGATACGCGGCGGGGAATTGGCAACGGGCATCTTGTGCCGGGCGGTCCGGTGCGCGCCCCTTTGGCCGAACAGATGCGCCAAGCCACCGCCATTTTGAAGGTAGGCGATGGAAATGCTGCGGATGCGATTATCCGAACGGCAGCCCGCGCGGCGAAACCGGTCTTCGTCGCCTCGACCGAGCCGCGCCCGCTGCCCGGCTTTGCCGGAAAACGTGTTCTGGCTTTCGCTGGTATTGCCGATCCCAGCAAATTCTATCGCACCGTCGAGTCCCTCGGCGCTGAGATCGTCATCGAAAGGTCCTTCTCCGACCATCATCAGTTCAGCGAGGATGAGCTTGCCGATATGGTGGAGGAAGCGAGGAAGCTCGATCTCCTGCCGGTAACCACGGCGAAAGATGCCGTGCGCCTCGCGGGCCTCCCCGGACAAGCGGCCGAACTTCTCTGGAGCAGTCGGGTTGTTGAGATCGATATGATCTTCGACGATCCGATGGCGGCTTCGGCGATGATCGATATGGCATTTGAAAACTGCCGGACGCGGCGTCTTGCGCCGCAATAGATCGATAACCTTGTCCCGCGCCTCTGCGGGACAAAGGAACAATCGGCCGTTGCAACTCTTTTACCTCCCAGTGAAGCTCAATTTGGGCTCTTATCCGGAGGAGGAGAGAGATTATGCAGCATACGAATGCGGAAAAGAAGACGTTCACTCCGCGCGAAACCCGTCAGGGCTTCAAGGGTAAGCCGGTGCTGGTCATCCTTGTGGTTAGCCTTGTTCTGGCATTGGCCGTGTGGCTGGCCGCAGAAATCTGGGGCGAGAGCACCGCACCTGCGACCACGGAAACGCCTCCGCCTCCGGGTCCTGCAACCTCGAGCCAGACGGTCAATCCCGGCGCGCAGGGTGGACAAGCTTTCGATAACAACCCGCCATCCGGTGCAACCCCGCCCACAGAAGGCGTTGATCGTAACCCTTCCACACAGGCTCCTTGAGGCGCGACCGAATTCTTAAACCATAGGTAATGCTTGATGGCCAAGCAGAACCATCGCAACAAAAAAGCCGGAGCGAATGCCCCGGCTTTTTTCGTGACGGTATTTGATATCAGGCGGCTTTCTTACCAGATGCGTTCAAGGACGCAGTTGCGAGCGACGACAGGTCTTCGTCCGTCTTGGTCTCTTCCTTCAGCGTTGCGTCCAGCAGCTGCACGGCCTGGCTGTGACCAAGCTGCTGTGCCCATGCCTTCAGCGTGCCATAGCGTGCCATCTCATAATGTTCGACAGCCTGCGCCGAGGAGATGAGGCCGGCATCGAGCGCCGGGCTGCCCTTGAAGTCTTCCATGATCTCTTCGCCTTCGGCAATGATGCCCTGGATTGCTTCGCAGGTCTTTCCCTGAGCGCGCTTGCCGATGATTTCGAAGATCTCCTGCAGGCGCTCGATCTGGCCTTGGGTTTCTTCCTTGTGCTTCTCGAATGCCGCTTTCAGCTTATCGCTGCTCGCTGCTCGCGCCATCTTGGGCAAGGCCTTCAATATCTGGCGTTCTGCAAAATAGATATCCTTCAGCGTGTCGTAGAAAAGATCGTCGAGCTTTTTCTCTGCCATGTGTATCTCCCAAATGTTGGTGCTGATGATCGCACGGCACACCGAACATCGGCTCCCCTTGATGGTTCCTGAGCTAGAGCACTAAGGGCTCTTATCGATTCCGATTTTGGCGCCGATGCTGTAGGCAGAGAAGTTGAAGAAGAGGCGGAGGCCTCTTGTCGTCAGTCGACGATAAGGTGAGGCACGAAGCGCGAGAGATTGGTGGTGATGCGGCTTTCATCCTCGCGAATGCTCAGGCCGCAGGCCACATCCCCAACGATCCAGCTTCCCAGAATAGCGTGAACGTTATCGACATCGAAAAGCGGCGCCAGCGCCTGCACCACGTAACCTTCCGCGCCATAAATGCCGGGATTTTCAGCAACCAGTCGCTGGTCTTCAAACAAGGAGACGCTCTCCCCCTCCCGCGAGAAAAGCGGCTTCCTGACGTAATCGGTTAGACTACGCGCCTTCGGATCGTCGGCAAAATAGCTCGGCAGAAGATTGGGATGTCCTGGATGACGCTCCCACAAAAGCGGCAGGATGCCTTTATTGGAGAGAATGGACTTCCACAAAGGTTCAATGAACACGCCACCTGCCGTAGGCAGATGCACTGCGAAAGGCTCCTTGAACATCACCTCCCATGGATAGAGCTTGAAGCAGCGTTCGATCAAACGATCTTGAAGGTCGGTAAAGCGTCCAGTTCGATCCACGCCGATATCGCGAATATCGATGAGTTCCACATGGTGGCCGGCCTGGATGGCGCAGTCCATCAGATAGGTCGTGGTGCCGCGATCCTCTTCATTGTCCAACATCGTTGAAAAGTGAAAGACGCTATCGGTCGGAAACTGGCGAAAGGCTTCGACCAAGCATTCCTGAAGGGAGTTGAACTGGTCGGCGTCTTTCGGCAACGCGCCTGAGGCAATCTGGTCGGTCAGCCAGTCATACTGGAAATAGGCGCTCTCGAAGATCGAGGTCGGCGTGTCGGCATTATATTCGAGAAGCTTTGCCGGGCCCTCGCCAATGTAGGCAAGATCGAACCGGCCATAGAGATGCCGGTCGCCCCGCAGCCACGACTGGTGCACCGCATCTCGCATCTCTTCGGGAATTTGAAGCTTCTCAAGCGCCTCTTCGCTGGTCACGACATCCGCCACAAGGTCCATGCACATCTCATGCAGTTCCTGCGAGGGCGCTTCGATGTCCTCTTCGATCTGATCGTAATTGAAGAGGTAAGCCGCATTGTCGACCCAGTATGGCTCCCCATACATCTCGTGAAACCCGAAGCCGACGGACTTTGCCTGTTCGCGCCAGTGTGGTCTTTCAGGGAGGGCGATGCGTTTCATTCAACTGCCATAATGGCTGGACGAACTCCAATGGCCAAAACCGCTCCGTGCGGTCGTTTCCGGTACGCCATAGCTGACATTCTTCAAGAAGCGATAGGAGTTGCTGCCAGCCTGGTCGCCCTGGCTTCGCGCCACCATGGCGGTGCCCTGCCGATCCTTATATACGGCCGAGCCGCTGCCGGAGCGAAATGAACCGCTTCCGCCTCCACCACCGCTGCTGCCTCCACCACCGCCGGAGCTGGTGGCGGCTTCCTCTTCTTCTTCCTGCCGCTTGCGATCCGCATAGTAATCTGAAACCGAGCGAACGTTGCGCGCCAAGTAAAATCCGGTCAGTGCCGGAATGAAGGGCGCGACGTCCTGCGCTGTCCGTGGAGATCGAGTGCAGAGCCCGCTACCGAAGCTGTCTTCGCAACTCGCCTGGTCGGCAAATCGCGGCGCATTCTTTGCGTAGTCGGTCGTGGCGTCGCGAAAGGCGACATCGCAGACATCCGCTCCGATCCCACTCATCACGCATTGCTGCGTCGACTTGAAGACGAAGGCATCTGGAGGCTGTTCGCCGCAGCCTGCGAGCGCAAGCCCCGATACGGTGATCGTTCCGAGTGCAAGAACAGGTCTCGAGTGACTTCGCATCCGTCTTTTCATGCGAAGTCTCCTCAGTAGGTCATGCAGGCAGCGTTGAGGATACCGATGATGAGTGCGATTCCGCCGCCCCAAACGCCCGCGGAAACTTCCCCTCTGCTGATCTTCTCGTGGATGCCTGGCAGACTGGCGCGCGCGACGTAGAAGGCCAGGATCTGGACGACGATGCCGATGATCGACCAGATAACGAAATCGACGATGTTGACGGAGTTTGCAGCGGCCGATGCCATCGGCAGACCAAAGCCCGCGAGAGCGCCCAAAAACGCGATCGTGGCAGAGAGATTGCCAGAGCGGATCAGCCGCATTTCGTCGTGGGGTGTCAGCCGCGTGTAGATGCCGGCAAACACCGCATAGGCAAGAAGTCCGAATGCGAAATAGCTTAAAAACGCAGGTAACCCCGCAACATATCCGAACATATCGGTTCTCTCACAATGACGATTTGGACATTCAGGCTCGTGTGACTTTCTTTACGCGCGCTTCTGGTTCGGAAGGGCGCCTGCCCGCTTTTCCGCCTCCACAGAGGCCGCAGCATCCGCGTAAGGCTCCTGGCGTGCGACGCTCCAGTAGCGCAGTTCATCGACGGGAATTTGAACTCCCGTCATGGCGCAAACCACATAGGAGCCGGTCTGGACGATACGCAGGTCGCCATCGAGATATTCGATCTTCGCTTCCCGTTGTCCACCGTCAAATCTGTTCATGCGCGTGCGTCTCCTCGGTCTTCTCATCTCTGGATGCGATCTCTATTCCTACGCAGCCTGTAATTCTAGTAGCCTCAGCTTCTACCGAAGAGCTTTTCGATGTCGGCAAGCTTCAGTTCGATGTAGGTCGGGCGGCCGTGGTTGCACTGGCCGGAGCCCGGCGTGTTTTCCATCTGCCGTAAAAGCGCATTCATCTCCTCGGGCCGCATCCGCCGTCCGGAGCGAACAGAGCCATGGCAGGCCATGGTGGCAGCAACATATTCCAACTTACTGGAGAGACTGCTGGCCGTATCCCATTCGGCGATCTCATCTGCCAGTTGCCGGACGAGCCCTTGAACATTGACCTCACCCAGCATGGCGGGCGTCTCGCGAACCGCGACTGCGCCCGGTCCAAAACGCTCGATGGCAAGCCCCATCTTGTCGAAGCCATCCGCATGCTCCATCAGCCGGTCGCAATCCTCTTCGGGAAGATCGATGATTTCCGGGATCAGAAGAACCTGCGACGCGGGCCGCTTGGCGTGCAGCGCCTTGCGTATCTCCTCGAAGACGAGGCGTTCATGCGCGGCATGCTGATCGACGATCACCAACCCGTCCTCAGTCTGCGCCACGATGTAATTGGCATGCACTTGCGCGCGTGCCGCACCCAACGGAAAGCGCGATGGCTCGAGGGTCGCGGCTGCCTTTTCTTCCGTGTGGAAGACTTCCGCCCGTGCCGTCGGCATGGTGATGTCGATAAATTGCGACTGCGCCGGTTCGCGCAGAGCCAGCCCATCCGATATCTCCAGCGGCCTGGATGGGGAGGTCGCGGGTGTCCAGGCCTGCGAAGCAAAGGGTCTGACCGTCGATGGACTGTAGCCGGGGCGGAACGCATTCATCATTTGTGAGGCGCCTGTGGTCGCGGCGCGGTCTCCCTCGCGGGACAGCGCCTGGCGGACCGCGCCGACGATCAATCCTCTGACGAGGCCGGGATCGCGAAAGCGCACGTCGGATTTCGCCGGGTGCACGTTGACATCGACCAGCGCCGGATCGAGGCGGAGCGACAGCACTGCAACCGGATATCGGCCATGCGGCACCGTCTCGGCATAGGCGCCTCTGATGGCCGAGAGCAGCAGCTTGTCCTGCACCGGGCGGCCGTTGACGAACATGTACTGATGCGCGGAGTTACCGCGGTTGAAGGTGGGAACACCGGCAAAGCCGGTAAGCTCGACATCTTCGCGCACGGCATCGATCTCGATGGCGTTGTCCTTGAACTCGGCTCCGAGGATTTGCGCCATGCGGGCCAGATGGTCGTCCCCGGTCGATGGCAATTCCAGCGTCGAGCGATCCGTGCCGGAGAGCACGAAGCGGATATGCGGGAAGGCGATCGCCATGCGCTTGACGATCTCGGTAATGGCGGCAGCTTCGGCCTTCTCCGTCTTCAGAAATTTCAAACGCGCTGGCGTGGCGAAGAACAGGTCGCGCACCTCGACGATCGTTCCGGTATTTGCGGCAGCAGGACGCACTGGCGAGACCCTGCCGCCTGTAACGGATATGATCGCACCTTCGGTCGCGCCCTGCGCACGGCTGGTGATCGTCAGCTTGGCAACCGAGCCGATAGAGGGCAGGGCTTCGCCTCGAAAACCGAGCGTGCGGATATCGTCGAGCGTCGAGGAAATCTTCGAGGTACAATGCCTGCGGATCGCGAGTTCTAGGTCGGGGGCCGACATGCCGCAGCCATTGTCGGTAATGCGGACCAAACCCTTGCCGCCTCCCGCCGTCGCGACCTCGATCCGGGTCGCTCCGGCATCGATGGCGTTTTCGATGAGTTCTTTCGCGGCGCTCGACGGGCGCTCGATCACTTCACCCGCGGCGATCTGGTTGATCAGGGTTTCTGAAAGCTGCTTGATGGACATGCGGCCATTCTCGCGGATTCGTGGCTCCAACGAAAGAGAAATCGCGCCTCTCCACCCAAAACACGTTCCCTGTCTGCCCATCCAGGATTGTTCTTTTTTCAAGTTTAAGAGGTCCTTAATCCTGGAGCGATATCACTGATCGTGCTTGAATGAGTGATCTATTTGCCTTTTTAGGGTGGTTGATATGGGCATGACGGAAGCGCTGGGGCCGTCCTGTTTGATCCTGAAGGGTTTTCGAGCGTCTTGCCCGCATGTTCCCATTATTGCCAAAGCCTATTGCTGTTGCAGGTTTTCAAGATGAATTGAGCGCGTTCTCGAAACGTGTGTAGGGAATTGTTATGAATGATTTAGCGCCAGACGGCGTGGCCATTCAAGCGGCGGTGCTAGACGCTATCAGCGATGCAATGTCTGCAGCGATTCTCCTTTATGATCGTGACGACAGCCTTGTGTTTGCCAGCCATCGCATTTTCACGCTCCTGCCGCTCGAGAAGGCAGAGGTGGCGCCTGGCACCAGGCTGAAAGATGTTCTCGGCGCCATTTATGATCGTGCTGGCTTTGGCGAAACGTCTTTGCGTGGCTGCCGCGTCGATCGCGAGGAATGGATCGCGAAGAGCCTCGCGGCCCATTGGGCGGAGCGGTCGGAAACGGTAGAGCAACGTCCGGGCGACCGATGGCTGCGTTTCACCAAGCGGCGCGTTCCTTCCGGTTTCTGCATTTGTGCAGTGGCTGACATCACCGAGCAGAAACGACGCGAGGATCATTGGCGCGCCGATGTCGAGCGCGTCCAGATCACCGAGGAAATTCTCGACAACCTTCCACTTTCCATCTTCGTCAAGGATAGAAACCGCATCTATTCAGCCGTTAACAAGGCCGGCTGCTCACTGATTGAAACCTCACCGGACCTCGTCCTCGGCCGCAATGTTTTCGATCTTCATTCGCATGAGCTGGCGACGCGGATCGACGCGATGGACAGGCGAGTGCTGGAGACCGGCGTTCCGGCCATCCTGCCGGAAATGGTCACGCTGCTCACCGGCGATGAGATCCTCGTCATCACCCGGAAACAAAGGGTTGGCAAACCAGGCCATTATTTTCTGGTGACGACGATGGATGACGTCACCGCCTTTGCAGTGACCCAGCCGGATGGCAGGCGCATCATCCCGGGGCTGGAGCACCTGTCCTTCCTGCGCAGTTCTTACATGGATGATGAGAATCACCAGGCATCATTGGTGATGAAGGGCCGTCGTGTCCTTCTCGTGATGCAGGACCCCGAGGCCGGCAATGCGGCCTGCAAGCGATTGACGACGATCGGTGTGGATTGCGCGGTTGCCGTCGGCCTCCAGGAGCAAGAAGCATTTTTGAGCTTTTCCGCATCCATGGGCGTAAATATCGACCTCGTTGTCGTCGACGTGCAACTGCCGCTCGAGTGCCTCGACGTGCCGACGACATTCGGCGTCGGCGTGATGACGGTGGATGAATTCGAGATCGGTAGTTCGCTGGTCAATATGCTGACACGTCATTTCCGCTCGCTTGAAACCATCCAGCAGGGCAGGGGCAAGGACGACGATTGGGTCGTGATCAACAGCGATGACGAATCGCTAAACCGTCCGAAGCTCGATGTTCTCGTCGTTGAGGACAACAAGATCAACCAGATCGTCTTTTCGCAAATACTGGAAGGTCTTCAGATCGAATACAGGTTGGCGCAATCGGGCAATGAAGCGCTGGCACTCTTCCAGTCGGAAAAGCCTTCGGTTGTCCTACTGGACACAACTCTACCCGATATTGATGGCTTCGAAGTTGCTCGACAAATCCGGGAACGGGAATCCTTGACGGGCGAAAGAACGCCCCTGATCGGCGTCGTTCCGCTCGCTTTCGAGGGGGATCAGCGCGCCTGCCTCGATGCTGGCATGGATGAAATGTTGCTCAAACCCATCAGTCCCGATATAATCGATGCGCTGCTGAAGCGTTTTTTGCCGCGTTACTCCCATAGCCTTCATGGATGACCGCACACATGTTCGTGGTGGTGGGATTTCGTATTCGTGCCGATATTCTTTGTTAATTGCGGGCCACGAATACTACCGACCACCGCAGTCCCACAGGATATGTGAATGAACTCGTCCGGGCCGAACCTTCCGCTTATCAGTGAGCAAGAATTGCAGGCTATGGCGTATAGCGATCCGCTGACGGGGCTCGGTAACAAGTACCGCCTGCGCGACAAGATAAAATTGCTGGCGGCCGAACGCGCGGAGGACCCTGCGCCTTTTGCGGTGGGTATCGTCAATATTGATGGCTTCAAACCGATCAACGACCTGTTCGGTGCCCATGCCGGAGACGAGATTCTCTGCCAGGTGGCGCACCGGCTGAAAGCTTGCATGATGGATGGATCGATCGTCACGCGCCATGATGGCGATGAGTTCGCCTTCATCCTGCCGCTGATTTTCGAGCGCAGCGGTGCCGAACGCCTCGGCCAGATGATCAAGGATGTCCTGTCGGCACCCTATGATCTTGGCGATCGCAATGTACGCCTGTCCTCCTCGTTCGGTTTTGCCATCTACCCATTCGCAGGCGAGGAATTCGAAGACTTGATGAAAAGTGCCGAGACTGCACTTTATCGTTCGAAGCGCCGCGGACGCGGTCAGATCACCGTCTATTCCCGCGAAATTGCCCAGGAGATGAAGCGCGCCACGCAACTGGAACAGGCGCTTCGAAACGCGATCATCAATGACACCATCGATGTGCATTTTCAGCCGATCGTTAGATTGGCTGACAGCTCGGTCGTTGGCTTCGAGGCCTTGGCACGCTGGCATGATGCGGATCTCGGTTTCGTGCCACCGGATGTATTCGTTCCGCTGGCGGAAGAGCGCGGCTTCATCGATGCGCTGTCTGAAGCCCTGCTGCGAAAGGCAGCCGAGACTGCACTGTCATGGCCGCGTGAACTCTTTCTCTCCTTCAATCTGTCGTCCGCCCAATTGATGGATCCATCGACCGCGGCCAATATTCTCTCCATCCTCAGTCGCGTTGGCCTCGATCCGCGGCGTTTGGAACTGGAAATTACCGAGACGGCGGTGATGAGCTCGGCAGATACCGCGCAGCGCATCATCACGGAGCTTCAGCAGGCCGGCGTACGCATTTCGCTGGATGACTTTGGAACCGGGCAGTCCAGTCTGGGCCGCCTCCGCGACTTCACCTTCAACAAGGTCAAGATCGACCGCGCTTTCGTTTCCCGCATTAGTACCGACCGGCCATCGGAACATATCATCAAGGCGATCGTCGCCATGTGCGACGGCCTCGACCTGGAGGTCGTGGCCGAAGGGATTGAAGATGGCAGCGAGGCCGACAAGTTGCGCGGGCTTGGCTGCGCCATGGGGCAGGGCTACTTCTACGGCCGCCCGGCAGATGCCGCATCCACCCGCCGCTATCTGCACGACAGCTATCGCGTTCCCAGCACAGATTTGAATTGATTTGACGGTGGAAGCGGCGAGGAGCCTTCGCCGACCGCTGACCTCGTTAGAGCGCTTCCAGTTAACAAGGAAACTCTAGACATCCGTCGTGGCTGGATTGTGCGGAGCTAATCCTGAAGATTTGCACGCATGGTCAGAAGGGCGCATTTTGGATCTTAGCGCCCTCCCGTTTCCCAAACCTACAGCTTGTAGATCCCGTCTAGCCTACCCTTGACCGTAATGCCAAGATCGAAGGTGGCGCCATGCATGGGGTTCGCCTTGATCTCGTCCTCTTCCAGGCCTTCGCATGCGGACGTCACTAGCAGGCGGTCTGCACCAGTGGCGAAGAAGGCCGGGCAGGTCGTGCGAGATGCCGGAAGCTCATAGTGGTCGGTGTGCCGGCCGGTCGGATCGTAGCGATCCACCGCACCTTCGCCCCATCGTGCGTTCCAGATATTGCCCTCGGCATCGCAGACTGCACCATCGATACCGCCTTCGTCCTCGGATCGATCGAGGAAAATGCTCGGAGCGCCGGTCGGCAGTCCGGTTACGGGATCGAGCGTCACCTTCATCAACCGGTTCACATTGGTGTCGACGAAGTAAGCCATTGCGCCATCCGGTGAAAAACAGATGGCATTGGGAATGCTGAGTGAATCGAAAAGCGTTGTCACGACGCCCTTGGCGACATGATAGATCGCACCTGCACCCTCTTCGGCCTTTTTGCCCATGGTGCCGATCCAGAGCGCGCCGCTTTGATGCACTCTGCCGTCATTCGAGCGATTACCGGGCTTGTTCGGTTCGAAATCGACATGCAGCGAGAGTTCACCCGTGGATCGGTTCCGGATGAAGAGGCCCTCTTCCGTTCCCAGCAATTGACGCTCCGCATCGATGGCGGCGACTACACTCGCCATGAAGGGCAAAGACGCCACGGTCTTCTCGCCCGATGCCGGGTCTAGTTCATGCAACTCTTTGCCGATAATGTTCAGCCATCCGATCCGCTTGGAAATCGGGTCGAAGCTTGGGCCTTCACCCAGCATCAGTTGCGTGCTGTCGAGAACCTTGCCCTGAAACGGGTGATTGGTCGCCATATATCTTATCCTCCCACGGCCACGTCATAAGCCTTGATGGTGATCTCTGCCCGTTCACGGGCCTCACTTACACTCATACCAGGCTTGTAGAGACTTGTTCCAAGGCCAAACGCCTTGATGCCGACACTCGTGTAGTCGGAGAAGTTCTTGTCCGACACGCCGCCGACTGCAGCGACCAGCGTATCCTTCGGCAAAATTGCACGAATGGCATTGATGCCCGAGGGGCCGAGTACGCTTGCGGGGAAGAATTTGAGGCCCGTCGCCCCCGCTTTCAGGGCGAGCAAGGCTTCGGTCGGTGTCAGAACACCCGGCATCGTCACCATGCCTTTGTCGCGTGCCGCCGTAATCACGTCGGTATCGACATTCGGGCTGACCATCAGTTTGCCACCGGCGCTATCGAGTCGCGTAACGTCATCGACGGTCAGAACGGTACCCGCACCGATCAAGGCATCGGCGGGCGCAAGCTTGGCTGCGATTTCGATGGAGCGGAACGCATCCGGCGAGTTCAAGGGAATCTCGATGGCGCTAAGGCCGCTTTCCAGCAGGGCAACAACAACGCCCTCAGTCTCTTCAGGGCGAATGCCGCGCAAGATGGCAACGAGCGGGTACTTCATGTCGGGGAAGGGAACGTACACGGGCTTGAAACTCCTCAGTGCCAGATGGATGTCGCAGCGGCAATAAGCCCCCGGCGAACCGCATCATCGGCGTCAATTGTGGTAAAGCTGATGGAAAGAGCGTTGAAGGCCGCCTTGTAAAGCTCACCAAGGCCGCCCGAGGCGATCAGGATGACAGAGGAATCGCGCGGCGCACTGGCATGCGCGCCGGCAATCTCCATGCCGATCAGGGTTCCGGAAAGTCTGGCTTTGGCATCTGTTGGCGAGAGCCCATGCAGCAACTGCCCGGACCGCAAGGTAAAGAAGCGGTTCGTCGCCATTTGCGGATTGTTGTAAATGTCTATCACCGCATCGCTAAACGCCGGAAGGTCGCCGCTAAGGGCTTCGGCATCCGCTAGCGCGTGGGAAAGAATGGTGTGCTTCGAAATGACATCGAAAATCTCGCCGGTCATGAAGGTCGAGAATTGCGTGACGTTGAGATCCTTGACGCGAACCCATTTGGAGTGGGTGCCCGGCATGCAGACGAGTTGCGACCCGCTCAGATGATCGGTCGATAAGGCGCCAAGAAGCTGCGTTTCCTCGCCTCGCATCACATCCGGCATGTTCTCTGCTCTTTGTGCGAGGCCAGGAAGAATGCGGATATCGCTCGTCTGCTCCGGCACGCGGGTTGCGCGATCCATGACTTCGGACAGATTGGCGGGGACATCCACATATCCAGCTTCGACCCAGCCCTGCCGAGCGCCTGCCATGCCGCAGACAATCACCGGCAGACCTTCCGGTGCGGAGATTGCTGCGAGATGCGATGCCAGAACCTCGGCAAAGCCTGTGCGCATGGCAGTCGTCATGCCTTCGGAGCTGCGCCGCTCGGCTAGAACCTCGCCTGAGCGGTTCATAAGCCACAGGCGGAAGCTGGTCGTGCCCCAGTCTACGGCAACGAATGCAGCGTCTGACATTATAGAAGACCTCCATCGATAATCATTGTTTGTGCGGTCATGGCGGCGGAGGCATTCGAAGCCAGAAAGACGCAGGGTCCGACGAGGTCCTCGCCGGTCAAGGTCCTCTTGAGGCACTGTCGGTTGATGGTATGGCTGATAGACTCGTCCGTGAGCCAGAGGTCCTTCTGCCGCTCGGTCACGATCATGCCGGGCAGGATCGCGTTGACGCGGATGGTCTCAGGTCCAAGTCGGCCTGCAAGGCTCTTCGTCAGTCCGATGATGCCTGCCTTGGCCGCCGTATAGGCGGGCAAATCGCCCATATTGAGCAGGTAGGAAATCGAGGAGAAGTTGATGATGGACGCACCCTCTTCTTGTCTCAGATAGGGAAGTGCGGCTTGGGTGACGAAGAACACCTGCTTCAGATTGACAGCATGGTTGGCATCCCAATATTCGCTGGTGACGGTGTCGATATCATGCCGGTCGTCCCAGGCCGCGTTGTTGATGAGAACCCTGATTCCGCCCAGCGCATCTCCCGCAGCCTTCACGGCTACGGCAAGCTCCGATTGGTTTCTCAAGTCTGCATGTAGGAAGAGCGGAGCAATGCTGTCTCCCGTTGAAAGCCTGCTGACAAGCGCTTCGCTCGCGCGCGTATCGATATCGATGAAAGCGACTTTGGCACCCATCCGGACGAACGCTTCCACCAGAGAAGCACCGATGCCGGATCCACCTCCGGTGATCAGAACACCTGTGTTTAAAAATTCCGGCGACGGGCTGAGATGGCTGTTCATGACGACATCAACTTAATGGTTGAAAGTTCCATTATTTGGAACTAAGTTTTACTAAATGGAATAATCGCCTTGTGTTGCTCGCGATGTCAAGCGCAGTCGCGCGGCCTTCGGAGAAAATAGCGTGCCTAACCCTCCTGATACTGGAAGCAAAGACAACTCGACCGGTACGCTCGGCAAAGCCATCTCTCTGCTTGAGATGGTGGTGATGGCGCAAGAACCGCCGCGTTTTACGGATCTTCTGAAACAATCCGGGCAGCCGCGGGGCACATTGCACAGGCAATTGTCCCATCTGGTGGAGGAGGGGCTTCTTGAGCAAAACAGCGATCAATCTTATAGCGCTGGAATTAGGCTGCTGAAATTCGCAGCCAAAGCCTGGAGCGGAAGCGATCTGCGCACGGTTGCGGCACCCCACTTGCGTGATCTGCATGAAAAGACCGGTGAATCCGTACATCTTGGCGTCGTACGCGGGTCTGAGATCATCTATCTCGACAAGATCGACGGTAAGCATGCCGTCAGGATGTACTCGCAAATCGGCCGCACCTCGCCGCTCTACTGCACCGGTGTCGGCAAGGCGGCCCTGTCACTCTTTGCGCAGGACGAGTTGCTCAAAACCATCAAGGCCCTGTCGCTGACGTCGTTCACACCAAACACCATGACCAGCGAGGTGGCCCTGCTGGAAAATATCCAGACGATACGCGAGCGTGGTTATGGCTTTGATCTTGAAGAGCACGAACAGGGCATTCAATGCATTGCCGTGCCGATCGAAACGAACAGGCCGGGGCTCTATGCCGCGATCTCTGTGACCGGGCCAGCTTACCGATTGACACGCGAGCGACTGGAAGGCTGGGCCCCGCTCGTGAAAGACATTGCAAGACGAATTTCTAACGATGCTGCGCTGCGTCTTGCGCCCTCTCCCTGAGGTGGAAATTTGCGCATCTCTAAAAAGAGTTACAACTCTACCCAGGTTATGTACGCTCGCTTACCAACTTTCGTTTGCGTTAAATCTGTATTTGGCTAACTATATTACTCATGTTTCTCTTTTTACGTTTTTCTTAATTTAGTCCATTGTAAAGATCATTGGGAATGTCTGTCGCTGAACCAGAAAAATTTTCTCCTATGGGGGCAGACAGCGTCTCCGAGTTGGCCTGTCTCGAAAGTCAGTACGACATCTTCCGTTTCATGAAGCGCGTGACGGAAAGCTGGGGCATGAAAGCGTTCATGGTGATGAATCTGCCGCTTCAGATGTCACTGACGCTGTCGCAATGCACTGTCATCACCAGTTGGCCAGCTGATCTGCTTCAGCAATATGATAATGACGGACTCTTGATTGATAGCAACGTCTATAGCGCGCTGAAGAAGGCGAGCGCGCCATTCGTCGTCAACCAGGACTTCATCAGCCACGGCTTGAGGCCAGTCGTGGCGGACAAGTCCAAGAGCCTGTTTGCCCGCTTCGAGATGATGAATTCTGTATGGTGCCCGGTGCAGGATATGACGGGCACGCGCGGCGCGGTGTCTCTCTCGGGGAGCAGGTCGTCCTTTTCTCCCTCCGAGGTCGCGGAAATCTTCTACCTATCCGCCCATGTCTACGGACATCTTGCCCATGTTCGCAGCCTCGATTCACGAATCAGCGAGACGTTGACCGACCGTGAGATCGACTGCCTCAACTGGACGGCGGCGGGAAAAACGAGTGCCGAGATCGCCGATATCCTCACGCTTTCCGAGCATACGGTCAATCACTACCTCAATCGCGCGACAAAAAAGCTCGATACGGTCAATAGGACGCAGGCTGTCGCAAAGGCTTTGCGCGTGGGCTTGATAAAATAGGGATTTTTTCTTTTTCCTGTTGTTATCCGGGATAGTGTGAGTGATCCTCCTACTCTCGGCAAAGAGGAGACTGATTTGGCAGGAACACGGCGCTTCAGGGCAGCGTTTTCTCCTACCGTAGACTGCGCCATTCTCGTCGCAGCATTTGAAAAGGGTTTTGCCGCCGACGAAGGCGTCGCCCTTGAGCTGATCAAAATGAACGGCCCGCGTGACATTCTCGACGCATGGTCGTCTGCTGAACTTGATGGTGCGCATCTGTCCGTGTCGTTACCGGTGGCCCTCTCATTGCCATCGTCTGAAGTCGAAGCGGATCTCATCATTCCCTTCATTCTCGCGACCGGTGGCTCTACGCTTGTGGTCAGCTCTCTGCTGTACGATGATCTGGTGGAGCAGGGTATGAAGATCCCGGATCCGGGATCGGTTGCCCGCGCGCTCTCGCGTGTCGCTCTGGCGCGTCAAAAAGCCGACCTACAGCCATTGATCTTCGCCACGGAACATCCTTCATCAACATCGACTTACGAGCTGCTCTATCTCATCGCCAGCACGCGCCTGATTGGCAAGCACGACGTGACACTCCTGGAAGCGGCACCCGCTGAGATGCCCGGCCTGCTACAAAAGGGTAGCATCGACGGCTTCTATGCGGGTGAGCCCTATGGAAGCTTGGTCGCGATGGAAGAGGAAGGCCGGATCGTCACGACCAAATCCCACATCTGGCAAAACGGGCCCGAAAAGGGTCTTGCCGTTTCGAAGCAATGGGCGGCGACAAACGAGCAGACGCTGCACGCGATCCTGCGCGCCTTCTACCGCGCGGGCGAATGGTGTGCGTCTGTCGCTAACAGAGAGGAACTGGCTGATCTTCTGGCCGCGCCTGCCTATCTTTCCTGTGACGTCGAGCACGTTCTTGCCTCGCTATCCGGTTTCATCCCACATTCACCCGCGCGGTTGTTGGAATGCCATGACTTCTTCTGCGTAAGTGCGAACGCGGTGAACTTCCCCTGGCAAAGCCAGGCTCTTTGGTTCTTCAACCAGATGCTCCGCTGGAACGAATGCCCACCTCATATCGCCGCCGCTGAGAGCGTTCGAGAAGGCGCTGCCGAAGTCTTCCGACCGGACATTTTCCGCAAGGCCGTAAAGCCGATCTTCGCGCCCGTGCCGGCGGCGAACATGAAGCTGGAAGGAACGCTTCATACGAAGGTCTATGTGGGCGCCGATCGAGCACCGCTTCTCCTTGGGCCGGATACCTTCTTCGATGGGCAAATCTTCGATCCAGAGAGCTTTGCCACAAGTCACGAGAGCTGATGACGCTCTCTCTTGAGATCCAATTGGGAGCGAGCCGGGCCCGGTCCCCTTATAACGCATGCCGATTTGCGCGCCGGGGCGTTTCTCTGTTAAACCCGATACTCTGATATTGGCGAATGGCGTGGGCTCCCTTATCTAACCCTTGCTGAAGCGGATGGGGGTTAGGCATGGCACAGGCAGATAAAAGACAGATCGATCAGGCTCTCGATCAGGTGATCTATCCAGGCACTGACAAGAGCATCGTCGCACTCGGTATGGTCTCGGAAATCTTTCTGAGCGATTCAAAGGCTTATTTCTCCCTCACCGTGCCCGCAGATCGCGCCAAGGAGCTGGAGCCTCTGCGGATTGCGGCCGAGAAGGCGACGCTTGCCGTTCCGGGTGTCAAGGCAGCTGTGGTGGCTTTGACCGCCAATAGCAGGCCGGGCAGCGCCTCCAATACCACGGCGCCAAAGGCCCCGCCGACAGTACCTAGGCCTGCGCCACAGCAGCAGACGAAGGCTGGCGTTCCGGGAATCGGATCGATCATCGCGGTCGCCTCCGGCAAGGGCGGTGTGGGCAAATCCACAACCGCCGTCAACCTCGCTTTGGGTTTGCAGGCGCTCGGTTTACGCGTTGGCGTTCTCGACGCCGATATTTACGGCCCGTCTGTTCCTCGGCTGCTCGGCATATCGGGCCGCCCGAAGCAGGGCGAAGGCCGCACTATCATGCCGATGGAAAATTTCGGCCTGAAAGTCATGTCCATGGGTTTCCTGGTGGATGAAGAAGCGGCCATGATCTGGCGCGGTCCCATGGTGCAATCGGCACTGATGCAGATGCTGCGCGAAGTCGTCTGGGGAGAGCTGGACGTTCTGGTTCTCGATATGCCGCCCGGAACCGGCGACGTGCAGTTGACAATTGCCCAGCAAGTCCCGCTGGCAGGCGCGGTGATCGTCTCCACGCCGCAGGATCTGGCACTCATCGATGCGCGCAAGGGCATCACCATGTTTCGCAAGGTCGAGGTGCCGCTTCTCGGCGTCATTGAGAATATGAGCTATTTCATCGCGCCGGATACCGGCAAGCGCTATGACATTTTTGGCCATGGCGGTGCGCAGGCTGAGGCTGAGCGTATCGGTGTGCCATTCCTGGGTGCTGTGCCTCTGACAATGTCGATCCGAGAAATGTCGGATGCCGGGACACCGATCGTCGTCTCCGAACCGGATGGCCCGCAGGCGCAATCCTACAGGGAGATTGCACAAAAGGTGTGGACAGAGATTGGAAGAGGCACCGCCCGCACGGCGCCAAAGATCATATTTGAATAGAAAGCTTTGAAAATATTACAGAAAACCCGCTGAGATCGATGCACTGACTGCATATCTATCGAGCACCGGAAGCAGGTCAGAAAGATTTGCACCGAGTAAGAGGGGCTACAATAGCTTGTTTTGAATGCCTTTTTCTTAAAGCTAGCTGTTCCGGAGGTCGCATAGCCTGACGCCTTAGACGAAAATACCCCTTGATTCTTTACCCTGTTGGGAGCATAGCCCGGCGCCGTTTGAACCGCAGTCTTGCTCATGCGTTTGCGAACGCTACGCATGATGTGTTAGATCGACCAGCCGATGACAGTTGGCGCCGCGGACCGGAGAACCTGATTGATAAAAGCCTATCGCTCGAATTGCGAGGCGATCAGCCTGTCTGCTGACGGGGAGCTTACGCATTTATCCGACGACATCGTCTGGATCGATCTCATTAATCCCCACCGCGACGAGGAAAAGCGTGTTGAAGCCCTGCTTGGTACAGAGCTTCCGACGCGTGAGGATCTGAAAGACATCGAGCCTTCCAGCCGTCTGTATACGGAGGACAATAATGTCTTCATGACGGCATCGCTCGTCTGGAAGGCAGATTCTTCCGATCCGCAACTGACCGATGTCGCTTTTATCCTTGTCGGCAACCGGCTTGTGACCATCCGCTACGCCGAGCCGAAATCGTTCAATCTGTTCATCGCTGCCATTGCCCGCACGCCGCATGAAATCCGCAGCGGTGCGGCGCTGCTTTTGAAGCTGCTCGAAACCATCGTCGACCGCACGGCCGAAATCATCGAGAACACCGTCGTCGGTATCGACCACGTGGCGAAGGGTATCTTCGGTGGCGAGGCGCGCAGCAAGCGCAAGGCGCCCCGTTATCTCGAAGACAAGATTTCCGAGATCGCTTCATTCCATCGCCTGGTCTCGAAAGTGCGCGACAGTCTGACCTCGCTTGCCCGTGTCCAGTCTTTCCTACAGGCGACGGCGCTGGTTCAGGAGGACAAGGATGCGAAGGAAATGGGTGGCTCGATCGCGCGCGACATCCATTCGCTGTCCGAGCACGTATCCTACATTTCCGGCAATCTGACCTTTCTGCTGGATGCATCGCTTGGCATCATCAATGTCGAGCAAAACGCGATCATCAAGATTTTCTCCATCGCATCGGTCGTCTTTCTGCCGCCGACGCTGGTGGCCTCCATTTACGGAATGAACTTTGCGCACATGCCGGAATTGCAGTGGGCCTATGGCTATCCGCTTGCAGTCTTCGTCATGCTGATATCGGCGATCATCCCGTTTATCGTTTTTCGCTGGAAGGGCTGGCTCTAGAGGGCCAGGATTCATATGCCTAATCCGTTTGAAAAAGACATGCTCGACAAGCCTGAAGTGGAGGACAACCACCAGCAAGGGCTGTTTGCGGCCATGCTCGGCTCTATTGGCGTTGTGTACGGCGATATCGGCACGAGCCCTCTTTATGCGTTCAGAGAAGCGCTGAAGCCGATCTCCCAGGACGGGCTGACCGAAGCCGAAGTCATCGGCCTTATTTCACTGATGATCTGGTCGCTCACTATCATTGTCACGATCAAATACATCTGTTTTCTGCTGCGGGCCGACAATGATGGCGAAGGCGGAACGCTTTCCCTGCTGGCGCTGCTGATGAAGAGAGCAGGGGCGCGGCGCAATTTCCTCATCATGCTCGGCCTGATCGGTGCGGCACTATTCCTGGGCGACGCGATGATCACGCCGGCGCTTTCTGTCCTTTCCGCCGTGGAAGGCCTGAAGCTCGTGACGCCGCAAATGGATGAATTCATCATTCCGATCTCGCTCGTCATTCTGGTCGGTCTCTTTGCCATCCAGTCGCATGGCACGGAGATCGTCGCCAAGTTCTTTGGCCCGATCACAGCAGTCTGGTTCATCGTGATGGGCTTTGTCGGGCTCCTGCATATCTCTGACGACTTCAGGATCCTCTATTCCTTCAATCCGATCCATGCGGTCGAGTTTCTGATGAATGAGGGTTTTTATGGCCTTGTGGTGCTCGGTGCGGTGTTTCTGACCATTACGGGTGCCGAAGCGCTTTATGCCGATCTTGGCCATTTTGGACGCAAGCCCATCCAGTGGGCCTGGTTCGCGCTGGTCTTCCCCGCACTCACCCTCAATTATCTCGGCCAAGGCGCACTGGTTCTGAAGGACCAGTCCACCATGTCGAACCCCTTCTATTTGATGTTCCCGCAATGGGCGCTGCTGCCGGCGGTTATCCTTGCGACGGCTGCCACCATCATTGCCAGCCAGGCAGTGATCACGGGTGCCTTCTCGATGGTGCGCCAGGCGATCAACCTCGGCTACCTGCCGCGCATGGAAATCCTCTTCACCTCCGAGACCAACACCGGACAAATCTATCTGCCGTCCGTCAACACGGTGCTACTCATTGGTGTCGTCGCCCTGGTGTTCACTTTCAAGAGTTCCGACGCGCTCGCTACCGCCTATGGTATCTCCGTTACCGGCGCGATGGTCGTGACCAGCCTGTTGTTCTTCCAGTTTGCCCGCAGCCAATGGAAATGGTCGCTGCCGCTCACGCTCCTGGTCGTTCTGCCCTTTATCACGCTTGAACTGATTTTCCTCGGCGCCAACCTCTTGAAAATCCATGACGGTGGCTACGTGCCGGTCCTGCTGGCAATTGCCTTTACCGTCATTATGATGACGTGGCAGCGCGGCTCCAAGATACTCTTTGCCAAGACCCGGAGAACCGACGTGCCGCTGAAGGCTTTCGTCGCCTCTGTGGAGAAGGAAAGTGCGCATGCGCCGGTGCGTATTCCCGGCACGGCGATCTTCCTGACCGGCGATCCTGAGACGGCACCCGCCGCATTGCTGCATAACCTCAAACACAACCACGTTCTGCACGACAAGAACGTCATCCTGACGATCCGCACGGAGGATACGCCGCGCGTTCACACGGACAAACGCTACACCATGACCAAGATCAGTGAGCGCTTCGTCGTGGTCGAATTGCATTTCGGCTTCATGGAAACCCAGAACGTCACCCAGGCACTCGGCTATCTGCGCCGCACCGGCTACAAGTTCGACATCATGTCAACCTCCTTCTATCTGGGACGTCGAAAACTGGTGCCGGATTCGAAATCGGCCATGCCTGGCTGGCAGAACCGGTTGTTCATCGCTCTGGCGGAAAATGCGGCTGACCCATCCGATTATTTCCGCCTTCCGACAAACCGCGTCGTCGAACTCGGCTCACACGTGGTCATCTGAGCTTCCAATACAATCTTTTAGCAACGCGCCGCTCTCCTCTCCAAGAGCGGCGCGTTTTAGTATCTGGTCACACATTAATGTGAGGTGGCTTTCAAAGGCGCCTCGTTAACCAAGCATCAAGGTTAATGAGAGATTATCCGGCTGTGTAGCAAGTTGTTTGCGTGTGTCCGGAGTCATGGTTTTGCGTTCAAGAAAAGTATCGCGTCGCGGGCCCCTCATTGCCTATGAGAAGTGGACCTCGCCTATCGTCTTTGGCCTCGTGGCCTGGCTTGCCTTCCCCTCCCTTGCAGCCCGCGCGGATCTTGCTTCGCTTCTTGCTGGTCTTGATGCCGGCGGCGAACAGTGGCGCATGGTGCTGACCAACTCCCCAGCGGGTTCTGTTCACAACGCATCTCTGGCTTTCAATGATGGGAGCGATACCGCTGCCATCACCGGCGCAGGCATGACGCTTCCCGATGGCCGTAAAGTTGCCTTCGTCACCAAAAAGGGTGGCCATGAGACGACGCCCGATAGTGAGCGTGTCAATCGCGCCGCCAAGAAGGGCAGGGTGATGGCCACGGAAGTGATGCAGCCGCCGAAAGCCTTTACTGCCGGCTCGGTTCTTCAACGCACAAGCATGATCGATATCGAGCCGCTGAAGCGCAAGGATCGAACCGCCTTCGTCAAGCCGAAGAAGAGCAAGGAGATCGAACTTGCCTCCTTCTATTTCCGCCGCGATGAGAAGAGGGCCGATAAAACCGTGTCGCCAATGCTGGCGGGTCTGGTCACCAACCGCACCCCGGATGTACTGGCCACGGCCTACGCCCCGGCGGAGCCGGACTTCGCCCGCGAGTCACCCTTCGACGCCATCCTGAAAAAGCCGGATACCGGTCGTTTCATTCCGCCGATCTCCCCGGATGATCACGCCTGGGCGGCGACACCGCTACCGGCAGAAGCCTTTTCGGCTGCGGAGCAACAGTGCCTGGCCTCCGGCATCTACTTCGAAGCCCGCGGCGAATCCATCAAGGGGCAAGCGGCCGTCGCTCAGGTCATTCTCAACCGCGTGCGCAACCCCGCCTATCCGAAAACCATCTGCGGCGTGGTCTATCAGAACAAGGATTGGCGTAACCGCTGCCAGTTCTCCTTCGCCTGCGACAACATCAAGGACCGCGTCAATTCCGAGCGGCACTGGAAGATGGCGCGCGAAGTTGCCATGGCAACGACAGCCGGCAAGATCTGGCTGAGTGAAGTGGGCTCTGCTACCCATTATCACGCCATCTATGTCCGACCCGCCTGGGGCAAATCCATGAAGAAGGTCGGCAGGATCGGGTTGCACGTCTTCTACCGGACCTATGGCGGCGGCTGGAGCTAGAGCGTTACCATTTAACAAGGAAGCGCTGTCACGATCACGCGGATTTGCCTGCAAAACCCGTGTCAAAAATGCCGATTCCATCGGCAAACCGTGCCAAGATTCCGTGTTTGTCGCCCAAGCGATTGATTTTAATCAGAAAATTTGTGCTGAAACAAGCGCCGACGGTGCCTTGACTAGCGAAGTCCCTAAAACTATGTTGCGCGCGACTTCAGAGCGGGCTGGAACAGGCTAAAAGCCCTGCCGTTTACAACTCCAAAGGGTTC
>Ga0308171_1001336_pt1 | contig 34212 bp, 30 predicted proteins | sample PhyGR1_FD_202135 | JGI IMG/M metagenome (GOLD analysis project Ga0308171, IMG submission 202135) | Phyllosphere microbial communities from UC Gill Tract Community Farm, Albany, California, United States - DLSLSG.R1 | ecosystem: Host-associated > Plants > Phyllosphere > Unclassified | place: USA...
CTGACCGTCGAACTGATCACCCCGATCGCCATGGATCAGGGCCTGCGCTTCGCCATCCGTGAAGGCGGCCGCACCGTCGGCGCCGGCGTGGTCGCCAAGATCGTCGAGTAATCGATCGATCCGGGCCCCAGGGCCCGAACAGTAGCGTACCGGCCTCTCTCACCAGCGGCCGCAGTATCGAGTAACAGAGCGGCCCCCCGGAGCAATCCAGGGGGCCGCTTCTGCTTTCAGGGATTGGCCGCGCCGGGATTGCGACAGGCGAGGAGAGCAGACGGAACCCCATTCTCCCGCGCGACGTTGGTCATCGGGATTAACGAATGGGTAACCATGATGCGGCGCGCGATCAGACTCGGATTGTTTATCGGCACCATCATCGGGATGAGCGCCTGCGCGACCGTGGAAAGAGATGGCTCAGCCGGACCGTCGTCGGGCGCCTATGGGACGGTCGATATCGGCCGAACCGGTTGAACTGCGTTTTGCCTCATGAACCACTGGCATAGCGAGGCGATCAGCCTTACTATTCCTGCGCGGACGCCGCTTGTCGCGCCGCGCCGCGGGTCTTTCCCCTTTCGATGTTGACCATCGCTATCGTCGTCGTGCTGCTGCTTGTGGTGCTGAACGGCCTTTTCGCCATGACCGAGCTTGCGGTCGTTTCATCACGTAAATCCAAGCTTCACAGCCGTGCCGAGCGCGGCGATCGCGGGGCCAGAGCGGCCCTGAAGCTGGCCGAGGAACCGACGCAGTTTCTGTCGGCGGTTCAGGTCGGCATCACCCTGATCGGGATTCTGGCGGGCGCCTATGGTCAGGCCACCATCGCGGGTGAGCTTGATCGGATTCTGGAAGCGGCCTTCCCAGCCTTTGCTCCCTACTCGCAGTTCTTCGCTACGGCCCTTGTGGTGGTGCTGATCACCTATGTCTCGCTGATCGTCGGCGAACTGGTGCCCAAACGCCTGGCCCTGATCTTCCCTGAGGCGATCGCCTCCAAGATGGCCGCGCCGATCTCGGCCATGGCCTTGCTGATGAAACCGTTCGTGCTGCTGCTGACGGCCTCGACCTCGGGCATCCTCAAGCTCATGGGCGTCAAGGATCGGGACGGCTCGGACGTCACCCAGGAGGAGGTCGAGAGCATTCTGGCCGAAGGCACGTCCGCCGGCCTAATCGAACCTGAAGAACAGGTGATGATCGAGGAAATCCTGCGTCTCGGCGACCGCGCGGTGCGCGTGGCCATGACGCCGCGCCACGAGGTCTTCTGGATCGCCCTGGACGACACCGAGGAAGTGCTGCGCGAGGAAATCCGCACCTGCCCCTATTCGCGGATCGTGGTCGCGCGCGAGAGCGACGTCGATAATCCCCTGGGCGTGGTTCACAAGAAGGATCTGCTGGACAGTCTTCTGACCAGCGGTTCCTACGACATCGAGAAGCTGGTGGCCGAACCGGCCTTTATCCCGCAGTCGACTTCGGTGCTGAAGGCGCTGGAGATCCTGAAAGGCTCCAAGGTCCACATGGCCTTTGTCGTGGACGAGTACGGCGCCTTCGAGGGCGTGGTCACGGCCACCGACCTGCTGGAAATGATCGCCGGGGACTTCAACGAAAGTCACGACGAACTGGGTCAGTCGATCCGCAAGCGCGAGGATGGGTCATGGGCCGTCGATGGCCAGGCCGATCTGGATGAGCTTGGCGATATCCTGGGTGAGGACTTCGGAGAGCACGAGAGCTTCCACACCGTCGCCGGTCTGGTGCTGCATCACCTGTCTCGCCTGCCGCAGGAGGGCGAAGTCCTTCAGCTGGGCCGGTTCGAGGTCGAGGTCCTCGACATGGACGACCGCCGGATCGACAAGCTGCTGTTCCGGACGATCATCCCGGGGCGGGAAGGCGGACCGACCGACACCAACTGATCCTGGGGCCCGCCGTCGTTGGGGACCTGGAGACAGATCAAGGCGCACGCCCGTTGACGGGCGTGCGCTTTTTCTTGGTCAGGGCTTGGGCTTGTCGGCCGTGTTGCTCCAGACGGAGACGAAGCCGAGGGCGGCCATGAAGACGAGGAAGGCCGAGGCGATGGCGGCGATGACGGGAACGACGTCTGCGGGCATGGGATAGTCTCCTTTGAACCCAGCAGAGCCGTTCGCGAGCGCTCGCGCCTTGATGAAGATCAAAGGGCTGCCGTCGCTCAGACCGTTTCGAGGGCCTTCTGGAGGGACATCCGCACCGCACCTGTCGGCGACAGGCTTGAGACCGTGAGACGCCCATCGCACAGGGCCAGAGGCGCGGGGCGGTGGCTGACCAGAATCAGGCCTTGCCCGGTGCGCTCCAGACGATGGGCGAGACGTTCCAGAACCCGCGCTTCCGTGGCGGCGTCCAGACCCTCGGTCGGCTCGTCCAGCACCAGCCACGGCGCCGGGCGCAGATAGGCGCGGGCCAACCCGAGACGACGACGCTCGCCACCCGACAGCCGCGCCCCGTTCTCGCCGAGCGGCGCATTCAGACCCGCGGGCGCGGCACGAACGCGATCGGCCAGATCAGCGTCCTCCAACGCCGCCCATAGGACGTCGTCGCCGGCGCTCGGCAGGGCCATCTTCAGGTTCTCGCGGACGCTTCCGGCCAGAAGCACGGCCTGTTGCGGCGCATAGGCGAACAGGCCGCGCGCGGCGTCAGGAGAGGCGTCAGCGACGTCGACGCCGCCCAGAGCCGCCTCTCCGGACTGGGGCGTCCGCAGGTGCATCCACCGTTCGATCAGGGTGGTCTTGCCCGCGCCCGAGGGGCCGATGACGGCCAGGCGCTGCGGCGGGGTCAGCGTCAGATCGACGGACGGAAGGCGGAGGGCCGGTGTGGCTATGCTGGCTGAAGCGGATGGGGCCTGGTCCAGCAACTCGCCCAGACGTTCGACGGCCGCCTCGACCGCGCCCTTGTGGCGGAAGGCGGTCAGCAGGGCGCCCGCGCTCTCGACGGTTGTGATGGCGGCCAGAATGGCCAGGGCGATCAGGGGCGGCGAGGCGGCCCCAGCGGTGGCCATGACGCCGACGATGGCCAGGGCCATGGCGCCTGACTGGGTCAGCATGATCCAGCCGCCGGCCCAGGCCAGACGTTCGGTCGCCTGTTCCAGCACGGCGCCGCGCTCGGCCAGACGGTCCACGGCCCAACCCTTGACGCCATAGGCCTGAAGCTCGGGCGCGGCGGCGGCAAGGGCGGCGAACTGGGTCTTGAACTCGCCCGACGCAGCCTGAACCGCTCGCCCGGCCGGTTGCGCCATCCAGCGGCCGACCAGAGCGGCGGCGATGAGGCCGAGGGCGCTGGCGGCGGCGATAGCCAATGCGGTCGTCCAACCGGTCAGCAGGGCCAATCCGAGGCCCGCTGTCAGGCCGGCGCCGGCGCCCCAGGGCGCGGACAGGCGCACGAAGCGATTCTGGATGGCGTCCACGTCCTGCACCATCCGCGACGAGGCCTCGCCGCCGGCCAGGGCCAGGGCCGGGGTGACAGGACCGCGCGCGATGGCCTCGAACAACTGCGGACGCAAGGCGGCCAAAGCCTTCAGCGCCGCGTCATGGCCGGTGACGCGCTCGCCATAGCGCGAGCCGGTCCGCACGATGGCCAGGAACCGGATCAGGGCGCTGGGGATCATGAAGTTGAAGCTGTAGGCGGCGGCCGACCCCGCCAGCCCGGCCAGGGCCGAGGCGGTGATGAACCAGCCCGATACGCCCAGCAGCAGGACGGCGGCGGCCGCGACCAGGGCGGCGGTGACGGCGGCGGTCAGCAGACGCGCGCCCTGTCGCCGTTCCTGCGCCCGGATCAGGGTCTTGAGGCGGGCGACACCAGTCATGTTCATGACGCTCACAGCCGCACCACGACGTCAGCCAGTTCGGCGACGACCTCGGAATGGGTGGCGATCAGGGTGGTGCGGCCCTCAGCGGCGGCGCGGATGACGGGCAGCAGGGCGGCTTCGGAAGCAGCGTCCAGATTGGCTGTGGGTTCGTCCAGCAGCAGGATGGGCGCGGGCTTGAGGAAGGCGCGGGCCAGGCCCAGCCGCCGCCGCTCGCCGCCCGACAGGCCGCCGCCGCGCTCGTCGATGATACGGTCCAGTTCGCCGGTGAAGCCCGCGCGGGCGGCGGCCTCGGCCACGCGCTCGGGCGGCGCCCCCCGCCACGCCAGACCGATATTGTCGGCCAGGGTTCCGGGAACGACGACCGGCGCCTGACCGGCCCAGGCGATCCAGGCGGTCAGATCGGGATGGTCGGACAGGCGCATGTCGCCGACCTCGACCTCGCCGCCGCTCAGGGGCGACAGGCCCAGGAACAGATGCAGCAGGCTGCTCTTGCCCGAACCGCTGGCGCCGAGCAGGGCGACGGTCGCGCCGGGCGCGATGGTCAGATCGAAACCCGTCAGGACGGGGGCGCCGGCCTCATAGGCGATGGTGACGTCGCGAAAGACGATGGCCGGGGCTTTAGCGGGGGCCGGCGGACGCGCGGCGACCGGGGCTGCGCTCTCGGCCAACGTCTTCAGGCTGGATGCGGCGGCTTCGGCGGCCTGTCTGTCGTGATAGGCGGCGGCGAGCCGGCGCATCGGCGCATAGACCTCGGGGGCCAGCGCCAGCAGGAAGAAGGCGCGCGTCAGGCTCAGTTGCTCGGGCGCCGGGAAGGGCAGCAGCTTCAGCAGGTTGAAGCCGCAATAGACGGCGACCAGAGCCACGGCCAGGGCCGAGAAGAACTCCAGGATCGCCGAGGACAGGAAGGCGATCTTCAGCACCTTGCCTGTGCGACGGGCAAGGTCGTTCGAGGCGCGGGCGATCACCGCCGTCTGCTGTGTCTCGGCCTGGAAGGCGAGGATGGCGGGCAGGGCGCGGATGCGGTCGAGGAAGAGCCCGGACAGTCGTTCCAGCGCCTGGAACTGCCGCCGGCTCTCGGCGCCCGCCGCCATGCCGGTCAGGGCCATGCCGATGACGAAGGGCGCGAGGGTGAAGATCAGGATGCCGGCGGTGAAGGGGCTGACTGCGGCGGCGACGGCGATCAGCAGCAGCGGCGTGACGGCGGCCGCCATGCGCGCGGGCAGGAAGCGCGAGACATGGCCGTCCATCGCCTCGACCCCCTCCACGGTCGCCGTCATGGTCTCGGCGTCGGACAGACGGCCCGAGAAGGCGCCGTTCAGGGTCTGCCGGCGCAGGTCGCCCTTGACCGCCCGGGCGGCGCGGGCGGCCGTCACGGTCGCGACCTGGGTCACGGCGCTGCGCACCAGCAGGGAGGCGATCGCCAGGGCGGCGCCGGGCAGGGCGTGGCTGAACCCTTGCGGCAGGGCGCCGACGGCCAGACCAAGTCCCGCCGCAAGGCCCACGGCCGGCACGGCGTCGGCGATCACCAGTCCGCTGGCCAGGGTCATGATCCGTTTGCGGCGCGACAGGGCCGTCTTCAGCCATTGGGCTGGTGCGGCGTCTGCATCGATCGGCTGGGCCGTCATCGTCTCTCCTGCTCCGTCCGCGCGAACAGACATGGACCAGCGCGAAGGCGCATTGGGCGAATCGTCCTTGTGACGAAACACCCTTGGGCGAAACGCCGTCTAGAGCGAGTCGCCCCGCTCGGGCTTTGATCAGGATCAAGGCGCGCCCAACGGCGTCGCTTTAGGTTATAGTAGAACGCCGGTCGATGGGGGCTGGCGGTCAGGAGCCTGAGCCCATGATCGACCTGGCGGTCGTAGACCTGTCACGCCTTCAGTTCGCACTGACGGCGCTATACCACTTTCTGTTCGTGCCCCTCACGCTGGGCCTCTCCTTCATGCTGGTCATCATGGAGAGCATCTATGTGATGACGCGCAGGCCCATCTGGCGGACCATCACCCGCTTCTGGGGCGTGCTGTTCGGCATCAACTTCGTGCTGGGCGTGGCCACAGGCCTGACCATGGAATTCCAGTTCGGCATGAACTGGTCCTACTACTCCCACTATGTCGGCGACATCTTCGGGGCGCCGCTGGCCATCGAGGGCCTGATGGCCTTCTTTATGGAGGCGACCTTCGTCGGCCTGATGTTCTTTGGCTGGGACAAGCTGAAGCCGCACGCCCACCTGTTCGTCACCTTCATGGTCGCCCTGGGCACCAACCTGTCGGCGCTGTGGATCCTGGCCGCCAACGGCTGGATGCAGAACCCGGTCGGCGCCGCCTTCAATCCCGACACCATGCGCATGGAAGTCACCGACTTCATGGCGGTGATCTTCAACCCGGTGGCCCAGGCCAAGTTCGTCCACACCGTGTCGGCCGGCTACGTCTGCGCCGCTGTGGTCGTTCTGGGCATTTCGGCCTTCTATCTGCTGAAGGGCAAGCACGTCGGCTTCGCCAAGCGGTCGATGACCGTGGCCGCCGCCTTCGGCCTGTTGTCGTCGCTGTCGGTCGTCGTCCTGGGCGATGAGTCGGGCTATGCCCTGACCGACAACCAGAAGATGAAGCTGGCCGCGCTTGAGGCCATGTGGCGGACCGAGCCGGCCCCCGCCGGCCTGACCGCCTTCGGCCTGCCCAGCCTTGAAGACCGCCACACCCATTTCGAGGTCAAGATTCCCTATGTCCTGGGCCTGATCTCGACCCGCAGCATCGACAAGCCGGTGATCGGCATTCTGGAGCTGGTCGCCGTGGCCGAGGACCGCATCGAACGCGGCGTCGTCGCCTATGACGCGCTGGAGAAGGTCAAGGCCGACCACACCGACATGGCCGCCCGCGCCCAGTTCGAGACCGTGCGCAACGACCTGGGCTACGGCCTGCTGCTGAAGCGTTATGTCGCCGATCCGCGTCTGGCCACGCCGGATCAGATCAAGCTGGCCGCCTGGGACACGGTGCCCAATGTGCCGCTGATGTTCTGGGTCTTCCGCATCATGGCCGGGATCGGCTTCCTGATGATCGGCCTGTTCGCCACCGCCTTCGTGCTCTGCACCCTGCGCAAGCACGAGACCAGGTGGTTCCTGCGTCTGGCCGTTCTGGCCATTCCCCTGCCGTGGATCGCCATCGAATCCGGCTGGCTTCTGGCCGAGGTGGGTCGTCAGCCCTGGGCCGTGGAGGGCGTCCTGCCGACCTTCCTCGGCGCCTCGAGCCTCAGCGTGCCGCAACTGTGGACCACGATTATCTGCTTCACCCTGCTCTACGGAGCCCTGGCTGTGGTGGAGGTCGGCCTGATCCTCCGCGCGGTCAAGAAGGGCCCGTTCGCCGAACAGGAAGCCCGCGAAGCCGACGCCAGCACGGAAGGCGAACCGGCGGTCGCCTGACCCCGGTCGTTGAAGGAAAAGAGAGATGGAACTTCCCCTCGACTACACCACGCTCCGCCTGATCTGGTGGGGACTGCTGGGCGTGCTGCTGATCGGCTTCGCCCTGACGGACGGCTTCGATATGGGCGTCGGCTCGCTGCTGCCCTTCGTCGCCAGAACGGATGAAGAGCGTCGCATGGTGATCAACACCATCGGCGCGACCTGGGAGGGCAACCAGGTCTGGTTCATCGTCGGCGGCGCCGCGATCTTCGCCGCCTGGCCGCAAGTCTATGCCGTCAGCTTCTCGGGCTTCTACCTGGCCATGTTCCTGGTCCTGTCCGCGCTGATCCTGCGGCCGGTGTCGTTCAAGTATCGCTCCAAGCGGCCAGAGGCGCGCTGGCGTTCGATGTGGGACTGGGGGCTGTTCATCGGCAGCTTCGTCCCGGCCCTGGTGTTCGGTGTGGCGGTCGGCAATGTCCTGATGGGCGCGCCCTTCCGTCTGGATAGCGACCTGCGCAGCTTCTACGAAGGCAGTCTGCTGGGTTTGTTCACGCCCTTCACCCTGGTGTGCGGTCTGCTGTCCGTCTCCATGTTGGTGCTGCACGGCGCGGCCTGGCTGGCGGTCAAGGGCGAGGAAGGCGTGGTGCTGAAACGCGCTCGCGCCATCGGCACCGCCGCCGGTCTGGCCAGCCTGGTCCTGTTCGCCGTCGGCGGCGCCATGGCGGCCTTTGGCGACATGGGCTTCCGCATCACCGGCGCGGTCGATACGGGCGGCGTGTCCAACCCGCTGCGCACGGCGGTCGAGGCTGCGCCCGGCGCCTGGATGGACAACTATGGCCGCTATCCGTGGATGATCATCGCCCCGGTTCTGGGCTTTGCCGGCGCCGCGATCGGCCTGCTGGGCATGTGGCGCAAGTCGGCGGCCCTGGCCTTCGGCGGCTCGTCGGCCTCGGCGGTGGGGATCATCTCGACCGTCGGCCTGTCGATGTTCCCCTTCATCCTGCCCAGCTCGATCAACGCCCAGTCCAGCCTGACGGTCTGGAACGCCTCGTCCAGCCATACGACCCTCTTCATTATGCTGATCGTGGTGGCGGTCTTCCTGCCCTTCGTCCTGCTCTACACCGCCTGGGTCTACAAGGTGCTGTGGGGCCGCTCGACGATGGACGCGCTCAAGACCAACCCCGATCTCTACTGATCCCGCGAAAGGAGATCATTCCATGTGGTATTTCGCCTGGATCCTGGGCCTCGGCCTAGCCGTTGCCTTCGGCGTCCTGAACGGCCTCTGGCACGAGTTCCGACTGTTTGACGAAGGGGATGAGGGGCGCTCCGAGCCCTGACCCCGTCGTCGGTCGAAGCCTGCCTCCTCGATCTCGATCGGGGAGGCTTTTTCGTGGTTGTTTACCAAGACTTGCGCTGGATCAAGGCGTGGGCGAGGCGGGCGTGGGACGGTGTTTTCGACATCGAAGCCGGGCCTCCCTCGATCCGGCGATTGTCGGGATTGATGCCGATGAAAACCGCCGCCGCCCTTCTGGCCGCCGCCAGCGTCCTGACCCTGGCGGGCGCCGCATACGCCCAGCCCGCCGCCCCCGAGCCCGTCGGCAAGGGCAGGCTGATCGTCACCGCCCGCATGACGGGCGTCCTGCCTCAGGCCGACGACGCTATCGTCACCGCCTCCGGCGCCGACAGCGGCCTGAAGGTCGATGTCAGCGACGACTGGATGCCGACGCTCGGCTTCACCTATTTCGTCGCCGACCACTGGGCCGTCGAAGCCATTCTGGGCGCCACCCAGCATGAGGTCCGCGCCAAGGGCGGAGCAACCGACGTGGCCGTGCACGAGACCTGGGTCCTGCCGCCGGTGGTGACGCTGCAATATCGTCCGACGCCGAATGCGACCATCAGCCCCTATGTCGGCGCCGGGGTCAGCTACATGGCCTTCTTCGATGGCCAGGATAAAAACGGCTTCGAGGTCGATCTGGACGACGGCTTCGGCATGGCCTTGCAGGCCGGCGCTGACTGGAACCTGTCGGGACCATGGACCCTGAACCTGGACGCCAAGAAGGTCTGGTTCGACACGGACGCCAAGATCAACAACGGCGCGCTGAAAAGCAGCGTCAGCCTGGACCCCTGGGTGGTGTCGCTGGGCGTCGGTCGGAAGTTCTAGACCGACGAAGGCAGGGCGCGGGACGTCAGCCCGCGCCCTCGCCCAGCGCCTTCAGCGCCGCCGGGTGGGGCAGGGCCACCTCGTTGTTCGGCAGCAGCTGGATCAGGCCCGAGGTCTTGAACTGGGTGAAGACCCGGCTGACCGTCTCGATGGTCAGGCCCAGATAGTCGGCGATGTCCAACCGGGTCATCGGCAGGTGGACCCGGCCTTCCGGCCCGCCTAGCTGCACCTGCCGCGCCGACAGACGGGTCAGGAAGCTGGCGATCCGCTCGCGCGCCGTCTTGCGGCCCAGCAGGACGATCTGCTCCTGCGCCGCCATCAGCTCGTCGCCCGCCATGGCCACCAGCCGATGCTCCAGAGCGGGCAGGGCGTTCAGCAGTTGATCGAACTCATTGCGGCGAAAGCGACAGGCGCTCAGCGGCGTCAGAGCCTCGGCGGTAAAGCTGGACGGGCCGCGTCCGCCCAGGCCCAGAAAGTCGCCCTGGAACAGGAAGCCGGTGATCTGGCGCCGCCCATCGGGCAGCAGACGATACAGCTTCACCGCGCCGTCGACGACGTTGAAGACGAAGGGGTTGGGATCGCCCTCATGGAACAGGGCTTGACCGGGTTGCGCGGTCACCGTCTCGCTCGCACAGGCCATGCCCTGCAGTTCGTGCCCCTTCAGATCGGCGCAGACGCCCAGCGGTCGCGCCCCGCAGGTCGCGCAGGGGTGGACGTCTTCCACGCGGACATCAGCGGGTTCGACCATGGCGGCGTGAGGGGCGGGCATTGTCGACTCCAGCATTCCGCAACAGCCTAGCGGACCCAGAGTCGATTCCGAATAGGGCAGGCTGTCCTAGGCTGCGTCTTCGGCATACCGCAGCCTGGCGCCCAGCCTGTGGGCCAGCGCCGTCAGCTCGACCGCCAGGCTTTGCCGCACCAGAGGCCGCACCCCCATCTCGCGCACGACGAAGGGGCCGACCCACAGGGTCTCGCCGAACTCCAGATCCGGTTGCCGCCACCAGCTGACGAAGCCCAGCACCCCGCCGCGCTGATTGCGGGCGCTCAGGATGCCGCGACTGTCCGGGGCCGCGCGCCAGTCGCGCAGGAAGACCCGCCACTGATCCGGCGCCAGATCGGGTCGCCACAGTTGAGCCAGGGCGAACTCGGCCGGCGCTTCGGCCTCGGTCAGGGGAACGATCTCCAGACGCGGGGCGTCCGGCATCAGGCGGGGCTCGGTCATGGAACCATTTCGCCCTGGGTCGGCTGAATTGCCTTGATCTGTGTCAAGGCGACCCGCTTGCGCCCGGCGCACGGTCCGCTGAACGGAGGACAGGCCATGAGCGTTTCGGACTACGCAAACCCGACGCCGATCCATGGGGCGGCGGTGGCGGCCATTCTGAAGTTGCTGGACGGCCAGCGGTTGATGACCCTGGCGACCAATCGTGCAGACGGACGCCCTCAGGCCAGCACGCTCGGCTATCTGAACGACGGGCTGAACCTCTATTTCGTCACCGCCCGCGACAGCGAGAAGCTGCGCAACATCACAGCCGATCCCCGTGTGGGCGTCGCCGTGCGCGGCGTGGCCGGGGAGGGGGAGGCGGTCGGCCTTTCCATCGAGGGTCGGGCTGAAGAAGTGACCGACGGCGAAGAGGTCCAGCGTCTCAACGACCTGATCATCGCCCGCTCTCCCGAGATCAGTCCCTGGGCACCCGGCGGCGATTCTGTCGCGGTGGTGAAGGTGATTCCCGAACAGGTCGAAGCGGTCGCCGTCATCCAGGGTCGCAGTCGCGCCCAGACCTTCTCGATCGGCGATCCCGACCACGTCGCGCACGGCGTCAGCTATGAGCCGAGCGCCGTGGCGCGGCTGTTCTGAACATTCCTGCGCATCTGCCGGTGGTTAAAGCGAAACGCCCCTTGAAATGACCTCGGCCGTCAGGCATATGCCCCCCTCTGGCGAGGTTAGCGCCGTCGAGCTTGCTCACGGCGCATTGATCCTTGTCCGGGACACTAGGAGTGTAGCTCAGCTGGTAGAGCATCGGTCTCCAAAACCGAGGGTCGTGGGTTCGAGTCCCTCCGCTCCTGCCATTCCCCCTGTCGCGGTCGCTTGGGAGTTCCCATGTGAGGCGACAGGTTCCAGAGGTTGAAGAGACGTCATATGGCCAAGGCGAAGACCCCCGGCGGTCGCCGCACCGTGGGAAACCAGACCGCAGCCGCCGCATCCGGCGCCGCAACGGTCGCTGTTGACGCGCCTGCACCCAAGAAAAAGACTTCGCCAGCCCAGTTCTTCAGCCAGGTTCGCGCTGAAGGCCGCAAGATCGTCTGGCCCAGCCGCAAGGAGACCTGGATCACGTCCGTGATGGTCTTCATCATGGTCCTGATCGCGTCGGCCTTCTTCTGGATCGTTGACATGGGTCTGGGCTTTGCGTCCCGCTTCATTCTCGGCTTCGGCCAATAAAGGAGACGCGCACATGAACGATGCAGCGCCCGAAACCAAGCCGGCGGCCAACCCCCGCCACAAGTGGTATATCGTCAACGCCTACTCGAACTTCGAAAAGAAGGTCGCCGAGCAACTGCGCCTTCAGGCCAAGCAGCAGGGCCTGGAAGACAACTTCTCCGAAATCCTGGTTCCGACCGAGGACGTCGTCGAGATCCGTCGCGGCCGCAAGGTGAACTCGGAACGCAAATTCTTCCCGGGCTACGTGCTGGTGAAGATGGAGATGACCGACAACGCCTATCACCTGGTCAAGAACACGCCGAAGGTCACCGGCTTCCTGGGCGCGGCCGGCGGCACCAAGCCGCTGCCGGTTTCGGAACGTGAAGTTCAGAACATCATCGGTCAGGTGGAAGAGGGCGTTGAGCGTCCGAAGCCCACCATCCGCTTCGACATCGGCGAAACCCTCAAGGTCATCGACGGTCCCTTCGCCAGCTTCGAAGGCCAGGTCGAAAGCGTCGACGAAGACAACGCCCGCCTGCGCGTGGCCGTGTCCATCTTCGGCCGCCCGACCCCGGTGGATCTGGAATACAATCAGGTCGAAAAGACCGGCGGCTGATCGCTCGATCATCGCCAGAACGACGTGCAGCGGCGGCCCTCGGGCCGCCGTTTTGCGTTGGGGCCTATGCCCTTCCGTCATCCCGGAAGCGGCGCAGCCGCTATCCGAGACCGCCAGAGACGCTGTCTTCTGCGTTTCGGCATGCGCAATCCCACGCGCCGATCCCCGTGAATTCCCGGGATTGGAAGATGTCGGGGCTATTTCCTCGCCCGGGTCCGACGCCGTGTGAGGCTGGGCTGCGGCGGATCATCCGGTTGGAGGTCGAGCGCGCCGCCTCATTCGAATTCAGACTCATTAGACGAATTGGACTCTGTTTTTTCAAAAGAGGTCCTTGAGGCGCCGATCTCTGATCGCGCTTCATTTGCCTTCGCAGTCTTGTCCTGTTACACGCGCGCCTTCGCCCGGCGGCCCTCAAGTCGCCAGGCGGCAAATCCGTGGAAGGCAGCCATGCCGCACCACGGCTCACCGGCCCCGTCAGTCTCTGTCAGGGTCATCCATAGGAGAGACCAATGGCCAAGAAGATTCTCGGCTATATCAAACTGCAAGTTGCGGCCGGTTCGGCCACGCCTTCGCCCCCGATCGGCCCGGCACTGGGTCAGCGCGGCGTCAACATCATGGGCTTCTGCAAGGAGTTCAACGCGCGCACCGAGAAGGTGGCCAAGGGTACGCCCCTGCCGACCGTGATCACGGTCTATCAGGACAAGTCCTTCACCTTCGTCACCAAGACCCCGCCGGCCACCTTCTACCTGAAGCAGGCTGCAGGCATTAAGTCGGGCTCCAAGCTCGTTGGTCGCGAACTCGCCGGCAAGGTCACGCAGGCGCAAGTCCGCGAGATCGCCGAAGCGAAGATGAAAGACCTGAACGCCAACGACATCGACGCTGCCATGCGCATCATCGAAGGTTCGGCCCGCGCGATCGGCATCGAAGTGGTGGAGGGCTAATCCATGGCTAAGCAAACCAAGGCTCAGAAAGCCCGCACCGGCGTCACGCAGGACCTCCTGCCGTTCGCCGACGCCATCAAGCTGGTCAAGGACAACGCCAAGGCCAAGTTCGACGAGTCGATCGAAATCGCCGTCAACCTGGGCGTTGACCCGCGTCACGCCGACCAACAGGTCCGCGGCGTCGTCAACCTGCCGTCGGGCACCGGCCGCGACGTTCGCGTCGCCGTCTTCGCCAAGGACGCCAAGGCCGCCGAAGCTACGGCTGCCGGCGCCGACATCGTCGGTGCTGAAGATCTGTACGAAAAGATCAACGGCGGCTTCATGGACTTCGACCGCGTTATCGCGTCGCCGGACATGATGGCCCTGGTTGGTCGCCTCGGTAAGGTGCTGGGCCCGCGCGGCCTGATGCCGAACCCCAAGGTCGGCACCGTGACCCCGAACGTGGCGCAGGCCGTCAAGGACGCCAAGAGCGGCGCCGTTGAGTTCCGCGTCGAAAAAGCGGGTATCGCCCACGGCGGCATCGGCAAGGCCTCCTTCGATCAGGCCGCCCTGGAAGCCAACGTCAAGGCTTACGTGGACGCTCTGAACAAGGCCAAGCCGGCCGGCGCCAAGGGCACCTACGTCAAGCGCATCACCCTGTCTTCGACGATGGGCCCGGGCTTCAAGATCGACCCGGCTTCGCTGGCTTAAGCCCAGCGGCGCCAGAATGACAAAGGCCCCGGAGAGCAATCTGCGGGGCCTTTTTCCTTACGCGGTCTGCCGCGCTTGCGAGTCAGGCCGTGCGCCGGCTCAGTAGCCGACAGTGAAGCGCTGGCGGCGGTGCTTCGGCGCCTCGATCTCATCGGCCATGGCGATGGCGTAGTCGGGAAAGGAGATGGCGCTGCGGCCGTCCGCGCCGACCAGCAGGGCGTCGCCGCCCAGACGAAACTGGCCCGTTCGCGTGCCGCCGTCGAACAGGGCCGAAGGGGACAGGAAGGTCCAGTCCAGATCGGCTTCCTGACGCAGGCGATCCAGGAAGCGCCCGCCTGCGGAGGCCTCGGCCTTGTAGATCTCGGGAAAGTCCGGCGCGTCGAGCACTTTCAGGCCCGGCGCGGCCTCCAGGCTGCCGGCGCCGCCGACCACCAGATAGCGCGGCACGCCCGCCGCCTTGACCCCCGCGATCAGCGTCTCGGGATCGGTGTCCGTAAACATGATGGCGCTGACCGCGGCGTCGGCGTCCTTCAGAAGGCCGGGCAGGGCGGCTGCGTCATTCACGTCGCCGCTGACGGCGGCGATCCCGTCGCCAGTGGGGATACGCGCCGCGTTGCGGGCCACGCCCGTCACCTGATGACCGCGACGGGCCAGCTCCTTGACGATCTCCGATCCGGCGCGACCGCTGGCGCCGAGGACTGTGACTTTCATGGTGGTCTCTCCAGTAAGTTACCAATGGAAACCAGGTGTTCTACAGGAAGCATCCATGCAAGAAGGCACCAAAATCTCATCTGGTCACCCTGCGGAAACCGGGCGCGGGGACGTCTATGCGGCCAACTGCCCGACACGGCTGCTACTGGACCGGATCGCGGACAAGTGGACCGTGCTTCTGTTGACCACACTGGCGGACGAGCCGATGCGCTTCAACGCTTTGAAGCGCCGTGTTGAGGGCGTGTCGCAGAAGATGCTCAGCCAGACCCTGCGTCAGATCGAGCGCGACGGACTGGTGACGCGCACGGTCGAGGCCACGGTCCCCGTGTCCGTCACCTATGCCATCACGCCCCTGGGCCTGACGCTGGTTCGGGCGCTCCAGCCAGTCATTGACTGGGCCGAGACGCGGATGCCCGAGGTCGCCAGAGCCCAGGCGGGCTATGACAGGCGCCCTGCCTAGCTGGCTTGAAAGTCGCGTTGGGCCTTCATCATCTCGGTGATGAGGATCTTTTCCTTATGGTCCAGATAGGGGTTCCAGACGTCGAAGATCAGGATGACGCGCAAGGCGTCGGCGTCGTTCCAAGCCTCATGTTCAATGGTGTCGTCGAACACCCAGGCCTTGCCCATCTCCCACGATTTTACGGTATTCCCCACGCGGAAGCGCGCGGGCCCGGGCAGGATGATCGGCAGATGGGCCAGCAACCGGACGTTGGACGAGCCCGTATGCGCCGGGATGTGGGTGTGCGGCTGCAGGGCCGAGAACATGGCGGTCGGGGCGAAACTGTCCTGGTCCGCCATGGGCAGGCTTTCCAGCAGGGCGGCGGTGCGGGGGCAGCGTTCGCAGACGGCGTCCTGACGCCGGCCGTCCTTCCACAGGAAAAGCGAGCTCCATTTGCGTGAATGGTTCAACTCGCCCCACTGATTGATCGGCGCTCCCTTGGGGTAGGCGATATAGGGCGCGAAATCGTCAAAGCCGGTTTTCAGCAGCGCGGTCAGTTCTTTCTGGATGAACGGCGTGGCGTCCTCCAGCGCAGGGAGCCAGGGGAACAGGCTGCGGTCGTAGAAGGGAATGACGGGCAGGCGAGGGTAGTTGAGCAGCAGCGGCTGTTGCTTCGGCGGTTGGATCAGGCCGGCGTAGATTTCCAGGCCCTCGTCGAACCGATCCAGTGCAGCTTGGCCCACGTCGGCGCGTAGGCCCGACAAACGCTGCCGCATGAAGTCGCCCAGCGCCTTGGCGTGCTGGTCGACCATTCGGGCGGCGTAGTCCATCTGGGTGGTGACTGCGGGCGGGCAGTGGTCGCGCGGCGGGGCGATCTTCAGCGCGTTGCGATAGACCTCGACCGCCGCCTTGGGCTGGTTGATTTTTTCCAGCATGGCGCCCTTGGCGAGCAGGGCGGCGAAATCATAGGGCCTCATGTCCAGCGCCTCGTCCAGGACGGCGAGGGAGGCGTGGAAATTGCCCAGCAGGCGAAGCGCGACCGCGCGGTTCAGCGTGGCGTTGTGCGTTCGTCCAAGAGCGTCCGCCTTGTTCAGCAGCGCGAGGGCCTGATTAGGGTCGCGCCGGGCCAAAGCCTGACCCGCCTGAATCAGGAATTGTTCCTGCGCTGGACTATGGTCGGGCATGCGCATTCCCCAATGCGGACACAAACATGAACTGTGCGTAATGTTGCGTTGCGGTGGACGGCGTCAATGGGGATTGTGGGAAACAACAGTTTCCGTGGACGGACGACTTGACGAAGGGGGCCGGAATCCGGTCTTGGGGCGCTGTCGCCTCGCGCGGCTATTGCGGAGACGACCCATGTTGAGCTGGTTCCAGGCGCTGCTGCCCAAGGAAGATAACTTCTTCCGCCTGTTCGACGCCCACGCCGCGACCCTGGTGAAGGGCGCCGAGGCCCTGCGCGGCATGATGGACGGCGGCGAGGCGACGCCCGACTGGTGTCAGAAGATCGTCGATCACGAGCATGAGGCCGATGACGTCGCGCGCGAAGTGCTGTTCGCGGTGCGCCGCAGCTTCATCACCCCGTTCGACCGTTCGGACATTCGCGGCCTGACCAACTCGCTCGACGACACCATCGATCAGATGCAGAAGACGGCCAAGGTCGTCACCCTGTATGAGATTCGCGAGTTCGCCCCCAAGATGCGTGAGCTGGCCGACATCGCGGTCCAGTGCGGCGCTCTGACGGTTGAGGCGGTGTCGCTGCTTCCGGCCATGCGCAAGAACCACGAGCGGCTGAACCTGCTGACAGAGCAGATCGCCAAGCTGGAGAGCCAGAGCGACACCCTCTACGACGAAGGCATGAAGGCGCTCTACGAACTGCACCGCCACGACGTGACGGGCGGCAACACCCTGGGTTTCATCATCGGCGGCGAAGTCTACGACCATCTGGAAAAGATCATCGACCGGTTCGAGGATGTGGCGAACCGCATCAACGGCGTCCTGGTCGAGCACCTGTAGGGTCCGATGGATCACGCCCTTCTGATTCTGATCTTCCTGATCGGCGTCGCCCTGCTGTTCGACTTTCTGAACGGCCTGCACGACGCCGCCAACTCCATCGCCACCATCGTCGCGACGCGCGTGCTGCCGCCGATCTATGCGGTGGGGTGGGCCGCCTTCTTCAACTTCATCGCCTTCCTGTTCTTCGGCCTGCACGTGGCCGACACCATCGGGCGAGGGATCATCTCGCCCGACGTGATTTCGGATCAGGTGATCTTCGGCGCCCTGATGGGGGCCATCAGCTGGAACGTCATCACCTGGCTGGCGGGCATACCATCGTCCAGTTCGCACGCCCTGGTCGGCGGCCTGCTGGGGGCCGGCATCGCCAAGGCAGGGACCAGCGCCGTCGTCGTCGCCGGCGTGCTGAAAACCGTCGGCGCCATCTTCCTGTCGCCGGCCATTGGCTTTCTGCTGGCCCTGTTGCTGGTGCTCATCGTGTCCTGGCTGTTCGCCAGGGCCAATCCCAATTTCGCGGACCGGATTTTCCGCGGGCTGCAGTTCGTCTCGGCCTCGGCCTATTCGCTGGGGCACGGCGGCAATGACGCGCAGAAGACCATGGGCATCATCGCCATCCTGCTCTACTCGCGCGGGATGCTGGGCGGCGAATTCCACGTGCCCTTCTGGGTGGTCATCACGTGTCAGGCCGCGATTGCGCTCGGCACCCTGTTCGGCGGCTGGAAGATCGTTCACACCATGGGCTCGCGCATCACGCGGCTTAGCCCTCAGCAAGGCTTCTGCGCCGAAACGGGTGGGGCCATCACCTTGTTTGCGGCGACCAGCATGGGGATTCCGGTGTCGACAACCCACACCATCACCGGCGCCATCATCGGCGTGGGCGCGGCCAGACGGGTCTCGGCCGTGCGGTGGAGCATCGCTCGCAGCATCGTCACCGCCTGGTTCATCACCATGCCGGCGGCGGCGGCGATCGGCGCGATCTTCTACTTCCTCGGCGGGCTGTTCCTGACCTGATGACCGGTTCGACCCGAACAGAGACGTCCGAAAACCGTCAGGTCGCCGCCCTGCCGTGGCGGCGGGGCGAGACTGGCGTGGAGGTCATGATGATCACCTCCCGCGAAACACGTCGTTGGGTCATCCCAAAGGGCGGGCGCATGGTGGGCAAGACCGATTCTCAGGCGGCCGCTCAGGAGGCTTATGAAGAGGCTGGCGTTCAAGGCGAGACGCTGGATGCCGTCGTGGGTTATTTCCGCTACGACAAGCGGTTGAAGACGGGGGCGGTACAGGCCTGTGTCGTGGCGGTCTATCCGCTGGAAGTGCTGATCCAGCTGGGCGCATGGCCCGAGGACCAGCAGCGCCAACGTCGCTGGATGAGCCAGGCGGAGGCCGCCGAAGCCGTCCATGAAACCGACCTGGCGGAACTGATCCGGGCCTTCAGGCCAGCGGCCTGAGCCGCAGACTTCTTTGGTGATTGTCAGGAACGGCGATTTCTGAACCTATGGGTTCTGCTTCCGAGTTCCCGCCTGAGAGTGGCCATGCGCAAAACCAGTCTGTTAGCCGCCGTCGCGGCCCTATCGTTCGCCTTCGGGACAGCGGTTCAGGCGCAGGATACGGAGAGAGGGACGTCTTCATCAGACCTGTTGCAGGTGGTGGTTCGCGACGACCCGCGTCCGGTTTTGGCGGAACGTCTGGTGCGGCTGACCCTCAATGGGATGGAGAAGTTCACCCAGGAAACGATCACCCGGGACCTGATCGAGGCTGGCGACGCCCTGCCTGAAGAGCAGGCGCGCTGGCTCCGGCGGAACGCGTCCTCGATCATTGATAGCAATCTGCGTCCGCTGATTGGGGCTATCGCCCAGGAATACGCGACCCGCTTTACCGAGGCGGAGTTGAATGCCCTGATCGCCTTCTATGACGGACCGGTGGGCCGGGACATCGCGCGTAAGCAGATGGAGCTCGGCGGCGCGCTGGGCGAGGCGATGCAGAAGTTCCAGATCGCTTTCGTGACCGAACTGTCGACCAAGTTCTGTGCCGAATTCGATTGCGCGGCCTTCGCCGCCAAGGAAACGCCGACAGCCAAGCCGAACCGGCGTTGATTTCCCCGTCAGGCCGTGTATAGAGCGCGGCTTCTCGTCATGGCTTCGGCTGTGGCGGATCCTGTCCGAGAACTTCGGGACGTGGGGGCCGCCCGCGTCATAATCGTCCAGAGAGCCCTCTGGCGCCGTGGGGAGATGGGGATGCAAAGACCTTTTGCCCTGTCGCTTGCGACGGGCGGGCCTGCTTCCTTCGGACAATAAGACCGGCCTGAACGCTATGCAGCGATGCATGGCGCTTAAGCCAAATCCGTCGTCGGGAATTAGCCTGGCGGCGAATACCAAAACTGGAGACCGCAATGGACCGCGCACAAAAAGCCGAGTCGATCGAATCGCTGAAGAGCGTGTTCGCCGACGCGGGCGCCGTGGTCGTGACCCACAACCTGGGTCTGACCGTTGCGGAGATGGAAGACCTGCGTGGTCGCCTTCGTAAAGAAGGCGGCGCGTTCAAGGTGGTGAAAAACCGTCTGGCGCTCAAGGCGCTGGGCGTCGAGGAAGGCAGCGAGTACCACGACCTGTTCAAGGGTCCCGTGGGCATCGCATACGCAGCCGACCCCGTCACTGCTGCGAAGGTCGCGGCTGAATTCGCCAAGGGCAACGACAAGTTCAAGCTCATCGGCGGCTTCATGGGCGACAAGGTGCTGGACGCCGCGGGCGTCGACGCCCTGTCCAAGCTGCCGTCGCTGGACCAACTGCGTGGCAAGCTGATCGGCCTGCTGCAAGCACCGGCGACCAAGATCGCTGGCGTTCTGCAAGCACCCGCCGGCCAACTGGCTCGCGTCTTCAACGCATACGCGACCAAAGACGCCGCCTAAGCCTCGTCATCTCTGCATATCTCTCTGAACCTCATCCTACCGAAGGAAGACTAAAATGGCTGATCTCGCCAAGATCGTTGAAGAACTGTCGGCTCTGACCGTCCTGGAAGCCGCTGAACTGTCGAAGCTGCTGGAAGACAAGTGGGGCGTTTCGGCTGCTGCACCGGTCGCCGTTGCTGCTGCTGGCGGCGCTGCTGCTCCGGCTGAAGCTGCCGAAGAGCAAACCGAGTTCACCGTTGTCCTGATCGACGGCGGCGACAAGAAGATCAATGTGATCAAGGAAGTCCGCGGCGTCCGTTCGGACCTGGGTCTGAAGGAAGCCAAGGACCTGGTCGAAGGCGCTCCGCAGAACGTCGTCGAGAACGTCTCGAAGCAAGTCGCTGAAGAGATCAAGAAGAAGCTGGAAGAAGCCGGCGCCAAGATCCAGATCAAGTAAGATCGGATCCTGGCTTCCGGCCTCGGCCGGAGGCAGACTTCAAGCGAGCGGGTCGGAGGGAAGCCTCCGGCCCGCTTTCTTTTTGGGCGTGACTGGCGAGGCGGAGGCGGCGGACCCATCTCAGCGCTCTCATAAAAGGATAGGCCCCGATGAAGATCCTGATGGTTCTGACCTCCCACGACCAACTCGGCGACACAGGCCACAAGACCGGCTTCTGGCTGGAAGAGTTCGCCGCTCCCTATTACGCGCTGAAGGATGAAGGCGCCGAGATCGTCATCGCCTCGCCCAAGGGCGGACAGCCGCCGCTGGATCCCAAGAGCGACGCCGAGGACGCCCAGACCGACGACACGCGCCGCTTCAAGGCCGACGCCGAGGCGCAAGACGCCTTGGCTACGACGGTCCTTCTGAGCGACGTGAAGGCCGAGGACTTCGATGCGGTCTTCTATCCTGGCGGCCACGGTCCGCTGTGGGACCTAGCCAATGATCCGTTGTCCATCGCCCTGATCGAAGCCTTCGCCGCCGCTGGCAAGCCGACCGGCTTTGTCTGCCATGCGCCGGGCGTGCTGAAGGACGTGAGGGGCGCGGACGGCGAATCCCTGGTCAAGGGCCGGGCCGTCACCGGCTTCACCAATACCGAGGAAGAGGCGGTGGGCCTGACCGAGGTGGTGCCCTTCCTGGTCGAGGACATGCTGGTCGCCAAGGGCGGGCGCTACAGCAAGGGGGCCGACTGGGCCTCCTATGTGCTGACCGACGGGACGCTGGTCACCGGACAGAACCCAGGCTCGTCGCGTGAGGCGGCCGACGCGCTCCTCGCCCTGCTGAAGGCTTAGGCTCACAGGCCCAGATGAAGAAGGCCCGGGATCGCTCCCGGGCCTTTTTTGTTAGCGACGGCGGGGGGCCAGAATTTCGCCGAGGCGGTCGGGCGTGCCTTCGATCCGCTCCAGACGCGGGTAGCGCAGGCCGTCGTGGTAGTCGAAGGCGACGGTCCTGAAGCGGTCGCCGTTCTTGAGCAGCAGGGTGATGGGCGCGTCGGTCCCCTTGGCGGCGGTGACGGCGTCGCGCAGGATCTCGGCCGAGGCGGCGCGGTCGTTGACGGCGACCAGTTCCCAGCCCGGACCGATGTCGGCCTCGAAGGCGCGGCCGCCCCAGCGGACGCCGGTCAGCTTGTTCGACGAGGACAGGGTAAAGCCCAGGGAATACTGGAAGTCCGTGGCCCAGCCGGACTGGATGCGCTTCTCAGCCGCTGTCAGGCTGTCGGTATAGGTCAGGCGGTAGCCGCCGCGCGCCAGGCCGTCGAGCGGAGCCTTGGCGTCGGGGCCGGTCGCGTCCAGCCGGGTGCGCAGGAAGCTGGCCCAGTCATGCGGATGGACGGCGTTCAGGGCCGCGACCACGTCCTCGAAGGTGTAGCCGCGCGGGCCCCAGGAGCCGTCGTCGCCGCCGAAGAAGCCCTTGGCGAAGTCGTCCAGCGACTTCCTGCCGCCCGTGGCCTCGCGGATCAGGGTGTCGGCGTCCAGCCAGATCAGCAGGGCCTCGCGGTAGTAGTCGCCGGTGCCGCGCATCCAGGAGGTGTAGGGGTTGCTGGTCCGGTAGCCGAGCAGGTTGTGGTTGTTGGTGTCCTGCAGCGGACGCCATTCACGGCCCGGCTGGTTGTCGTAGAAGGCGGCGACCTCGGCGAAGCTGGTCAGGATGTCGGCCTTGGAGGCCAGGCCCGAACGGGCGGTCAGGACGTCGCCCCAGTATTCCGTCTGGCCCTCATAGACCCACAGCAATGTGTTCTGGGTCGGGATGTTGTGGTTGGCGGTCAGTTCGTCGGCCGGTCGCTGGCGCTTGCCGTTCCAGGCGTGGACGAACTCGTGCGGCAACAGGCCGACGGCGCCCAGGTTCTTGCCCCAGGTGGTGAAGAAGTCGGTGGGGACCGTGTTCTCGGATGAGCGGTGATGCTCCAGCCCGATGCCGCCCATCTTGGACGTGGCGGCGACCAGGAAGTCGTAGCGGTCGTAGGGACGGGCGCCGAACAGACGGTCCGACTGGGTGACCAGGTTCTCGAACCAGGCGATCTGTTCCGCCGTCGGGGCGATGTGCTTGGCCTCGTCGGCGACGATATTCAGGTGGACGGCCTCGCCCCTGGGGTCGATCTCGATGCGCTGGAAATGGGCGCCGCCGAACAGGGGGCTGTCGATCAGCGTGTAGAGGTCGGTCGGGCGGAAGGTCGCCACGCCGTTCTCATAGCTGTCGGCAGCCAGCGCCGTGCCGTATTTCCAGCCCTCCGGCAGGCGGATCGAGGGGGCGAAGGTGATGCCGGTCGAGCGGTAGCCGGCGGGATAGACCAGGGCCTTTTCCCACTGCAGATTGACCATCTCGGGCGTCATGGTCACGCGCCAGGTCGAGCTGTCGGGTTGGGTCAGCCACTGGAACTCGACCACGATCTCGCTGACGCCCTTGGGGACGTCCAGGTGGAAGGCGTAGGGGTCGATGGTGTCGCGCAGCCAGTCGATCCGGCTGCCCCCACCCGTGACGGTGACGCCCGAGATCAGCTGGATCGGGCCGGTGTCGGCATGGTTGCCGGGCAGGAACTTGGGATAGAGCAGGACCAGGGGGCCGGCCGTGACCGGAATGGTCTGCCGGACGCGAATGATCTTGCGCTCCACGTCGGTGGCGTCGACCTCATAGCGGATGACGCCGGGGTAGGTCTCGGCGGTCGGGGCCGGGATGGGCGGCAGGGCGCGGGGCAGGGCCAGGGGCGTGTTCTGGGGCGTGGGCGACACCGGCGCCTGCGGGCCGGTCCACTCCTGAGCGAGAGCGGTCGAGGCGACCGAGGTCAGCAGCAGGGCGAGGGCGGCGGCGGGCAGGCGTCGGGTCATCGGGTATCCAGAACTATGAGAGCCAGGCTTTACTAGCAGAACGGCTTAGCGGCGCCTGGGCGACAGGATGTCGCCCAGGCGGTCGGGCGTGCCCTCGATCCGTTCCAGGTGGGGGTAGCGCAGACCGTCGTGGTAGTCGAAGCGGACCGTCTTGAAGACGTCGCCGTTCTTGAGGATCAGCTCGATCGGGTCGGTCGAGCCCTTGGCGGCGGTGACGGCCTCCTTCAGCGCGTCGGCCGAGGCTGCGCGACCGGCGACGGCGACGACTTCCCAGCCCGAGGTCAGGCCCTGCTCGAAGGCCGGGCCGCCCCAGACCACCGAGGTGATCTTGTTGGCCTTGTTCATCATGAAGCCGAGCGAATAGGTGAAGTCGTTGCGGCCCAGCTCCTTATACAGGGCGCCCATGTAGCCGGACGGCTCCTCCTTGAAGACCAGGCGGTAGCCGCCGCGCTCGATGCCGTCCAGCGGGCCGCGCGAGGTCGGGCCGACGGCGTCCAGACGCTCGCGCAGGAAGGCGGCCCAGTCCTTGGCCTGAACCCCGTTCAGGGTCGAGGTGACGGTGTCGAAGGTGTAGGGGGCCGGGTTCCAGTCGCCGTCCTGGGCGCCGAAGAAGGCCTTGGCGAAGTCGTCCAGCGACTTCTTGCCGCCGGTCTGCTCGCGGATCAGGGTGTCGGCGTCCAGCCAGATCAGCGAGCCCTCGCGGTAGTAGTCCTCGCTGCGCTGATAGGAGCCCCAGGGCTGGGGACGGCGCTGGCTGATGATGGGGTCGTTGGTGGTGTCCTGCATGGCGCGCCACTGGCGGCCGGGGATGTTCTGGAAGCTGGCGGCGGTCATGGCCAGGACGTCCAGCGCCTGTTGCTTCGACATCAGACCCGCGCGGGCGGTCAGGACCAGGCCCCAATATTGCGTCTGGCCCTCATAGACCCAGAGCAGGGAGTTCTGCAGCGGCGCGTTGAGGTTGGGCGTCATCTGGTCGGCGGGGCGGCGCCACTTGCCGTTCCAGCTGTGGGTGTATTCGTGGCCCAGCAGGTCGCGGTCGGCCAGGGTGGCCTCGCGGTCGGTGAAGTACTTGGGATCGACGCTGTTCTCGGAGGAACGCTGGTGCTCCAGGCCGATGCCGCCCAGCTTGTCGGTCACGGCCACCAGGAAGTCGTAGTGGTTGAAGTGGCGGGCGCCGAACAGGCGGTCGGCCTGGGCGACCAGATTGCGGTGGAGCTGGATGTGCTCGTCGCTGGCTTCCAGCATCTTGGCCGTGTCGGCCACGACGTTCATGCGGACGGGCGAACGGCCGCCGGGATCGAGGTCGATCTGGCGGTAGTGCTGGCCGGCGAAGACGGGGCTGTCGGCCAGGTGGTCGAGGGTGATGGGGGCGAAGGTCGCCAGGCCGTTCTCGAAGCTGACCGTGTCCAGACCGGCGCCGTAGTTCCAGCCGGCGGGCAGTTTCAGGGTCGGCTTGAAGGTGATCTGACGCGAGTAGTAGCCGGCGGGATAGAGCAGGGCCTTCTCCCACTGGATGTTCAGCATCTCGGGGGTGACGACGATGCGCCCCTGATTGCCCTCGATCGGGGTCAGCCACTGGAAGGCGACCTCGATCTGGCTGACGCCGGCGGGGACCTCGATCTGATAGGCCCAGGGCTGGACCGTGTTGCGCACCCACTCCAGCCGTTGGCCGTTGGCGGTGAACGTCAGGCCGCCGACGTTGGCGACGGGGCCGGCGGGGCTGTGGTTGCCCGGCAGCCATTGGGGATAGAGCAGGACCATCGGTCCGGCCTGGGTGACGGGGATGGTCTGGCGTACCTGAACCAGACGGCGGTCGATGTCGGTCGCGTCCACGTCGAGGCTGATGACGCCGGGGTAGGCGACGTCGCGCGGGGCCGGGATGGGCGCAAGCGCCACGGGCAGGGCGGGCGTGCCGACCTGAGCGAGCGCAGGCGCGCCCATTGAGATCAGCAGGGCGGCGGCGCTGACGGCCAGGGCGAAACGCTTCATCAGGACTATCCGGGGACGGCCGCCACCAACGCGGCCCGAGAGGGCCGCACAGCACAATGTGTCGCACCTCGCGTCAAGGCGATCCGATTGTTTTCCCTTGCCTACGGGACGATCGGGGCGAGCGCTTGAAGCAGGCTGCGATGGAAGGCCGCTGGATCCTGCATCTGCGGGGAATGGCCGAGTTCGGGAAATTCGATCAATCGAGCCTGCGGAATCGCCGCCGCCGCAGCGCGGCCCAGGGCTGGATACTGCCCAAGGCGAGCCTGCACCTCGGGGCTTGCTCGCCCTGCGCCCGGCGCCGTCCGGTCGGTTCCGCCGATGATGAGGGTGGTCGGGGTTCGCACCCGCCCTAGTTCATGCACGACCGGCTGGGTGAAGATCATGTCCGAGGTCAGAGCCTGGTTCCAGGCGACCACCTCGCCGCCGGGACCGGCGTACATCCCCGCCAGCATCTCGACCGGAGCATCGTACTCGGGCCGCCATTCGCCGTCGTAATAGAAGCGCTGCTGATAGGCCTTGATGCTGTCAAACGTCGTCTTGCGCTCATTGGCCAAGGCGTCGTCGAGGCGGGCGTAGGGCACGCCTTCGGCCTGCCAGTCCTCAAGGCCGATCGGGTTCACCAATACAAGTTGCTCAAGGCTGTCAGGGTTCAGCAGGGCGTAGCGTAGGCCGAGCATGCCGCCCATGGAGTGGCCGATCATGACCGGCTGTGTGACGCCCAGGCTGTCCAACAGGGCGTGCGTGTTTGCGGCCAGCTGCGACAAGGAGAACTGATAGGCTTCTGGTTTGGACGCCTTGCAGAAGCCGACCTGGTCGATCGCGATGACGCGGAAACCGGCCTCAGCCAGCACGCGAATGGTCGGCTCCCAGGTGCTGGCGCAGAAGTTCTTCCCATGGAGAAGAACGGCTGTACGGCCGTTCGCGGGTCCGGTCGGCGCGACGTCCATATAGGTCATCTCGAGCGCCTGCCGCTGGGAATCGAACGAAAAGGTCTGGACAGGGTGCGGGTAGGCGTAGCCCTCCAGGCGTGGGCCGAAGGTCGGGCGTGCCTGGGCCGAGGCTGCCGAGGACGACCCGGCGACGATCATACAGGCGATAAGTGCGGCGGTGCGGAGCATGGGGCCGCAACGTCGATGGATTCGCCCCGTTCCTCGCCGCGACCTATCGCCTCTCATCCGGCCGGGTTCACTTCCAGCAATTCGACGGTGAAGCGCAGGGTCGAGTTGGCGGGGATTTCCGTGCCCATCCAGCGGGGGCCGTAGGCGAGGTCGGCGGGGATGACGAACTCATAGGTCTCGCCGGTGCGCATCAGGGCGACGCCCTCGGTCCAGCCCTTGATCACGCGGTTCAGGGGGAAGCTGGCCGGTTCGTTGCGCGAATAGGAGCTGTCGAACTCGCGCCCGTCGATGAAGGTGCCGCGATAGTGGACCTTGACCGTGTCAGTGGCGACCGGCTGGACGCCTTCCGGCCTGGCCTTGCCGACGCGGCGGTACTGCAGGCCCGAAGGCGTGGTGGTCCAGCCGCTGCGCTGGCCGTTCCACATCAGATAGGCGGCCTGGCCGACCTCCCAGTTCTCCTGGGTGGCGGGGCCTTGCGGGACGACCTGGGCGATGGTGGCGGGCGCGGAGGCGCAGGCAGAGAGGGTCAGGGCGAGGGCGGCGAGCGCGGGCAGGACGATACGGTTCATAAGGCTAGGCTTATCACAAGGAATGGCGGTGTCGATGAGGGCCTCAACATGCCGTCATCCCGGCCGCAGCGGAGCGGAGAGCCGGGACCCAGGCGTTTGATTCTGGCGGGACGGGGCCTATGTCCGCCGTCTGGGTCCCGGGTTCGGCTGCGCCGCCCCGGGATGACGGGAAAAAGGTGTGGAGGCTTCGTCTGGCCGCCCCCGCCCGGTCGCTGCGCGACCACCCTCCCCGGACGGAGAGGGAGAAAGAGGCCACAGGCCTTTATTTCGCCGGAGATCGGCGTATATATGCGCGCTCCGCAGATTCCATGAATCCCGCGCGAAAGCGCCGAGGCCCGGTTTGTCGCCCTCCGACCGGTGCGCAGGCGTCGCTCCTTTCCCAAGGAGCGGGCATATAAGGCGTCCTGATCCCGCAGCGGATCGAGGGTGGGCGCCGAGAGAACCTACGGTCACGGATCGCCGAATGGCGGGCCGTGGCTGCTGCATTGACGTCGGGCCTCCATTCCTTTGTGGGGTGGGCTCGCGATTGGGAAAACAGAATGGCAAACTCCACTGACGGTCTCGCCCTGGGTAAGATCGCCTCCGCCACCTCGTTCACCGGAAAGAAGCGCATTCGTCACTCGTTCGGGCGTATCCCCGAAGCGGTGAAGATGCCGAACCTGATCGAGGTTCAGCGGGCTTCCTACGAGCAGTTCCTGCAGCGCGAAGTGCGCAGCGGGGTCCGCAAGGAGCAGGGTATCGAGGCGGTCTTCAAGTCGGTCTTCCCGATCAAGGACTTCAACGAGCGCGCCGTCCTGGAGTACGTGTCCTACGAGTTCGAGGACCCCAAGTACGACGTCGAAGAATGCATCCAGCGCGACATGACCTATGCCGCGCCGTTGAAGGTCAAGCTGCGCCTGATCGTCTTTGAGACCGAGGAAGAAACGGGCGCCCGTTCGGTCAAGGACATCAAGGAGCAGGACGTCTACATGGGCGACATCCCGCTCATGACGGACAAGGGCACCTTTATCGTCAACGGCACCGAGCGCGTGATCGTCTCGCAGATGCACCGTTCGCCGGGCGTCTTCTTCGACCACGACAAGGGCAAGACCCACTCGTCGGGCAAGCTGCTGTTCGCCGCTCGCGTCATTCCTTACCGTGGTTCGTGGCTCGACTTCGAGTTCGACGCCAAGGACGTGGTCTTCGTCCGTATCGACCGTCGTCGTAAACTGCCGGCCACCAGCTTCCTGCTGGCCCTGGGCATGGACGGCGAGGAAATCCTCAAGACCTTCTACGAGACCGTGCCTTACGAGAAGCGCGGCGAAGGCTGGGTCACGCCCTACAAGCCGGAACGCTGGCGCGGCGTGAAGCCGGAGTTCGACCTGGTCGACGCCGACACTGGCGAAGTGGTCGCTCAGGCTGGTCAGAAGATCAGCGCCCGCGCCGCCAAGAAGCTGGCCGACGGCGGTCTGACCTCGCTGTCGCTGGCCGCCGACGCCCTGCTGACCAAGTATCTGGCTGCGGACGCCGTCAACTATGAGACCGGCGAGATCTACGCCGAGGCCGGCGACGAGCTGGACGCGGAAACGATCGCCCTGCTGGAAGAGCGCGGCTTCACCACCATCGACGTGCTGGACATCGACCACGTCACGGTCGGCGCCTACATGCGCAACACCCTGCGCGTGGACAAGAACACGGGTCGTGAAGACGCCCTGTTCGACATCTATCGCGTCATGCGTCCGGGCGAGCCGCCGACCCCGGAAGCCGCCGAAGCCATGTTCAACTCGCTGTTCTTCGACAGCGAGCGCTACGACCTGTCGGCCGTGGGCCGGGTCAAGATGAACATGCGTCTGGAAACCCCCGAGGTTTCCGACGAAATCCGCGTCCTGCAAAAGGACGACGTGCTGAAGGTGCTGCAGATCCTGGTCGGCCTGAAGGACGGCCGCGGCGAGATCGACGACATCGACAACCTGGGCAACCGTCGCGTGCGTTCGGTCGGCGAACTGCTGGAAAACCAGTACCGCGTCGGTCTGCTGCGCATGGAGCGCGCCATCAAGGAGCGCATGTCCTCGGTCGATATCGACACGGTCATGCCGCACGACCTGATCAACGCCAAACCGGCCGCGGCTGCGGTGCGTGAATTCTTCGGCTCGTCGCAGCTGTCGCAGTTCATGGACCAAACCAACCCGCTGTCGGAGATCACCCACAAGCGTCGCCTTTCGGCGCTTGGCCCGGGCGGTCTGACGCGTGAGCGCGCCGGCTTTGAAGTCCGCGACGTTCACCCGACCCACTACGGCCGCATCTGCCCGATCGAAACGCCGGAAGGCCCGAACATCGGCCTGATCAACTCGCTGGCCACCCACGCCCGCGTCAACAAGTACGGCTTCATCGAGAGCCCCTACCGTCGCGTGAAGGACGGAAAGGCCACGGACGAGGTGGTCTACATCTCGGCCATGGAAGAGGCGAAGCACGTTATCGCCCAGTCCAACATCGAGCTGAAGAACGGCGAGATCGTCGAGGACCTGGTCCCCGGCCGGATCAACGGTGAATCCCAGCTGCTGACCAAGGCCGACGTCGACATGATGGACGTGTCGCCGAAGCAGGTCGTTTCGGTCGCTGCGGCCCTGATCCCCTTCCTGGAAAACGATGACGCCAACCGCGCACTGATGGGCGCCAACATGCAACGTCAGGCCGTGCCTTTGGTGCAGTCGGACGCGCCGCTGGTCGGCACCGGCATGGAAGCGGTCGTGGCCGTGGACTCCGGCGCTGTCGTGGTCGCCCGTCGCGACGGCGTGGTCGAGCAGATCGACGGCACGCGTATCGTCGTCCGCGCCACGTCGGAATCCGACGCCGGCCGTTCGGGCGTCGACATCTATCGCCTGTCGAAGTTCCAGCGTTCCAACCAGTCGACCTGCATCAACCAGCGCCCGATCGTGCGTGTGGGGGATGAAGTGAAGGCCGGCGACGTCATCGCTGACGGTCCGTCGACGGACCTGGGCGAACTGGCGCTGGGCCGTAACGTCCTGGTCGCCTACATGCCCTGGAACGGCTACAACTTCGAAGACTCCATCCTGATCTCCGAGCGTATCGTGCGCGACGACATCTTCACCTCCATCCACCTCGAAGAGTTCGAAGTGATGGCGCGTGATACGAAGTTGGGCCCGGAAGAAATCACCCGCGACATCCCCAACGTCGGCGAGGAAGCCCTGCGCAACCTCGACGAAGCGGGCATCGTGGCCATCGGCGCCGAAGTCCAGCCGGGCGACATCCTGTGCGGCAAGGTCACGCCAAAGGGCGAAAGCCCGATGACGCCGGAAGAGAAGCTGCTGCGCGCCATCTTTGGCGAGAAGGCTTCGGACGTCCGTGACACCTCGCTGCGCCTGCCGCCCGGCGTCGCCGGCACGGTCGTCGACGTGCGCGTCTTCAACCGTCACGGCGTCGACAAGGACGAGCGCGCCATGGCGATCGAACGCGCCGAAATCGAACGCCTCGGCAAGGACCGCGACGATGAGCTCAAGATCCTTGAGCGCAACGTCTATGGCCGCCTGAAGCCGCTGCTGCTCGGCAAGTCCGCCGTGTCCGGTCCCAAGGGCATGGGCCGCGGCGACGTGACCGAAGAGAAGCTTGGCGAAGTGTCCAAGGGCCTGTGGTGGCAGGTCGCCCTCGACGACGAGAAGGCGATGGGCGAGCTGGAGGCCATGAAGAAGCAGTTCGAGGACGCCCGTAAGGCGCTCGACCGTCGCTTCGAAGACAAGGTCGAGAAGCTGCAACGCGGCGACGAGCTGCCGCCTGGCGTGATGAAGATGGTCAAGGTCTTCGTGGCCGTGAAGCGCAAGCTTCAGCCGGGCGACAAGATGGCTGGCCGTCACGGCAACAAGGGCGTCATTTCCAAGATCCTGCCGGTCGAGGACATGCCGCACCTGGACGACGGCACGCACGTCGACATCGTTCTGAACCCGCTGGGCGTGCCGTCGCGCATGAACATCGGTCAGATCTTCGAAACCCACCTGGGTTGGGCCGCTGCGGGCCTCGGCAAGCAGATCAAGGGTCTACTCGAACAGTGGATGGACGGCGGTATGCGTGACGCCCTGGTGTCGCGTCTGACCGAGATCTACGGCGCCGATACGCCGCTGCCCGAGAGCGACGAAGACCTGATCGAACTGGCTCAGAACCTGTCCAAGGGCGTGCCCTTCGCGACCCCGGTCTTCGACGGCGCGCATATCTCGGACATCGAGGACCTGCTGGAATCGGCCGGTCTGGATCGTTCGGGTCAGTCGATCCTGTTCGACGGCCAGACGGGCGAGCAGTTCAAGCGTCCGGTCACGGTCGGCTATGTCTACATGCTGAAGCTGCACCACCTGGTCGACGACAAGATCCACGCCCGCTCCATCGGCCCGTACTCGCTCGTCACCCAGCAGCCGCTGGGCGGTAAGGCGCAGTTCGGCGGACAGCGCTTCGGGGAAATGGAGGTCTGGGCTCTGGAAGCTTACGGCGCCGCCTACACCCTGCAGGAAATGCTGACGGTGAAATCCGACGACGTGGCCGGCCGGACCAAGGTTTACGAGGCTATCGTCCGTGGCGACGACAGCTTCGAAGCCGGCATTCCCGAGAGCTTCAACGTGCTCATCAAGGAAATGCGCTCGCTGGGCCTGAACGTGGAGCTGGAGAACAGCTGATCGGAAACTGAAGCCCTCTCCCGCCTGGCGGGGGAGGGCGGTCCGACCGCCTCTCCTCTCTGAATGAATTTTCGCGGGGCATTCCCGCAGAAGGAAAAAAGATGAACCAGGAAGTCCTGAACATCTTCAACCCGGTCCCGGTCACGCCGACCTTCGACCAGATCAAGATCGCCCTGGCCTCGCCGGAGAAGATCCGTTCGTGGTCGTTCGGCGAGATCAAGAAGCCGGAAACCATCAACTACCGCACGTTCAAGCCCGAGCGTGACGGCCTGTTCTGCGCCCGTATCTTTGGCCCGACCAAGGACTACGAATGCCTGTGCGGCAAGTACAAGCGCATGAAGTACAAGGGCATCATCTGCGAGAAGTGCGGCGTTGAAGTTACGCTGGCTCGCGTTCGCCGCGAGCGCATGGGTCACATCGACCTGGCCGCCCCGGTCGCCCACATCTGGTTCCTGAAGTCCCTGCCGAGCCGCATCTCGCTGATGCTGGACATGGCGCTGAAGGACGTGGAACGCGTCCTCTACTTCGAAAACTACATCGTCACCGAGCCGGGCCTGACCCCGCTGAAGCAGAACCAACTGCTGACGGAAGACGAGTTCTATCGCTACCAGGAAGAATACGGCGACGACGGCTTCACGGCTGAAATCGGCGCCGAGGCCGTCCGCAACCTGCTGATGGGCATCGACCTGCACGCCGAAGCCGAACGCCACCGCGGCGAGTTGGCGGACAGCCCTTCGGAAATGAAGGCCAAGAAGGCGTCCAAGCGCCTGAAGCTGATCGAGGCCTTCCTGGAATCGGGCAACAAGCCCGAGTGGATGATCCTGACCATCGTGCCGGTCATCCCGCCGGAACTGCGTCCGCTGGTGCCGCTGGACGGCGGCCGCTTCGCGACTTCGGACCTGAACGACCTGTATCGCCGGGTCATCAACCGTAACAACCGCCTGAAGCGCCTGATCGAGCTGCGCGCGCCCGACATCATCATCCGTAACGAAAAGCGGATGCTGCAAGAGTCGGTCGACGCCCTGTTCGACAACGGCCGTCGTGGTCGCGTGATCACGGGCGCCAACAAGCGTCCGCTGAAGTCGCTGGCCGACATGCTGAAGGGCAAGCAGGGCCGCTTCCGTCAGAACCTTCTGGGCAAGCGCGTCGACTACTCGGGCCGTTCGGTCATCACCGTGGGTCCGGAACTGAAGCTGCACGAGTGCGGCCTGCCCAAGAAGATGGCGCTCGAGCTGTTCAAGCCCTTCATCTATGCGCGTCTGGACGCCAAGGGCCTGTCGGGCACCGTCAAGCAGTCCAAGCGTATGGTCGAGCGCGAGCAGCCGCAGGTCTGGGACATCCTGGAAGAAGTGATCCGGGAACACCCGGTCATGCTGAACCGCGCGCCGACGCTTCACCGTCTGGGCATCCAGGCGTTCGAGCCGAAGCTGATCGAGGGCAAGGCCATCCGCCTGCACCCGCTGGTCTGCACCGCGTTCAACGCCGACTTCGACGGCGACCAGATGGCTGTTCACGTCCCGCTGTCGCTGGAAGCGCAACTCGAAGCGCGCGTCCTGATGATGTCGACGAACAACATCCTGTCGCCCGCCAACGGCAAGCCCATCATCGTGCCGTCGCAGGACATCGTCCTGGGTCTGTACTACCTGTCGCTGGTCAAGGAGAACCAGCCGGGCGAAGGCAAGCTGTTCGCCAACATGGGTGAAATCGACGCCGCGCTGGACGCCAAGGTCGTCGGCCTGCACACCAAGATCAAGGCGCGCTGGACCGAGATGAACTCGGCCGGTGAAGTCGTGACCAAGGTGATCGACACCACGCCCGGCCGGATGAAGCTGGGCGCGCTGCTGCCGCACAACGCCAACATCGGCTACGGCCTGCTCGACAAGAACCTGACCAAGAAGGAAATCGGCAACCTGATCGATCAGGTCTATCGTCACTGCGGTCAGAAGGCGACGGTCATCTTCGCCGACCAGATGATGCAGCTGGGCTTCCGTGAAGCCGCCAAGGCCGGCATTTCGGTGGGCAAGGACGACATCGTCATTCCCGCCAAGAAGGCCCAGATGGTCGCGGAAACGCGCACCCAGGTGGAAGAGTACGAGCAACAATACGCCGACGGCCTGATCACCAAGGGTGAGAAGTACAACAAGGTCGTCGACGCCTGGGCCAAGGCCACGGACAAGATTGCTGACGAGATGATGGGCGAGATCGCCCAGCCTCGCGTCCTGATCAAGGGCCAGGAGCCGGACATCAACTCCGTCTTCATGATGGCCAACTCCGGCGCCCGTGGTTCGCAGGCGCAGATGAAGCAACTGGGCGGCATGCGCGGCCTGATGGCCAAGCCCTCGGGCGAGATCATCGAGACGCCGATCATCTCGAACTTCAAGGAAGGCCTGACCGTCCTTGAATACTTCAACTCCACCCACGGCGCCCGTAAGGGTCTGGCCGACACCGCGCTGAAGACCGCCAACTCGGGTTACCTGACCCGTCGTC
>Ga0308171_1001340_pt1 | contig 34072 bp, 19 predicted proteins | sample PhyGR1_FD_202135 | JGI IMG/M metagenome (GOLD analysis project Ga0308171, IMG submission 202135) | Phyllosphere microbial communities from UC Gill Tract Community Farm, Albany, California, United States - DLSLSG.R1 | ecosystem: Host-associated > Plants > Phyllosphere > Unclassified | place: USA...
GTGCCGCAGAAGAAGCGTGAGAGCCTGCTCAACCGCTTCCAGAAGGGCCAGCTGGAAATCCTGGTGGCCACCGATGTCGCCGCCCGCGGCCTGCACATCGATGGCATCAAGTACGTCTACAACTACGACCTGCCGTTCGATGCGGAAGACTACGTGCACCGCATCGGCCGCACCGCTCGCCTGGGCGAAGAGGGCGATGCGATCAGCTTCGCCTGCGAGCGCTATGCGATGGGCCTGCCGGACATCGAGGCCTATATCGAACAGAAGATCCCGGTCGAACCGGTCACCAGCGAAATCCTGACCCCCATCCCGCGCGCGCCGCGCGCCCCGCTGCCGGAAGGCGAGGGCGATGCCGAGGGCGACGAGAATGAGAGCGTCGGCCAGATCTTCCGCGAAGCACGCGAAGCGCGGGCCGCCGAAGAGCAGCGCCGTGGCGGTGGCAGCAGCAGCCGTGGCGGCAAGCCGTCCGGTGGCCGCGGCGAGCGCCGCGCCCCGGGTGAGCGCAGTGCCGATGGCAAGCCCCGCCGCGAGCGCAAGCCGCGCGTGGAAGGCGAGCAGCCGGTCGCCGCCGTCGATGCGGTCGATGCCGAGGCCAAGCCGCAGCTCGCGCCGACCGCCGCCCCGTCTGCCGAAGGCAGCCCGGCCGTGGAAGGTGAGCGCGCGCCGCGCAAGCGTCGTCGTCGTCGCCACGGCCGTCCGGTCGAGGGTGCCGAAGGCGCGGCAGCGACCGGCCCGGTGACCCCGGTGCAGGTGACCGCCAAGCCGATGCGCGGCACGCCGGCCGCCGACCCGGGCGCCTCGTTCCTGACCCGCCTGGGCCGCAAGATCCGCCGGATGCTGTCCGGTTCGTAAGACCGGACGCGCGACCCGCGATGCCTGGGGGGTATAGCCCGCTTGGTAAGGGGGCGGTCGCGAAGCGACGGGGGATCGGGTGCTGATGAGAGGGGCCCAGGGTTTGCGCAGCGAACCGTGGGGCGACAGCGCGAATGCGATGGCGCTTCCCCGGCCAGCGGCCGGCACTACGGAGCAGACCCACCCGGTTGCCGTTACCTACACGCCACCCTCGTCCTGCATAATCAGGGGATGAGCGTCCTGCGTTTTGACAATGTCAGCAAACAATATGCCGGCGGCCACCAGGCACTGGTGGACGTCAGCTTCGATGTCGCCCCCGGGGAAATGCTGTTCGTCACCGGTCACTCCGGTGCGGGCAAGAGCACCCTGCTCAAGTTGATCCATCTCGACGAGCGGCCCAGCCGCGGCGCGGTGATCTTCGATGAGCGCAACCTGCTGAAGGTGCGCGGCGGCAGCATTCCGCGGCATCGGCGCGAGGTCGGTGCGGTCTACCAGGACCACCGCCTGCTGATGGACCGCAGCATCGCCGAGAACGTCGCCCTGCCGTTGATCCTGCGCGGCACCCGCCGCAATGAGATCGGCAAGCGCGTGCGCTCGGTGCTCGAGCGCATGGGCCTGGGCCACCGCGAGAAGGCGCTGCCTTCGCAGTTGTCGGCCGGTGAGCAGCAGCGCGTCGGCATCGCCCGTGCGATTGTCGGCGAGCCCAAGCTGCTGGTCGCCGATGAGCCGACCGGCAATCTCGATCCCACACTGGCGGCGGAGATCATGGCCTTGTTCGCCGAGCTGCCCGACCGTGGCACCAGCGTGCTGGTGGTCAGCCACGATCTGGCCCTGCTGCGACGCATGCGCAAGCGCGTGCTGATCCTGGACCACGGCCGCCTGGTCGATGACATCTCGCCGCAGGACCTGGCCGAATGAACGCACCGGTGACCAAAGAAACCGCCGCGCCCTCACGCCTGGGCGTGTGGCTGCACCATCACGGCCACAGCGTGGTCTTCAGCCTCGGCCGCGCGTGGCGCAAGCCGTGGGCGACGCTGCTCACGGTGATGGTCATGGCGCTCGCGCTGGCCCTGCCGCTGGGCCTGTCGATCGCGCTGGACAACCTCAAGCACTTCGCCGGCAGCGTGCAGCAGTCGCGCGACATCAACGTCTTCCTGAAGACCGACGCCGGTGCCGATGCGGCCCGCCAGGTCGCCGAGACCCTGCGTGGTCGCGCCGACGTGGCCAACGTCACCGTGCAGACGCCGGAGCAGGGCCTGGCCGAGCTGCGCGAGAGCGCCGGGCTCGGCGAAGCCATCGATGCACTGCATGACAATCCGCTGCCGACCCTGCTGATCGTGACCCCGGGCGAGGGCACCGATGACGCGCGCCTGGCGCAGTCGCTGGAGGGCCTGCCCCAGGCCGACCTGGTCCAGCACGATGCGCTGTGGCGCAAGCGCCTGGATGGCTGGCTGGGCTTCGGTACGCGCCTGGTGCAGGTGCTGTCGGTGCTGCTCGGCCTTGGTGCCGCGCTGGTGGTGGGCAATACGGTGCGGCTGGACATCCAGGCCCGCCGCGATGAGATCGGCGTGCTGCAGCTGCTCGGCGCCAGCGATGGCTTCATCCGTCGCCCCTTCCTGTATCTGGGCGCGTGGTACGGCCTGGGTGCCGGCGCGGTCGCCCTGGCATTGATCGGTGCGGCCGGGTTGGCCCTGCGCCCGCCGCTGGCCGCGCTCTCGCAGAGTTATGGCAGCCCGTTCGTGCTGCATGGTCTGGATCTGCTGCATTCCTCGTTCGTGCTGCTCGGCACCGTGGTGCTGGGCTGGCTGGGCGCCTGGCTGGTGACGGGGCATTTCCTGCGCCAGACCCGTCCGACCGAAACCTGAGGTCCGCATGCGTCCGCAAGCCCTCAAGCACCTCGCCGACGACGCACCGCGCGTGATGGTCGTCGACGGCTCCAGGCTGGTCCGCAAGTTGATTGCCGATGTGCTGCAACGCGAACTGCCGGCGGTGGAGGTGGTGGGCTGCGCGAGCATCGCCGAGGCGCGTGCGGCGCTGGACGCCGGGCCGGTCAGCCTGGTCACCACCTCGCTCACCCTGAGCGATGGCGACGGACTGGACCTGGCGCGCATCGTGCGCGACGCGGCGGGCCAGGCCTACGTGCCGGTGATCGTGGTGTCCGGCGACGCGCAGCAGCATCTGGAGCAGCGCCGCTTCACCGAGTACGTCACCGATTATTTCGACAAGGCGCTCGGCCACGAAGCACTGGCCACCTTCATCCGTGGCTATGTGCAGCCGGAGACGATTCCCGGCGCGACCATCCTGTACGTCGAAGACAGCCGCGTCGTCGCCGAAGCGACCAAGCGCATGCTCGAACGGCAGGGTTTGAACGTGCTGCATGTGCTGACCGCCGAAGATGCCTTCGCGCTGCTCACGGCCGAGTCGCTCGGCCGCAGCAGCCACCGCATCGACCTGGTGCTCACCGATGTCACGCTCAAGGGCGAACTCAGTGGCCGCGATGTGGTGCAGCGCGTGCGCGTGGATTTCGGCTACGGCAAGCGCCGCCTGCCAGTGCTGGTGATGACCGGTGACGGCAACCCGCACAATCAATCCGGCCTGCTCCAGGCCGGTGCCAACGATCTGGTGCAGAAACCGATCGAAGAGCGGCTGCTCATCACCAAGGTGCTGTTCCAGCTGCGCCTGTCCCGCCTCAACGACAAGCCTGCAGTGCGATGAATGACGATGTAGTGCCCAGCATCCAGCTCGAGCCGAGCTGGAAGACGCGTATCGGTGATTACCTGCTGCGCCCGGACATGCGCGAACTCTCCGCGTTCCTGCGCCAGCGCAAGGCGGCCGGGGCGCAGGTGTTCCCGCCCGGCCCGCAGATCTTCGCCGCGTTCGATGCCACGCCCTTCGACCAGGTCAAGGTGGTCATCCTCGGCCAGGATCCGTATCACGGGCCTGGCCAGGCGCACGGCCTGAGTTTCTCGGTGATGCCGGGCGTGCCGGTGCCGCCGTCGCTGCTGAACATCTACAAGGAGATCGAGGCCGATCTGAGCATCCCGCGTCCCGACCATGGGTGCCTGCTGCCGTGGGCGCATCGTGGTGTGCTGCTGCTCAACGCGGTGCTGACCGTGGAAGCGGGCAACGCCGGCTCGCATCAGCGTCGCGGCTGGGAAGGCTTCACCGATCACGTCGTGGACACCCTGAACCGTGAGCGCGAAGGCCTGGTGTTCCTGCTGTGGGGCAGCTATGCGCAGCAGAAGGGCAAGGTCATCGATACCGGTCGGCATCGCGTGCTCAAGGCGCCGCATCCTTCGCCGCTGTCGGCACACCGCGGTTTCCTGGGCTGCCGCCATTTCTCGATGACCAACGAGTACCTGCAGCGCCGCGGCCACGACCGCATCGACTGGTCGCTGCCGCCGCGCGCCGCGCTGGAGTCCGCGGGCTGATCACCCGCGGCCGTCCGCTACACGGCCAGCATCTCGATGATCGACTGCGCGACCTGCCGCTTGCGCGGTGGCAGCCGCCGCAGCAGCGACAGAATGTTGCCTTCCAGGTCATCGCGCACGTAGTCCTGTGCGGGCGCGGTCATCATGAGTTCCTCCCCGCTGGCCTTGCACACCCCGCGGCCGGTGGCCAACCACTCGAAGCGCACCCGCGTACTGATGGCGATATGTGCCAGATGCGACACACTTGGATGGGTGCCCCCACGCCGTTCCCACTGCGCCACCGCGCTGCGCTTGACCCCGGTTTCCACCGCCAACTGCGTTTGTGACATCCCTGCGCTGGTGCGTGCTGCGCGAATTCGATCCGACATCGCCAACATGGGGTTCCCCTTTATCGTTCCTTGAACGGTGGATGGTTATCGATACTTACCGGGCAGTGATTCTTTTCCCACTCTGTACAGAATGACTTGCCGCCCCTGTCGCGCCGAGCGCTCCACCGTGAAACTTCTGGCCGACAGTGAAACTTCCCCCTGCACGCGCCGTGGCCGGTTTGACGGTTTCCCTGCGTGCACGTAGTTAATCCCTCAAGCCGGCCATGACGCGCCGGGACATCCAAAACATCGGAAGCAGGCCGATGCCCTGTCGATCATGGTCGGTATCCACCGGCCCGTGAAAGACCGCTTCGGCCAGGACGCAGGGGATGGCCGATGGATAAAGTTTCTGTTGTGAAGTTGGCGTTACGGCGATTCAGCTTGAGGGCTGTTTCGCTGTTATTTGTGATGTTGATCGCATTAAGTGCCGGTATTTCCACCGCCAGCGCGCAATCGGCCTGCACTGCTGGCGCGTGCGTGAGCGCCGGGCCGCGCCTGGCCTCGATCGATTCCACCCAGAGCCCCGTGCTCAATCTCCTGTTCGGCGCGCTGCTGCCCGGCACCACGGTCAACCTCAGCGTGGCCGACTGGAACAACCTGGCGGGCGCCAACATCAATCTCAACGCGCTGCTGACCCAGCTCAACGGCGGCGTGGTGGTGAGTGATCCCAGCCAGGTCCTCAACGCCAACATCACCCTGGGGCAGCTGCGTGCGGCGATGGTGCAGGTGCTGCAGGCCGACGGGCAGACCGCGGCAGCCAACGTGCTCAACGCGCTGCCGCTCGGTGCGGCCGGGGTGAGCGGCAACATCCGCCTGGCCGACATCCTGCAGATCGCACTGCCCACCGGTTCGCTGGCGACGGTGCGGCTCAACGTGCTGGACCTGCTGACCGGTGGCATCCAGCTCTACAACTTCCGCAACGTCCTCACCACGCCGAACCCGATCACGGTCAACACCGCCGCGCTCGGCCTCAACGGCGTGGCCAACGTGCGCCTGTGGCTGCAGGTGGTCGAGCCGCCGGTCTACACCTGCGGGGCGGCCGGTGCGGCGTTCCACAGCGCGGCGATCCGCATCAAGCTGGATCTGGACCTGGTGCAGGGGCTCAACACCGGCACGCTCTCGGCGGCGCTGAGTGGCTTGAATCTGCTGGGCGTCACGCTCTCCAACACCAGCATCACCGCCGATGTCCTGCATCTGCAGGTGTACGCCGATGTCGCGCGTGCCGAAGGCGCGATCTCGGCGATCAACCTGGTCGGCAACGCGGTCACCCTGCAGGCACGGCCGGGCCTGGTGAATCTCTACGTCGGCCAGATCAGCGATGCCACGTTCTTCAACCGCAGCACCGTGCTGACCGACACCGCGTTGAGTGCGGCCACCCTGACCTCGCTGAGCGTGCGCGTGCGGGTCTCGGCCAACGTGCTCGGCCTGCTCACGCCGGTGGCCGACATCACCATCCCGCTGACGGTGAGCATCCGCAGTTTCGCCACTGCCACGCCCGGGCTGCAGAGCGCCAGTTTCACTGGCCCATACCCACAGACACGCACGCTGAGCGCCGGCACGGTCAGTGCGGCGACGATGGTCTCCACCCTGGTCAATTCGCTCAGCATCCAGGTCACCAGCGGCAATCCCACGGTCACCCTGCTGGGCGGCATCCCGTTGCCGCTGCCGGTGGCCGACCTGGTCAACGGCATCGTCAACACGCTGCTCACGCCGATCCGCACGCAGGTCAACGCGCTGGTCACGCCGGTGTTGACCGCGCTGCTCGGCGGCGTGGTCGACAATCTGCTGGCCCTGCTCGGCATCCGCATCGGCCAGGCGGTGTTCACCGTGGAAGGCATCACCCAGGCCTGTGCGGCGACGCTGCAGCTGGTCAAGGACCTGCAGCCGACCAGCGACACCGGGCGCTTCAATCTCTCCATCACCTACAACGGCAGCACGGTCGGTTCGGCCAGCAATGTCGGCAACAACGGCGCTACTGCAGCGGTGATCACCGTGCCCGGTGGCAGCTACGCACTGGCCGAAGCCGCCGCGGCCGGCACCACGCTCGCCCGCTACGCCAGCACCTGGCAGTGCACGGACCAGAACAACACCGTGGTGTCCTCCGGCAGCGGCGGCAGCTTCACCCTGCAGGCACCGGCCATGACCGCCACTGCGGTCACCCTGGTGTGCCGGATCACCAACCGCACGCGGCAGGCGGATCTGTCGATCACCAAGACCGATGGCAGCGGCAGCTACACGCCGGGCGGCACCGCGACCTACACGTTGCTGGTCCGCAACGACGGCCCGGATGCGGTGACCGACGCCGTGGTCGCCGACAGCCTGCCCAACGGCACCACGCTGCGCGGCGCTTGGACCTGCAGTGCCACCAGCGGCAGCACCTGCGCCGCGGCGAGCGGCGGTGCCGTCGGCGGCAACGCGGTGAACGTGGGGGTGAACCTGATCAACGGCGGGCAGGCCACGATCAGCGTACCGGTCAGCTTCAGCAGCAACCCCGGCGCGTACTAGCGGCCGGTGCAGCACGGCGTGTGGCGCGGGGTGACCCGTGCAGGGGATGGACAGGACCACTGTTTTCGAGGATGAGCGCATGGCAGCAACCGGCACATACAGCAGGGCAGGGACGGCTTCGGCCTGCATCGCGCGCGCGGTGGCCCTGCTGGCGTTGCTGCTGCCGCCGCCGCTTCTGCTGGCGCAGACCTATCCCAACCCGCTCAACAACACCGCCACCGTGACGGCGCCGGCCGATGTCGGAGATCCCGCGCCCGGCAACAACAGCGCCATCGACAGTAATGCACTGGCCCTGCAGGCGCAGCTGAGCGTCACCAAGGCGCTGCTCAGTGCCACACCGGTCGCGGCCGGTGGGTCGGTGCAGTACCGCATCCAGGTCAACAACGCGGGCCCGTCGGCCGCCTCGGGCGTGGGCGTGGTCGATACCGTATCCGCGCTGCTCACCAATGTCAGCTGGACCTGCCAGGCCACCACCGCCGCCTCGTCGTGCGCGCAGGCCACCGGCAGCGGCAACGCGATCAATGTGCAGGTTACTGTCGGGGTCAACGACAGCGTGGTGCTGCTGGTCACGGGCACGGCGCCGACCAGTACCCCGGCCACGGTGCCGGCCAACAGCGTCTCGCTGGTGCTGCCGGTGGGCACCACCGACCCGACCCCGGGGGACAACACCGCGACCACGCCGGCGGTGCCGGTGCAGGCCAACGCGCTGGTGGCGAACAACGACACCTTTGCCACGGCGATCTCTTCGACCACGGGCGGCAGCACGCCCACCGTGCTCGGCAACGACACGCTCAACGGCGCGCCGGTGAACGGACCCGACCTGATCATCGCGCTGCAGAACGCACCGTCCGGCTTCACGATCAACAGCGCAGGCGTGATCACCGTGCCCGCGGGTGCGGCCGCCGGGGCGACCACGCTGACCTACCAGATCTGCGAGAACGCCTCGCCGACCAACTGCGCCACCGCGACGGTGAGCCTCATCATCGGCCCGACCGCGGTGAACGACAGCTTCAACGCGACCGGTGGCGCGCCCTCGCTGACCGCTACCGTGGCCGCCAACGACAATGCACCGGCAGGCGCGGTGTTCACCGCCGTCGGCGTGCCGCCGGCCGGTCTGACGCTCAACGGCGACGGCAGCTTCACCTACGCGCCCGCCGGTGGCATCGCCGCGGCGACGTCCTTCCAGTACCAGGTCTGCCTGCCGGCACCGAACGGCACCGTCTGCAGCACGGCGACCGCCTCGATCGTGGTCAATGCGAACGCGCTGGTCGCCGTCGATGACACCTTCACCACGCCCCTTCCGCCCGGCACCGGCGGGCTGACCCCGAGCGTGCTCGGCAACGACACCTTCAACGGCGGCACCGTGCCGCAGGCGCAGGTCACGCTGAGCCTGGTCGGTGCACCGGCCGGCGTTGCGATCAATGCCAACGGCACAATCCAGGTGCCGGCCACCGCTGCGGCCGGCCCGTTGGCGCTGACCTACCGTTTCTGCGAGAACGCGCTGCCGGCCAACTGCGCCACGGCCACCGCGAATCTGATCGTCAGCCCGGATGCGGTCAACGATACGGTCACCACGCCGGGCGGCGGACAGCCCGCGACCGGGACCCTGGCCGGCAACGACACCATCGCCAGCGGTTCCGCCTACACGCTGGGGATCGCGCCGACCCGGGGCATCGCGGTGGTCAACGCCGATGGCACCTTCAGCTATACGCCGACCAACGCCAACACCGGACCGGACTCGTTCACGTACCAGGTGTGCCTGCCGACGCCGAACACGACGGTGTGCGACAGCGCGACCGTCAGCGTCAACGTGCAGGGCAACCAGATCGCCGCCGTGGACGATCTGTTCGTGACACCGCTGCAGCCGGGGAACACCACGAGCGTCAGCCTGCTCGCCAACGACACGCTCAACGGCGCGGCGGTCGCGCCGGGCGCGGTTGCCCTCACGCTCAGCAATGCGCCGGCCGACTACGCCGTCGACGCCGGTGGGCAGGTGATTGTTCCCGCCAGCGCCGCCGCCGGTGCGGTGAATTTCAGCTATCAGATCTGCGAATTGGCCACCCCGGGCAATTGCGCCACCGCCAACGTCCAGTTGGTGATCGCGCCGGATGCGGTGGACGACATCGTCACGGCCACTGCGGGCATCGCCTTGGCCGGGACGGTTGCCGGCAACGACAACGTGCCGGGCGGCGCGCAGTTCAGTGTGCTGGCGGTGGCCGCGCACGGCAGCGTCACGCTCGCCGCCGATGGCAGCTTCAGCTATACCGCCCAGGCGGCCTACACCGGGCCGGACAGTTTCCGTTACCAAGTGTGTCTGCCGGCACCGAATGGCAACGTGTGCGACAGCGCCACGGTCACGATCAACGTCAGCCCGGGTGCGATCGTCGCCGCCAACGATGATTTCAGCAGCGCGCCGCTGACCAGCGCCGGTGGGCTCACCGCCAGCGTGCTGGGCAACGACACCCTCAACGGCGTCGCGATCCTTCCCGCGCAGGCCGCGCTCTCGCTGATCAACGCCCCTCCGGCCGGCTACACGCTCGATGCCGCCGGCCGGCTGCAGGTGCCTGCCGGTGCCGCCGCCGGCCCGGTCACCCTGACCTATCAGCTGTGCCAGGCCGGTACCAGCAACTGCGCCACCGCGACCATCGTCGTCGTGATCGCGCCGGATGCGGTGGCGGATGCGTACACCACCCAGGTCGCCACGCCGCTCAGCGGCAATGTGTCGGTGAACGACAACACCGCGGCCGGCACCACCTTCGCGGTGACGGGCGCGACTCCGCCCGGCCTGGCGTTCAGCGCCGATGGCAATTTCACCTACACCCCGCCGGCGCAGTACACCGGCACCACCACGTTCAACTACCAGGCTTGCCTGGCCGCGCCGCTGGCGGGCGTCTGCGATACCGCCACGGTCACGCTCAACGTCAATGCCGGCACCCTGGTCGCCAATGACGATGATTTCCGCAGCGCGATCATCACGCCCACCACCGGCGGCACCACCAACAGCGTGCTGGCCAACGACACCATCAACGGTGCCATTCCGCCTGCGCCGGCCCAGGTGATCCTGAGCCTGGTCGGTGCGCCTGCCGGGTATGTACTCAACAGCAACGGCACGATCTCGGTGCCGGGTGGTGCAGCCTCCGGGGCGGTCGACTTCTCCTACCAGCTGTGCGAAGCGGCGCTGCCCGGCAACTGCGCCACGGCGGCGGTGCGCCTGCTGCTGGCGCCGGTGGCGGTCAACGATACCTTCAGCACACCGGTGGGCGTGGCGGTGACCGGCAACGTGGCCGGCAATGACAACGTGCCGGCGAACGCCACCTTCAGCCTGAGTGGCACCGCGCCGACCGGGCTGGTGTTCAATCCGGATGGCGGCTTCACCTATACCCCGCCGGCCGGCACCCAGGGCGCGATCACCTTCGCCTACCAAACCTGCCTGCCTGCGCCGGACAACGCGGTGTGTGCGGGCGCGACGGTCACCCTCAACGTCAATGCCGGCACCCTGATCGCCAATGACGATGATTTCCGGGGCGCCCCGATCGACCCTGAGCTCGGCGGCAGTACCGCTTCGGTCCTGGTCAATGACAGCCTTAACGGCACCGTGCCGCCCGCCTCCGCGGACGTGCTGCTCAGCCTGGTCGGTGCGCCGGCCGGGTATACGCTGGCTTCCGATGGCAGCGTGACGGTCGGCAGCGGCGTCCCCGCCGGCGCGGTCACGCTGACCTACCAGCTGTGCGAAGCGGCGTTGCCGGGCAACTGCGACTCGGCGCAGATCCGGCTGCTGGTGGCACCGTCCGCGCAGGCCGACGTGTTCTCCACGCCGGCCGGTCAATTGCTGGCGGGCAACGTCGGCAGCAACGACAACGCGCCGCCCGGTGCGGTGTTCTCCCTGACCACCCCGGCGCCGGCGGGAATGCAGTTCGGTCCGGACGGCACGTTCCAGTACACGCCGCCGGCCGGCTTCACCGGGCCGGTGACGTTCACCTACCAGGTCTGCCTGCCGGCGCCGGACACCGCCCAGTGCCGCACCGCCACGGCGACCATCAACGTCAACGCCGGCACGCTGCTGGCGCGCGATGACGACTTCAGTGCCGCGCCGCTCGCGCCCGGCGGCACCACCACGGTCAGCGTGCTGGCCAACGACGCGCTGGACGGCGTCACACCGCCGGCCCCTGCGAGCGTGCTGCTCAGCCTGGTCGGCGCCCCGGCCGGCTACGCGCTGGATGCCAATGGTCTGCTGCAGGTGCCGCCCACCGCGATGGGGGGTGCTGCGGTGCTGACGTACCAGGTCTGCGAAGCGGCGCTGCCGGGCAACTGCGCCAGCGCCACGATCCGTCTGGTGGTCTCACCGTCGGCGACCAACGATGTGTTCTCCACGCCGGCCGGGCAAGCGCTCAACGGCGCCGTGGGCGACAACGACAACGTGCCACCGGGCGCGCTGTTCACCGTCACCGGCAGCGCGCCGGCCGGCCTGGTGTTCAGCGGCAGCGGCAGCTTCACCTATACGCCGCCGGTCGGTACCACCGGCGCGGTCACGTTCGACTACCAGGTCTGCCTGCCGGCGCCCAACGCCACGCTGTGCGCGAATGCCAGCGCCACCATCACCGTCAACGCAGGCACGCTCGCCGCCAATCCGGATGACTTCAGCACGACCCCGATCAACCCGGTCACCGGCGGCAGCACACCCTCGGTGCTGGCCAACGATGCGCTCAATGGCAGCACTCCGCCGGCGGCAGCCGATGTGCTGCTGTCGTTGCAGGGCGCGCCGGCCGGGCTGGCCATCACCGCCGAAGGTGCGGTGACGGTGGCACCGGGCACGCCGGCAGGCGTGAAGAATCTGACCTACCAGCTCTGTGAAGCAGCGGCGCCTTCCAACTGCGCCATCGCCACCGCACGCGTGGTGGTCGCGCCGTCCGCCGTGGACGATGCGTTGTCCACGCCCTCGGGCCAGGTGCTGAACGGCTCGGTGGCGAGCAACGACAATGTGCCGGTGGGTGCCCAGTTCACCGTGCTCAACATCCCGCCGGACGGTCTGGTGCTCGCGGCCGACGGCACCTTCAGCTATACGCCCCCGGTCGGCTTCAGTGGCGCAATCCCGTTCACCTACCAGGTCTGCCTGCCGGCACCGGACGCAGGCGTCTGCGCGACGGCCAGCGTCACCCTCAACGTCAACAGCGGCACGCTGGTGGCGGTCGACGACAGCTTCGCCACGCCGCTCGCCCCCGGTACCGCCTCGCCGTCCGTGCTGGTCAACGACACGCTCAATGCGGCCACGCCGCTGCCTGCGGAGGTCGTGCTGTCGCTGATCGGCGCGCCGACCGGTTTCGCCATCGCTGCCGATGGCACGATCACGGTCGCCGCCGGGACCGCCGCCGGCGCCACCACGCTCACGTACCAGATCTGCGAAGCCGCTGCGTCGTCCAACTGCGCCACCGCCAGTGTCGCGCTGGTGGTGGCGCCTGCACCGGTCAACGATGCGTTCGCCGTGCAGGCAGGCCAGACGATCAACGACACGGTGTCGGGCAACGACAACATGCCGATCGGGTCGCTCTACAGCGTGCCGGGCGCACTGCCGGCCGGTGTGACCTTCAATCCCGACGGCAGCTTCAGCTACACGCCGCCGGCCGGCACCACCAGCCCGACCAGCTTCACCTACCAGGCCTGCCTGCCGGCGCCGAACGCGGCCGTCTGCGGCACCGCCACGGTCACGCTCAACATCAACAACGGCGCCCTGGTCGCGAACGACGACAGCTTCGGTGCGATCGCGCCGGGCGCTGCCACGCCCAGCGTGTTGAACAACGATGCGCTCAACGGCGTCAGCCCGGCGCCGGCCGCCAGCGTCTCGCTGAGCCTGGTCGGCGCGCCCGCCGGATTCACGATCAACCCCAACGGCACGGTCTCGGTGGCGGGCAATGCGCCTACCGGCGCGACCACGCTGAGCTACCAGATCTGCGAAACCGCCGCGGCGAACAACTGCGCCACCGCGAGCATCGCACTGGTGGTGCGTCCGGCACCCGTCGATGATGCGATCGCCGTGCAGGCAGGCCAGCCCAACAGCGGCAACGTGTCGGGCAACGACAACATGCCGGCCGGCTCGACCTGGAGCGTGGCCGCGCCGCCTCAGGGACTGGTGTTCAACAGCAACGGCAGCTTCACCTATACGCCGCCGGCCGGCACCGCCGGCCCGGTCACGTTCGCCTACCAGGCCTGCCTGCCCGCACCGGATGCCGCCCTCTGCGGCACCGCCACGGCCACCTTGACCATCGCCGTCAACGCCGTGGTCGCCAACGACGATACCTTCGCTGCGCCGCTCACCGGTGGCTCCGCCACGCCCAGCGTGCTGGCCAACGATTCGCTCAATGGCGTGAGCCCGCCGGCCGCGGCGACGGTGCAGCTGCTGCTGGTCGGTGCACCGGCCGGCTTCGTGATCAACAACGATGGCACCGTGCAGATTCCCGTCGGCGCCACCGCCGGTGCCACGACGCTGACCTATCAGCTGTGCGAAGCCGCATCGCCGACCAACTGCGCCACCGCCGCGATCCGCATCGTGGTCACGCCGGCGCCGCAGAACGATGCCTTCTCCGTGCCGGCCGGTGGCACGCTCGTCAACGGCAGCGTCGCCGCCAACGACAGCATGCCGGCCGGGTCCACCTGGACCGTGCAGGGCACGCCGCCGAACGGGCTGGTGTTCAATGGCGACGGCACCTTCAGCTACACGCCGCCGGTGGGCACCACCGGTGCGGTGACCTTCACGTATCAGACCTGCCTGCCCGCACCCAATGCCGGTGTCTGCGGCACGGCGACGGTCACGCTCAACGTCAACCTGGGCACGTTGGCGGCCGCCGACGACAGCTTCACCGACATCGCGCCGGGTACCGCCACGCCCAGCGTGCTCGGCAACGACGCGCTCAACGGCGTCAGTCCGCCGGCGCCGGCCACCGTGCAGCTGAGCCTGGTCGGTGCACCGTCCGGTTACAGCATCGCGCCGGACGGGACGATCAACGTGCCGACCGGTGTCGCCGCCGGCGCGACCACGCTGACCTATCAGATCTGCGAAACCGCCGCGCCGTCCAATTGCGATACCGCCACCGTTGCGCTGGTGATCCGTCCGGCACCGCAGAACGATGCCTATGCGGTGCAGGCCGGTGGCACGATCAGCAACGGCAACGTCGCGGCGAACGATGGCATGCCGGCCGGCTCCACCTGGACCGTGCAGGGCACGCCGCCGAACGGGCTGGTGTTCAATGCCGGTGGCACGTTCACCTATACCCCGCCGGTCGGCACCACCGGTCCGGTCACCTTCACCTACCAGACCTGTCTGCCGGCCCCGAACGCGGCATTGTGCGCGACCGCCACGGTGACGCTCAACGTCAACACCGGCACCCTGGCCGCCGCCGATGACACGCTCACCGGCGTGCTGCCGGGCGCGACCACGGCCGGCAGCGTGCTGGCCAACGACAGCCTCAACGGCACCTCGCCGCCGGCCGCGACGGATGTGCTGCTGAGCCTGGTCGGTGCACCGGCCGGCTTCACGATCAATCCGGACGGCACGATCAGCATCGGTGGCGGGGTGACCGCCGGCCCGACCACGCTCACCTATCAGGTCTGCGAAGCCGCTGCATCGAACAACTGCGATACCGCCAGCGTCACCGTGGTGGTGACGCCGCTGCCGCAGAACGATGCCTTCAGCGTGCAGCTGGGGCAGACGCTGGGCAACAGCGTGGCCAGCAACGACAACCTGCCGCCCGGCGCCAGCTGGACGCTGCAGGGCACGCCGCCGGCCGGCCTGACCTTCAATGCCGATGGCTCGTTCACCTATACCCCGCCGGGGGGCACCACCGGGCCGGTGAACTTCACCTACCAGGCCTGCCTGCCGGCGCCGAACACGACCCTGTGCGGCACCGCCACGGTCACCCTCAACATCACTACCGGTGCGCTGCTGGCCGGCAATGACACCTTCAGTGGCATCGCCCCCGGCACCACCTCGGCCGCCAGCGTGCTGGCCAATGACAGCCTCAACGGCGTCTCGCCGCCGGCCGCGGCCAGCGTCGTACTGAGCCTGGTGGGCGCGCCCGCCGGCTTCGCGATCACGCCCAGCGGCACCATCAGCGTCGCCACCGGCACGATGGCAGGCGCGACCACGCTCACCTACCAGATCTGCGAAGCCGCCGCGCCAGGCAACTGCGCCACGGCCACGGTGACGGTGATCGTCAGTCCCGCGCCGCAGAACGATGCCTTCTCGGTACAGGCCGGGCAGAGTCTGGGCAACAGTGTGGCGACCAATGACAGTCTGCCGCCGGGGTCCACCTGGGCGATCCAGGGCACGCCGCCCGCCGGGCTTGCGTTCAACGCCGATGGCAGCTTCACCTATACGCCGCCGATCGGCACGCCCAGCCCGGTGACCTTTGTTTACAGCGCGTGCCTGCCAGCACCGGACAGCAGCCTGTGCGGCACGGCCACGGTCACCCTCAACGTCAACAACGGCACGCTCACCGCCGGCGATGACACGCTCACCGGCGTGCTGCCCGGTGCGACCACGGGCGGCAGCGTGCTTGCCAACGACAGCCTCAACGGTGTCTCGCCGCCGGCGCCCGCCGATGTGGTGCTGAGCCTGGTCGGCGCGCCGGGTGGCTTCACTCTCTCGCCGGACGGCACGATCAGCGTGGGCACCGGTGTGGTGTCCGGTCCGACCACGATCACCTACCAGATCTGCGAAGCGGCGGCGCCGGCCAACTGCGATACCGCCAGCGTCACCGTGGTCGTCACCCCGGCACCGCAGAACGATGGCTTCGCGGTGCAGGCCGGACAGACGTTGGGCAACACGGTCGCCGCCAACGACAACACGCCGCCGGGTGCGGTGTTCACCCTGCAGGACACTGCGTCGGCGGGCCTGGCCTTCAACCCCGACGGCACGTTCACCTATACCCCGGCCGCGGGCGTGACCGGCCCGGTCAGCGTCGCCTACCAGGTATGCCTGCCGGCGCCGAACGGCAGCCTGTGCGGCCGCGCGATCCTCACCATCAACATCAACAACGGCCTGCTGTTGGCCGTCGATGACACGCTCACCGGCGTCGCGCCGGGCACCACCTCCAGTGGCAGCGTGCTGGCCAACGACAGCCTCAATGGCGTCTCGCCGCCGGCCGCGGCGGATGTACTGCTGAGCCTGGTCGGCGCACCGGCCGGTTTCAGCATCACGCCGACCGGCACGATCACGGTGGCCAGTGGTACGACCTCCGGTGCCACGACGATCACCTACCAGATCTGCGAAGCCGCTGCGCCGGGCAACTGCGATACCGCCAGCGTCACCGTGGTGGTCAGCCCCGCCCCGCAGAACGACGCGTTCTCGGTGCAGGTCGGGCAGACCCTGAGCAACAGCGTGGCCAGCAACGACGCCATGCCCGCCGGTGCGCTCTACACCGTGCAGGGCACGCCGCCGCCCGGTCTGACACTGGCCAGCAATGGTGGCTTCACCTATACGCCACCGGCAGGCACGCCGAGTCCGGTCAGCTTCACCTACCAGACCTGCCTGCCTGCGCCGTACGCCGCGACCTGCGGCACCGCTGCGGTGACGATCAACATCAACACCGGCACGCTGGTGGCCGGTGACGACGTGCTTACCGGGCTCGTACCGGGCACCACGTCCTCGCTCAGCGTACTGGCCAACGACCAGCTCAACGGCGTCAGCCCGCCGCCGGCGGCAGCGGTGCAGCTCAGCCTGATTGGCGCACCGGCCGGTGTCAGCATCAACCCGGACGGCACGATCAGCATCGGCAGCGGCGTCACTGGCGGCGCGACCGTGGTGACCTACCAGATCTGCGAAGCCGCCGCGCTCGCCAACTGCACCACCGCCACGGTCACCGTGGTGGTCACCCCGGTCCCGCAGAACGACAGCTTCACCGTGCCTGTCGGGCTTCCGCTCACGGCCAACGTCGGCGCCAATGACAATGTCGTCGCCGGTGCGCTCTACACCCTCACCAGCGGCGCATTGCCGGGCCTGGTGTTCAATGCCGATGGCAGCTTCAGCTACACCGCGCCGTCGGGCACGCCGGGGCCGGTGAACTTCAGCTACCGGGTCTGCCTGCCCGCGCCGTACACCGCGCAATGTGGCGACGCGACCGTGACGCTCACCCTGTCCGGCTCGGCCAACGTGGTGCTCGCGGTCAACGACGACTTCACCGGCACCCCGGTCGATCCGGCCGTGGGAGGCACCATCGCCCGCTCGGTCGTGGAGAACGACAGCTTCAACAACGTTTCGCCGCCGCCGGTGGGCAGCGTCGTGGCCAGCCTGACCGGCAGCACGCCGGGCTACACGATGAACAACCAGGGCCAGATCATGGTCGCGGCCGGTGTGCAGCCCGGCGAGGTACAGCTGGCCTACCAGCTGTGCGAGAACGGCGTGCCGACCAACTGCACCACCGCGATCGCCACCGTGCGGGTGCAGGGCCCCGTCGGTGCGCTGCTGGCGGTGGACGACAGCGGCGGCCCGATCGGTCCGTCCGGCCGCCCGCGCCTGTTCAATGTGTTCACCAACGATACGTTCAACACCGCGCCGCTGGATCCGGCCCAGGTGAGCTTCGCACCGGTCGCCACCAACGCCCTGGCCTTCAGCGCCGATGGCTGGGTGGATGTGGCTGCCGGGCTGGCGCCGGGCAGCTATGGCACCACGTACACGATCTGCCTGCTCAACCAGCCGACCGTCTGCGATACCGCAAACGTCACCGTCACCGTCATCGCCGGCGATCCAGGCGTGGATGCTGAAGACGACCGGGTGGAAATCCCGCAGGACGGCGTGATCGAGATCGACGTGCTCGGCAACGACCGCGTCAACGGCACGCCGATCGATCCGGACACCGTCACCGTGACCATCACCGCGCCGCCGCCGTATGGTACGGCCACGGTGCTGCCGCGTGCCCGCATCCGCTTCGCCGCGCTGGCCAACTTCTCCGGCGAGCAAACCTTCGACTACCAGGTCTGCGAGGTGGCGAATCCGGCGATGTGTGCCGGTGCCACGGTCACGGTCATGGTCGAGCCGAACGTGCTCACCCTGGCTGACGATGCCGTCACCGCGGAGAGCAGTGCGCCGCTGGCGATCAACGTGCTGGCCAACGACAGTGCCCGTACCGCGCCACTGGATCCGGCGTCGCTGCAGGTCGCGGTGGCGACCACGCACGGCAGCGTGCAGTGCGCCAACGGCGTCTGCACCTATACGCCGGCGGCCAACTTCGCCGGCACCGACAGCTTCCGCTACCGGGTCTGCGATGTGTCCCTCCCGACACCACTGTGCGCCGAAGCGAACGTCGCGGTCACCGTGGCCGGCCAGCAGGCCGTACTGCGCCTGACCAAGGTGGCCGACAAGCGCAGCGCGCAGATCGGCGACCTGGTGCGCTACACCGTCACCATCGACAACGTCGGCGAGGTGGATGCCAACGGTGCCACCCTGCTCGATACGCTGCCGCCGGGCTTCACCTTCGTGCGCGGCGGATTCGCGGTGCTCGATGCCGACAACGACGCACGCACCAGCGGCGTGCAGCCGCTGCGCATCGACGGCATCGACGTGGCCGCGGGCGAGCGCGCCACGGTGGTGTACTACCTGCGCGTCGGCGCCGGGACCGGCACGGGGGTGCATACCAACCGCATCACCGCCATCGACGGCGAGAACCGCACGATCGGCAACGTGGCCTCGGCCGAGGTGGAGATCACCACCGATCCGCTGCTCGATGAGAGCCTGATCGTGGGCAGCGTATTCGACGACCGCAACGGCAACGGCATCCAGGATGACGGTGAGCGCGGCATTCCCGGCGTGCGCATCGCAGCGGTGGAAGGCCTGCTGATGGAAACCGATGCCTTCGGCCGCTATCACCTGGTCGGGATCCCGGGCGGCGAGGCGCGCGGGCGCAACTTCATCCTGAAGGTGGATCCGTCCACGTTGCCGGCCGGTGCGCGCTTCACCACGCCCAACCCGCTGGTCCGCCGCATCACCCCCGGGCTGCCGGTGCGCTTCGACTTCGGTGTGCGCATGCCCGAGGGTGCGCTGAGTACCGCACCGCCGACAGCGCCCACCGCATCGCGACCCGCGCGCATCGAGCTGGGCGAGGCCCTGTTCCCCACGGGCAGCGCGCAGCTGGGGGCCGACCGCGCACCGGTGATCGCAACGGCCGCGCAGGCCCTGGTGGCGCGTGGCGGCGGACGGCTGCAGCTCACCGCGCCTGTTGGCCAGGCCGACCTTGCGCGGCAACGTGCACAGGCGTTGCGGGCAGCCCTGCGGCCGCAGCTGCCGGCGCCGGTCGCCGCGGCGACGACGATCGAGGTGCTGGACGCCGATGGGCGCCTGCTGCAGCGCCTGCGTCTGGACGGTCCCCCCGAGCCTGCCAGTCCCGGTCGCGCGACCGGGGAGGGGCGCTGACATGGACATGACCCTGATTCCGAGCCCGATCTCCCGCCGCCGCCTCATCGTCGGCTTGGCCAGCGCCGTGCTGCTGGCAGCGCCTGCCGCCGCCCAGCAGTCCCTGCCGGCTCCTTCACCCGCGCCGATCCGCTGCGAAGCCGACAGCTGCCGCAGCGATGACGGGCTGCTGCTGCGCATCGGCGATGACGACGCGCCCGCGCTGCCGCTGCCGGGCCGCACCGATCTCCCCGTGGCCGGCACGGTACCGGCGTCACCGGCAGTCACCCCGGACGTGGCGGCGCGCGGCGGCCAGTTCATGGCCGAGCTGCCCAACGGCGGCGTGGTGTGGGCGACCGAAGATCCGACCATGGTGCCGCCCAGCCTGAGCGTGCAGGCCGCTGCCACCGTGCCGTTCGAGAATGGCCGGGTGATCCGTCCGCTGCGCTTCCACAGTTACAACAACTACGCCTCCTTCATCCAGAAACTGGAGGTGACGCTGTATCGCGGTACCGATACCGATCTGGTCACGCCGCTGGCCCGCATCGAGCTGCCGGCCGACTACGTTGGCGATGCCGAGTGGAGCGGCGAGCTGCCGCCGCAGATCAAGCTGCGCACCGGTGACGATCTCATCTACGTCGCACGTGCGTACGGTGCCGGTGGGGCGTTCGATGAAACCCGCCTGCAGCGCATCCAGCTGGTCACCCCGGCCGATTTCGACCGGGGCCTGCAGATCACCCGTGAGAACGTGCAGAAAACGCTGGGCCAGGCCCTGGATGGCGACAGCGCGCAGGACCTGCAGCTCAGCAACAGCATCTACGGGCAGAGCATGCTCCGCCTGCAGAACATTCCCATCCACGGCTCGCGCGTGCGCCTGTATGGCCGCAACCTGGAACCCAACAGCCGCGTGCGCATCAACGGCCAGGACTTCCCGGTCGACCTGGAGCAGAAGTTCGCCGCCGAGTTCCTCGAGCCGGTCGGCGAGCATCGCTACGACGTCAGTGTCGAATCCCGCGATGCGCCCTCCGCGCAGCGACAGCTGGATGTGGATGTCACCGGCCGCTACCTGTTCCTGGTCGCCATCGCCGATGTCACCGTGTCCAGGAACAGCGCCAGTGGCAACCTGCAGCCCCTGGCGGCGGATGACCGCGACGACGACAGCTTCCTCAGCGAGGGCCGGCTGGCGTTCTACCTGAAGGGCAAATTGCGCGGCAAATACCTGGTCACTGCACAGGCCGACACCCAGGACCGCGAGCTGAAGTACCTGTTCCGCGATTTCACCCAGGCGGACGCGCAGGACGTGTTCCGCCGCCTGGATCCAGACCTGTATTACCCGGTGTATGGCGATGACTCCACCACCTACCGCGACGTGGATACGCAGGGCCGGCTGTACCTGCGCGTGGATTGGGACCAGAGCCAGGCGGTGTGGGGCAACTACGCCACCGGCATCACCGGCACCGAATATGGCCAGTACGTACGCTCGCTGTATGGCGGTGCGTTGAACTGGCGCTCGCTGGAGGCCACGCCGCTGGGCGAGGCGCGCTCGCAGGTCAAGGTGTTCGGTTCGGAAGCGCAGTCCGCGCCGGGCCACAGTGAATTCCTCGGCACCGGCGGCAGCCTGTACTACCTGCGCCACACCGATGTGCTGCCGGGCTCGGAGCAGGTGGTGCTGGAAGTGCGCGACCGCACCACCGGCCGCACCGAAACACGCGCCACCCTGCAGGAGGGCGTGGACTACGAGATCGACAACCTGCAGGGCCGCCTGATCCTGACCCGTCCGCTGGCGCAGCTGACCCGCGAGAACGTGCGCAGCATCACCCGCGACATGCCGCTCGACGGCTACGACCAGTTGCTGCTGGTGGACTACGAATACGTGCCGCTCGGCTTCAGCAGCGATGACGTGACCTACGGTGCGCGCGGCCGGCAATGGATCGGTGACCACGTGGCGATCGGCGGCACCTGGATCGACGAGAACCGCAGCGGCGAGAACTACAGCCTCAAGGGCGCCGACCTCACCCTGCAGGCCGGACGTGGCACATATCTGAAGATGGAGCAGACCCGCACCGAAGCGACCGCCGCCCCTGTGTTCTATTCGGACAACGGCGGCCTGAGCTTCATCCGTCGCAATCCCTACGAAGGCCGTCGCTCGGGCACCGCCAGCGCGGTGGAAGCGCGTGCCAACCTGCGTGAGCTGGGCTGGACCACCCAGGACTGGAGCCTGGGGGCGTGGTGGCGCGATGTCGATGCCGGTTTCTCGGTCGCGCGCCAGGACACCGGTCTGCCGATCCAGGAATACGGTGCCGAATTCCTCGGCTACCTCACCGACGACGTCAGTCTGTATGGCCGGCACACCCGCACCGAGCAGGGCGAACTGGCGCTGGAGCAGAGCCAGCTGACCGCGGAGTGGCGACTGGGCAACGACGGCCAACTGACCGGTGAGCTGCGCCGCGTGCGCGAGGAACAGGAGCTGCAGAGCGTGGACGCGCTGCTGGCCGCGATCGGTTACCGCCAGCGCTTCGGCGCGTCGTGGGAGCTGTACGGTACCGGCCAGGTCACGCTGGATGATGACGGTGGCGCGTACGAGAAGAACGACCTGCTCACGCTGGGCGCGCGGTATCTGTTCGGCGACCGCAGCAGTGTCGGCGCGGAAGTCAGTGGCGGCAGCCGCGGCCACGGCGCCAAGGTCGATGGCGAGTACCGCATGGCACCGGACCACAGCCTGTACGGCAGTTACAGCTACAGCACCGACCGCACCGGCACCGATCCGCTGTTCGATACCGGGTTGCAGAGTGGCTGGACGCTGGGCCAGCGCTGGCGACTGAGCAACCAGGTCAACGTCTACAACGAGAGCCAGTATCTGAAGGACCGTCGCCAGGACAGCGCGGGCATCGTGCACACCTTCGGCATGGACTTCTATCCCGCGCAGGGCTGGAACCTGGGCTTCACGATCATGGACGGTGAGCTGGATTCCACCCTGGGGCGTGTCGATCGCCGCGCCTACAGCGTGAGCGGCGGACGTACCGATGCCGTAGCGCAGTGGAACAGCAAGCTGGAGTATCGGCGCGACAGTGGGGCCGAGCAGCGCGAGCAGTGGGTGACCACCAACCGCCTGCTGTACAAGCTCAACGAAGACTGGCGCTTCGCCTTGCGCGCGAACTATGCCGATACCGAAGACCGCATCGACCGCCTGGCCGACGCCAAGCTGGTGGAGACCAACATGGGCTTTGCCTGGCGCCCGCACGACAACACGCGCTGGGCCGGCTTCGGCAAGTTCACCTATCTCTACGATGTGGCATCGCTGGGGCAGGAGGGCGGCAACCTGTACGACCAGCGCTCGCAGATCCTCTCGCTCGAAGGGATCCGTCAGCTGGGCGCGCGCTGGGAAGTGGCCGGCAAGCTGGCCTCGCGCTGGGGCGACTACCGCACCGGCCGTGGCGAGGGTGCCTGGCTGGACAGCCGCGCCGACTTCGCCGCGCTGCAGCTGCGCTATCGCCTGTTCGCGCAATGGGAAGGGTTGGCCGAGCACCGCTGGTTGAAGGTGCGCGACGGTGGTGTGCGCAAGGGCTGGCTGGTGGGCGTGGACCGCCGGGTCGGGGAGAACTTCAAGGTGGGGGTGGGCTACAACTTCACCGAGTTCAGCGATGACATGACCGAGCTGAAGTACGACCAGAAGGGGTTTTTCCTGAACATGGCGGGGTATTACTAGGCTTCGGTGGGGGTGGGCCTGCCATGCATGGCGTGGCACTACCGGGCATCGTGGGTACAGCCAAGCCATGCCTGGCTGAACTGCCGACAACCTTTCCGGCATGAATGGGCGCTTCCGGGCAGCCCGTTCAGCCAGAAAACACGCCCTGGGGCCCAATTCATCACTCTATATCATTGATTTAATTCGACTTAATGCCTTATTTCCAGCCCCTCGCCACTGTCATCATTTCGCGGTACGTTATCCGGGTGATCGGTGCCAGCATCCCATGAACAGAACGCTGGAACTTCTTTCCCCTTTAGCAGTCCAATTCCGGGACTGCTAAGATGAGTGCTATGAGCCAGAACACCTCTACTGCCCTTGTGGCAAACAATCTCCCGATTCCCAGTGCGCTCGGTTCGCTGGACGCCTACATCGGTGCCGTGCACCAGATTCCGGTGCTGTCGGTCGATGACGAGCAGGACCTGGCCCGCCGCTTCCGCGACGAGCTGGACCTGGACGCCGCGCGCGAGCTGGTCCATTCCCACCTGCGCTTCGTGGTGCACGTCGCCCGTGGCTACAACGGCTACGGCCTGGCGCTGGGCGACCTGATCCAGGAAGGCAACATCGGCCTGATGAAGGCGGTGAAGCGCTTCGACCCGGACATGGGCGTTCGCCTGGTGTCGTTCGCGGTGCACTGGATCCGTGCGGAAATGCACGAGTTCATCCTCAAGAACTGGCGCATCGTCAAGGTCGCCACGACCAAGGCGCAGCGCAAGCTGTTCTTCAATCTGCGCAAGTCCAAGACCCGTCTGGGCTGGATGAACGCGGCGGAAGTCAGTGCGGTGGCCAAGGACCTGAACGTGTCCGAGCGCGAAGTGCTCGAGATGGAGTCGCGCCTGTCCGGCCGCGATATCGGTTTCGATCTCTCCAGCGATGACGATGACGATCATGCGCCGCCGTCGCCGGCTGCCTATCTGCGCGCCAACGAAGAAGATCCTTCGATGGCGTATGAGCGGATGGACAGCGAAGACAATCAGCTGCAGCTGCTGCGCGAAGGCATGGCCGAGCTGGATGCGCGTTCGCGCGACATCATCCGCCGTCGCTGGCTGGACGCGGACAGCAAGGTGACGCTGCAGGAGCTGGCCGATGAGTACGGCGTGTCGGCCGAACGCATCCGCCAGGTCGAGGCGAACGCGCTGAAGAAGATGAAGGCGCTGTTCACTGCGTGATGCAGTAAGCCGCTGGAGTAAATGATAAGGCCCGGCAATGCCGGGCCTTTGCGCTACATGGCAGCCGTTGCTGCCCTTGACCTGTCTCAGCCCTGTTCGCGCGCAATCGCCCGCCAGCCGATATCGCGGCGGTGGAACTCATGGGCCCAGTGGATCGCACCGACGCCGGCGTAAGCGTTGCGCTGTGCCTCGCCTACCGTGTCGCCCAACGCCGCCACGCACAGCACGCGGCCACCGGCGCTGTGCACCTGGCCCTGCGCGTCCAGCGTGGTGCCGGCATGGAACACCTTGGCCGTCGCGGCGACCGCGTCCAGGCCATGGATCACGTCGCCGGTGATCGGCGTTTCCGGATACGGCGAGGCGGCCATCACTACGCCCAGCGAGGGCCGCGGATCCCACTGCGCCTCCACCGTGTCCAGGCGCTCGTCGATCGCCGCTTCGACCAGGTCCACCAGGTCCGACTGCAGGCGCAGCATCACCGGCTGCGTTTCCGGGTCGCCGAAGCGCACGTTGAACTCGATCACCTTCGGCGCGCCGCTGGCATCGATCATCAAGCCGGCATAGAGGAAACCGGTGAACGGAATACCGTCGGCGATCATGCCCTGCACGGTCGGGTTGACCACCTCGCGCATCACGCGCGCATGCACCTCATCGGTCACCACCGGGGCCGGCGAGTACGCGCCCATGCCGCCGGTGTTCGGGCCGGTGTCGCCGTCGCCGACGCGCTTGTGATCCTGCGAGGTCGCCATCGGCAGCGCAGTCCTGCCGTCCACCATCGAGATGAAGCTGGCTTCTTCGCCGTCCAGGAACTCTTCGATCACCACGCGTGCGCCGGCATCGCCGAAGGCATTGCCGGAGAGCATGTCGCGCACCGCGTCCTCGGCCTCGGCCAGGGTCATCGCCACGATCACGCCCTTGCCGGCGGCCAGGCCATCGGCCTTGACCACGATCGGCGCGCCTTTCTCCCGCAGGTAGGCCAGCGCCGGCTCGACCTCGGTGTGCACGGCATAGAACGCGGTGGGAATGCCGTGGCGGGCCAGGAAGTCCTTCGCATACGCCTTGCTGCCTTCCAGCTGCGCGGCGGCGGCGGTCGGCCCGAAGATGCGGTGGCCGGCGGCGCGGAAGCGGTCGACCACACCGGCCACCAGCGGCACTTCCGGGCCGACCACGGTCAGGCCGATGTCTTCGGTGCCGACCAGCGCCAGCAGGCCGTCCAGGTCGGTGACCTTGACGTCCACGTTGCGGCACTTGGGTTCGGTGGCGGTGCCTGCATTGCCGGGCGCGACGATGACCTCGCGGACCTTCGCGGACTGGGCCAGCTTCCAGGCCAGGGCGTGTTCGCGGCCGCCAGCGCCGATGACCAGGATCTTCAATGCAGTTCTCGCGTAAGAGGGCAGGAAGGTGATTTTACGCGGTGCGGGCGGCGGGCGCATTCGGGCGGTCGGTTGCCGTGGCAACCCACGGCCTCAGCCGTCGGCGCAGCCGTCGCGCTGGAGGTCATCCGGCACGGGATACGCGCGCTGCCGGGCATCGAAGATGAGGTGGTAGTACCCGGTCGCAGGGCCCGTGCAGTCGTGGCCGCTGGCACGCACCGTCAGCGGCCAGTAGCCATCCACGGCAGTGCTGTCGCCCACCGTCGTGCTGAAGTCGACCGCGAAGACCTCGCTTCCGCAGGACGACGGCGCGCCGTCACAGTGATGCAGGGCGAGATTGTCGAGGTGGTCGCGGTACCGGGCGACATCGCGCAGGCGATGGTTGTGCTCGGCGATGTAGCTGCGCCAGATGTACCGATGGCCGCGTCGGTGTTCTTCATGGGTGATCTGGAACGCGCGACGCTGTGGGCCAAGCTGCGCGATCTCGATATTGCCGGGTGCGCCGCGGCGGCCGTACGGGCCCTGCAGGCGCTGGGCCATCACCAGGAGTGGATCCTCGGCGAGCAGTGGGGCGAACACGCCGCCTCGGTTGGCTGCTTCGTCGTCCTTGCCCACGCGCAGCACATACAGATCGACCCGGCCCGGCTCGACCGTGGCCGCGTCGTCCAGGGTCTGGCATACCGCCAGCAGGGTCTGCTCATGACCGTCGGCAGTGACCGTGTCACGCGCGCACACGCTGCGGGTGACCGGGCGCAGCGCCTCGACCTCGGTGTCCTCCCAGTCGTCCTTCCATGGCGCATCCAGGACGGCTTTGTCGCCATAGCGTGTGCGAAGGAAGGCCTGCAGGCGCTGGATGTGGTCGCCCCTGACCCGGACGGTGTCTTCCGGTTGCGCCGTGGTGTCGAGCACACGGTGCGCTTTTGCGGGTCCGGAAGGCGCAGGTGTACGGTCACAGCCGGCCAGCAGCGCCAGCGCCACGGCTGCCAATGCGCATGAACGCATCACTCGCACTCTTCGCGCCTCAGTGTCTCGGGGAACGCATAGCGCCAGGTCGTCGGGTCCAGGGTGAAGCGGTGTTCGCGCCGCACCGGCTGCCCGCCGCAGCCCAGGCCGGTCTCCTCGATCAGCAGCGGCCACTGCCGTGCCGCCGGGTCGCGGTCGTCGAAGTGCAGGGTGAAATCGAGGTTGAACAACCGCGCCTGGCAGTCCGCTTCCGCATCGGCGTCGTCGCAGTCGTAGGCGGCGGTGTTGTCGATATGGCTGCGCACGCCACCGGCTTCCACGAGTCCGTTCGGGCCGGGCAACACCAGCGTCTGGGTGACCAGCGAATAGCCTTGGCCGAACCAGCCGTGCTCGATGCGGAAGCCGTAGAAGTCGCTGCCGGCGCGGAGGATCTGCACGGTGCCGGGCTCGCCCCGGCTGCCGAAGTTCTGCCCGGTCAGCGCGGCGGCCACGGCAAAGCGGTCCGCCTCGGGGCGCAGCACGAAGAAGTCGATCGCGCCCGGGTCCGGGTGGGCACCGTCCAGCGGTGAACCGCAGACGGCCAGCAGTTGTTGCCAACTGTCGCCGGTGACCACCGGTTGCTCGGCACACACATGCCAATCAGTGAGGCGGGTGTCGCCGTCCTGGACCCAGCTGCCACGCCATTTCCCTGAGAGCGTGGCAGCCTTGCCGTAGTGCTCGGTCAGAAAGCCCTGCAGGCGCGTGCTGCGGCTGACGTGGGCGATCGGGCCGGCAGAGGGCGCGACGGTATCGGGGGCTGGCTGCGGCGCCGCCGGTTCACTGGCCGGCGTGCAGCTGGCCAGCCCCGCAGCGGTGGCGAGCGCCAGCGCTGCAAGGCATCGGGTCTGCCATGGAGACATCCGTGTCGTCCCGCGGATCAGTGGCGGAAGTGACGCACGCCGGTGAACACCATCGCCAGGCCATGCTCGTCGGCGGCCGCGATCACTTCGCTGTCGCGCATCGAGCCACCCGGCTGGATCACCGCCTTGATGCCGGCGGCAGCAGCGGCATCGATGCCATCGCGGAACGGGAAGAACGCATCGGAGGCCATCACCGAGCCTTCCACCACCAGGTTCGCATCGGCCGCTTTGATGCCGGCGATGCGCGCGGAGTACACGCGGCTCATCTGGCCGGCGCCGACACCGATCGTGCGGTTGTCCTTGGCGTAGACGATGGCGTTGGATTTGACGAACTTGGCGACTTTCCAGGCGAACAGCAGGTCGGCGAACTGCTTCTCGGTCGGCGCCAGCTTGCTCACCACCGTCAGTTCGTCACGGCTCATGCCACGGTTGTCGGCGCTCTGCATCAGCAGGCCGGAACCAATCCGCTTGGTGTCGTAGTTGTTGCGGCCATCGCCGTGCGGAATGCGCAGCACGCGCACGTTGGCCTTCTTCTGCGCGTATTCCAGCGCGGCCGGTTCGAAGTCCGGGGCGATCAGCACTTCGACGAACTGCCGGTCCAGGATCGCCTGCGCGGTGGCGGCGTCCAGCGGCCGGTTGAAGGCGATGATGCCGCCGAAGGCGCTGGTCGGGTCGGTCGCATAGGCCAGCTCATAGGCATCGCCGTTGCCGGCGCCCACGGCCACGCCGCACGGGTTGGCGTGCTTGACGATGACGCAGGCCGGCACGTCGAACTGACGCACGCATTCCCACGCGGCATCGGCATCGGCCAGGTTGTTGTAGCTCAGTTCCTTGCCCTGCAGCTGCTGGAAGGTGGCCAGCGTGCCCGGCACCGGGTACAGGTCGCGGTAGAACGCGCCGCTCTGGTGCGGGTTCTCGCCGTAGCGCAGGTCCATCACCTTCACGAAGCTGGAATTCATCTGCGCCGGGAACTCGCTGCGCAGCGGCACGGCGGTGTCGGTGGTGGTCACGGCGGAGAGGTAATTGCTGATCGCCGCGTCGTACTGGGCCACGCGGTTGAACGCGGCCACCGAGAAGGCGAAACGCTTGGCGGCCGACAGCTTGCCGTCGTGGGCGTCCAGCTCGGCCAGCAGCTCGGCGTACTGGGACGGGTCGGTCGCCACCGCCACGCGGGCGAAGTTCTTCGCGGCCGAGCGCAGCATCGCCGGGCCACCGATGTCGATGTTTTCCACGGCGTCTTCGAGCGTGCAGTCCGCCTTGGCGGTGACCGACTCGAACGGATACAGGTTCAGTACCAGCAGGTCGATCGCGCCGATGCCGTGTTCGGCCATCACCGCGTCATCCAGCCCGGCGCGGCCGAGCAGGCCGCCGTGCACCATCGGGTGCAGGGTCTTGACCCGGCCGTCCATCATTTCCGGGAAACCGGTGACGTCGGCAACGTCCTTCACTGCCAGGCCGGCCTCGCGGATCGCCTTGGCGGTACCGCCGGTGGAGAGCAGCTCCACGTTGCGCGCGGCAAGGGCGCGGGCCAGGTCGATCAGACCGGTTTTGTCGGAAACGGACAGCAGGGCCCGGCGCACGGGCAGCAGATCGGAACTCATGGGGGCAGGAGATCGAAGCGGAGCGGGGGCATAGTGTAGGCCAGTGACGCGGGCCTGGCCTCTTCGACGGCCATCGCGGCGCCCGGCACCCCGTAAAAACGACAAAGGCCGGCACCGAGGGCTGCTCGATCCGGCCTTCTCCCGCTGGGCACGATGTGTGCCCGCCGGCATCAGGTGGTGATGCCGTATTCCTTCAGCTTCTTGCGCAGGGTGGCGCGGTGGATGCCCAGCATCGAGGCGGCGCGGCTCTGGTTGCCTTCGCAGTGATTGAGCACTTCCACGAACAGCGGAATCTCCATCTCGCGCAGCACGATCTCGTAGACATCGTCCGCATCGCAGCCATCCAGGTCCCGCAGATAGCGCCTGACCGATTGGGCGACGTGTTCACGCAGGGGTGGCTTGGGCGCGCCACGACTGTTGTCAGGACGAGAAAGGACAGCGTTCAAGGAGTTTCCCGGTGCAAGAGCCGGGGCGGACAACAGCCCACGGCGGAAGGGTGATGGGGTCAGTCTAGCGCGTGCGCCGGCCGCCTGCCACGCTCCGGCGGCCCCGGCGATGCCTCAGAGGAACTCAAAGGTGAATGCGACGGTAGACGCTGCAGGCTCCCGCACGCGGAAGCTGATCTGTGCGCTTTGGCCTGGTTCCAGCGTGGCGGCCGGGTCCGTCGCGCGCTCCAGATAGTCGGCCGGCGCGAACACATTGGTGCCGATCACGCGGCCATCGGCATCGGACAGCGACAGCCGCAGCGACGGCCAGGCCTGGGCCCACCGCGCGTCGTTGCGGATGCTCGCCTGCACCTGCAGCGCACCCGCCTGGCCCGGCACCGGGCGTACATCACGGCTGAGCATGCTGAAGGCCGCCGGCTCGCGCCAGGCCGGCACTGAACAGCGCAGCACGCTGCACAGTCCGGCGATCCACGGGCGGGTACCGGCATCGGCGGCCAGCCGTGCGCGGTCGGCCACCGCGATCTGCACCAGCAGCACGGCGGCCAGCCCGGCCACCATGCCCCACTGCCAGCGCGGCGTGGGCAGGCGTGCACCGGGCAGGCGCAGGAAACTGGGTGTGGTGACCGCTTCGGCCGGAGGCAGGGCAGCGGCGGCCGGTGCGGGAGCCGGTGCAGCTTCGCCGGCGTACACAGGTTCGACATCGGCTGCGCGTTCGATGTCGAATCCAGATCCGGATTGCGACACGGACGGCTGCGGCGCATGCACCGGCTGGGCGTCGATCACCTGTTCCACCGCCAGCGGTGCGATGCGATCGTCCATGGACGTTGCCGACGCCGCAGGCGTCTGCTCGCGGGAAAGGGATACCGGCTCAGCGGGATCGGCCGGCGCCTCCGCGGACGGACGCAGGAACGTGGCGATCGGGCGTCGCGGCGGCATCGGAGGCTCGGACATGGGCACGGGACCGGGCAGGAGACAGGCTATTCAAGCACGGCGGACGCCGGTGATGCGCATCCAGTCGCCATCCTGCGCCACGGCCAGCTGTTCGAAGGCCGGGGCGTAGCGCTCCAGCAGTTCCCCTTCCTGCCCGTGCAGGACGCCCGACAGCGCGATGCGGCCGCCCGGGGCGACGCGCGCCGCCAGCACATCGGCCAGCGCATCCAGTGCCGAGGCGAGGATGTTCGCCACCACCACCGGATACGTCGCCTGCGGTTCGTCTTGCGGCAGATAGACCTGCACGCGGTCCTGCAGGCCGTTGCGCTCGGCGTTGTCGCCGGTGGCGAGCACCGCCTGCGGGTCGTTGTCCACGCCGACCGCGCGGGCCGCGCCCAGCTTCAGCGCGGCCAGGGCGAGGATGCCCGAGCCGCAGCCGAAATCGAGCACGGTGGTGCCGGCCAGCGCGCCCTCGGCGGCCAGGCCGTCCAGCCAGCGCAGGCACAGCGCGGTGGTCGGGTGGGTGCCCGAGCCGAACGCCAGGCCCGGATCCAGGCGGACCACGGCAGCATCGTCGGCCTGTGCGGCCTCCGGCAGCTCATGGTTCCACGGCACGATCCAGGTGCGATCCCCGAAGGCCATCGGCTGGAACTGGTCGATCCAGGCGCGTTCCCAGTCTTCGTCGGCCACGGCGCGGAAGCTGGCGTTGGCCCAGTCCAGGCCGGGATCGAAGGCGTCCAGCGCGGCCAGCAGGGCCAGCGCATTGGTATCGCCGGGGAACAGCGCGGTCAGCACCAGGTCGTTCCACAGCGGGGTCTCGCCCACGCCCGGTTCCAGGATCGCGCGCTCGTTGCTGGTATCGGCATCGGCATCGAGCAGGGTCACCGCCAGCGCGCCCACGTCGTCCAGCGCATTCTCATAGCGCGGCTGGGTGGCTTCGGTGCAGTGCAGGGTGAGTTCCAGGAAGGGCATGGGGGCAGGGACCGGCGGAAAACCGTGCATGTTAGACCAGTGCGGGGCGATGGTCCCGGACGCACAGCCCGGCGGCCGTCTCGCCGGCCGGTAAGATCGGCCCGACGGCTGGTTCAGACACCGCTGCAGCCGCTTGCTAAACTTGAACTCCTGCTGTCCATCACGGACAGCGTGTGACTTCTGCCCATGGCGCTCGTGCCGACCCTGAAAACCTGGTTGCTGGTCGTACCGGCCCTGGCGTTGCTGGGGGTGGTGGGCTATCGCGCGGGCGATCGGGTGCTGCACGCCGATCAGGCTGCGTCGCATCTGGATGAGCCGCAGGCCGGCAGCGCGCCCACCGCGGTCCCGGCCGAAGCGCGGCAACTGGCCCGGCGCCTGCTCGGCAGCGAGCGCGGCACGGCGGTGGCCTCCGGCCTGCCGCTGGACCTGCGGGCCGATATCGAAGGCGACACCGACCTGTTCGCCTATGCGCAGCGCCTGCAGCTGCAGGCGGCCAACGGCAACGCCGAGGCCGGATGGATGGTCAGCCGCGTCTACGACTACTGCGCGATGTATGCGATGGACCCGGGCGGCTATCAGCTCGACAACACGCTGTTGACCGGTATGGGCATGAGCGCGTCGGCGCCGATGGTCGCTGCACGCGAGCGCGTCTCGCGGCGCTGCGCGGGCTTCGTCAGCAGCGACAACCTGGGCCGGCCGCTGATCCTGGCGCAGCGGCTGCAGTCGGCCAAGGCCGGCAACCTCGCCGCCGAGGCCTCGCTGTTCGCCGAGGGCCAGCCGCTGGAAACCGGGCCGGGTTATCGCCGCGGGCTGGTCGAGCGGGTGATGGATTCGCGTGATCCGGAAGCCTACATGGCGCTGGCGCCGGGCATGGGCCAGCGTGCCAGCGGCGACAACGCGATGAGCGGCCTGGTGGCCGGCGATCAGTTCAGCGAACTGGCCTGGCGGCTGGCCGCCTGCGAGCTGGGCATGGCCTGCGGGCCGGACAGCGTGCTGATGAATAATTTCTGCGCGAACGGAGGGATCTGTTCGCAGGACGGTGGGCAGGACTTTGCCACTTTTGTGTATGACGCTGCGGTATCGCGGCAAGGTGCGGGGAAAATGAACGTGTTGGTCGAAGAGCTGGTCAAGCAGAGGAATGGGCGATGAATTACCGTCGAATTCTGCACGGTGCCAAATTCTGGTTCTGGGTGGCGTTGTTTGTCGCGTACTCGGCCGGAGCGGTGGGCCTGGTGATGATCGATACCTATGACGATCGTTACCGAAGCCTGTCCAAAGTGCAGTTGACCTCGGTGAAGGCCGATGCCGAAGTGCGTCGCGCCGGTGCCAGCCAGGTCGCTGCGGTGTATCGCGCGCAGAGTGGCATGCCGTTCGCTTCGCTGCCCACCGGCAGCACCTTCCAGGTGGTGTGGCCGGATGGCTCCACCGAGACGATGGTGATCATGGACCCGACCTCGTCGCTGGGCGTGGAGCCGGTGAAGAACTCGCAGGTCACAGCGGCGGATACCGCCAAGTGACAGCCAGAGAGGGGCGGCGGTGTCCGACCTGCCTGCGCTGATCGTATTGCCGGGCATGGATGCCACCGGCACGCTGCATACCGCCTTCATCGATGCGATGGCCGCGCGGGGCGTGGCCACCTCGGTCATCGCTTACCCGCGGGATGTTCCTCTCGATTACCGCGCGCTGTTGCCCTTCGTGCAGGCGGCGCTGCCGCACGATGCGCCGTTCGTGTTGTTGGGGGAGTCGTTTTCGGGGCCGTTGGCGCTGACCGTCGCCGCCGCTGCGCCTTCGCGACTGCAGGGGCTGATCCTCTCCACGACCTTTGCCCGCGCGCATTGGCCCGCCGGGCGCGCGCTGCGCCCGCTGCTGCCGTATGTGCCGATGCGGGGCATGCCGTCGCCAGCGCTGTCATGGTGGCTGCTGGGTCGCTGGGCAACGCCAGCGTTGCGGGACGCCCTGCGGAAGGCGCTGGCCCAGGTCACTGTTCCGGTGCTGCGCGCGCGACTGCGTGCCGTGCTTGACGTTGATGCGCGTGCGGCCCTGTCCGACATCGCAGTGCCGATGCTGTGTCTGCAGGCCTCGCATGACCGCCTTCTGCCTGCGCGGGCGCAGCACGAATGGGCACGCCTGCTGCCGCAGGCGCAGCAGCACACCGTGGCGGGCCCTCATCTGCTTCTGCAGGCCAACCCGAAGGCGGCCGCCGACGTGGTGCGTCAGTTCATGGGCGGGCTCGGATAGGGCAGCGGAAAACGCAGACAAACAGAAAGGCGGGGAAATCCCCGCCTTTCTGCTGTCCAGCGTCCCGCGCGAGCGCGTCGATCAGGTCAACGCGATCGACTTGTTCTTGCGTTCGGCCAGGCGCTTTTCCAGGTAGTGGATGTTCTGCCCACCGGCCTGGAAGCCCTTGTCGCGCATGATGCGCTGCTGCAGCGCGACGTTGGT
>Ga0308171_1001343_pt1 | contig 34058 bp, 36 predicted proteins | sample PhyGR1_FD_202135 | JGI IMG/M metagenome (GOLD analysis project Ga0308171, IMG submission 202135) | Phyllosphere microbial communities from UC Gill Tract Community Farm, Albany, California, United States - DLSLSG.R1 | ecosystem: Host-associated > Plants > Phyllosphere > Unclassified | place: USA...
CAGCCATGTTTGAAGCTGGAACGAGCTTCCTGCTCACGCCTACTATGAAGGCGGATGCGGATGCGATCCTGTTTTCGGCGAAGAGTTTTGCCGCGGCGATGCTGGCCTATTACATCTCGCTCAGGATTGGGCTTCCCAAGCCGTTCTGGGCGATCGTCACCGTTTACATCGTCTCGCAGACGTCTGCCGGAGCGTCGCTCAGCCGAGGTGTCTATCGCTTCGCCGGGACTTTCGTCGGCGCGATAGCGACGGTCGCGATCGTCCCGAATTTCGTGAACGATCCGATGGTGTGCAGCGTCGTGCTTGCGGGCTGGATAGGCCTGTGCCTGTTTTTCTCGCTGCTCGATCGCACATCACGCGCCTATGCCTTTGTTCTTGCCGGATATACCGCAAGTCTGATCGGGTTCCCGAGCGTACTCGATCCAGGCGCCGTTTTTGAGACGGCATCGGTCCGCGTCCAGGAAATCTCGATCGGGATTCTGTGTGCGGTTCTGATCCATCGTTACGTCCTGCCGAAACGCATGACCGGTCAATTCACCGGCAAGCTGTCAGCCACGCTGCGGGACGCCCGTCGGCTGGCGGGTAATGCGCTGAGTGGAACGCGGGGAGAAAACCGTCGCGACCGCAACCAGCTTGCGGCGGACCTACTGGCAATCCAGGGGCTTGCCACGCATCTGCCCTATGATCCGGCGCCAACGCCACCACGCCGGATACTGCAGCTCATCCATGACCGGCTCGCCCGCCTGCTGTGGCTCGCGACCGAGATCGAAGACCGGATTGAGGCCCTTCGCTTAGGTGATGGCGATGCGCCCGACGAGCTCGTCGCATTGGTCGACGACATCGGTGCCTGGGTCGCAAGCGTCGAAACAGAAGACCAGGAGCGCGCCGCAGCTCCACTGATCGGGCATGCGCGAACAGTCCAGAATCGTTTTGGCACCGACACTGCGACGCCCGGCAATAGGCTTGCCGCTAACCTCGCAGGACACTTGGCCGAGATGATCGGTCTGTTAGAGGACTGCGACAGGCTCGGGCGGACCATCTCGGCGACCGGGCACCTGCGCGACGTGGCGTCGCTTCATGGGCCAAAGCGGGCGAAGGGCTATGTCTATCACTGCGATCCCTGGATGGCGGGGCGTACCGCGCTCGGCGCTATCGTCGGCATCATCATCGGCTGCGCCTTCTGGATCTGGTCGGCATGGCCGGAGGGCGGAATGGCCGTCTCCATTCTCGGCGTCTGCTGCACGCTGTTCGCCAATTTCGATGCGCCTGTGCCCTTTGTCATCAAATACCTCGTCGGCTCCATCTACGGGGTATTCATCAGCCTTATCTACAGCTTCGTCATCCTGCCTCAGGTCACGGACTTTTGGGTTCTTGTCGCAGTGCTCGCCCCGGCGTTCCTGTTCGCCGGCTCTCTTCAGGCACGCCTTCAAACAACCTTCATGGCGCTCGGCATCACGCTGACCATTCCAATACTCTCGGCGCTCGGCCCTTACTACACCGGCGACTTCGCCACCTCACTCAACAGTGTAATCGCGCTGTTTGCGGCAGTCGGATTCGGCGCGGTGAGCATGTCCCTGTTCCAGACCGTATCGGTCGACGGGGCGATCCACCGGTTGCTTCGCCTGAGTCGCCGGGACGTCAGGCGGCGCGCGCTCGGCGCTGCACCCAACGAAGCGCGCTGGACGAGTCTGATGGTGGATCGGACAGCTTTGTTGCTTCCTAGGTTACGGCTGACCGGCAAAGCCTATCCAGATGTGCTCGACGATACGCTGCACCATCTTCGCATTGGGCATGTCGCCGGACAGCTTCGCAAGACGATCCCACAGATAGAGGGGGACGCCGGTGTCGAACTCAGAAAGCTTCTATCTGCGATCGCCGGACGCTTCAGTGGCAGGAAACCGTCAACGCCTGCCGACCTCCTCGACCTCGATCAGCCCATCGAGAGGCTGATCGAGAGGGTGGCAGGCAGCCTGCTCAAGAACCGCCTGCAGATTGTCGATCTGCTCATCGACCTTCGGTTCGCGCTGGGCTCTCAGGTAGACGGGAAGAGCACGACCGATGATCGTTGATCTTAATGTTGGAGGCGTCCTGATACCCGGCCTTGTCGTACTCGTGTTCGTCGCGCTGGTCGCCACAATGGCAATAGTCCGCCTGTTTGCCGCCACAGGTCTCGATCGCCTTTTCGCTTATCGGCCGCTGGTCGAACTCGCCACCTTTGTCGTCATTTTCGGTCTGCTCGTGCAGTACCTGCCATCGATCGGACTCCTGCCTTGAAACCTGTTCTATCCCTGCTTGGGCGCTATGCCCTGACTCTTTGCCTCGTCGCCGTCTCCGCCTTTATCGCGCTAAAGGCGTGGCACCATTACGACCGAACGCCCTGGACCCGTGACGGGCGTGTTGGCGTCGATGTCGTGCAGATCGCTCCGGAAGTCTCCGGCACGGTCAGCGCAGTTCCAGTGGGCGATAATCAATATGTGCGTCGTGGTGACATACTTTACGAGATCGACCCAGAGCGGCTCAGGCTGGCAGTAGCATTGGCCGAGGCCGAGGTCGAAGCCAAACGCCAGGATATGATCGTTCGGCAGGCGACGGCGCGGCGGCACAGTCAGCTTAAGGATGTCGTCTCCCAAGAGGCGGCCCAGCAATCAAGCGGTGCTGCTGCCGTCGCCGTCGCCGCCTACCAGTCAGCGGTGGCGGCGCTCGATCTGGCCAAGCTTAACCTTGCGCGCTCGACTGTCCGCGCGCCGGTCGACGGCTATGTCACCAACCTCAGGCTTAGGCCCGGCGACTACGCGACCGCTGGCGTGACGAAGGTCGCCGTCCTCGACGCCGCCAGCTTCTGGATCACCGGCTACTTCGAGGAGACGAAAATACAGCAGATCCGCGTTGGTGACCCGGCACAGATCATGCTGATGGGTTTTGATCAGCCAGTCACTGGTCATGTCGAAAGCCTCGGTCGAGGGATCGAGAACAGTAACGACGCGCCCGGTCATCTCGGCCTGCCCAATGTCGCCGCAACATTTTCCTGGGTACGTCTGGCTCAGCGTATCCCGGTTCGCATCCATATCGATCAGGTGCCGTCCGACGTCGAGTTGGCTGCGGGCATGACTGCAACCGTAGAGATCAACCCAGCAAGAGGTAATGCCAGCAGGACCTGAGCGTTAACAGGCGAGTCTCAGGCGATCATCAAAGCGGTACATTATGCGTTTTCACCATTTCTGACGCGGCGAACGATCTCCAATATTTGCGCTCGCGCTGAGTATTTATCACTCAGGATCGCGTATGGCTTCGCCCGTTTAGAGACCCAGGGGACCAGGACATCAAATGCAATCTCTGCTACGGCTTCGAGGCTCGCGATATACTGCTGCCTGTCACTCTCGCCGAGGACGACAGCGTCCCATCTACCGTCGTGGAGCCAGATCATATCGCCGCTGAACAGCACTCTGCGATCACCGCAGGTCCAGAGGAACATGGTAAATCCCGCCGTGTGACCAGGAGTGGAGATAATATCGATACTGTCACTCAATCTGTGAAAGGCCAATAAATCCGCAACTTTGGGCATTGAAGCGTTGGTTTGGGAAAGGTCGGCCGCCGACACGTAGGTGGGTATCTCCAATTGATCTCCGTACATGGCTTCGTGCCAATGGCTCATAAGGATCGAGGAGGGCTTGCCCAGATCGGCAATAGCGGCTTTGTCCCGAGACAAGCCGGGCGAGTTGTAGATGACCACGATCCGATCGTCCGTCTTTATCAAATAGGATCGGACCTCGACGCCTTGCATGAAAGGTAAGTCTGCCGGCTCCGTGAAATAAAGTGCGGCAGCGGGATCTCTGAAAATGCGCGAAGCATCTTTTTTTGCTTCCTCATGAAGTAAGAGCGCCGATGAACGCTTACCAACGGCGCACAGTTCACTCAGCCTTCGTAGCTGCCTCCGTATTTGACCGGAACCAGATCAGCCCGCTCTTCGCCCGAACGGATGAGTTCGAGGATTTTGGTTGCAACCAGTTCAGGGCTCTGACGCTCGTCCGCGATCGGCGCTTCGGCCTTCCTGGCTGAGTTTTTGCCAGCCTTGATCGAGTCGACCAGTTCCGTTTCGGTGATAAAGGGGTACATCACCGAGACCTTGATGTTGGCTTCCTCAAGTTCGACACGGGCCACGCCCGCCAGGGTGCTCAGTGCAGCTTTCGTCGCAGCATAGGCCCCGCTCTCCGCGAGCGGATGGAACCAGATACCTGAACTCACATTGACGATCCGTCCTTCGCCCTGCTTGCGCATCGCGGGAAGAACGTGTTGCATGACCACGAGTGGCGCCACCACGTTCAGTTCCAAGATATCGCGGAAGTCATTGGGTTTGATCTCCTCGATGGGCGAATGCAGGCCTTGGCCAGCATTGTTGACAAGAATGTCGATGCGACCGAGGGCTTCAAGCGTCTGCTTCACCGCCTGATCGACCTGACCCTCATCGGTCACGTCACATCGGATTGCAACCGCGTCGTTTAACTCCTCTGCAAGTTTCCTCATCCGGTCCTCGCGCCGCGCGAGCAGCACGACCTTTGCACCCGCAGCCGATAGCGCGCGTGCCGTGGCTGCCCCGATGCCGGAGGAAGCGCCAGTGACAATGGCGACCGAGCCTTTCAATTCCATCTTCCATCCCTTTTTTCTGATAGTGTATTTGGGGCGATGTTAATTACCTATCATATGATAGCAGTTTTTCAAGAGGTATATATGGAAGAGGCGAAGGCGCAGATGCTGTATGAACTGGCCGATCTGGTGCACGGTATCAGTCGTCAACTCCCGGCCCCTCGGTCCTTGGAGCCGGGCATCTGCACACCGATCGAAATCCATGTCATGCGGTGCATAGCCAAGGCGCCAGGAAGCGCCGCGAACGTGATCTCACGGGCATCGCGCCTGCCGTCCAGCAATTTTGCCCGGGTGCTGCGCGGTCTCGAAACGAAAGGGTTAGTTCAACGCAAAGCGGACAACCCGGACGGTCGCGTTGTCAATCTCTTTTTGACAGATCTTGCGACGCAGAATTTCATTCTCATGCGTGACGCTTGGAGCGAAGCTCTCGATGGGATTTTCGAAAATCCTTCCGAGATTGAGTCCATAAATGCAATTCTCCGTCGCATAGAGCAATCTCTACTCAACCGGTAACTTCGCGTTGAATAGTCCCCAGCCATGGATCACGATCAGAGACCGCCCATCCATGGCCGCCTTTTGGTAGATCCGCAGAACGAAATCATCGGCAGCTATTATTTCGTCGTTCGCAGAACGAGAGGCAAGAAGACCTCGTCGATGATCTCTTCGATGCTTTTGTCAGAGAGAGGTTTAAGTGTCATTAGCATGTCGTGGCGCGCGAGGTCCGTTGGTAGCGAAGTAATACGGGAACTAATGCGGGTGGGATCAATTTCGCCGCGTTGCACCCCTCGAGACAATATGTCAGCCACTAATCCTTGCTCGCCAATTCTTCCTGGGAGGTCTGCCAGGTAAATATTGTCTTTCAAAAGATCCTCTCGCATATCGAAAAGGATCCGAATCAGATGCGGTTGTGCTCTTTCTGACAGGCCCTTAAGAAGCAATATCATCTCGCTGCGGACATTGCCTTGATCAGCCACATTAATGGGGTTGCGTGCCACGTAACGAGCAAGCGCAGCAATGACGAGTTCACTACGGCTCTTCCAACGCCGGTGAATAACTGGTCGGCTTGTACCCGCGCGGCTTGCGGCGGAATCTAGCGTTAGGCCACCATATCCCTTGGTAGTTATTTCATGCCAAACGGCATCTAGAATCGCGTCGTCCAACTCCGGACCACGTCGTCTATGCGCTTTTACGTTCATTTTTCCCTCGAATAAGATGCGGAGCGCATCTTGACTCTTTCGAAATAGGATGCGACGTGTATCTTATAAGCAGGAGATACTCGTATGTCAAAACGTGAGAACTTTCCACGAAGAGTACTAATTTCGGGAGCAAGCGTGGCTGGTCTGACGACAGCGTACTGGCTTGACCGATTTGGATTTGACGTCACTCTAGTCGAGAGGGCATCAACTGTACGTAGTGGGGGATACCCCATTGACGTGCGTGGGACGGCGATTGGCGTTCTTGAGAAAATGAGCCTCGCGCCGCAGGTTAGGTCGGAGCACATAGACTCCCGCTCCATGACGTTCGTCAACGGTCATGGACAGGTGATCGGTACCATTCCGCCCTACGTCGTCATGGGGAACGAAATAGAACGCGACGTCGAACTTCCTCGCGGGGCGCTCACCGGTCTTATTTATGGTTTCGTCAAAGAAAGCCGCGTTACTTGCCGTTTCAGAAACTCCATTGAAGCACTCGATGATGACGGTGCAAGCGTTAGTGTGCTTTTCGAAGATGGAGTAAGAGAGAAATACGATGTCGTTATCGGTGCGGACGGCCTTCATTCCCGCACACGTCAACTAGCATTCGGGCCAGAGGATAAGTTCAGCCATTATTTGGGCTACTGCTTCAATCTTTTCACGATGCCAAATGACCTGCGGCTGGCGCACGAGGCAATCACCTACGCAGAACCGGGTCGCGCCGCTGGCATGATCGCAGTACGAGAAAGCCATGACGTTTTCGCTTTCCTAATCTTTGCGACAGAAAATCCTGGTCCAGCATTATCGCGTGATCTGATCGAACAGAGACGGCTTACAGAAGCGGTTTATGCAGAAAGCGGGTGGCAGGTACCTAAATTGCTCAATGCAATGTCCAATGCGGATGATCTTTACTTCGATTCCGTCAGCCAGATCCGAATGAGTAATTGGGCAAAGGGGCGAGTTGGTTTAGTCGGAGACGCAGCTTACGCGCCATCGTTTCTGTCTGGGCAAGGCACGAGCCTTGCACTTGTGGGTGCCTATGTTCTCGCCGGCGAGCTTGCCTCCCATTTTGACCCTGTCGAGGGTTTTATGGCTTATGAGAAAACCATTCGCCCTTACGTGGAAGCCAACCAAGCCTTGGCGACCGGTCAAGGAAGTCATTCCTTTTTCCTTCCCCGCACACCTGAAGAAATTGAACAACGTGACGAGATGTTCATCCGCTCAGCAAACGGGGAAACTCTAGGAGCGGCCAGTGAGACCTCCGTCAAAGCCTATAACCAGCTAGAGCTTCCGAAATACTAGCTGAACGAGAACAGGCGGGAACATCCAGCCTAAACAGGCAGCAAGTGTCCTGGAATGTGTTGTTTAACGCACGCGATCCTGTCCCACCGCCCGCATATAAATTTTCGATTTAGCTGCGCTCGGTCAACAACCGTCGGCTTTGCGCTGATACCCGTAAATGGAGCAGAGACATGACAATCGAGTTTGGCCACTGGCCAGAAAATCCCGTGAGATCATTTCAGGTTACCAAGATTCTGGGGCTTGCGTCCCTTGGATTTGCAGACGTCACCGAGATTTTTGAAGCCTGCAAGAGAATTGACCCGGAGAGTGACGACTCTTGGATCAGGGAATGGCTTGCGACATCGAGAGCCGTGGAAAAGCATGGGCGGGATGCTGAAGCCACCGGCAACTGGCTCTCCGCAAGAAACGCCTACTGCCGAGCGTGCAACTACAACCGTGTCGCGGAATTCTTGATTGAGGCCCAAGACACGCGAAAAATTGATCTGCTTAAAAAGACATCTGAGCTATTCGACGCCGCCTCTTGCTATTTCGACGTGGTTCCTGAGAAGGTGCAAATCGACTACGAAGGTGTGAAACTCGAGGGGTATTTTTTCGCCCCACCCTGGGTGCAGGAGCCTAGAGCGACTGTATTGTCTTTGAATGGCGGCGATTGCCAGACTACGGAAAACTATTTCAACATTGGCCCGGCACTAATCCAAAGCGGATACAACTTCTTCGTTTACGACCAGCCCGGCACAGGACTATCCCTTTATGAAAAAGGAAAGCCAAGGCGCGCAGACGCGGAACACTTTCATTCCAAGGCAGTAGATTTCCTTGCTTCCCGGCCCGAGGTTGATGCGAGCAAGATCATTGTGTTCGGCGAGAGTTTCTCAGGCTACGATTCACTCAGGCTTGCCTCACAGGATCCTCGTTTGGCCGCGGTCATTTCTAATGGAGGGCCGCACAAGTTCAATTGGGGTGAAATGCTCAAGTGGATGCCGCCCAGCTACGCAGCCCACGCAATGCATATTTTAGGCGCAGAAAGCCTGGACGATTTCGCGAACGACCCTCGTTTCAACTACAATCTCGATGGTTTTGTGGAAAAAATCGAGTGCCCTCTTCTCGTCATGCACGGCGTAGAGGAGGTGATGGTGCAACCAAATCCGCTCCATCAAGCTCTGACAAATTATCAGCAGGCAGGGACGTCCAACAAATCCTTCGTCGCGATCGAAGATCGGCGGCTGGGTGGTCTTGAACATTGCCAGGTGGACAATCGAAACGTCACGCATGAGGTCGTATTGAATTGGCTGTGCTCTATCGGTCTGGGTCCGGCAGCGCCGCGCGGAATGACTGAGATTGTGCAGCCATGACCAGACCCAGAATACTTATTGTTGGGGCCAGCATCGCTGGACCTACGGCCGCTTTCTGGCTAGTGCGTGCCGGCTTCGATGTCACCATCGTCGAGCAGGCATCTGAGTTGCGCCGGGGCGGAAACGGTGTTGACGTAAGGTCGGAGGCGCTCGCAGTTATCGAGAGAATGGGCCTTTTATCTGCTGTTCGCGCCAAGGTCCTCAGAATCAAGGGTATGCGTTTCGTCGATCACCGCGATCGGGAACGCGCGAGAATGCCGCTTGCGGCAATGGAACGGATGGTTGGTTCCGAGGATCTGGAGATCAAGCGCGGCGATCTGGCGGAACTGCTCTTCGACGCAACCAAGAACGACGTGAACTACATATTTGGCGAAACGACCAAAACTTTCACCCAAGATGAACGTGGGGTGGATGTCACGTTCGCAAAGGGGCCGCCTCAACGGTTCGACCTGGTCATCGGCGCGGATGGGCTGCATTCGAGTGTGCGTCGCGCAGTGTTTGGGGCGGAGGAGGCGTTCCTAAAATTCAAGCAACACTACTTCGCTTTTGTGAACGTCGATCTTCCCATGGGCGAATACGGCTGGGTGACGTTTTACAACGAGCCTGGAAAATCCGCGGCAATCTTCCGCGCCGAGCCTGGACTTGGGCAAATAAATTTCATGTTTCGCAGCGATACTCCGCTCAGCTACGATTACCGCGACGTCGAGAAGCAGCGCGCTATGCTACGCGAGGCCTTTACGGGTCTCGGCTGGCATGTACCTGCCCTGCTTGGGAAGACCGACAGCTCTCCTAATTTCTACTTTGATGCGCTTGCTCAGGTTCAGATGCCATCATGGTCGTCGGGGCGGGTGGTGCTTGTGGGAGATGCCGCATATTGCGCGTCCCCTGCGTCAGGTGCAGGCGCGCTTCTTGCATTAACCGGCGCTTACCGGTTGGCAGGAGAACTGGCTGCCCATGGAATTTCTTCCGCAGCTTTGTCAGGCTACGAAGCTGGCCAGCGCCCGTTGGTTGCGCGAAAGCAAAAGCAGCTATTCACGGGGCTTTCTACGCCTCGCACCCGCTTGGGTATTCTCACTCGCAACTGGCTACTGTCGCCACCACTTCGTGCGCTGATCTCAAGGATGCAGGGCAAGGAAACGCCAGCCAATATCCACGAGTACCGTTTTCGACCTGCCGTCTCGCTGCAAGCAGAGGGTGCGACTGGACTTGCAACTGAGAGGCTGCCTTCTAGCTCGTTTGCGCGCGAGGGCAGGGGTGTCGAGCGTTGATAAAAATAAGTATTGGAAGAGGTGAGCCCGCGCAGACAAATGCGATAAAGTTCGGGCGGGACAGAATGCGGTTCATCACGAAACACGCGTGGCGTCTTGATGGAACATTGGTATCCTCATGCCGTACGGGACTCTTTTTTTTGTTGGCTATGCCCTTGCTTACCGCATGCACAACCGTGCCTCTAAAAGAGGGCGGTACGCTCAGCTCGTACAGTCGCCTTAGTCCTGAGAAAGGCAAACTGTCCAAGCGGCGAACTTATGTCGACAGCGCGGCTCTGTCACCGTTGAGAACTGCTACGATCATTCCTACGAGCTTCACTCAGGCAGCCGCTTTGCGAGTGCAGACCCCGGATGATCGCAGATTGGTGACGAACATCCTTGATCGCTCACTCTGTATCGCGCTTAGTGACCGGTTTTACATGGTACCCTTCGGCCAGGGTGCCGACGTTACCGTTCGCGCAGTCGTCACGGATATAATACCGACGGACAAAGTCGCAGCGGGAGCTTCAACGGCGTTAACGCTCGGGACCGCAGTAGCGCTTCCCCTAGCCGCTCCACGCCTGCCAATCGGGCTCGGCGGCATTGCGATTGAAGCCGAAGCAGTTGGCCAGCGAGGGAATCAGCTCGCTGCGTCGGTCTGGGCGCGCGGAGCTAACTCGATTTCGAACACGCCACAAGTATCCGAGGTTGGAGATGCTTACGCATTAGCGGCCACTTTTGGGAGCGAGTTCGCAAAGCTTCTGGTCTATGGCCAGGATCGAAATGGACCCGATTTTTCGCTGCCATCAGCCAACCGGATCCAGTCATGGTTTGGTGGCAAGCCCAAGCACGCCGCGTGCGATACCTTCGGGCGCTCACCGGGTATAGCTGGCCGGATCGCTAATCGGCTGGGGGCTCCACCAAATTGGACGGACGAGCAAGCTCAGCTAGGTGAATCACGGTGACGTCTGCGCTGGAGGAGTTCCATGAACACCATTTTGCCCTCACGGCGCATCTTCTGCCGCTGCTTATGAACGTAACGTGACGGCACGATTGATTTCGATGATCTGCAGGCAAAGCGTGGGCCTACATCCTTCGTCCGCTGGCGACAGCTTTCTCACGGAGCATCCCGGCGTACGGATGGAATTCGTCGTGGAGGACAGGCTCGTGGACGTCGTAGCTGCGGGATGTGATCCGGTATTCGCTACGGCGAACATCTTGCCCAGGACATGATCGCCGTTATTATAGGCCGTCGAGACAGCGGGCGGCGCTCGTCGCGGCGCCGTCCTACCTGGCGCGGCGCGAGAGAGGCCGGCGCATCCCGAGAACCTAAGCGACCACGACTGCATAAGACTAAGGTTCTCGAGCGGCGTATTCGTGCCGTGGGAGTCCGAACGTTAACGCTAGTTCCTGACCGTTGATCCTCCCGATCGCCTGATCGTCGTGGTGGACGCAGCGAGTGCCGCGCAGCTTTTCGCCCGCGCCGGTCGGGGTCTTTTTTTATGCGTTCCAGAACCAGCCGGAGCCCTACTTCGACTCCGGCGAGCTCGAACCCGTCCTTCCAAAATGGTCGCCAAGTTTTGACGGTCCGCGGCTGTACTTCTCCCGCAAGTTCATGCCGGTGCCCCTCAGAGCGTTTGTTGACTTCATCAAGTCCTTTAACCACGAGCGCACGCAAAGTACCTAGCCCAGCTAGCCTCTGTGCTAGGTCTGAGAGGCTTGGCGCCTTGGTCTAGTGCACCGGGGATTGCGATCATCCGCGATGATGCAGTTGGCGCTTCGGCTTCAGCCATTCTGACGATGAGCTGGGGCCCAGAAAGTAAATCTTGCCGCCTGCCTGCCACCGTAGTGGCGAGTGTCTACGACCACGGTGCGGAAAAGACAAAGACATTAAGGCAGCAGCAAGGTTTTGCACAAAGGTGAACGTGTCCACCCCCGGCAGACACGATCTTCGGCTAATTGCGCGGAATGCCGGCGAAAAATTCCTGCAAGGCTGACACGAGTGCTTCCGGCTGTTCCTCAGGAATGTAGTGGCCGCTATTGGCGATCACGCCCCCCTGGATGTTTTCAGCAAGAGGTTTCATAGCCTCAAATATTCCAGGCGCGCTTCCGACATCGCCACCCAGCGCGAGAACCGGCACAGAGATTTTCGTCTCGAATAGCCGCTTGTTGTACTCCATGTCCTCAATGACAGCGCGATAATAACCAAGCATGCCGCGCATGCCGCCAAGGCTGCTATAGGCGCGTACATACTCGTCGATATCGGCCCTGTTGAAGGTCGCCATCGCGTTGGCTGTCTTCTTGTTGAAAAACCACTCAATGAGGATCCGTTCCCGGTCTTTCAGCAGCGCTTCTGGAAGATCCTCAACGATGTTGAATAGGAAGTGCCAGTTCCGCCAGTAGTCAGGATCGGCGACATTGATATACGGCTGCAACGTCACTCCAGGAATGTTTGCATCAAGGAAGACAATGCCGTCGAGATCGCTGGCAAACTCGTGCGCATAGGGATAACCGATCCAGGACCCGACATCGTGTCCCACCAGAAAGTGACGCCCGACACCAATCGTCTTGAGGAAGGCGTTGACCCTTTTCGCGGCGGTTGCAGTGTCATAACCGCCGATGGGCTTGTCAGAGTCTCCCTGGCCTGGGAGGTCCAGCGCAATAACATCAAAATCCTTTGCGAGGAGCGGTATGACCCGCCTCCACGCGTAAACGCTCTGCGGAAATCCAGAGATCAATACTACGGTTGGACCTGTGCCGGTGCGTAGATGGTGGAAACGAATTCCGTCTGAATTTACGAACCTTGGGGGAAGTATCTGACCGTTCTGGTCCAGGTAAGCTGTCATAGGTATTCTCCCTTACGCATCCTTGTTGTGTCACTTGCGACGCGATCTTTGCTGATCAGATCGTGACTGCAGCGATCATTTCGATTTCCACCGGTGCCCCGTGGGGAAGTTCTGCGACACCAACGGCGCTTCGAGCATGGGCGCCGCTTGGGCCGAATTGATCCAGCAGAATGTCGGAGGCCGCATCGATGACCGCCCCTTGCTGGTTGAAACCAGGGGCTGACGCGACAAATCCTGTGATCTTGATGATGCGCTCTATCCGCCCTTGTGGACCGATCGCATGCCGGAGCTGTTCCAGGCAGGCATTGATCGACAGAGCAGCGGCTGACTGCGCTTGCGCAACACTGATCTCGGCACCAACTTTACCACGCAACGCCAGGACGCCATTCTCTCGTGGCAGTTGCCCACTGACGTGGGCAACTCCATTGTGAATGACAACGGGTGTGACCCGTGTGCTGGGTTGGTGGCTCGTGACTTGATTGCTCATCTGCGAGCCTCCTTGGGGGGACTTAGTTGATATCGAAGCTTTTCATATCCGCTGGGAGGGGCTGACCGAACCACTTGACGAAAATGTCGTTCAGCTTGCCGCTCTGGATGTTGGCTTCGACCCATTTGTTGGTCCAATCCAGGAGCTCAGGTGAGTTCTTCTTGATGCCAATACCCATCGGATATGTCTTGAGAGTGAACTTGAGCTCGAGGTCGAGATCGGCCTTTTGCTTCTTGATTTCGCCTAGGTCCGACAATGTGGATGCTAGATATTTCTGCTGGCCTGTAAGGATTGCCGTCCGAGTGGTGGACTCGTCCGCATAACGAACGATCTCAACACCGGGAATGTCTTTCGTCGAACGCACAAGTTCGATGTCGGCTGTCACGCCGCTCGCAACCGCAATCGATTTGCCGGCGAGGTCCGCCGGTGCCTTGACAAGGTCCTCTTTCGGCGCCGAGATGTTAAGCGGTATAACGCCATAGGGTGTCGAGATGTCGATCACCTTGAGGCGATCCTTGGTAATGGAGATGGCGGCGACGACGATGTCGACCTTGTTGCTGAGGAGGAACGGGATGCGGTTTGGTCCTGAAACATTGACGGTTTCCAGTTTCACGCCGAGATCCTTTGCGAGAAGCTGGGCGGTTTCCAGATCCGAACCCTCCTGATCATTTTTTGTGTTCACACCGGCGAAGGGAGGGTGCGAGAAGTCGATGCCGACGATAATGCTGCCCCGGCTTTTGATCTCCTCGAGACTGGCGGCCGATGCGGGAAAAACGGTTGCCGCAGTCATTACAGCGGTCAAAATTCCTATAGCGAAATGCGAGCTGAGCATGCTGTTCTCCTTTTTGTTGTGATTTGTGGTTGGTTTCGCGATCATAGACCGCTGGCGACGAACTGCTTGAGTTCGGGCGTCTGGGGCAGATCGAGAAGCGAGCGATCTCCCACCTCCCAAATCTTGCCGTGATGCATGAACACGATCTGGTCTGCGACCTTGCGGGCAAACGCCATTTCGTGCGTAACGAGGATCATCGTCATTTTTTCTTTTGCGAGGTTCTCGATGACGCGCAGAACCTCACCGGTTAGCTCAGGGTCAAGCGCGGACGTGACCTCGTCGAGCAACAGCACGCGGGGTCGCATCGCGAGTGATCGTGCTATAGCCACACGCTGCTGCTGGCCGCCGGAAAGCTGTTCAGGGTAGTTGTCGATCTTTTCGCCAAGACCGACCTTGGACAAAACCTCTTCTGCCAATTCGCGGCATTTGTGCTTAGGAACACCAAGGACTCGACGGGGCGCGATTGTAACATTCTCCGCAACGGTCAGATGCGGGAAAAGGTTGTAGCTCTGGAAGACAATTCCGACGTCCTGCCGAAGCTTGCGCAGATCGATCCGCTTGTCATCGATCTCAAAACCACAGACCGAAAGCGCTCCGCCGTTGATCTTTTCGAGGCCGTTGATACAGCGCAAGGCGGTGCTCTTTCCTGAGCCGGATCGCCCAAGTATTGCGACGACCTTGCCTTCATCGATATCGAGCGAAATGCCTTTCAGCACTTCAAGATCGCCAAATTTCTTGTGAACTTCCTTGAAGGATACGATTGCGGCAGCCATCACGAAGACGCCTTTCTGTATTTCGCGGTCACCCTTTCAAGGCGCCGGCTGAGGATCGAAAGCGGGAAGCAGATGACGAAGTAGATCACACCCGCAATTGTGAAGATCACAAAGGGTTCATTGCTCGCATTGTTAACCACGCGAGCCGTGTAGGTGAGCTCCGCGAAAGCCAGCACGATTGCATAGGAGGTATTCTTCACGACCTGAACGAAGAACCCGATGGTCGGAGGTGTGGCGATGCGTATGGCCTGGGGTATTATGATGCGGAAAAGGATATCCGTCTTGGTCAAAGCGAGGCAGTCGGCGGCCTCCCACTGCGTGCTTGGCACAGCCCGCAGGCTTCCCTTCCAAATTTCCGCGAGAAATGCAGCAGAGTAGATCGCCATTGAGAGCCCTGCGGCTGTCAGTGTGGCAGGGTCATACCCTGTCAAACTAGCTCCGAAATACACTGCAAACATCAGGATCGGAAGGGGAATGCCTTGCACGATGATGATGACGATCGATGAGATCAAACGGGAGAACAACGACTTTGAGATCATTAGCAGCGCCAGCGGAAAGCCTAGAATGGTGCCGCCCAGGAAGCCGAGCAATGAAAGGACAATGGTCCACCCTGCGCCTTCCAGAAGCGCGCCGTATTGTTGCATGGTCAAACCGAGCATGACGTCCTCACAGTGGTGTCCGAAGCCTTCTCAGGCGGGCAAAGGCGAGAAGGCCTGCACCGTTGAGAAGGCCGCGCATCAGCGCCGTTATGATGATGTAGATGACCGCGACGACGAGATAAATTTCGAAGCTGCGAAAGGTGAAAGACTGGATGAGCCAGGCAACGCCCGTCAGCTCTTGAGCAGAAATCTGGTACATGATCGCGGTCGAGAGCATCATCAGGATCGACTGTCCGACCAGTGCCGGATAGACGCGCTCAAAAGCCTGGGGAAGCTCGATGTAGAGGATGCGCTGGAAGGGCGACAGAGCAAGACAGTCTGCCGCTTCGATCTGACCTTTTGGTGTTGCTTCAAGGCCAGCGCGGATGATTTCGCCGGTATATGCGCCAAAGTTAACGATCAACGCGATAACCGCTGCTGTAAACGGGCTTAAGCGTATGCCGAGAGAAGCAAGACCGAAGAAGAGCCAGAAAGCCTGGATCAGAGAAGGCGTGTTGCGAATAATCTCAACGTAGAAACCTGCGATCCGATCGGCATTGCGTGAACCATGGACGCGCGCCAAAGCACAAACGATGCCCAGCATTGCTCCTGGTATCAGTGCCAGGACCGTCATAAGCAGCGTTGATACAATGCCGCCGAGTATCTGGCCCATGTACTCGTCGAGGAACGAGAAATCGAGTTCACCCATCAGATTGCTCCTGTGCCTGGTAAGACCTTCGGCACATCAAGACCGCCCCCCAGGTAGGACTTGCGAGCAAAGTCACCTGCAATGAATTCGAGGAAGTCGGCGACATTGCGCGAACCTTCGTTCTCCACAAAAGCCGCGGCCGTAAAGATCGTTGTGTGATTGAGCTCGGGCGGAAAAGGTCCTATGACGTCAACGCCGGGCACCGCGAGAAGTTCGCTCATCTGCTGAACAGCCAAGTCAGCCTCTCCTGAGAGGATGTGTTCGGCCGTGAGCCCCTGCTGGATTATCCTGGCTTTGGCGAGGATCTGTTCGGCAATGCCAAGCCTTTCGATCAGGGAGCGAAAGAACACGCCGCTCGCCCCTGTTTCAGAAAAGACGATCGATTTCGCCGAGAGCATGCAGGAGATGAACTCTTGCTTGGAGTTGATCATCACATCTGGCGAGCCCGCTGCCTTTGCTAGCCCAACGGTTGTTGAAGCCAGATCGCGAATGCTTCGCGTCGAAAGGATGCCATTGGCGGCGAACCCTCTTACCATGTCCGATATAGCGATGATGACGTCGGCCCGCTCTCCGGAATCTACGCGGCCGGCCAGGACATTTGTGGGGTTGAAAACAACCTCGAGGGACACGCCTCGGCTTTGCTCGTACTCGGGGAGAATCCGGTCCCGGAGGGGAGCAAGAACGCCAAGAGTGCTCATCAATCTGATTTTAGGATTTGCCATTGTCCTCTCCAATAAACTGCCCGTATTGGGTCGGCTGATGGCAAAATATCCGTCACGTATATTAAACTGTCAAGAACGTTTTTTCTGCAAATGGTATTTCCGCCTATAATGGCGCCGATTTGTGCGAAAAGCCCGCAAAACGAACAGTAAATGCAAATTTTGTCGGCACGGAGGGGTTAGTGATTTGATGTAATCACCTTCGGAAATATATATGGCCCCGACGAGGAGAGCGACGGAGCCACAATTAACGTATGCAAGGCCGATACGTGGGAGGCGCACGATTATTCTATGTCTTCGACATCGAGAGTAAGAGAGCCCACCGTCTTGTTCTCAAGCAATCGGAGGAGGCGACGCTGCGTGTATCGAGCGTGCTCCGGGAGGAATGTGATCAGCTCAGCCCTGTCACGTCTTTCTATAGCTTCGATAATCTGGTTGTGTTGGTCGAGGTTGGCGGCAAACTGCCCAGACTGATAGTCCGCATCGGCGACTTCGGCTTTGTAGATATAGACGTTCAACCTGCGAACGTGGCGGTGGGTGCTTTCTGCAAAGTCGTAGAACAGGCCGTTCCCGATGGTCTTGTGGATGCGAAGATGAAATTCCTGATTGAGCTGTGTAATCGCCAGGAACTCCCTGTTTTTAACGCTTTCTGTATAACGTCGCTGTATGGCGCGAAGATCTGGCAGGAGCGTTGGATCGTCCAGTTTGCACATTTGTCCGGCGACGGATTCAGCGAGTTGATGAGCTACGATAACCTCGCCCATCTCGTCCATATCCAGTTTGCGGACGTAAGTTCCACCTCGTTGTGGCATGATCTTGACGAAACCTTCAGCCACGAGGCGATTGATCGCCTCTCTCGCTGGCGTACGGCCGAGCTGGAAGCGATCAACAAGAATTCGCTCGTCAATCCTGCTTCCTGGCTCCAGCCCCATATCGATTATGTGCGATCGAATAAGATCGAGAGCTGCGTCGGTTTGTGACGCGAGCTTCACTTCTTCATTCTGAGTCACGGCTACCCCTTTAAAATATCCAAAGTATCCAAGACCCCGCAGCTTATCAGGCGTGTCCTGGGACGCTAGCTGCAAACATGTCGATTTGTGTGCGATTTGTCGAGATAGCGGCTTTGTGGATTTTCGTCACATCGACGATTGACCCGCTTCCGTCTCGGTAATATACGTAACATATATTAACGCAACGGAGGTCTTATGTCGTCGGTTTTTGAAGCAGTAGAAGCATCTGTCGGCCGCATGGTCCGTCGCGATATCTCGCGGCTGGTCGCATTCGCAAACGGCAATATTGAAAAGGCAGCCCGGTCGATTGCCGAGCATCCATCTCCGCATGTGGGGATTATCTGCGGCTTCTTCGTTCGCCATGCAGAGCCACCGTCCCCGGAGACGGACGGACTGAACGGCATGGCTCAACTCGCTGCCGGGCTTACTGAAGCTGGCATCAAAGTAACAGTGATCACCGATGCGCCATGCGCAAAGGCGGTTTGGGCGGTGACGAAAGTGCTGCCCCACGAGGTCGGCCTAGAGATCGTTTCAGTTGATGCGACAGCGGTCCGCAATCTTCGCAAGAATATCGAGCAGTCCGGGAACCCGCTTACGCACCTAGTCGCCATCGAGCGCTGCTCGCTGGGCTCGGATGGGAAGCCGCACCGCGAACACGGTTGGGATATTTCAGGCGACACTGCCCCTTTGGACTATCTGTTCGAAGATGCCGGTTGGCAGGCGCCTTGGAAGACGATCGGTATCGGTGACGGCGGCAATGAGATTGGTATGGGCGTCCTTCCCCTCGATATCGTCGAGAAGGATATCCCCAACGGTTCGCTCATTGCCGCCAAGACCGGTTCGGATTTCCTGATCGTGTCGGGCGTCGCAAATTGGGGAGCATACGGCCTTTTGGCAGCACTCTCCGCCATTCGGGCGGATATCAGTCCTCAATTGCTGAAACACTTCAATGGCACTTTTGAGACGGAAGTCTTGGAGGCCGCGGTCAATATTGGGCAGGCGATCGACGACAGCCGTGTCGACCGGCTCGGTCAATTGCAAATGACAATCGATCGATTGCCGGTCGCCGACCACATCGCGATCATCGATGACTTGAAAAGCATCGTTGCGGCCCATGCCTGAGACGTTTGGCTGGCATATCGCCGGCCAAACTCACTTACTTGGCAAGAGAGACAGAGCATGAGCAAGGACGACCCCATCGGGACCCAGCGGTTAAGTGCCCACATCGGCTTTCTATTCGGTGAGTTACCATTTGGTGAGCGGTTCGCTGCCGCCCGTAAACATGGCTTTACAGCCGTGGAGCATCCGAGCCCGTTCGAAACACCAGCTGCGACTGTTCGAGAATACCTGGACGACAACGGCCTTATCTACGTGCAAACGGGATTTCCTGCGGGCGACGCCTCGAGAGGTGAGAAGGGGTTCGCTGCCCTTCCTGAAAAGCGTACTCAGTTTCGTGGAGCGATTACTCCTACCCTCGACTATGCCAGCCAAATTGGTTGCAAGATGGTGCACGCGATGGCCGGGGTCGTACCTGTGGGGGCGACGAGATCTGTCTTGTGGACAGAATATCTGGAGAACCTGGCGTATGCTGCGGACGCGGCAAGCGCGTACGACGTTGACATTATCGTCGAGCCCGTAGGACCAGGATCGATCGCTGATTATTTCATTGCCGACCCGGCGATCGCAATGGAAGCCATCAAGGCGGTGGGGCGGCCCAACGTTAAACTTTTGATGGACGTTTATCATGCCGTGAGCCTGGGAACGGAGCCCCTGGCATTCATCAGAAAACATCACTCGATGATCGGTCATGTCCAGATTGCCGACTACCCCGGAAGACATGAACCCGGTTCTGCAATTATCGATTTTGCCAGAGTGTTTCAGGTTCTCACGGATGTCGGCTACGGCGGCCACATAGGCTGCGAATATCATCCATCGACGTCTACCGAAGAAAGCTTCGGATGGATGCGTGACTGCGGAGAAACTAAGTAATGGCACAACACTCTCGAATCGTGTTGCTCCATGCGACGATGGTCGCCGTCGACCCAATCCATGCAGCGTTTCGCAAACTTTGGCCAGAGGCTGAAGCCGTAAACCTGCTCGATGATGCACTCACAATCGATCGGGCAAAAGCTGACGAGTTGAGGCCCGATCTGAAAAGTCGGTTCGTTTCATTGTGCCACTACGGTGCTAGTCTTTCAGCGGACGGCATCCTGATAACCTGCTCAGCCTTCGGCCCGGCAATCGACCAGGCGGCATCGGAGATTTCAATTCCCGTATTGAAGCCGAATGCGCCGATGTTTGATGCGGCTATCAGGGAAGGACAACGGATCGCGATGATCGCGACGTTCGCACCGGCGGTGGTAACGATGGAGCAAGAGTTCGTCGCTCAGGCGAGGGCGCAGGGCTCCGCGGCAGTTCTTGAAACCTTCGTACTGCCAGACGCTATGGCCGCTTTGAGAGGCGGCGATGCGGAATCGCATAATCGGTTGGTTACCGAGAAGGGTGCCAGCCTTTCAGGTTTTGACGCAATCATGCTTGCGCATTTTTCCACCTCTCGTGCTGCGGACCTTCTGCGTTCACGAACGACTACACCGGTGCTGAGCGCCCCCGAGGCGTCAGTGCTTGCAATGCGAGAAGCACTCGCGGGCCAACCCGGTTGAGGAGACAGCTATGCTGCTAGGCGCAATTGCAGACGACTTGACCGGCGCAACCGACATTGCTCTTACCTTTGCTCGTGAGGGCTTGCGGACCGTACAGTTCAACGGAATTCCGAACGAGAGCGGGTTAGACCCAAACGTCGACGCGGTTGTCATTGCTCTAAAGTCGAGGACAATTCCAGCTTTTGAAGCTGTCAAATTGTCAAGACGGGCTGCGTCGTGGCTGCGAGCTCACAACGTCAAACAAGTCGTCTTTAAATACTGCTCCACGTTTGACTCGACGGACAAAGGCAATATCGGTCCGGTTACCGAAGCGCTGCTCGAGGAACTGGAAGAAACAATTACGATCGCCTGCCCGAGCTTTCCGGAAAATGGTCGAACGGTGTTTCAAGGACATCTGTTCGTTGGGGACACGTTATTGTCCGAGAGTTCGATGCGAGATCATCCTCTCACGCCGATGACGGATTCCAACCTGATCCGGGTGTTGCAGAGGCAAACGTCTTTGCCCGTTGGACTCCTGGCAACCGCCGATGTCCGCGCAGGGCAGGACAGGGTGGCGACACGGATAAAAGAAGCGGCAGCGCAGAACCTTCGCATCTTGATTACCGATGCGGCGACAGTCGAGGATTTGAACACAATTGGAAAAGCCTGCAGCGACCGAATGCTGGTGACCGGCGCGGCCGGGATCGGTGGAGGGCTTGCTCGTAACCATGCTGCAGCAATTCAGGGCAAACGCAGAAGTACAGAATTCGTTTGGCCGCAGGGCCGAACCGTGGTTCTTGCCGGCTCCTGCTCGGTTGCGACCCGAGACCAGGTGAACCACGTTATCGGGCTTGGCTATCCAGCAACCAAAATCGATCCGATCGCAATCGCTTCTGGCACACTTGACGTGTCTTCTGTTGCGGCATGGGCAAATGCATCGGAGGGTTGGCCGCCCATTATCTACTCGAGTTCCGATCCCAAGGACGTTTTTAAAGCCCAGGAGGTATTGGGGCGTGAAGAGGCCGGGGCATTGGTTGAACAGTTCCTTGGTAAACTGGCGGCCGCCTTGCGGTCGACTGGTTTCAGCAGATTTATCGTGGCTGGTGGAGAAACGTCAGGGGCGGTCTCCGCAGCTTTGTCTGTAAACGCCCTGGAAATAGGGCCCGAGATTGACCCGGGTGTTCCGTGGACGAGATCGATAGATGCTGGCGGACCGGCGCTTGCCTTGAAGTCAGGAAATTTCGGCGCGCCGGACTTCTTTGAAAAAGCCAGGGGAATGTGCCGGTGATCGCCATGATATCTGAAGAGACGAAAGTCCGGGACGAGATTGTATCGGTTGGCAGGTCGCTTTTCGATCGTGGGCTCTCTCCGGGCTCGACCGGAAACATCAGCGTCCGATTATCGTCCGGGGAAGTCCTTATGACCCCGACGAACGCATCGTTGGGGACGCTTGATGCCAACCGCGTCTCTAAATTTTCTGCCGAAGGCGTTCATCTCGACGGTGACAAGCCTACGAAAGAGGCGTTCCTGCATCAGTGCGTATACTGCAATCGCAAGACTGCAAAAGCCGTCGTTCACCTCCATTCAACTCATGCGGTTGCACTGAGCATCTTGCCGGAAATCGATCGTGCTGACGCTCTTCCCCCTCTTACCGCCTATTATGTCATGCGTGTCAGAATGCTTCCGATAGTCGACTATTTTCCACCTGGAGACATTAGGCTCGCCGAGGCCGTACAACTCAAGATAACTCAAGCACATGCTGTACTCCTTTCCAACCACGGGCCGGTCGTTTCCGGAAAATCGCTGCTCGACGCGCAGTATGCTGCAGAGGAATTGGAGGAGACAGCGAAGCTCTATTTGCTGACACGAGGTCTCAATGTGGCGTACCTAACTCCGGCGCAGGTCGCCGAACTGTCGGACAGACGGGCATAAAAGTTCCATAAGCTATCTTATGCAATCTTAAGTTGCATTTACGCAACAGCCCCATTATAAGGAGCCTCGCGTGATCTGTCCCAACTGAAACTGGTACGGAGTATCAAAATGCAGCATTGGCTCGACAAGCTGACTGATCTCGCCGCGCTCCGCGGCGATGAAACTGTCTTGAAGGACGCCTTGAACCTCTTTGCCGAGCAGGCGGGGTTTGGAGGGTACGCATATCTCTATATCCGGCCAGGACATACGGTCGCCGCATCCAACTATCACCCGGAATGGCGAGCGCTTTATTTCAAGCGTAAGTTTGAGGCACTCGATCCGATCGTCAATCGCGCCAAGTCACTGAAGCAGGCATTTTCGTGGAGCGGCGAACAGGAACGACGGCGGCTTTCAAAGGAAGAGCGCGAGTTTTTCGATCGTGCTGCCGATTTCGGCATACGCTCGGGAATTACCATTCCCGTCAGGGCTGCGAACGGCTCGACATCGATGTTTACGCTGGCTTCGGACACGACCGAAATCCAGCTTGAGCGCGATATCAATCCTGTCGCGGCGGCGGCTGTTGGGCAGCTACACGCAAGAATGTCCCTGTTGCCGCTGTCGCCGACCGAACAGCAACCGGACTGGCTTGACCCGAAAGAAGCCGCTTACCTGAACTGGATCTCCGTCGGGAAAACGATGGACGAAGCCGCGGACCTGGAGGGGGTTAAGTACAACTCGGTTAAAAGTAAGATCGAGGAAACCCGCAAGCGGCTTCAAGTTCATACCATGCCGCATCTTGTAGCGCTTGCTATTCGCGCCGGCCTGATCTGAGGGCTCAGATCAATTGAATGACACCTTCGGAATGTAACCCAGAAGCCCGATCAGCATATTGAGCGCGCTCATCTGCGCGTGCATCTCGATCATGGCTTCAATGTATTCAAGGTGCTGTGCGCCGCCCGCAGCCACACCGATCTTGTAGTCCTCCGGAAGAGCCTGAAACAGCTGATCCGCCTTCTCCAAGAGCTGCCTGTGAAGCCGGATGGCATTCACTGCTAACAGCTCAAGTTCGCCAGTGGGCAGCCCACGCGTCAGTCCGATCACCGGGCGTAGCTGGCATGCCTCGGCCACAGGGGCCTCATTAGTTTCCATGATCATCCAACCCTCAGAATTGTCTGCGGTGCGCCCCCGCAGACGTTTATCTCTGATCCCAAGCCGGGGGTTGGAAAACTGTATCAGAACAGTCCTGCGACCTTTAGCACCGGAGCACCTGGACATACGTCGCAGGCCCACCGGCCAATGGCCAGAGGATTCTGGTATCGCATCGGCCGATACCAACCGTCTGATAGAGGTTTCCACACCTCGAGGCAGCGCGTACTGCCCTGATCGCCCTTATAAAGGGCTGATGTTGTTTTCGCTAGAGCGATGGAAAGACAAACATTTTGCAGATCTGCAGAAACGTCATGGTCTCCCTCCTATTCCCGTCAAATCAATCCTAATGCTCGCTTTGTTCGGATCCGACGCGGGCTCGGCTGAGACATCGGATTCGCTACTGTTTCTCTCGGAGTCGGCAGGTTCCCTGCCGTCATCGGGGATCCCTTGCGGTGGCTCCACGGGTTTTGCCTCACTCGGATCCTCTGCCCGGAACACCGCTTCCCCTTCGAAATAACCCGTTTGCCAGGCGATGACCGCGTCGTCCATGACCTGCGGCTGCACTTCTTTTGCTGTGGGATTGCCATACCATTTTGCAACGATGCGAAATACCTTGGCAAAGAGCGTCGTGCCCATACGGATATTCTCACAAGGCTCGACCATATCCGGCTTCAACTGACCGGCCTCGACGATGCCGACTCCCGCCGGATATTGCGTAATACCCACGCGAACGGTGTTACGGCCGAGATTATCTCGGATCAGAGCCAGTGCCTCTTCTGGCGTCGTGGGCCTCGGCACCAGCACCACCCGGTTGCCAGAGCGCACGGTGATCGCGAGAGGGTCGTGCGATCCGGCCTTCGCGATGAACTGCTCGACGATTGTCGGCTTGAGGGATGGATCGGCGCATTGCTGGATAAAGGCGGTATCAAGCATCCCAGGTCCTCCCTATGTGTTAAATGCAAGAATGATGGGAAGGTCGAAGAGCCGAGCCCAAGCGATCGCGCTCGCTTTCTGAATGGCGACGATCGAAGTGTTTTCCGTCCACCAGCCATTGCCGACGGCGACGATCAAGTCGGGTGAGTGCAGCATCGATTGCAGGATCGGCCAGACGATGAGCTGCTCGTAGCAGATCAGCGGCGCGAGCCTGGTCCCGTCGACCTGAACCACCGGATTGCCGAAGAAGTTGGCCCCCGCACCTCCGCCCGGCCCGATCCATCGCAGCGACGGTTGCCACATCGATCCCGGGACCGGCATGCGCTGGTAATAAAGAAGGTTTGCTGCGTCGGCCGTGATTGCCACCATCACATTGTCATAGCCCCGTGGGTCGATGACAGCCGCACCTGCGATGACGGTGAGGTTCGAGCCACGGAGACCTTCCTGCCAGACACGCGCCACTGTCGGCGTCCAGAGCCCGAGCGCACTTTCGGGCAGTACTGCCACACGAACATCCTCGCCCGCCTCGGCAGCCTTGCGCACCGTGCTGATCAGATGACGCTGGTCGGCCAGCGAGCCATCGCGGCCAAGGGTCCCCCCTTGTTTGAGATCGACGGCAACCCAGCCGGCTGTTAATTTCGGAGTAATCCAGTTCGTGGCGGACCAAATGTGAAGTCCTCCCAGGACTGCGACCGCGATTTGCCACCTTCGGCCGGTCATGAGGACCAACAGGATCGCGGTCGCGACAAGCCCCCACCATCCCCAACCGGGAAACAACACTCCGGCAGCCGTCAGGGGATGCGCCCAACCAGTGATACCGAAGGGGGGCAGCCCCGTAAGCACGATCACTATAAGATAGCGTAGCGCCCTCGCCGCATCCGTTGCTTTTCTCCCGGAAACGCTTTCGCCACGGGGTTTCTTCCAAAGCACCGCATGGACAATCACAAAGGATACGGAAGCCACCACCCAGAGCAAAAGGCCCGGCCAGAGATCGGCGCTATAGAAGTTGGCCACGCCCTGCGGCAATCCACGGGAGGCGGCCAGGAAATAGCTCGCCGCGACGAGTCCCGCGATCGAGCGTGACGTTGCTATCGCCCAGAGCAAAGGTAAGAATATGGCGAGCGGAATAAGAAGCACTTCGCCGCTCCAGCCGCCCCACCCGCAGGCGATGGCCGCGATGATCAGCAGCATGGATTTCCATCGGTCAGACATATGATCGCTACGGCAATTACGGATCGATGGTAAGGACCTGCCGCGCCAGACCGAGAAGACCGGAATCCGGAACCGGACCAAAATATCTGCTGTCATATGAACTCGCAAAGGGTGAGTGAAGAAAGAGATGGTGCGGCGGCACGACACCGCCGGGATGGGGGTGAATTGCCCTGCCCTCGCCGTCCGTACGCCACACAGACGATGCTGGAACCGGGCGACCATCAATGAGCACGTGATCAGTGATGTCGACTAGCTGCCCTGGAAGGGCCGCGACGGTCTTGATCAGCGGCGCAACTCCGCCTGGACACAGGCCGCGCCGCAGATATCCGCGCCGCCATGCCTCTTCGAACACGGCTGTCGCGGGTGGGCACAAGAACACGAGGTCGCCGACGGAGGCCGGACGTTGAAGCTCGTCGATACGCCAGAGGCCGAGCGGCTCGCTTGGGGTCAGGTTCAGCCGATAGCCGCCCGCGAACGCAGTCGCCGCCAGTGCCGACATGACGACGGCGGCACCAGCCAGAAACAGCATTACCCGCCTCCGCCTCATTGCTTCAACACCGGCGTCTGGCGCTGTGTAAGACGCTGCTCCTCGGATTGTCTTAGGGATAGAACGGTGCGCTCGTGAGCGGCGAGCTGTTGCGCCGTGCGCATGACCGGCCAGGCGTGTTTCAGCTGCTCCTTTTGCTCCGGCTTCATATCCTTGGAAAGCTCTTCGAAGATTTTTCCGGAGGGCTCACGGGCAGCGTTAGCCAGCAGTGTGCGTTCCCCGAACCGTTCGGTAACCGCCTTGTTGAAGCCGTCGACTTCGAGCTTGGTCTCCCGGTTGCTGAGCGCATAGGCCATCGCGGATGGCAGATCGTTTCGGTCGATGGCATCGCGCACCCGCTCCAACACCACGTGCGCCGCCGTCGACAGGGCAGGAATGTCGATCGAAACCCGCTGACGCAGGGCCTGCTCATCCGCTTGCAGCCTCTGCGTGACCGTTTCGCGCATCCTCAGATATTGCTCGAGATCCCGCTTCAGGGCCGGAACATTAACCTCGGCGACACGGCGCGCCTCGCGCTCCGACCGGGTGGCTAGAATGCCGGTCTTGCCCTTGAGTGGACCGATTGACGACGGTTCCCGCTCGAGTTTCTCCAGGATCTGTTTCGCTGTCTGTTGGTCGGCGAGGACCATATCGAAGTTCATCGCGCGGAAGGCGGTTTCTGGATCGGCGAAGACGTAAGCAAAGCGCGCCGAAACCTCCTCCCATTGCCGCTTCAGGGCGGGATCAAAGCCGAGCCTGTCACCGACCGTGTCGGCAACAGAGCTAGTGAATGTCTTGATGCCTGCGACCATGGGTTCCACCTCCTCCATCGTTTGGGTCTTTGGGGTTTGCGTGATGCCGAGGCGAGCAGCGAAGACAGCAAGGCGCTGGCCGAGATCGACAAGTTTCGCCTTCTGGCGCAATGTCCAGTCGAGCCGGTCGCGCACCAGCGTTCGCGCGACCTGGACGATGTGCAGGCCACGGTTTTCGGCGAAGCGCAGTGCCTCGCGATAGAGCTGGCCATGCTCGTAATCGAGCGTCGTCTCCTTTGAATTTTTCCGGGCGAGAACCTTTGCCAGGCCGCCGTTGAAGGAGAAGGACCGCGTCCCGTAGTAGAGCTGCAGATCCTCGCGATGGCGGGTCATCGCCACATAGGTCAGATGACGATCGAGCGAGAGCGATGCCAGAACTTTCACGCGGTCGACTGTGGCACCCTGGCTCTTGTGGATCGTCGTCGCGTAGCCGTAATCGAGATTGTTGTAGAATCGCTGCTCGACCGTCACCTGTCGGCGCTGGTCGCCCTCACCGATGACGGCGACGACACGATTAGGCGCCGCCTCGATGACATGGCCGATCATCCCGTTCTTGACGCCGAGCGATCGTTCGTTCTTCAGGAAGACGATCTGGTCACCGGCATCGAACCGCCTGACACCATCGGCTGTCTTGAAGACGTGGCCCTCACCGACCATACCGCGTTCAGCCAGCTTTTCGCGCGCCATGGTGTTCAGCAGGCCCACATCGCGGCGTAGATGCGCCAGCATCAGCATGGTCTTGGACGGATCGTATTCTCGGCTCCAGTCAGCGATCAGATGTTCGACCGCTTCCGCCTTCAGACTGGTGCCAGTGATCCTGGCATTGGCATCATAGGCGGTTAGCGCCTTCTCGACATTGCCACGCGCCAGATCGAGCGATGCCTTGCGCATCCAGTCCTCACGCTGACGATAGATGGTTTCGAGTTCGGCGTAACCAATCCGATCCACGATGGCGCGGAAGGCGGCACCCGCCTCGATCGGCTGCAATTGTTCGGGATCGCCAACCAGCACGATTTTTGCACCTGCCCGAACAACGGCATCGACAAAAAACGCCATCTGCTTTGAGGCGACCATGCCGGCCTCGTCCATAACGAAGATCGTCTTGTCGTCCAGAACGCCACGGCCGCGGGTCCAGCGCAGCTCCCAGGAGGCAAGCGTGCGCGAGACGATGCCCGCTTCTTTCTCCAGGCCCTCTGCCGCCTTGCCGGCCAGAGCACCGCCGACAACGCGATATCCCGCGAGCTCCCAGGCCTCGCGCGCTGCCTTCATCATCGTGGTCTTGCCGGCGCCCGCACGGCCCACGACCGCAGCGATCCGGGCAGGACCGGCGATCCGTCCGATGGCGGTTCTCTGCTCTTCCGACAGCCGCTCATGTCGCTGGAACGTTGCGTCGAGGACGGAGCTAGAAACGCCGGTATCCTCACGGTTCGACAGCCACGTTGCCTGCCGCGCCATCGTCGCTTCAAGTCGGATCATCGCTCGCGTCGAGTAGCGCACCGGCAGCTTTTCTCCGGTCGCAAACCCAATTGTGTCGCGCTGCAGCCGCAATACTTCCGGGTTCAGGATGATCTTCAGCATTAGCTGCTGGAAGGTGGCGGGATCGTCGACATAGCGATGCAGGACCTTGGCGACATCGCGCTCATCAAACACGCTTTTCTCTCGCGTGATCAGATCGAGCACGATGGCTGGATTGTTGAGAATGCGTCGAGTGTTTTCCACACGTCGGGCGTCGTTCAGTTCGATCCGTTCCAGCTCAGCGCGAACGCCTTGGCTCTCCGCCTTGCGCTCGATCGCCTTGGCGCCAACGCCGAGATGCATGGTCGGCTCAAGGTCGATACCCTGCTTCTCATAGGACCGGCCATCGATGCGCAAATCGATACCGCCAAGCGCCAGGTGATGGTTTTGCCGCTCGAACCAGCCGTCGCGCAAGACATTGAAGTCCTCGGTCGATCCGGCCCAGAGTTCGTAAAGGATCTTGCCGGATTTCGTGCGGACCGGCTGGCCGTCATCGCCAATGACCGCCACCTTCTTTGATCCGAACCCATCCTTGGTTAGCGGCCGCAATGTGGTCATCAGATGGATATGCGGGTTGCCGGGATTGTCGTGATAGACCCAGTCGGCCACCATGCCCTTCGCCAAAATGTGTTTCTCGACAAAGTCTCGGACGAGAGCGATGTTCTGCTCGGCAGACAGTTCCAGGGGTAGTGCAATGGTCAGGTCTCGGGCGAGCTGCGCGTCGGCGCGCTTTTCGAAGGCTTCGACCTTGTTCCACAAGGCTTCAGAAGCACCGGAGACCGAGCGGTCGGCGATCAGCGAGCGAACCCATTTCGGGGCATCGGCCGGGAGAAGAAACTCCTCATAAAGGAGTCCCTGCTTGCGGGTGTAGTCAATAGTGCGGGCCTCGCGCTCGTATTCCATCTTCGCGCAGTGCCGGTATGCCGCAGACAGCACGACGCTGCGTCCGGAGCCGCGGCTGACGATGCTGGCTGAGAAGTGGGCGATGGCCACGGCGCAAGGAACTCCCGGTTCGAACCTCGTTCGTCGGGAGCGGCACGGCCAAATCGGCCAGTGTCGAGGCCTCGAGCAACACGTCGCATAGCGACGTATAATTGCGCCCTTGGAGCCATTCCTTCGGAACGGCGGGATCATTCACAAAAGCATCGCCCTTGGCGATCTGCAGATCTGCAGATGTCTTTTCCAGCGCATCCGGGAGACTCTGGGCGTCGCAAGTGCAACGCCCAGACTTCAAAGGAGCAACCGGAATGAAGAAACCGTCGTCGCGGATCAGGGAAGAGATCGCAAGATTGCAGGATCAGCTGAAGCAGGCCGAGACTCGCGAGGCCGAGCGCATTGGTCGCATCGCTCTGAAAGCCGGCCTGGGAGAGTTCGAGATCGATGAGGCGGAGCTTCAGACCGCGTTTGAGGACATCGCCAAACGGTTTCGCGGAGGAAAACCTGCTGCGACCGGGAAGAAGGACGCTGGTGATGGCCGAGCCGCAAGCGGGGCGGCCGCGACGCAGAAGCCTAGCGCGGATGCGAGCGGGACTGGTGAGGCTTGAGCGCATGGCTAAAGCGATGACATCAGACGCGCGCAAGAAAGACACACGCGAAAAAATCGAGCTCGGCGGCCTGATTGTCAAGGCCGGGCTGCGCTACGAGAAGCGTTCCTTGTTGCTCGGCCTGCTTATCGATGCAGCCAAGCGGATCAAGGGCGACGAGACGGAGAAGGCCCGCCTGGCGGCGATCGGCGCGGAGGCCTTCGGCAATGAGGGCGAATAGGCTGCTGCTGGCAATCCTGCCCGCGGCAATCATGGTCGCGGCGATGATCCTGACGTCTGGTTTTGAACATCGGCTGGCGGCACTCGGAACGTCGGCGCAGGCGAAGCTGATGCTGGGCCGCGTCGGGCTCGCCCTGCCCTATGTCGCCGCCGCCACGATCGGCGTCATCGCGCTGTTCGCCGTCAACGGTTCCGCGAACATCAAGACGGCCGGCGGAAGCGTGGTTGCCGGAAACGCCGTGACCGTCGTCATCGCCATGATGCGCGAGATTGTCCGGCTTGCCGGTATTACCGGGAACGTGCCGGTGGGACAATCGTTTCTCGCCTATGCCGACCCGGCGTCGATGGTGGGTGCTGCCGCAGCACTCTTCAGCGGTATCTTCGGCTTGCGTGTCGCGCTGAAAGGCAATGCTGCATTCGCGGCGTCCGGGCCGCGCCGCATCGCCGGCAAACGCGCTGTCCACGGCGAGGCCGACTGGATGAAACTGCCCGAAGCCGCAAAACTGTTTTCAGAAGCCGGCGGTATCGTCATCGGTGAACGTTATCGCGTCGATCGCGACAGTGTTGCCACTATGCCGTTCCGCTCCGATGAACCGCAAAGCTGGGGCGCCGGCGGTAAGTCGCCGCTGCTCTGCTTCGACGGCTCCTTCGGCTCGTCGCACGGGATCGTCTTTGCCGGCTCCGGCGGTTTCAAGACGACGTCGGTGACCATCCCGACCGCGTTCAAATGGGGCGGCGGACTCGTCGTACTGGATCCGTCAAGCGAGGTCGCGCCGATGGTGATCGAGCATCGGCGTAAGGCCGGACGCAAAGTGATCGTGCTGGATACCACCGCATCGGGTGTCGGCTTCAATGCTCTCGACTGGATCGGCCGTCATGGCAATACGAAGGAAGAGGATATTGTTGCCGTCGCCACCTGGATCATGACCGACAACGCGCGCACCGCATCGGCTCGTGATGACTTCTTCCGGGCTTCCGCCATGCAGCTTCTGACCGCACTCATCGCCGACGTTTGTCTGTCCGGCCATACGGACGAAAAAGACCAAACGCTGCGCCGTGTCCGGGCCAATCTCTCCGAGCCGGAGCCGCAGCTTCGGGCCCGCCTGACGAAGATCTACGAGCAGTCGGACTCCGACTTTGTGAAGGAGAATGTCGCGGTCTTCGTCAACATGACGCCGGAGACGTTTTCCGGTGTCTATGCCAATGCAGTGAAGGAAACCCATTGGCTCTCCTACCCGAACTATGCCGGCCTTGTCTCCGGCGACAGCTTCTCCACCGGCGATCTCGCAGACGGCGATACTGACATCTTCATAGCGCTCGATCTGAGAGTGCTGGAAGCCCATCCAGGACTGGCGCGTGTGGTCATCGGTTCGCTGCTGAACGCGATCTATAACCGCAACGGAAACGTGAAGGATCGCACCCTTTTCCTGCTCGATGAGGTAGCGCGTCTCGGCTACCTGCGCATCCTTGAGACCGCTCGTGACGCCGGCCGTAAATACGGCATTACGCTGACGATGATCTTCCAGTCACTCGGCCAGATGCGCGAGGCTTATGGCGGGCGTGATGCGACGAGCAAGTGGTTCGAGTCCGCGTCCTGGATTTCGTTTGCAGCCATCAACGATCCCGATACCGCCGACTATATCTCGAAGCGCTGCGGCGACACCACGGTCGAGGTCGACCAGACAAACCGATCTTCCGGAATGAAAGGATCGTCACGATCGCGATCGAAGCAGCTCAGCCGCCGGCCGTTGATCCTTCCGCACGAGGTTCTGCGCATGCGCGCCGACGAGCAGATCGTCTTCACCGCAGGCAATGCACCCCTTCGGTGCGGGCGCGCCGTCTGGTTCCGCCGCGAGGACATGATGGCCTGCGTCGGCGAGAACAGGTTTCACAAAAACTCTTCCGGCACAGGCGAACCGGTCGGGCGATAGATCGAGGACGATTCGATGAGATATTGGGAGGCATGCGAAGCACAGGTGACGGCGGCCGAGGCAATCAAGGAATGCCGCAAACACGGCATTACAGCTGTGGTGCGGGAAACCGACAGCGCGCTCATCGACAAAGATACTGGGGAAGTCATATCGGTGTCCGTTTGCATCGATCGCGCTTGGCGTTCGCGGGAAGATCGTGACCCGAATGGGCGAAGACCTCCGGGCTTCGTTCGCTTTGGCGGATAGAGCTGAACGCCGCAGGCGGACCGCCCGTAACTTCCAACGGAACTTCACAAAAATGAATCGGTCAGACGAAATCGATTCAAATCTCTCGTTGGACGAAAATTGTCGAGCGAACGATTATGCTGCCATGCTCACTCAACCTTATCGGCTCTATATCGAACGCACGGACAAGGCTCGCAACATGGCGCGCTTCTATGCAATAGCGATTGAGCCCGATCTGTTCGGCGAGGTCTGTTTGACACGGCGCTGGGGCCGGATTGGAGCGCAGGGTCAGATGAAAGTCCAGCATTTTGCCACAGAGCAAGACGCTGTAGCTACCTTTCTCGATCTTCTCCGCCGGAAGCGAACCCGCGGATATCGGGTCCCCTTCGGCAGTCCATCATTGAGGTCATCGATCCCCTGCAGCCACCGGCCGAAATCAATAGATCGACCACATGAGACAGGAGCATTCGACGTTTGACATATTCACATGGTCCCCGGCTTTTCTTCGGGAAAAAAGGAAGTCGGCGCAACCTCACTATGCCCGCCATCGTGTTCGGCATCATGAGCACCACCGCCCTCATGGCCAGTGCTGCGTCGAAAACACTGGCCGCACCGAATATGGCTGCGACAATGTTTGGGAAATGCACCGGCGGCCATCGGAACGCCTGCGTCATCGATGGCGACACGCTGTGGATCGATGGCACGAAAGTCCGGGTCGCCGACATTGATGCACCTGAGATAAGCGAGCCTAAATGCGCCTCTGAACTTGCTTTGGGAAACCAAGCGACCGAGCGATTGATCGAACTGGTCAACCAAGGTCCATTCGAAATACGAGCATGGCCTGGTCGCGACAAGGATCGATATGGTCGGGCGCTGCGGGTTCTCATGCGAGATGGCCATAGCATTGGTGATATTCTGGTCTCGGAAGGACTTGCCAGGACCTGGACAGGTCGTCGCGAACCCTGGTGCTAAGGGCTCGGCCAGTTAAGGCCGAGCATGTTGGCGCTCAATCGCGCCGTTCCCATTCGGTCTCGATGTCGAGCTCGACGTCGGCGAAGAATGGGATCTTGATGGCGATTTTCAGGCCAAGCTTACCCTTGCGGAAGAGGTGACTGACGACCTTGCCAAGGGTGCGAAGACGGCGGCCAGTGGCGCTGAGGAATTTTGCGAGCTGTTGCATCATGGATCTCCTGTTGATTGCGTTTCATTGCGGGGATGAAGAGCGGACCGGAAAGGAGGGCTGCACCCATCGGGCCGAAGCGGAGCGGAGGACCTGTTGGCGACTGAATTTTGATGGGCGAGGAGCGTTAAGCGGGGAAAATTCTGGCGTCAGCAGGTTGCCGCCTGACGCCCTGGGACGCACCATCCCTGATGTGTGAATGAAATCGGAGCAACAGGAGATCTGCGACAGCATGTAATGCCGACGCAGTTGGACATCGCCCTTAAAACGGTGGCTCGGTATCGGCGCGGCCATCCAGCTCGGCAATCGCCAGCATTAGTTCGGCCTGTGCGAGATCGAGCTCGGCCTCGATTTGGGCGCGCTCGCAAGGGACTACAGCATTGCGCAATTCGGCGCGTTATCCTGACAGTCAAGGATCAAGGTCGCTTCTGGCCCCCTAAGCAGACGGATATCTGCGTAAGAGTAATACAACGGGATTATCGTCTTTATATTTTGTAGCAGTATCATCCGTGTACC
>Ga0308171_1001344_pt1 | contig 34054 bp, 28 predicted proteins | sample PhyGR1_FD_202135 | JGI IMG/M metagenome (GOLD analysis project Ga0308171, IMG submission 202135) | Phyllosphere microbial communities from UC Gill Tract Community Farm, Albany, California, United States - DLSLSG.R1 | ecosystem: Host-associated > Plants > Phyllosphere > Unclassified | place: USA...
GGATGGTGGCCAAAGATCTCGAAGAAAAATATGATACTTACCGGAGCTGCAGCTGGCCTCTCTGCAGCTTTCAACACACCTTTGGGCGGAATAGTTTTCGCTGTGGAGGAATTATCAAAAACCCATATCAATTATTTCAAAACAGCTTTGTTCACGGCAGTTATTATCGCCGGACTCACCGCTCAGTCTCTTGCGGGATCTTATCTCTATCTCGCTTATCCGAAAACGAATGACGTCACGTTATGGATCATGTTTCCAATAATTTTCGTTTCAGGGATCTCGGGAATCCTTAGCAGTCAGCTTTCTGTTGCCATGTTGAAGATCAATAGGTTGAAGAAAAAACTTAAAAGTGACCTCTCCAATATTATTTTCCTCGTTATTTCCGCATTGATCATAGCTTCTATCGCGTTCTTTATCAATAGGGATATTCTCGGTTCAGGAAAAGACATCATAGAAAGAGTTCTTTTCAGTGATGATAAGATCGAGGCCTGGTATGTTCCAATACTAAGAATGTTGGGGCCTGCTTTAGCTTTCACATCTGGTGGCGCAGGCGGCATCTTTGCTCCTGCATTATCGACGGGTGCAACGATAGGAAGTGTATTTGCAGGCATTATGAATCTGACGGACAATGAAACCAATGTATTGATCCTTGCGGGAATGGTCGCCTTTCTCACAGGAATTACGAGAGCGCCATTCACCTCTGCTATTTTGGTCTTGGAAATGACGGATAGACATTCATTGATATTTCATCTGATGCTAGCCGGCATGATGTCCTCCATCTTCTCTGTTCTGATAAGCCGAAATTCTCTTTACGAATCACTCAAAACAAATTTCATTAATGACATAATAAAATACAAATAGATTAATATTAAATATTTTTTTCAATAAATAAGTGTTAAAATCGCAAATATTTAACGTTTGTTTGGTTTTTTTTTATAATTTTGAAATGAACCAAAAAATTTTATGTCTTATGAAAAAAAATCTACTAAGATTAGTGCTACTTTCAATCCCCGTTTTCGGGTTTTCGCAAAGTAACGTTTTGCTGTCGGAAGACTTTCAAAGTGGAAGCTTGCCAGCTTCTTGGACAGTCAATCAATCAAATGCAGTTGAGACTTGGCATGTCGAAGATCCTCTTGCAGGGACAGACTTGAAGGCAACTGTGAATTATGATGAATCCACAGCCGCTCAAGATGAGTGGCTCATAACGCCAAGTCTTGATTTCAGCGCCAGTACAACCTACACCCTGACAGCCACTATCGGGCTAAGTTATTATTGGTCTGTAAACCCGGAAGACAACTATGATGCTTTTATCAAAGTCTCTACAGACAATGGTGTCACTTGGACCCAGGTTTGGTCAGAAGTCGACCTAGGAACATTTACCAATTGGGTGATGAATCCTGTAAGTGTAAACTTATCTTCTTACGCAGGAAATGCCAATGTGAAAATTGCTTTCCAATATGTTGGAGCAGATGGAGCCGCTCTATACCTTGACAATGTTAAGGTACAAAAACCAGCAAGCACTGCTCCTGATTGCGCAACTTTAACTGCACCTGCAAATGGCGCAACCAATGTCGCCTACTTTACCAATACACTTACTTGGACAGCACCAGCAGGCGGTAGCTCTTTGGATTCATACGATGTGTACTTAGATAAGAATCCAGACCCGACAACGTTGGTGACAAATGTTACTACAACAAGTTACACAGCTACAAACTTAGACCCATCATCCACTTACTATTGGAAGGTTGTTCCTAAAAATACGGCTGGCTCTGCGACAGGATGTACAGTTTACTCCTTCACGACTACAGCTCCAACTTATTGTACAGCCGGTGCAACATCCACTAGTTTTGAAAAAATATCTGCTGTGACATTTGCAGATATCAACAACACTTCTACAACTACTGCAGGTTATGAGGATTTCACAAGTGTAACAGGAAACGTTACAGCAGGCCAGACCTATAACTTCACAGCTACATTCTCAGGTACATCTTTTAACTCTGACCAAGTACTAGTTTGGATAGACCTTAACGGTGATAAGGATTTCAATGATGCCGGAGAACAAGTATTAGTGACTCCAACCCAAATGTCACCTTGGACCGGTTCTATCACTATCCCTGCAACTGCGACTATCGGTTCTACAAGAATGAGAGTGAGACTACACGATTCTTCTTTAGGGGCAAACCTTACGCCTTGTGGTACTTCTTCTTACGGACAAGTTGAGGATTACACCTTGAATATTGGCGCACTAGCTGTTTCTGATGTTTCTAAAAATGACATCAAAGCATATCCTAACCCAGTGAGAGACATTTATAATATCGAAGCTCAAGGTAAGATCAAAAATGTGAAAGTTTATGATGTTACCGGTAAGCAACTATTCGTAAAAGATATTAATGAAGCTAAATCTCAAATCGATTTCAGCAGATTTAATTCTGGAGTTTACATTGTTACTACTACAATGGAAGATGGCTCCACCACTTCTTCAAAAGTGATCAAGAAATAATTTTTCTTACAAATCAAATTTAATCCCGTCATTATTTGGCGGGATTTTTTTATGTCAAGTGTTTGTAGTTTAGAAAAAAGTTGTACTTTTGCAACTCGAATTTTTAATTAATAAATTAACATTATGAACAATTACGAAACTGTTTTCATTTTAACTCCCGTTCTATCTGATGCTCAGGTGGAGGAAGCAGTGAAAAAATTTGAAGATCTATTGACTTCAAACAATTGCGAAATCGTTGCCAAAGAAAATTGGGGACTTAAGAAATTAGCTTATCCTATTCAATTGAAAAAGAATGGTTTTTACACACTGATCGAATTCAAAGGAGAAGGAACTGTAGTTGCAGACCTAGAAACTGCTTTCAAACGTGATGAGAGAGTGATTCGTTACCTAACGACTAAACTTGACAAACACGCTATCGATTATGCAGTAACAAGAAGAAGCAAAATCAAATCTGCTAAAGCTTAATTATTAACCTTTTAAAATTTTAAAATCATGGCAATAGATGATATGGCAAAACAAGCCTCTGCTGGAGGTGAATCTGAAGTAAAATTCCTTACTCCACTTGATATCAATACAAAAACTGATAAAAAGTACTGTAGATTCAAAAAATTTGGAATTAAGCATGTAGATTACAAAGATGCTGACTTCCTTTTACAATTCGTAAACGAACAAGGTAAGATTTTACCAAGAAGATACACAGGAACTTCTCTTAAATATCAGAGAAAAGTATCTGCAGCTATCAAAAGAGCAAGACATCTTTCTTTGATGCCTTACGTAGCAGATCTTTTGAAATAAGACAAAAATAAATAAAGGAAGTAGGTCCGCCTGCTTCTTTTGTTGCTGAATTAATATTAAATTCTAACGAAGTGATGAGAACCCCGGAATTTAAAACCCGGAACTCGGAACTCTAAAACGGACAACAACAATGGAAATTATCCTAAAACAAGATGTAGAGAACTTAGGACTTGAGTTCGATACAGTAAATGTAAAACCAGGTTACGCTCGTAACTTTTTACTACCTCAAGGTTTTGCTCTTTTGGCAACACCTAAAAACAAAGCGGCTCTAGAAGCTACTTTGGAATCTAGAAAAGAAGAAGAAGCTAAATTGGTTGCTGCTGCTAACGCTGTAGTTGATCAGTTGAAGAAGACTTCTATCACTATTCCTGCAAAAGTAGGTTCTGGTGACAGATTATTCGGTTCTATCAACAATGCTGACCTTGCTGCTGCTTTAGCAAAAGCTGGTGTAACTGTTGATAAAAAATACATCAAAATTCCTGGAAATACGATCAAGAGAACTGGTACAGTAACTGCTCTTATCAGACTTCACAGAAATGTTGAGTACAACTTCGATTTCGCTATCGTTTCTGATGCTCCGGCAGAAGCTCCTAAACCAGCTGCTCCAAAAGCTAAAGTTGAAGAAGAAACTCCTTCTGAAGAAGCTTAATCAAGTTCTCAAAAACATAAAAAACCACTTCAATTTTGAAGTGGTTTTTTTATTGAATCAAGTTGTTTCTAAGATTTCTTCGATTTCCAAGCATTGAAGAATTCTTTTACCTTCTCTAAGCTGTAACCACTACCCTCTTCCAAAACTGAACTATCTTGGGTGTGGATCTGTTTTCCATTCTCATCCAAGATGATGAAAACAGGATAACCAAATTTCTCTCCAGGATTACCGTAGCTAGCAAAAGTTTTTTCATTCTTATTCTCTGGCGACCAGTTCAAATGATAATAAACATAATTATCGTCCACCAATTTTTTAAGTTCTGGCGTTTGCTGTATATAATTATTGAATCTCAAACACCAAATACACCAATTGCCGCCTGCCTGGATCACAACATTTTTATGCTCCTTTTTAGCAAGTTTTACAGCATTTTGGATATCTAAGTTTGCGTTAGCTTCAGGATGATAAGGTTTGGGTAACTTGGCAACTTCTTCTCTTGCCGCTTTCTTTTTTGCTTCAAGTTGTTCTTTCGTAAGTGGAGTTTCCGTGGTCTGCGCATTCACTGCATTGAATGCAACAATGCTTCCTACTAAAAACGACTTTATGATTGTTCTTTTCATTTCCAAATAAATATTGATTTTACAACATCAAATTTAAGCAAATATCCCGCCATTTTCAGTATATTTGCCAATAAACACAATAGTTTGAATCAATTTCTATTCAGCATATTATTACTTATTTCAAGATTACCACTGAAAATATTATACGTATTTTCAGATATCATGTTTTTCATTAATTATTATATTGTTGGTTATAGAAAAAAAGAGGTTTTGGAAAACCTGAAAAACTCTTTTCCCGATAAATCTGATAAAGAAATAAAGGATATTTCTAAAAAATTCTTCTCCAATTTTTGTGATTATCTAGCTGAGATGTTAAAAGCTTTTACCATTAGCGAAACAGAGTCTAGAGTAAGAATGCAGCATCTGAACCAAGATCTTTTTCATGAAGCAAAAGCGGAAGGTAAAAATATCATATTACTTTCTGGTCATGTTTTCAATTGGGAATGGTTCAACGCGCTGACAACAATTGTACCTCAGGATCAAAGCTTCCCTGTTTATCGAAAGATGAGTAATATTTTTTGGGAGAAGAAGATCAAAATGATTCGAAATAGGTTCAACAATCAATCTTTGGAAGCTAATGAGGTCATCAAACATATTTTCAGAAACCCTAATGATGGTAACTCTATTTATATGTTTGTCGCCGATCAAACGCCAAATGTGCATTCGGTAAACTTCGGCCTTAATTTTTTGAATCAGCGGACACCAGCATTTGTTGGCTATGATAAACTTTCTACAAGGATAGATATGGTTTTTATCTATTGTGAGATGAAGAAAGTAAAACGCGGATTCTACCAAGTGAATTACCATAGAATTTATCCCGACGGCGAAAAATTTGTCGAACATGAGGTCGTGAAAAAATTCCATAGGTTATTGGAAAACACTATCAACAAAAGACCAGACAATTGGCTCTGGTCACACAGAAGATGGAAGTACAAAGATTCTATCAAAAACTACGAGGCATAGATGACAGTTGCTATAGCTATACTTAATTGGAATGGGAAAAACTGGCTGGAGAAATTCCTACCTTCGGTTATACAATATTCCCAAGAGGCAGAGATCTATGTCATTGATAATGCGTCAACAGACGATTCTATTCAATTTTTAAATTCAAATTTCCCTCAAGTTAAAATCGTTCAGAATCAAAATAATTCTGGTTTTGCGGCCGGTTATAATCAAGGTTTAAAGTCCATTGAAGCAGATATTTATTGCTTGCTGAATTCGGATGTGGAAGTCACCGAGAATTGGATCTCTCCAATCACAAAATTGTTTTCCGAGAATCAAGATATTGCTGCCATTCAACCAAAAATTCTGGATTACAATCATAAGGATAAATTCGAATTTGCGGGTGCTGGTGGTGGAATGATAGATAATTTGGGTTATCCTTACTGCAGAGGAAGGATTTTCGAAAATATAGAATTTGATAACGGACAATATAACGATGAGACCGAGATTTTCTGGGCTTCAGGTTGTTCATTATTTATACGTTCCAATGATTTTTGGAAGATGAATGGTTTTGATGACAGATTCTTCGCCCATCAGGAAGAGATCGACCTTTGCTGGCGCTTGAAAAATGCTGGAAGAAAAATCTATTATACCGGAAAATCTACCGTTTATCATGTTGGTGGCGGAACTTTGAAGAAAGAAAATCCGGTGAAAACATATCTCAATTTTAGAAATAATCTATCGATGATGCTGAAGAACCTTCCGTCATCAAAAGTATTTTTTATTCTATTTTTCAGATTACATCTCGATGGATATGCGGCATTTTATCTAGCGTATAAAAATGGATGGCGGTTTCTTTGGGCAGTTCTCAAAGCACACGTTTATTTTTACATCCAACTTCCAAAATCCATTCAGTTAAGACAAAAACATCAGATAAATCCGTATTATCAGACCAAATGGTTGATGTTCAAACATTTTTTAGGCTCGAAAAAATAATATAAATGAACTTCATCGCCTTAGATTTCGAAACAGCGACCCACGAAAAAAACTCAGCTTGCGAATTGGGGATTTGCATCGTGGAAGATGGTGTAATAAAGGAAACCAGATCTTGGCTCATCAAACCACCTTCTTACCCATATTTTAATTATCACAATATTGCAGTCCACGGCATTAATCCTGAGGATGTTCACAACTCTCCTACTTTTGCAGATATTTGGCACGAAATAGAAAACTTGATGTATGGAAATTTGATGATCGCTCACAACGCATCTTTTGATGCAGGCGTTTTACGTGGTTGCCTCGATCATTATGGATTCTTCACGCCAAAAATAAATTACTTATGCAGCATTGGAGTTGCTAAGAAAGCTTGGAAAAATCTAAAAAGTTATGGATTGAAAAGTCTGGCGGAACAACATCAGATCAACTTCAATCACCACAGGGCAGATGCCGACGCAGAAGTTTGTGCGAAAATCTCTCTTTTGAGTTTTGAAAGATTAATGATTTCTAGAAATGACGAGATCAAGGAAGTTTTCAATAAGAAGATCAAATTTCTGTAAAATCAAGTTTCAGATCTAGTTGCTCAACACCTCAGAAACCAAATTGAACTTCGGAATTCCTACATTGAAAGTCTCTTTCTCAGGATTTTCAAAAACGTAATGCCCTTCCATATTCCCAACTCCGGATTTCAAGATCACATTTGAAAAGTAACTGAATTTTTCACCGCTCTCGATAACTGGTGTCAAGCCAATCACGCCGGCACCTTCAACTTCGGTAAATCCGAATCCAAGATCGTATATCATCCATCTTCTCGACAGTAATTTGACAGGAATGATCCCAAGATTTTCGATTTCAATATTATAACGGAAAACGAATCTGTTTTCAGAAGGATAACTATTGAAATTATCGTATTCAGTAGTCACTGTCACTTTAATTTCAGAAGTATTTTTTGAGACCATTTTATTAGATTTAATTTTTTGATACAAATATCTCGCCGAACATTTGATTAAAAAAATACAATTTGGTTAAATCCCAATTCAATCATTAATTTCATTTTATTCAATCGGTTAATTTTCTTAATTTTGTCTAATCTAAAAAAGTAAAAAGAAAGAAATGAATTCCTACAAAAACCCATTGGAAGAGCGCTATTCCAGTGAAGAGATGCTGTTTAATTTTTCCCACAACAACAAGTTCCGCACTTGGAGAAAACTTTGGGTAGCCCTTGCTGAAATCGAAAAAGACCTAGGTCTGGAAATCTCGGACGAGCAGATCGCTGAACTGAAAGCCAATGTTGAAAACATCGATTACGAAATAGCTGCAGAATATGAGAAAAAATTCCGTCATGATGTCATGGCCCACGTTCACACTTATGGTGACGTTGCGCCTTCAGCAAAAGGAATTATCCATTTGGGAGCAACTTCGGCATTTGTAGGAGACAACACTGATTTAATTCAAATCCGTGATGGACTTTTAATTATAAAGAAAAAATTGGTCAATGTAATGAAGAATCTTGCTGATTTTTCAATACAATACAAAGACCTTCCAACTTTAGGCTTCACACATTTCCAACCAGCTCAGTTGACAACTGTTGGAAAAAGAGCAACACTTTGGTTACAGAGTTTGGTTCTTGATATCGAGGAACTTGATTTCTTTTTGGAAACATTAAGATTCAGAGGTGTAAAAGGAACGACCGGAACTGCTGCAAGTTTTCTTGAACTTTTCGATGGCGATTACTCTAAAGTAAAACATCTCGATAAAGAATTATCAAAAAGATTCGGTTTCGAGAAAGTTTTTGGAGTTTCCGGACAGACTTACGACAGAAAAATCGATGCAAAAGTGGTCGCTTTATTAGGAAATATCGCCCAATCTGCACATAAATTCACGAACGATTTACGTCTTCTTCAAAATCTTAAAGAAGTTGAAGAACCTTTCGAGAAAAACCAAATCGGATCATCTGCAATGGCTTACAAACGTAACCCAATGAGAAGCGAAAGAATCGGAGCATTGGCAAAATATGTCATGTCTTTGACAACAAGTTCTGCAATGGTAGCTTCAACGCAATGGTTCGAAAGAACATTGGACGATTCTGCAAACAAGAGATTAACAATTCCACAGGCATTTTTAGCCGTTGACGCAATCTTACTGATCTGGAATAACATCATGAATGGAATCGTGGTTTATCCAAACAGGATTAACAAACATATTATGGAAGAACTTCCTTTCATGGCGACAGAATACATTATTATGGAAGAGGTGAAAGCTGGTGGTGACCGTCAGGAAATCCACGAAGTAATCAGAGTTCATTCTATGGAAGCGTCTAAAAAAGTGAAAGAGGAAGGTAAAGAAAACGACCTTATCGAAAGAATCCTGAATGACGACTCATTAAAGCTAGATAAATCAAAATTAAAAGAAGTTCTCGACCCGAAAAACTTCATCGGTTTTGCACCAATTCAAACGGAGGAATTCATTGCCAATGAAGTTCAGCCAATTTTGGATGTGAACAGCGAGTTGATCGGTTTGGAGTCTGACCTCAAAGTATAAAATGATATGCAGTCTTTTCGGCTGCATATTTTATTTTCAGTCACAATATGAAAAATATACTCATAGCAATTTTATTAATTCCCATATTTTCTTTTGCCCAAAAGAAGAAAACCTTGAAATACTTTAAAACTCAGGATTCATTGGTCGGCGTAAAAGATAAGAATGGGAAAATTATCGTTCCTGCTCAGTTCAAAATATTTTCAAATCTCGAAGATGAAGAAGTAGTTGAAGGAGAAACCATTTATTTTGATGGCATTAAGAAAGATGAAGTAAAGGAAAAAAATGCTTGGGGATACGTTTATGACAAAAAAGGCAATTTTCTTTACAGGCCTTTCTTCTACGACAACGGAGCAGATTATTTTTCCGAAGGTGTAAGAAGATTTATCAAAAATGGGAAAGTCGGTTTTGTTGACAGAAACGGAACAATAATCATCAAAGCTGAGCACGATTTTGCAACACCTTTTAAGTATGGTTATGCATCATTTTGTGACGGTTGCGACTGGGAAAAAACGGAAGACGAACACAAGGCAATTGTTGGAGGAACTTGGGCTGTGATGAATTTCAAAGGTGAAGTTATGAAGCCAATTTCAAAGTCTGAGAATTCAATCGAAATCGAAGGAAAATATTATCCAAATCCTTTCAATTATAATGAAACGGAAAAAAATATCCTTCAGTTTTTTGAAAAGCAAAATAGAAAACTTTCAGAATTATTCTATGTCAATGATTATACAAAGTTATCTGATGATGAAAAGAAACTATTCTTTGAAATCGTGGAAAGGCCGAAAGAGAACTTCCCTTTTTATCATATCAACACTTATGATTACAGAAAAGTGGAGGCAGGTTTTTTTGATGATTTCAAATTCTTAGTGTCACAAGACGGTAAAACCATTTTTGCGTTTGATTCTGAAAATGAGAAAATTCCTTTTGATAAATGGCTTAAAAATGAAATGAAAGAAGCGCAAGATTTTCAAAAAGAACATCCGGACAATCCGAATAAATTAAGTAAATAAAGTCTAATAATATTTAAATATCTGACATCTAATGTCTCAAAACAAAAGAATTTTCGTAGAAAAAAGAGGAATTTTCGATGTAGAAAGTCCAAAGATTTTTGATGAAGTAAAAGCGGTAGTTCCGTCGATCAAAAATGTAAAAGTGTACAATGTGTACGATATTTTCAATTTGAACGATGGGGAGTTCGAAAAGGTGGTCAATAGCACTTTCGTAGATCCGGTTACTGATATTTTAATCGAAGAAAATCCTGCAAAAGGAGTTTATTTCGCATTAGAATTTTTGCCCGGACAATACGATCAGCGTGCAGATTCTGCGCAGCAATGTATCGCTTTACTGACTGGAAATGAGAAATCTAAAGTAAGAAGCGGTAAACTGATCGAGTTCGAAGGCATTTCTGAATCTGATTTAGCAAAAATCAAAGATCTTCTCATCAACAAGGTAGAATCTCAGGAAAAAGATTTAGCTATTCTAAATATTCCTGCAGAAGAAACGCCGTCACAAGTTTTGATTCATGAAGGTTTTAACGATTTTACAGATTCACAGCTTAACGATTTTTACAATTCACACGGTTTTGCATTAGGATTGGATGATTTAAAATTTATTCAGGACTATTTTAAAACTGAAAAAAGAAATCCTACAGAAACTGAACTGAAAGTTTTAGACACGTATTGGAGCGACCACTGTCGTCACACAACGTTTGAAACAGAATTATCAAATATAGAGTTTGAAGGACAGTTTAAACATACATTGGAAACCATTTTCAATGATTATATCGAAAAAAGAAAATTCTTAGGACGCGAATTGAAACCAATCTCTTTAATGGATCTGGCGACGGTTTGCGGAAGATATTTCCATAAAACAGGTAACTTGGATAACTTGGTGGTTTCTGATGAAATCAATGCGTGTACCATCCAAATCGAAGCTGAATATGACGGTAAAAAAGAACCATGGTATTTATTATTCAAAAACGAAACACACAATCACCCGACGGAAATTGAACCTTTCGGAGGTGCTTCAACGTGCTTAGGAGGTGCAATCAGAGATCCTTTGTCCGGACGTTCTTACGTTTTCCAGGCGATGAGATTGACAGGTGCGGCTGATGTTTTAGAGTCTGTTGATAAAACGTTACCTGGTAAGTTACCTCAAAAAACAATCACAAAACAGGCGGCGAACGGATATTCTTCTTACGGTAACCAAATCGGTTTGGCAACTACAATGGTTTCTGAAATTTACGATGAAGGCTACAAAGCAAAAAGAATGGAAGTTGGTTTCGTAACTGGCGCAGTTCCTGTGGATTGGGTAAGACGTGAAAAGCCTGAAGCTGGCGATTCTATCATCATTTTAGGTGGTGCAACGGGTCGTGATGGCGTTGGTGGCGCAAGCGGAAGTTCAAAAGAACAGGACGAAACTTCGATTCACACAATGAGTTCGGAAGTTCAGAAAGGAAATGCGGTTGAAGAACGTAAAATCCAGAGATTATTCAGAAATCCTGAAGTAACGAGATTGATAAAGAAATCAAATGACTTTGGGGCTGGAGGTGTTTCTGTAGCTATCGGTGAAATCGCTGATTCTTTGGAAGTTAATCTGGATGTTTTACCTTTAAAATATGAAGGACTGAATGGAACCGAACTTGCTATTTCTGAATCTCAGGAAAGAATGGCCGTTGTGGTTGAACCAAAAGATAAAGAACAGTTCATCAAATTCTGTGAAGCTGAAAATATTGTCGCTGTTGAAGTGGCGAAAGTGACAGATTCAGGAAGAATGCAGATGTTCTGGAAAGGCGATAAAATTGTTGATCTTTCAAGAGAATTCCTTGATACGAACGGATGTTCAAAAAGTCAGGAAGTTAAGATTACGCATCTTAATGAAGTGAAAGAAGAAACTCCATCATTCAATGAAGAGAATTTCTTGAAAATCTTAGCAGATAAAAATGTAGCTTCTCAAAAAGGCTTGTTGGAAATGTTCGATTCATCCATCGGTGCGACTACAGTTGCGATGCCTTTGGGTGGAAAATATCAGCAGACTTTGATGGAAGGAAGCGCCCAGACATTGCCTATTTTAGGTGCAAAAAATATCGAAACCGTTTCTTTTGCAAGTTGGGGATTTGATGCCGAAATTTCAAAGCAAAACTCGTTATTGGGAGCTTCAAATGCCGTAGTTGAAAGCGTTGCAAAAATTGTTGCAATGGGTGGCGATTACAAAAATATCAGATTAAGTTTCCAGGAATATTTTGAGAAATTAGGTCAGAATCCTGAGAAATGGGGCAAACCTTTAGCTTCTCTTTTAGGAGCTTATGATGCTCAGATTAACCTTGGTTTAGCAGCCATCGGAGGTAAGGATTCAATGAGTGGAACGTATCAGGATCTGAATGTTCCGCCAACGTTGATTTCATTCGCTTGTGCTAATGGAGAAAAGAAAAATGTAATCTCTCCGGAATTTAAACATGCAGGAAATAAAATCTATTTCTTCAATCATATTCCACAGGAAAACGGACTTCCAAACTATGATAATTTAAAGAGTGTTTTTGAATTGATTTTTGAAAATATCAAAGCCTGTAAAATTGTTTCTGTAAAGACCGTGAAGGAAGGCGGTGTTGCAGTTGCTCTAGCTAAAATGTGTTTCGGAAACAGATTAGGTGCTGAGATTACAGCTGATGACAAATTATTATTAACAAAAAATATCGGCAGCTTAATCATCGAATCCAAAGAAGAATTAAGCACTGTAACACTTCAATTCATCGGAGAAGTTAAAGATTCGAATATTCTTAAAATCAATGATTCCGAATTTACAATTGAAAAATTATTAGCAGCCAACACCAATACTTTTGAAACCCTATTCTCAACAGTAGAAAAAGAAAAAATAGTGGTTGAATTAGATTCAAAACTGAATTCAATCAACCCAAGAAATATCATCATCAAGAAACACGGAATCGCTCAGCCAAAAGTATTTGCACCAGTTTTCCCGGGAACAAATTGCGAATATGACACTCTGAATGCATTCCAAAAAGAAGGTGCTATTGTAAGCAGTTTACCGTTGATTAATATCAATCATCAGTTGCTTGATGAAAGTATTGATGCGTGGGTGGAAGAAATTAAACAGTCACAAATTCTAGCATTCTCAGGAGGTTTCTCTGCGGGTGATGAGCCGGATGGTTCTGCGAAATTCATCGTGAATGTTCTGAAGAACGAAAAAATGCGAAATGCTGTTCACGAACTGCTCGACAGAGACGGAATGATTATCGGAATCTGTAACGGTTTTCAGGCTTTGGTCAAGTCAGGATTGTTGCCTTACGGAAGAATTAAGGACTTGGACGAAAATTCTCCGACCTTGGCTCACAACGCAATCAGAAGACATATTTCTCAGATGGTCAACGTGAAAGTTTTAAATGACGAATCACCTTGGTTAAAAGGTATGAAAGACCAGGTCTATACTATTCCAATCTCTCACGGTGAAGGTCGTTTTATGGCTTCGGAATCGGAAATCCAGAAGTTATATGAGAACGGACAAATTGCGACTCAGTATTTAGATTTAGATGGAAACATCGCTCACGGAATGCCATTCAATCCAAATAATTCATTGTTCGGAATTGAAGGAATCACCAGTCCTGATGGTAAAATCTATGGTAGAATGGGACATCCAGAACGTTTTGCAGAAGGTTTGATGAAAAATATTCCAACTGCGAATTACCACAACATCTTCAAAAATGGAGTCGAATACTTCAAATAAAAATAACAAGAAATCGGCTGTCATCAATGGCAGCCGTTTTTCTGATTTGTTAGGATTCTATGAAGAAGTTTCTGATGTCTTGATGAAAGATGCGGATTGGAAAGTCGGGACTTTGGATGGTTTTGATGATATTCTTTATGGATTTGAAGGTGAAATTATTTGGAGAGAATCTGAGAAATCAAAGCAGGATTTGGGTTTTGAAGCGACCAAAATTTTTTACGAAAACAAAATCAAGCAAGGAAAGCCTTTTAATGTTGAATTGATACAACAAAAACTGGATGATTTGATTGATGGAAACGGACAAACCTTATTCGAAATCTTAATTGAGATTCTAGAATCGCATCAGAACATTACTTTAATTTTAGATTGATTTAAAAGGAAATGAAGAAAATGATTTACGGGTTATTCTTCGGTGACAGTATTACTTACGGAGAATATGATGGTATTTTTGGTGGTTGGGTAGATATTCTGAAAAGATATGCGCTACAGAAATATAATGAAGGAAGTTCGAATGAACTGATTCTTTTCAATCTCGGAATTGGTGGCGAAACTTCGGAAGGTTTGGTCAAAAGGATTCCGCACGAGATGAAAGCCAGAAATTCAGCTGACGGAAATATCGTATTCATCGGTTATGGAGCCAATGATCTGGCTGTAAAAGATGGAAATCAAATGGTAAATCAATCACAGTTCAAAGCCAATATTGAAACTGCAATTCAAGATGCAAAGCTTTATTCAGACGATATTTATTTGGTCAGCATTCTTCCAATTTCTGAGAAAATTGATTCTAAAATCTCAGCTACAGGAAAAATTAGAACAAACGAAGACGTTTTGGTTTACAATCAAATCCTTAAAGATATTGCAACTGAACATTCGTTAATTTACATCGATTTTCATTCGGCTTTTTTAAAAGACAAAGAGATTTTGCTTTCCAAAGACGGCGTTCATCCAAACGAAAAGGGTTACAAAATGATGGCTGAAAGCGCCCTTCCGATCATCGAAAAATATTTATAAACATTCATAAATAAAGCTTCAAAACCTTTCTCAAAACGAGGAAGGTTTTTTTGTGAATTGATTTTTAGCACAGTCTTTGAATTAATCATAAAAATCTAAGTTTATGAGTGCGGGAAATATAACATCAGTGTTGCTGAAAATATTAAAATGGCTGGGAATTACGATTGCTTCTATCTTATTTCTAATGTTCATTATTCCGATTCTTTTTCCCGGACAGATTTCGAATCAGGTAAAGATATTTGCTAACAAACATTTGGCTGGCAAACTCGATTATAAGAAAACACACCTTACATTTTTCCGCCACTTCCCTTCTCTGACGGTTTCTGTGGACGATTTTTTACTCAAAGGCTCCAAGCCATTTGAACAAGATACATTGCTCGCGGCAAAAGACGTTTCAGTCGGAATCAATCTTAAAAATTTAATTTTTGACCAAGAAATCAAAATCGATGAGATATATGTGAATGATGCTGTAGCAAACGTTTTCGTCAATTCCAAAGGTCAGGCAAATTATAATGTATACGTTTCCAAACCTTCGGAAAAACCAAAAGACACGACGGAAGCTGGCGCTTCAATCAAATTAGATTTAATTAAACTGAAAAACTGGAACATCAAATACAATGACCACGCAGCCAATGTTTTGGTGAATGCGAAAGGTCTTAATTACACAGGAAAAGGCGGATTAAGCGAAGATATTTTCGACCTCGAAACCGACCTTGGAATCGACAAACTTGATTTTGCTTTAAATAGAATTTGGTATGCTAAAGAAAAGTCACTTCACGCAGATTTGATCACTAGAATCAACACCAATGCCTTGACTTTTGTGTTGAGCAAAAATGAATTGAGAATCAATGAACTGCCTCTGAAATTCACAGGTTTTGTCAGTATTTTGAAAGATGGATACAATCTGAATATCAATGCAGCTTCAGAAAAAACGACGATCAAAGATATGCTGTCGGTTTTGCCACCGCAGTATTTAAGTTGGGTCAAAGACACGAAAATCGAGGGAAATAGTGATTTGTTCTTCAGTTTAAAAGGCCGGTTCAGTGAGCCGAAAAACCAGAAACCGGATTTGAAAGCCAGTCTTAAAATCAATAATGGTTCGGTTTCCAACAGCAATGCGCCAGTTCCAATGAACAATTTGAATATGGATCTGAATGTGGATCTACCATCATTGGACACCAACAAACTCCTACTCGACCTTCGAAATCTAAGTTTTGATTTAGGAAAAAATAATAAGTTCCGAGCAGTTGTGAAAACTCAGGGAATGGACGAAATGAAAATCAATGCCAACATCAAAGGTGGAATTGATCTGGCGACTTTGGATTCAGCTTTGGGATTGAAAGATATTGAACTCAAAGGTCTTATGAATACGGATATTCAATCGAATGGTATTTTCAATTTGGATAAAAAATTATTTCCAAAGACGAAAGGTTATTTTAATCTGAAAAATGGTTGGCTGAAAACGAAATATTATCCGAATGCGATTCAGAACATCAATATTTTAGCGAATATTTATAATACAGATGGGACCTTCAAAAGTCTGGGTGTGAAACTTGATCCGTTCAAATTTGATTTTGAAGGAAATCCTGTATTTGTGAATGCAGACCTTCAAAACTTCGAAGATCTGTTATATAAAATCAGAGCAAAAGGCGTTTTGAACATTGGCCGAATCTATCAGGTTTTCAGGAAAGAAGGATTTGATGTCAGCGGTCTGATAATGGCAGATTTATCTTTGAATGGTCGTCAAAGTTACGCAACAACAGGACAATACAGCAGATTGGACAACCGAGGAAACTTAATCTTAAAAAATATCAAAGCCACCACTGAATATCTCCCAAAATCATTTTTTATCAAAGAAGGAAACTTCGAGTTTGAAAATGAGAAAATGTGGTTCAGAAAATTCTATGCGAATTATGGTAAGTCTGATTTTGCCTTGAATGGCTATCTTTTAAATACTATTAATTATTTCATCGAGAGAAAAGGAACTTTGCACGGTAAATTCCATCTGAAGTCCAATTACATTTTGGTTGATGAATTTATGGCGCTGAAAGAGGGTGACAACAAAGACAAATCGCTAGCTGTAGAATATGCGAAAGAAGAAAATCCGAAAAGCAGCGGCGTCGTCATTGTTCCTACAAACCTGGATGTTGCTTTGGAAGCAAATGCGAAAAAAGTAGAATTCAAAGGGCTTGGACTGAATAATCTTGTGGGATTGGCGTCTGTCAACAAAGGCGAAGTTTACCTGAAGAATACAAGCTTCGACATTGTCGGAAGCCGAATGGGAATAGATGCAAGATATCAAAACGAATCACCGATCACAGCCAATTACGATGTCGCTTTGAAAGTTGATAACTTCGATGTGCAGAGAGCTTACAAAGAAATCGATATGATTCGCGAAATGGCAACTGCAGCCAAAGATGTGAAAGGAATCGTTTCTCTGGATTACAAACTGAAAGGCGATTTTGACGGGAATATGAAACCGATCTACCCATCTCTTGAAGGTGGCGGGAATGTCAACCTGAAAGATGTCGAAGTCAAAAACCTGAAAATGCTTTCCGCAGTCGGAAATGGTATTGGCGCAGATGCCTTCAACAATCCCGATATGAAGGGCGTTGACATCAAAACGAACATCAAAAACAATTTGATTCATGTGGATCCATTTACTTTCAAAGTCTCAGTTTTGCGACCGTCAATTAGCGGAACGACCAGTTTCAATGGCCTACTCGATTTCCGAATCAGAGTTGGTTTGCCACCAGGCGGATGGATCGGTTTCCCTGTTGTAGTAACCGGAACGCACGAGAAACCGAAAATCAAAATCTTCAGCAAAACAGGACAAGGCATTATGGACGCGCTTTACAATACCAAATCCAACAAAGTCATACGAGAAGAAAAACGGGCTGAGAAAAAATCAAGAGCGCAACAACGAAAAGACAAACGCGCTCAGGAAAAGAAAGCTGAGAATGCCGAGAAGCAGGTTAGTAGAGATGTGAAAGAGAAATAAAGTGAAAGCTCCAGTTATAATTGGAGCTTTTATTTTTGTTGTTAGTGCGAGCGTCTCACTCGTATCTTACAATTCGCTTAATTTTATTTAATCTCATTTTTAATTATTTCTTCGGCTTTCTTTTCACTACTTGCAATCACCCATTTTTTAACATTTTTAGATGGTCTTTTTTCTTTAATATAATTAATGAATTTTATAGTTTCTTTATAATCTTCGGCATCAGGTTGTAATTCAGTATATTTTTCTAGTGTCTCCAACATTCTATTTATCTCTTCAAAGCTGAGACCATCCGAGTAAAGTAGATTACTATAGCTTTTACCAATAAAAAAATTGACTCCAAAAAATTGACCAGAGCTTTTATCAATTAAAGGATATGCTTTTTCAAAATACAAAATTGCTTTTTTAAAATTGCTCTCCTTTGCCATAAAATTATTAATTCCTCCGTACCAAAGAGCCGCAACATTCAAACTATCAACTTTTAAAACTTCTTGAATAGCTTCTTCCGCCTCATTATTTTTACCTTGATTAATTAATGTTAAAGCAATTTGATTTTTATACATCAAATCTTTTGGATTTTCTTTAAGCCCAATTTCAAATATTTTTTGAGCTTCTTCATATTTTTTTTGTTGTAGTAAAATATTTCCTTTTTCAAAATAATTATTTTGTGCAAATACTATTTGAAAACTTAGAATTAGTAATAATTTAAATACTTTTTTCATCTTGATAATAAGCTGTTTAAAATTAAATTTTATCACAGATTTGTAAGCGATATATTCAGTCATAAAAGTAACATTATTTCCAACACCATCCTTAAAAACCTCCATCACTTGGTTCAGAACTGGCAAAAGCTGGTTGGTCAAGTGGTCACAACCGGTTCCGGACCACCTATGACCACTTCACCAACTGGTCGCAGGCGGTTACCCAAGTGGTCTCGGGCGGTCCTTGACCACCCAAAGGTGGTTGGTTAAGGGGCTATGACCATTTAAGAACCGGCTTAAGGGTAGTTCCGAACCAGTTGCGACCATTTCAAAACCGGGTAAAGGGTGGTTCGGAACCGGGGGTACCCCCCTCCTGAACCACCCCCTCAGAATTTTGCATTTATAAGAATGCTGAGTATTGATGAGTATTGTAGCGATTTATTCCGAAGTTCTAAATGAGAACAATGTATAAAATCAGAAAATGAATTATTTGTTAACAAAACTTTTTGGTAATTCAAGAAAAGCTTTATTTTTAGGCAAAACAAAACAATGTCATATTATCCACTCACCAGCATACCCGATTATTACTCAATAGACACCCTGTTAACCGAAGAACACAAGCTTATCCGCGAATCTGTGCGTAGCTGGGTCGAGAGTTTCGTCATGCCGAAAATTGATCAAGCAGCGCAAGATCATACGGATATTCCGGGGTTGATGAAGGAATTGGGCAACATTGGCGCTTTGGGACCTTACATTCCTGAGGAATATGGCGGACCTGGATTAGATCAGATCTCTTATGGACTCATCATGCAGGAATTGGAAAGAGGTGATTCGGCGGTTCGTTCAGCAGCTTCTGTACAATCTTCATTAGTAATGTTCCCTATTTTTGAATTCGGATCGGAAGAACAAAAGCATAAATATCTACCAAAATTAGCATCAGGTGATTTGATTGGCTGTTTCGGATTGACAGAGCCCAATCACGGTTCTGATCCTTCGTCCATGGAATCAAAATTCACAGATGAAGGCGACCATTACCTTTTGAATGGTGCCAAAATGTGGATCACGAATTCTCCTATTGCAGACATTGCTGTAGTTTGGGCAAAAGGCGAAGACGGAAAAGTACGAGGAATGATTCTTGAGCGCGGAATGGAAGGCTTCACAACACCAACTACGCATAACAAATGGAGTTTACGAGCTTCTAAAACCGGAGAATTGGTTTTCAATAATGTGAAAGTCCCGAAAGAAAATCTACTTCCAAATGTTGAAGGTTTGAAAGGACCACTTTCTTGTCTTAACTCAGCCAGATATGGCATTTCTTGGGGCGTCATTGGTGCTGCAATAGACTGTTATTGTACAGCTGTTCAATATTCGAAAGAAAGAAAACAATTTGGAAAACCAATTGGCGGATTCCAGCTTCAGCAAAAGAAATTAGCTGAATTCCTGACAGAGATCACTAAGTCGCAATTGCTTTGTTACCAGTTAGGAAATCTTAAGAACGAACATAAAGCTTCGCCAGCACAAATCTCGATGGCGAAAAGAAATAACGTCAAAATGGCTATCGACATCGCCAGAGAATCGAGACAAATGCTTGGTGGAATGGGGATCATGGGCGAATTCCCGATGATGCGCCACGCCGCCAATCTGGAATCTGTGATCACTTACGAAGGAACACACGATATTCATTTACTGATAACAGGAATGGATATTACAGGCATCAATGCCTTTGGATAAGACCAAATCAATCTTATATATTTTTAACAGAAACCTACGGAATATTTTCGTAGGTTTTTACGTTTCTATATTTATATTGATTCTCACAAATGAAAAGAATAATTGCAATTTTATTGTTGATTTCCACCTTGAACTCCTGTTTCTTAGCTATAACCGGCGCTCCTCATCAACACTCATATAAAGAAGTTAATAATAAAGATGATTTGAAACTATTAGTTCATTGTATGTATTTGAATAAAACTTTTGAAGTTCATAATGCAAATACTAAAGATTCAATTTATATTAAGTCATCAAGTTTTAAAAGACCTAACGAGAAACTGTCATTAAATAAGGCTAAGTCAGATTCAGTTAAATATTATAATTGGAGGATTGGAGATATAAAATATCATAAAAATTTACCCAAAGATGTAATTGAAATTACGAGAATTACAAAAGAAGGTAATCAGATTGATTACAAATTTATTGCTGATATTAAAGAAAAATAGTTTCCAAATGAAAAAATATGTTCTCCTATTTGTTCTGATTTCAATTTTCAATTTTGGACAGAATTTCCCCACGAAGCTTTCGAATGCTGCAATCAGTCTTACAAAAGATAAGGTGATTTATGACCCAGCCTATTTCGTTTTGAAATATCCAAACGGCGATGTTCCTTCTGACAAAGGTGTATGTACCGATGTTGTGATTCGTGCTTACCGAAAATTAGGAATTGATCTGCAAAAGGAAGTTCATGAAGACATGGTGAAGAATTTTTCAAAATATCCAAAAAAATGGGGATTGAAAAGAGCAGATTCCAATATCGATCATCGTAGAGTTCCGAACCTGCAGGTATTTTTCTCAAGATTTGGAAAAGTAAAAGGAATTTCAAATGATGCAAAAGATTATGTTCCCGGCGATATCGTAACTTGGAATCTGCCGAAAAACCTGACACATATTGGAATCGTTGTCAATCAAAAATCGCCCGATGGCAAACGTTTTATGATCGTTCATAACATCGGCGCTGGACAGGTTTTGCAGGATTGTCTGTTTAGTTGGCCGATCACTGGACATTATTCTTATCAATGATAATCGATGAATGATAATTGATTAATTAAAAAAAATTGTGACTTTTGTGATTTAAAATATTTATGACTAAACTTTTGCAAATATTATTTCTGACTTCTTGCTTTCTATTGCAGGCTCAGAATATAAAGATTATACAGAAACCGATCGATTATTCTAAAGAAAAGATCAAGCTGAGTCTAGACTACATGAAGGAACATCATGGTCTAAATCAGAAAATCCCGAAGATCATGCCGAAAATAATCGTACTGCATTATACAGCCGGTGGAACAGTCGAATCCAACTTTAGATATTTCAATAATTTGCATCTTGAGAATCAAAGATCCACGCTGAAAAAACAAAGTTCACTGAATGTCTCTTCTCACTTCATCATCGACAGAGATGGAACGATATATCAATTGGTAGACCCAGAACTATTTGCCAGACACACGATTGGCCTGAATTATTGTGCCATTGGCGTTGAGAATATCGGAAGCAAAGCGCAACCATTGACCGACAAACAAGTGGAAGCCAACGCCGAACTGGTAAGATATTTGATCAAAAAATATCCGATTGAATATCTCATCGGACATTCGGAATATGGTGTTTTCCGCAATTCAAAACTTTGGAAAGAATCGAATCCTAAATATTTCACAGGAAAAGCTGATCCAGGCGATGATTTTATGAAAAAAGTAAGAGCGAAAGTGACGGATTTGAAATTGAAAAGTCAGCCATAAATTCTGAACTTATCGCGAATACAGAACACTTCGACTCCGCTCAGTGTGACAACTCTAATACTAATCGTTTATTTTTAACAGTGTCAGGCTGAGCGGAGTCGAAGTCTTAGTGATACTAAAACTTACCAACTCACTTTCTCCTTTTCCTCAAAAGGAACTTCAGGATTCAAGATTTCTGCAATCAGATTTCTGATGGAATCTTCCACTTCAGCATCCTCTATATCAATGAAATTCAGGTTTTGCGGGCCGTTATTGACTTCTGCAAAAGACCAGATTGCGGTTTCCACATTTTCTGGTTTAATATTTAGAGAATTAGTGATACAAAACTTATAAATCGATAATTGTAAAGCTTGTTTGTAATCGTCTCGGAAGAATAATTCTGGCAACCTTTCCTCTTTGTTTTTTCCTAAATTAACCGTGAGGTTTTTAGGTTTCGCCGTTTTATAATCGATGACGCGCGTGATTCCGTCGAGTTTGTCAATCCTGTCAATGAAACCGTAGAAACTGATTTTGTCTTCTCGATTTTCGTCGAGATAAAAATCACAGTTGATCTCTTTTTCTAGGTCGATGATTTCTAGAGCTGAACCATTTTTGACTAATTCCAAATCGTATTCGACTATGTTTCGCACTACCCTTTTTGCGATTTCTTTGTGAATGAAATTCATTCCACGTTCATAGAATTCGGATTGGTGTTTTAGCTTTTCGATGGCATCTTCTATCGATTCATCAACTTTTTGAAGTAAGTCTTCCAAATCATTAATTGACAGAATTTTACCTTTGATTGGCTCGTGCAAAAATTGTAAGGCATAATGGACAAGATTCCCGTAATTTCTTTGCGAAAGTTCTTCTTCAATCTCGTTGGTTTCTCTCGTTTTAAGGATTTGGTTGAGATAAAAATCAATCGGATTGTAAAGATAAGTAACAAGATGCGAGGCAGAAACGCGGTTTTTCCATTCGTTTAAAAGTTGCATCACCGCTTCGTTTTTATCGATTTTCATCAACTCTTGAGAGATAGGTTCAGAGGTATTTTCTATTATGATATGTTCAATCTGGTGTGGACTTTCCATTTCAAGTTGAGTGATGAATCGGCTTTTTTCGCCTGTATTTACGCCCGAACTCAAAGCGTTGTAAAGTAGATGGACATTTTGAGAATCTTGAATCAAACGGTAAAAGTGATAAGCATAAATGCTGTCATTTTCAAGAAAAGTATTCAATCCAAAATTCTTGCGGACATCGAATGGTATGTAAGTATTTTGAGTATTACCTAATGGCAATTTCCCCTCGTTGACTGAAAGGAGAATGATGTTTTTGAAGTTCAAAAGTCGTGTTTCCAAAAGTCCCATAATTTGAAATCCTGCCAATGGTTCGCCCACGAAATCAATACTTTCTGTGTTCACCAATTGATTGATGAGGACTTCCAAAGTCTCGATCTTGATCTCAATTTTATAAGGCAACAACTGGTTTTTGATGACTTTGAAAACCTTTTCAAAATGTGCCACATTCTCATATTGGATGTCATCCAGTTCTTTGAATTTCAATTCGTAACAGAATTTAATCAACAGATCTAAAAAGTCCTGTGTTGATTCTGGTTTTTGAAGAAGCTGAAAATAACTCAAGTTTCCGAGTAATTCTGCTAAGAGATATTTTGAGATATAGACGATATTCCGTTCCTCGATCTTTGCAATGAATTCCTGAATGATTGCGCCATCTATCTCGTCATTCGGAAGTTCTTCCAAAATTGGTAAAACGTCGGCGTAATAATAGCTGGAAGACTTTTTCTCTTGTTGTTTTTGAAGGTAAAATAGTTTTTTGATCGCGTTGCTGAATGACAGATTCTTCAACGGAAATCCCATCGTAATGTTCACGCTTTCCACGGAAGTCAAGCTGTCCAGAACGGCTGGCAGAAGATTTTCGTCCAACAAGACCAATGCTGTTTCTGACAAGTCTTCTTTTGGAATTTTTTTCAGAAGTTCTGGTAAAACCTTTGCCTGAACGATGTTTCCGGAAACTTCGTAGGTTTTGATATTTTTTGGTTGAGAGAATTGGTCATCGATCCAGTTGAAGTTTCTGTACAGGTCAAATTCTTTCCACTTGATGGTTTCTCTGAGGAATTTTCCGGATTCCTGTCTTGCATCGTCAATGTAATATTTGTCTGCCTGGAAATAGGTTTCGGCTTTGTTCCATTGCAAGAGTTTGCGTACCAGCTGCTCCTCGACCCGAGATAACGCATTGAAGCCACAGAAAACAAAATGATTCTGGGTTGACTTTGCAAACTTTTCTAATTTTGAAAAGGCTTCCTGATAGATCATTCCGGAAGTGGCGAGATTTTTTTTCCTAAGATCTGATTTCAGAAGTGGCAGAAATTCGTTCATTTTTCGCCAGAAATTGAGGTTTCTTTTTCTTGCGTTGTCTTCATCACCCAGATCTTCGCCCCAGTTTTTGATACGTTCCTCGTCCAACATCCACTCAAGGATCTTTTGGTCGTTTTCTGAGAACTTCATCATGTCGTCCCAATCTTTTTGCAAAGTTGGAAACCACTTGAGGAAGCCAGAAAAATCTTCGGAAGAATCTACTTTTTGATAAGTTCGGTAAGCGAAAAGCCAAAGTGCGATTCCCTTGATTTCAAGATCTTCAGAAAGCTCTGCGATGAGTTCATCTATCGTAACAAAGTTGGGTAAAAGGCCTTGGTATTGCTTTTCCTGTAAGATCCTTTTGATGAAGACCATTGGACGCTTTCCAGGTAAGACGATGTCCAACGCTGAAAGGTCTTTGTGATTTTCTAATAATTCTGAGATGATCCTGTGGAGAAACTGCATAAAAAAAGCCTTTTGAAGTAAAGGCTCAATTTAATTATTTTTTTGGTTGAATCTGAATTTTTAACGCAAAGTTTACGATGATTTTTTTTGACAATATGTCATTTGATTTTTAGATTATTTTGAAGATGATCAAAACCTTCTATATTTCCGGAACTATCTTCGTCAGCACCTTGTTGTATAAACGCAAACACTTTTCCATTTTTGGCAAATGCATATATTTTGCCGCTATGTGCAAGACCCAATAATTTCATTTTATAATTAGCAGAAAGTGCATCTGTATTTTGAAATTTACTTTTTTCTATTTTTTCAAATTTCACATCTGCTTTTTGTAAGATAAGATTCGACTGTATCTCTTTAATATTAAGATTGATCCACTCTTCCAGGTCGTAATCTTTTTCCACGAAAGAAATTGTTACCAGGCCACTGGAACTTAATCCACTTTTTTCGATCGCAAAATATTTTCCAGCACCGAAATCTTCATTATCAGTCATGTTCCAACCAACAGGGAAATCAATTTCAATGTCTTTGCTAATATAATTTTCCTGCTTGACATATTCCGAACAAGAACAGAAAATTGTCATTAATAAAATTGAAATAAGAAGTCTCACTTATAATTGTTTTTTTGAAATTGAAAATTCATTGAAACCTACAATACCGCTACTTTCTTCTCAATGTAGGTATTGGCTCCTGCAGCATCTTTTCCTGTCCAGAATTTGAAAGTGTAAGTTCCTGTCTTCACTGGTTTGAAATTGATACGGCTGCCATCCACATAAGTTCCGTCACCACAAGCTTCATTGGTCTTGAAACCAAAGTTGGCCACTGTTCTCACGGAGTCATTGGTGTAGTTGTAATCATAGCTATAGATCCCTTCACAAGTTTTAGTAAATGTAGAATAAACCCTCAATTCCTGAGTAACTCCTACAGCCATCGTATCCAGTGGAATTTGTACGCTATCAACCTTTGATGCATACACTTCTGTGATCTGCGTGTAATCATCATTGTCGTTACAAGATGTAACTGCTGTGGCAAAAACCGCCATCATTGATAAGATAAATACTTTCTTCATGATCGTTTCTTTTAATTATTAAAATTACCTTTTGATAGATATACGACTTTTTTGGTGTCAAAGAATTCCTCTTCGAAATAATTTTTCAGCTGGAAGATCTCGCATTTGATTCCAGCAAGCTCTTCACCAAGGTCACCACCTTTGAGGTAGAGAACACCGTTGTGCTTTGGATTGAATTGCTCTTTCTCGAATTTGCCTCGTAACCAAGTTAGAAAAACAGGCATCTGGGTTACCGCACGACTCACTACGAAATGGAATTTCTCTTTCAACTGTTCCGCTCGCATATGATGTGCCGTCACATTCTTCAAGCCCAGACTTTCTGCAACACCTTTTACAACGGTTATCTTTTTACCAATACTATCGACTAATGTGAATTGTGCATTTGGAAATAAAATCGCTAACGGAATACCTGGAAAACCGCCACCAGTACCAATGTCTAGGACCTTTGTGTTGTCTGCAAATTCCATGATCTTTGCAATGCCTAAAGAATGGAGAATGTGCTTTTCATAGAGACTGTCTGTATCTTTTCTGGAGATGACGTTGATCTTCTCATTCCAATCTTTGTATAAGGTTTCTAATTCGGCGAACTGGTCTTTTTGCTCGCTGGTGATATCGGGAAAATATTTTAAAACTAATTCTAATGACATAGAGCGAAATTATGAATTTTAATAGATTATAAACAAAAAACCATCAAAAATAATTCTGATGGTTTTGAAATTTCCAAGTTTTAATGTGTTATTTTAAAACTTTCTTTGTCATCGTTGTATTTCTAGAATTCGCTTTTATAATGTACATGCCTTCTGAAAGATTCGTTTTATTGATCAAAACTTCTTTTTTGGCATTTTTTGTATTGAATATCAATCTTCCAACAGCATCATAAACACTTACATTTTCAAGGTTTTCGTCTGATCTTACAATGAAGTTTTGTGTGTCTTTGTAGATCTCGATTCCTTTTTTAACAGAGTTATCTGTTCCTAAAGTTTCTATAAACCTGTAGATGATCTCGAATCTATCGTCATATTGTCCTTCGTTGGTTGCAAAAACATAGGATTCAGTGCTAATGTTTGTAACCTTATTTAAATATCTATCTTTTAAGTAAACCGTTTGTGACTCTGAGAAAACACCTTCTTTATCTGTGATAGTGATCGTATAATTACCCGATACTGAAGCTTTGAAGCCAAGTTTGATAACGTCATCATTGTACAAAGGTGCTTGTCTTGCCTGGATGCCTAATTTTTTAGTATCCAAGATACTCCAGAATGAATCATTCCCAACGGCTAATAATTCTGTGTCAAAGTTCGTTTCGAAATTGTTTGTAGCATTCTCGATGTAACCTAGCAATATCTCATTGTTGGCATCTGTAGGCGATTTCAGTTCTAACCAAAATCTATCTTTCTTATTACTTTTGTTGTAGAAGTTGGCTTTGCCAATAGATCTCATGGTATTATTGAAAACCAAAGGCTGATTTTTACCTGCTGCTTTTGCCAGCACTATAAAACCTTGACCGACTGAAAGGTTTCCGGTTGGCTTTTTATTGTTATTGCCATAATAGGTTGCAGATATTCCTCCAGTTCCGTTGTATGTCGCATAATTATTACCTTTATAGTTACTGCTTTGCTGAGCGACCACCTGCCCGTCGTTATTTGTCCAACAGTATGCTACCCCATTGATCTTAGTTTTATTAGCCTCATAAAGATCATCGAAGTTAAGATTTGAAGGATAAGGATTACCGACCATGTTGTATCCGTGCGCAGCATTCGTATATTTCAAAGTGTAAGAGAAATCTCCATTCTGAGGCGTTCCTACAAACTCAAACACTGAAGCTGGAGAAGTGCTCGTAATTTTGTCTGGAAAACTATTCTTACCTCTGATCGCATAACCTCTTGCTGGTTGAAATACAGATGTAGAATTCACAGTAATCTCATTGGCTATCGAAGTTACGAAATAATCGTTGGACTCGTTGTAGACATAGAATCTGTTCCAAGGCGTTCCTGTACCTGTTGTAGTTGCTTGATTGTAACCTTCCGAGAATTGATAAAGATTCTGCCCAGCAACTGGTGATGACCAATAGTTGTAACCCATTTTTGGAATTACTGCGGACTTCTTGACCGTTATTTTTCCAGTATTTGGGCTGTTGTTTGTTTGTAGTAGGTTTCCTTCATTTTCGATGTTAAAGTCAGTTGCGTTTGCATTGTTGATGACCTGCCCATTCACGGTAACAGATCCTTCGGCCTTGATGGTAATACTGGCACCAGCGTTGATTGTCAAATCTTTGCTTTCGAAGTTGCCATATACAGAAGTGTTATAATTGGTATCGACAATTGCATTTTTAGTCGCTGTTGGGATCCCGTTGCTCCAATGTGGATTGGTAGGGTTCAACCAGATCGTACTGTTTGGAGAGTACACGCTGTTGTAATATAAACCATCGGTTTGCGGTCCCATGCCTCCAGTAATGAACTGCATTACGAATTGTACGTAGAAACTGTTGTAAAGGAATAGTCTGATATAAACCTTTTCACCAGGTTCCAATTTGAGACCCTCATCAAAATTGAAACTTTGAAGCGTATAGTCCGTTGGGACCAAGCCACTGGAAAGAACTACTTCATTAGAAAAATTAACATCCTTGGAATATCTGATCTCATATTTTGCACCAGCAGTTCCTTTGGCAACATAGGTGAAAGTCTTTGGTTCCACAGTCTTTTTGGTACTTGTATTGTCTAATACAAACTGGACATATCTTGAACTATTGAATGTTGTATTGTTTCCATTGGTCTCTACATAGTAAGTTCTAGGATTGGTTTCTCCACCAACTTTAATGTTCAGACCACCTTTTGTTGTCACAGGCGTCGATCCAATGAATGATTGGAAGGTGGTTGGAGTAAAATCTGTCTTATCCCATCTCACAAGTGGTAAGGTACTGTTAACATTATTAGTGATATTAACCATTGCTACATTGGACACACCATATTGGTTTGTAATATAGTAAGTGAAAGAGTCTGAACCCACATAATCCTTTGCTGGAATATAGTTTATCGTTCTATCGGCATTGATCACCGTTGTTCCATGTGCAGGCTGTGTGTAAGTGAGTGATGTGATCTTATTACTGTAATCATCATTCACTAGGACATTGATATCGATATCATTATTTACGATGTTTGTGATCGTGTCATTATATGCAATAGGAACCGTACTACTATATTCCACAGTACCATTGAATATCGGCCCTACACTTTGTCCATTTCGAAGCAAAATTTGCATTGCATTCCAAGTATTGTAGACATACACCCTCAAAAATACGACTTGACCATCTGTTGCTATTGGCTTGGAAAAATTTGTAAGAGAAATTGTCGACAGGTTACCGTTGATCGTCGTTTGTGGAAGGATTGTAACTGGATCTGAGAAATCAGGTTTTAGCGAGTAATCAATTCTGATGTTTGCATCTCCGCCCTGCATCGCACATAGAAAATTGAATTCTGACAAATTCAGTTTGTAACCAACCTTTGGACTGATCGTGAATTGTACATATTTTGATGTATCTATTGTCTGTGCATTTTTATCTGGCCATCCAGTGGTTTGAAAGGCGTTGTAACTAACGCCATTGACTGAAACATTTTCAGTATATGAAAGATTCGCAGTTGATGTAACATCGCCAACGGTAATATAGCTGTTATAGGCTGTAGGCTTATAATTGGAATTGTTCCATCTTACCAAAGGTGCATTTACACTTTCCACTACATTGATATTAGCTGTCGCCTCATTAGAAATCCCTACAGCATTACTGGTCTTATATTTGAAACTATCTGAGCCTGTGTAGCCTGTTGTAGGTTTGTAGGTGACATTTGTCATGCCATTTATAGTCAATGTTCCGTGGCTTGGCTGCTGTGTTACAGTGACTGAACTAAGGTTTGTTGAAGGGACATCGTTCGCAAATATGTCAAGGTCTGTCTCGATGTTTTTGTATGCTGTGAAAGTATCGTTGTTGGCAACGGGTGCAACTTGCTGTGCATTGGTAATCTTCAAAGAATTGGCTTTGATCCTCCAGCCTGCACCCCAATCATTTCCAGATGTGTAGAATCTGACAATCAGTCTTTTGGTTCCGGAAATGGTGACGTTAAGAGGTATGTTCTTAACAGAATTACTGCCAATGGATTCGTTATTCACCAAGATTGGAGCATTGAGGCTGTAAAAGAAGTTCCAATCATCCACATTATTGCCATCCGGTGCTATATAATATCGAACGGTATAATTTTTGACACTAGCATTTAAACTTTCTTGCTCGAAAGCTAAATTGGATAAGTTAACAGGATTTCCATCACTCGAGCCTACAGAGAATCCAAAATAACGATAGTGTTCAATATTCCCATTGTTCCAACCTGTGACCTTCATACCTTGTGCGTCATAGGAGATTGGATTTTCACTTGTAGTAATTGGTGTTGCAACGATTCTGCTGTCCGAGTATTTTACACCTCCATTTGAGGTCAAACCCCATGTTACCAAATCAGATTGCGCAGAGAAAATGTTTGCAATGAAAATTGCAAATAGAAAATAAAAATTTTTTTTCATCAGTTGTTACTTATAATAATTAACATTGCAAATTTAAACACTTGTTTAACTATCAAATCTTGATATTTGATAAGAAAACTGGTACATAAACTTTTAAGAATTTACGAAAATGGCTCCTTGATCCTGTAAGATCCTCAATAGAAACCAATTGTCATTTGAATAATGATAGGGCAATATTATTACAAATATTATAAAAAAGAACTATCCTTCGGGATAGTATAGACATATAGACGAAAAAACTATCCCTCGGGATAGTCAGTGTTCATGCGGTGTTGTAGGTATGTAAGGTTTAGCTGTTGCTTATTTTTTTAAATAAGTCCCTTCTGTCTTTTAGCTCTAGAATGCTATAAATATTTCTGATATGATATTTTACTGTACTCTCAGTAATGAATAGTTTTTCTGCGATCTCTCGGTTGGATGACCCATCTGCCATCAGTTTTAGAAGCTCTTTTTGACGCTCCGTAAGTTTGTCCGAATTGAAGATCTCATTTTCCGGATCTACATTTTTTTCATTCGAATGAGTATTTTGAGAATAAGAATGTAGATCTTCCTTCATCTGTTCTATTTCTTCTTCCATTCTTATCTTGTCATTTTTTAATCTTCTGCTTCGTAGAACAGAGTAAACGATAAATGACAACAGCATCGTAGCAACAATTATTGCGCCAATTTTTTCTTGGGCGACAATTTCTTCTTCTTCCTGCAAGGTTCCTTTTTCGATGTACGCTTTATCTATGATATGCATTTCCGAGATCACGTTGCCCTGATCTTCCAATTTTCTCAAAGAATCGGCTTTAAGACCCATTTCATAAGCTTGGGTGAAAAGATCATTTTCCTTGTAAATACTTTCCAACTCGGCAGCCAAAAAGACCTTGTATTTCAAAATGCCACAGTCGTCTGCAATTTTGTAAGCCTGATCATACATACCTTCAACCTTACTGATCTCTTTTTTACGACCGTAAAGTTCCATCATTTTACCATAGGCCATAGGCAGATTACAATGACTTACCTTTTCCATGATTGCAAGTGCCTCGGTGTATTTTTTTTCGGTTTCTCCGTATCTGTTCTCCTTTAGTAGAAGAAAACCCTCCTGCATCAGGATATAGGCTTTATCCTCAGGATCGATCGTCTTATAATTTTGCTCAGCAATATGTTTCATGGCCTCACCAGACTTTTCGTAATCTTTGGTATCGAAGTAGACAAAAGCAAACTCATGATCGATTCGCATTAGCAATGTATTCTCCTTGGGCAATTTTTTGGCAATAGCCTGCGAACGCTCCAGATAATCTATGCACATCAGATAATCGTTCACACTGCGATAAGTTGTGGCCATTAGATAAAGTATGTTGGCCCGCTCTTCGGCAGAGAGGTCATTCGTAAGTAAAATTTCTGATAGTTTCTTTTGGGAAACCATGTGCTTTCCCGCTCTATTATAGGTAATGATCTCCTTTTCCAGGGATTCAAGATTAAGTCCTTTGGCTTTAAGAAAACTGATAAATACTAATGTAATTAAGGTTAAGTAACGGGTAAAATTTTTATTCATGAGTGCATCCAAAAAAATTCTTTTGAAAAACCATAACTTTTTGAAATGATGTTTTACTAGAAAAATTGATGTGCAAAAATAATCAATTATCGAGATACATCATTGAGTATAAATACTTATTTCTATAATTGTATGCATCAAATTCAGTAAAAGTCTATTTTAAATAAAAATTCCTGAATAATATTTGAAAAACAAACCATTCATTTTAGATTAAAAAATTATATTTGTGTCTAAATCTAATTTAATTAAGTTTCATGAGTAAAATTTCCGACAGGCTGAACAGACTGAGTTATTCTCAAACCTTTGTAATGAGTAACAAGGCGCGCGATATGAAAGCGGCTGGCATAGATGTCATCAGCTTGACATTGGGTGAACCAGACTTCGATGTTCCTCAAAAGATCAAACAGGCAGCTTTTGATGCCATCAATGAAAATTACAGCCACTACTCGCCTGTTCCTGGGTTTCTAGAATTGAGGCAAGCCGTTTCTGCAAAACTGAAAAGAGATAACGATCTTGATTATAAACCTTCACAGATCTGTGTTGCCAATGGTGCCAAACAATCTATAATGAATGTTCTGCTTGCCATTGTGAATGACGGCGACGAGGTGATCTTGCCTGCTCCTTACTGGGTAAGTTATGATGAGATGGTAAAATTGGTTGGCGGAACTTCAGTCTTCATAGAAACTTCTATTGACACCGAATTCAAATTCACAGCCGAGCAATTAGAAAAAGCAATTACGCCAAAAACCAAAGCTCTACTTTACAGTTCACCTTGTAATCCTTCCGGAAGTTATTATACGAAAGAAGAATTGGAAGCTATCGCAAATGTGGTGGCCAAATATCCTCACGTAACCATCATCTCAGATGAGATCTACGAATTCATCAATTACGAAGGTGAGCACGTTTCTATTGCTAGTTTCCCACAAGTTTACGAGCAAACCGCTGTGATCAATGGGATGAGCAAGGCTTTTGCGATGACGGGTTGGAGAATTGGTTATTCCGCTTGTCCAGATTGGTTGGCAAGTGCTTGCGACAAAGTTCAAGGTCAAATGACCAGCGGTGCCAATACAGTTGCTCAGCGTGCTTCTATCACTGCTTTGCAGATGGACCCATCGGAGCTGCAATATATGATCACAGAATTCCATAAAAGACGTGACCTGGTTTTCGAATTGATGAAAGACATCAAAGGTTTCAAATGCAACCTTCCGAAAAGTGCTTTCTATTTCTTCCCGGACATCTCATATTTCATCGGAAAAAATCTGAACGGGACCGAGATCAAAGACGCTGACGACTTCGCAATGTTCCTTTTGGAAAATGCACACGTCGGTTGCGTTGGCGGTGTAAGTTTTGGAAGTCCTGAATGTATCCGTTTTTCTTATGCAGCGTCTGAAGATGACCTGAGAGAAGCTATGAAACGAATTAAAGATTGTGTAGAGAAGTTTTAAAATTGTCAGTCTGAGATTCTCGAAGACATTAAATAAAATTAAACATCACTTTTAAGTGGTGTTTTTTTATTTTAATAATTTTTCGACAAACGCTTCGCCACCTTTTGGATTGAGATGGTCTTGATCTCCAAAATAATCATCATTTTTGATAAAAGTTGATTCATTGTCAATGACTTTCAAACCATTGGAAATGAATAGTTGGTCGGCGCCATAATTTTTGCGGCCTAGTATTTTTAGATAAGTATCTGAAACTGGAAATTTTATTCCTATCAATTCAATGCCATTCGTTTTGCACAGGTCGATGATTTCCATTAAGGTTTTTTCGAGCTTAAGACTTTTATTTTTTGTTGGGAATTGTCCTACTACTCTTTCTTCTGACCTTTTTACTTGTTCACTTTTCGGTAATTTGCTCCAGATGATATCAGTTTCGGTTTTATCAGTAAAAATTTTTTTGACCTTGTGCTCCATATAACTTCTGAATAATGGATTGACCTTCAATTGGAAAATAGGAAAATAATATTTCAAATATTTCTCTTTGATGTAATCAGTATTAATCTCCGAAGTATAGATGATGCTTTTATCTGTATTGTTATTAGCATCTCTGTAAGGACTTAGCGTATGACCATCAACC